>OKRW01000121.1_pt1 | contig 76180 bp, 55 predicted proteins | sample 1601151 | NCBI WGS metagenome assembly OKRW01 (sample SAMEA3541471, study PRJEB24748) | human gut metagenome | biome: human gut; feature: human-associated habitat; material: faeces | place: China | collected 2012 | reverse complement strand
AAAACCGCACCTCCGAATCTTGGTTTGTCTTGCCCAAGATTCGGGGTGCAGTTCAAAAGACGGGCCGCACTTCCCGGTTTGGCCCCCGGTACATGCCGGCGAAGGGTTACTCCACCGTAATAACCACGTTGTCCCAACGCTGCAGGACGGTGTCTTCGCCAGAAGCGCCCTTGGCGTCATGCGTGGTTTGCGTGCCGGGTTGCTGAGATTCAGCGTTGTACACCTCGACGCTGTAGGATTTTCCAGACAAAGTGTCTTTCAGAGGGGTGTAGCTATAGTCATGAATGGCATCAAGGCCATTCTGGCTTTCACTAGAGACAATCATCTCGCCCAGAACATCGGCAGCGGTGCTGCCTTCCGGAACGAACAGAGTGTCAACCTTCACGCCCTCGCCCACGGCGGTTGCATCGAGGGTGCACGTAACCTCGTACACGCCCTTGCCGTTGTTGGCGGCAACATGCTCGTCGCCATGCACGTACCACAATGCATAGGCGGCGGGAGCAGAAACCACCAGCGCGCATACGCACGCGATGGCCACAAGCGCCAAACGACGCTTTTTGCTCGCAACGTTAACCATGTTGAGCATCCTTTCAAGTAAGGTCCCCGCTCTGGCAACGCAGTTGCAGTATAACGCGCGCACGCGATGGCCGCGCCGTCAAAATTTCGCAATCATACTCTGCTGAACAGGGCAAACGCAAGAATAACCCCCAGAGTATGATGCCTGCTCGCACCCGCGCCATACAATTGAAGGCGTCAAAAGCGCCGCGCTGGGGGACAGGCCTTACTGGCCTTGCGCGCGCGGCAATTCGCAAACCCAGATTTCAGCAAGGAGGCCCCGATGCCCGAGCTTTCGAGCGCCGTCGATTTCGACGACGACTTCGACCCGCTGTTCGCCAGCGACGAAGACATAAACCAAGAAGACATGGACGACGACAACCCCTACGACACGGTTGACTACCCCACCCTGCGCAACATGCCCGAAGATTTCGGCCATGAGGGCGTGTACACGCCGCAGCGCCAGGGCGACGTGCGCACGGCGATGCTGGAGCTTCTAGACCACAACCCCGCCAGGCGCCCCGTGCTTTTGGGCATCGTGAAGGCGTGCGAAGGCGGCATTGCAACCAGCGAGCTTGAGCCCAAGGTTTCCGCCATGCAGGAAAACAACCTTTCCGTGTATGCGCCCGTCACGCTGTGCCGCATGCTGGAACGCGCCGGCGCGCTAACGCTTGAGGTGGGCGAAGGCGCCCAAGAGGCCGAAAACGTGGAAGAGGGCGTTGAATACCTGCAGATCACGCAAACAGTCGACCCCGTGTGGACGGCCACCGAAGAAGGCCTTGCCATCTATAACGAGTTCATGGGCGGCGCGCAGTTCCGCGACATCGTGATGGACCGCGATTCGCAGTATTTGGACGTGTACCGCGCCATCATGCGGGCCGTAGCCGACGGCGGGCGCACCAAGGCGCAGATCGAAGAAATCACCGACGGCTTCCCCATTGTTATGAAGCCGCGCCGCTTTGGCGGGCACTTCATCGACATGTTGGAGCGCTGCGACGCGCTTGAGTGGCGCGACCACGCATGGCACCTCACCGAGCTGGGACAACGCATGCTTACCGAAATATCGGCGTAAAGGAGCACTACACCATGACGCAAGCAGATACCATCGCCGCGCCCAAGGCGACCGACGACGAATTGCAAACCGACGAGCAGCTGATTTCCCTTCTGGACGCGCGCACGCGCACCTACGGCATGTTCGCGCGCCTGTACCGCGAAGAGGTTGACGAGGAAGAAATCAAGCAGCTGCAGGCCATGCGCTTCCCCGTGGCAACCGGTAATATTAATGTAGACGCCGGCTATCGCATGCTGTTCGATTACCTGAAAACCGCCTGGGCCGACAGCGTGACCGAGCTGGCGGTTGACTATGTGCGCACATTCATCGGGCACGGCGTGAACGGCTATTCGGCCGCCTACCCCTTCGAAAGCGTGTATACCAGCGAACGCCGTTTGCTGATGCAGGAAGCCCGCGCCGAGGTGCTGGCCACCCTGCGCGAGAACGGCCTGAAAAGCGGCCGTTGGAACGAAGGCGAAGACCACATTGGCCTGGAAATGGAGTTCATGCAGCGCTTGGGCATTCGCGCGAAAGAGGCACTTGAAGCCGGCGACGAGGATGCATGCATCGAACAGCTGCGCCGCAGTCGCGAGTTCATGGAAGAGCATCTGCTGAACTGGATGCCCATGCTGACGGCCGACATGCGCAAATTCTCGCGCACGAACTTCTACAAGGGCTTGGCCACGCTTTCGCTTGCCTACGTGCAAGAAGACGCCACCCTGCTCGACGAGCTTCTGGAAAGCGCCGAGGAATAAGGCGGCCCGAACCAAAAGCAGAATGGCACCCCGATGGGTGCCATTTTTATCGCTCACGCCAAAACGCAACGAAGGCCCTAGATTCCCAGGGCCTTCGTTCATAAGGAGGGCACGGTTTCGGCCGAATCGCTAGCGTTCGTACAAATTGCCAGGAATAAGGCCCTTCATCGTGTTCAGGATTTGATGAGGGTCGTCGATCTTCACCGAGCGCAGCTTCATGGCGTAGCGATGCACCTCGCCGCCCATCAGGTAGTTCGGTTTCACCTCGTCGAGCAGCAGAATGGCGTCCTCGGGACAAATATCGCGGCAGCTTCCGCATTTCACGCAGTCGCCAGGGAAATGCATCACTCCGAAGGTGCCGTCTTCATTGTCGAATTTGCAAATGGCACCCGTGGGGCAAAACGTCGCGCACATGCGACACGACGAGCAGCGGCGGCCGTCAATGACCACCGCGCCCCACAGGCGGTTGTTCACGGGGCGCTGCGGCTCGCCGATTTCGGAAAGCGCGTTCAACAGGCGCTCGCGGCGCTCGGGCAAAAAGTGCGGCAGCGTGCCGTCGCGCATGACATGCGGCAAAACGAAGCCAGGTTGGGCAGAAGCAGCCAATTCGCCGCCTTCGGACGATGCGACACCGCCAGCCTTGCCAGCCAATGCGCCCTCGGCGGAAAGCGGCGCGCAGGCGCAGCCTTGCTGGCGCAACGCTTCAAACCTTTCGGCGAATTCCGCTGCAGCCGCATTGCTTTCGAAGACCTGCGCAGGCAGCCCCTCGCGTACCGAAATGCGCGCCTGGCCGCCGAATGCGGAAATAAGGTCGTTCGCGGTTTCGGCCACGAGGTTTGCCGTGGCCAGGCCATGGCGCTGCGCGCAGGCCTCGCATGGCCCGCACGCCAGCACCACTTCGCGCGCGCCGGCTGCCACGGTTTGCGCCACAAGCGACTCGTCGACGCGGCCCAGGCAGGCAACCGACGCCACAACACCTTCGCCCACCAAGCCGCGCGCGGCGGCAAGCAGCGGCTCACACGCAACAACGCACGCGCCACCGCGCGTGGCGGCCTCGCACGCCGCAGCCAATTCGGCATCGCAGGGCATGCGCGCCTCAAGGGCGCATGTGGGGCACACCGTGGCGCACGTGCCGCAACCCACGCATTTCGATGCATCAATGGAAAGCTCACCTTCCACCACCGAAATGCAGCCCGACGTGCACGCCTCGGCGCACTTCAGGCATTCGACGTTGCGGTTGCGCACCTTGGCGCAGCGGTCTTGCCGCACCAAGATGGCGGCCTGGTTCATGGCGTCGAACTTGCCCTGGATGCTTTTCTTGCTAGCAGCCATCGCTTATGCACCAGCCTTGTTGACGGGCTCGGAAATTTCGGCAACCATGTCGCCCTTGCCGTCGGCCTTATACACGAGCGGCATGGAAATGGCCTGCGTGGGGCACGCGTCCACGCACTGACGGCAGCGCGTGCAATCAGCCAGCGTGCGCTCGCCGAAATCGGGGTGACGCAGGTTGATGTCGGCGTCACAGGCCGCGGCGCAGCGGCTACAGGGCGTGCCCTTGGTGGCTTCCAAGCACTTCGCGTTATCGATGGTGGGCAGCGTGGTTTTGCTGAAGCGCGACACCAGGTTCATGAGCGCGGCCAGCGGACAGAAGCGCGTGCACCATTTGCGCAGCACCAGCACCTCAAGCACCAACACCAGCGGCACCAACACAACGGCGATGGTCATGTCGCCAAACGCGAATAGACGCCACACCAAAAGCACGGTGGCAAACGTCAAACCCACGGGGCACACCAGGCAAAATACCGGAAAGCCGAAGATTGCGGTGGAAAGCAGTGCACCGCCCAGCACGTAGTGGCGCGAGTCAAACTTGGCACGCTTGCTGGCGCACGTGCCGCCGCACGATCCGCAGTCGCCCTTGCAGCCCAGCTCGTATTTCGCGATGTCGATGGCATCTTCGCTGCGCTTTTTCGCCTTGGCCTTGCGCTTTTTCGCCGAGCTGAAGAAGTCCTTCACCTGCTGCAGCAGCGGCACGGGGCAAATCCAGGCGCAAAAAGCGCGACCCACCAAAAACACCAGCACGGCCATGATGACGATGGACACCACGGCGCGAGGGATAAACGTTTTCGTAGCGATCATGGTGGCGAAGGCGCCCAGCGGGCACAATGCCGCGATGTCTCGCCAGCCGAAGCCCGAAAGCGTGCCGAAACCGGCATAGGCGATAAGCCCCGCCGAAAGCACGACGAAAACCACGGCGGCAATGGCGATGCGAATGTTCCTCGTTTTCATTGCTACCCCCTAGTTTTCCACGGGACGAACCACCACGGCGCGCTCGGTGGCGCCCGCGGCGATGGAGCCGGCCTTCAACGACACGCACACGCTTTCGCATGCGCCGCAGCCGTTGCATTTGTCGGCGATGATGTAGGGCTTGTTGTCGCGCATCTCGATGGCCTCGTACGGGCACGCGTCGTAGCAATACCTGCAGCCGCTATCGCGAAACGCCAGGCATTGGTACTGGTCGATGGTGGCGATGCCCATAATGGTGGTTTCGGGCGTGGCCCCCTCGGGCAGCACAAGCGCCTCGGTGGGACAGCTTTGCACGCACAGCGGCACACCGCCATTTTCCTCGGTGCAGAAATCGCAGTAGTTCGTTTCGAAGTCGAACGTGGGCGTGCGCATGCCCAACAGGCCGTCTTCGATATGCGCCGGCACGATGACGTGGCGCGGGCACACCTCGTAGCAGCGCTCGCAGCGGATGCATGCATCCACCAGGTGCGCCTCGTTCTGACCTCCGGGCGGACGCGGCAGCGGATTGTGTCCCACATAGCGCAAGCCGCCCAGCGCGATAAGCGCCGCGGCGCTGATGCCGCCGGCGCACAGAGCGCGGCGCGTTATTCCGTCGCTGCGCGGCGCCACGGGGGCCGCCGCAACCGGCGAAGCCTCGCCGGCGGCCGCCTGACCTGCGGTTTCAGCATCCGCAGCCGCCGGGGCCTTTCTGCTTTCTTCCTTCATAGAAATCCTCCTTGCCCAAATTGGGCATCGTCCCCCTATAAATGCAAAAGCCCGCAATGCAGGCTTTGCCATTGACGAAAAGAAACGGATCCACGAGGGGGATAAGGGGAGGTGGGGACGTAAGATCCGCCTCTTTTCGGCAATGGCAGCGCGCGAATGAGCAACCGGGCCCAGCGTTGCCGAGCGGGGATGAGGGGCACACGGGCCCGGTTGCGGGCAGGCTGTGCGCAGCGCTTGCGGGTTTCAAGCCCGCGCGCCGTCGGCCAAAACGACGCGCGAAGCTTTCAACCGCGGCAAGGCGAAGCACCCCACCTGCCTTCAATCCGGCTTTGCCGGAATTCAGTGCTTAGAACGTGGCGAACGCGTGCAGCGCAACCAGGTAGGTGATGCAGCGCCACACGATGCCGCCGGCCACGAGGCACACCATGGCGGCAACGTACATGCCCAGCTTGGCGGTGCCTTCCTTTTTCGCGCCCAGGAACACCAGCACGAAGGGAACCACAGCGCCCACCGCAACAGCACCCAGCCAGAACAGCAGGGCCTGCTCGCCAGAGAGCACGTTGATGACGGCAGCCACGTCGACCATGTGCTTATCGGGAAGCGTGGGGTCGAAGTAGTAGCCCAACTCGGCGTAGGCAGCGCCGCCCGTGGTAATGATGGCCGCGTAGGCGATAAGCGCCACGACCGATGCCACCAGACCCACCAGGGCAACCTTGACGGCCAAGCCCTCGCCATCGGAGGTTTTCAGCGCCGCGCCGATAATCAGCAGCGACACGCCACCCATGGCAAGCATGTTGCACAGGTAGAAGATGATGAGCAGCGGGGTGTCCCACACCGGCAGCGCCGGCATGAGGTAGCTGTCGCCGGTCACGGCCGTCATGGCAGCGCCCACGACCATGCCCACGATGCCGCACCATTTGGGGGCCACGCCGTCTTCGGCGCGGCGGCCCATAAGGAAGAACACCGCCAGGGCGATCACGAACACGATGGCGCCGATGAACTCCAGCGTGATACCCGAGGTAATGTGGCCGAAGCCGTTGAAGATGCGCTCCCAATGCTGCAGGTGCATGAAAACCGAGATGCCACCGACGCACATGGCGACAAACGCCGCGATGATGGCCACGTTCTGGGTTTTCTCACCCTTGCCAAGAGCGGTCAGCAAGCCCTGCACGAACAGGATGCCGCTGGCCATGCACACAAAGAACGTGAACAGAATGAGGGGCCAATGCAATTCCATGGTTTACTCCCTCCACTCTCGGCCTTCGCGAAGCAGATACATAAGCTTCGGATGGTTGTCCTTGTCGATGACGTGATGGATGTCGTCTTCCGTGTAAGCCTCGACGTAGTCTTTCAGCTTCACGCGGGTCTTGGTCATCTCGTCGTACTGGCAGCCGGGGCTGTCGGGGTGCGCCGGAGCCTCGAAGTTGTCGATTCCCTTGTCCAAATCGCCGAAGAAGCGGGCGCGGGCGCCGCACTGGGCCACGCACTGGGGCAGCTCGCCTTGGCTGATGCGCTGCTCGCACATGGTGCACTTCTCGACAACGCGCTCTTCCTCATTGAGGTAGCGCACACCGTAAGGGCAGGCCAGCGCACAGAAACGGCAGCCAATGCACTTCGACTTGTCAATTTGGATGGTGCCGTCTTCGCGAATGTGAGACGCTTCGGTGGGGCACACCTTCACGCACTCGGGGTTTTCGCAATGCTGGCACTGCATGGGGAGGAAGTACATCTCGACGTCGGGGTACTGGCCCGAGCCGCCCTTGATGGGGTTGGGGCCGACGCGCAGCGTCTTGATCCAGAAATTGCCCACGTCAACGCCGTTGATAGCCTTGCATGCAACGGTGCAGGCGAGGCATCCCGTGCAGCGGTTCAAGTCGGTGAGAATCGCGTAATTCGCCATATCGCTTCCTCCTTCCTAGTTCGTCTTTTTCGAATACTGGCCAAGGGCGTCGCCGCCGATATGGCCAACTTGCAGCTTGCCATCGGCATAGAGCTCGGGGCTCTGGATGCTGGGCTGGCAGCCCGTCGCGTTCATGTTGGCGAAGGTGAGCTCGACCTTGGAATCGGCCAGGCGCGGGTCGTTGGACAACCATTCCTTCAAACGCGGGTCGTCGGCGTTGGTAATGGCGGGGTTGCCATCGGGGTCGCACGGCACGGGGTTGCCGAACGGCGAGTTGTCGGCCGTGGCCTTGTAGACCAAAGCCGGGATGCCGCGCAACTGGCTGGCGCCGCACACCCAGCACTGAGCGTACTTGTCCATGACGCAGTTGATGCCCACCAGCTCAAAGCCGTGGCTTGCGGTGTCCATCTCGGGGTACCACCAGGCATGGTTGGCGTTGATGGTACCTTCCTTGATGCCGTAATACAGGTCGGCCACTTCGCGGACCGCGCCCCACGGGCTGCGGATCCACACCCAGTCGCCCTGCTCGATGCCCATGCGCGCCGCGTCGGCGGGGTTAATTTCCACGCGCGGCGAGGGCCACAGCTCGCGGCACCACGGCAGCTGGCGATGCTCAGAGTGGAAGTACACGGGCTGGCGAGAACCGGTGGTCATGATGAAGGCATAATCGTCGCCGTACTTCTCGAGGTTTTCCTTGTACTCCTCGAACAGGTGGTCGCCCTTGTAGTTGTCGTTGATGTACGCGTCGCTCTTCTGAATCTTGTCGGCCTGGTCGCGGTGGTAATACTGCGGCGCTTGGACCTTGGAGTTCTTCGGCTCGAACCAGTGCGGGAACTTGTCGATATCAGGGATATCGCCGTTGTAGGCCGCGCGGTCGGGCGAGCAGGTTTCGGCGAAGGTCTTGGTGCCATCGGGGATGTAGGTCTCGGCGATGGTGGACCAAATTTCAACCTTGGCGGTGGGCGTCATGAAGCCGCACTTCTCGTCGACGGCGGCGTACAGGTTGTAGCCGCCCTGCTGGCGACGGTAGCCCATCTCCCAGCGACGATAAGTACCCCAGCGCTCGGGGTGCCACTTGCGGCAATCGAACCAACCCTCTTCCTGGAACTTTTTCGCATACTGCGGGAAGTCGGGACCATCGGGGAACTCTTCAATCTTCCACCAGTCGGTGGCGTCTTTCAAAACGCGGTATTCCTGCTCTTCGTAGGTGACGTTGCCGCCCATCTGCACGAAGTTGTGGTAATCCAGGTTATTCCATTCGTCGTACTCGGGGTCGCGGTTGTTCCACACCACGCCCATGGCCTTGTACAGGCAAATAACGGCAACCGGGTCGTAGATGCAGTCGCCCATAGGCTCAACCGCGCGCTGGCCGGCGCCGAACAAGCCGCCTGCGCCCTGCGAGACGCGGCCGGTGTTCACCTCGAGCCAGTGCAGAACCGGGATGACGATGTCGGCGCAACCGTTGTTCGGGCAGCTCCACAGGTTGAAGTCAAGCCAGAAATCAAGGCGCGTCAAAGCCTCCCAGGCCTCCAGCAGGTTCGACTCGTTCATGAAGTCGCCCGACATGCACACGCCACCGTGGATTTGGTACGGGGTGTTGATGCCGTTGATGGAGTCCCAGATGGTGGCAGAGTCGGCCCAGCGGTTCCAGTAGCGCAGAAGCGGGAAGCGCTCGGCGGAAATCTGCTTGGCATTGCTGTCGAAGCTCGTCTTCAGGCCGGGCCATGCGCGGCTTGACTTGTAGTCGCCACCCTTGCGCTCGGCGATCCAACGGGCCTCTTCATCGGTGGGAACGTGGTTGCCGTAGCGCTCGGCCAAAGGCGACTTCTCGTCGATGAGGTATTGCACGAAGTTCTGAATCAGCGGAATTTGCTGCTCGATGGAAAGGTCGCGCGGGGTGTTGCCCAGCTCCATGGTGCCAACGCCTTCGCGAATGCCCCAGTCACGCGGCTCGTGGTCGGTAACCAGCATGTTCGCGCGACCGCAGCAACCATCAACCTGGGCTTTCGAGGAACCGCGGTTGCCGGCGGGCTCGTCAGAGTTGCCGGTGATGCAGGCGATCAGCTGCAGGGCGCGGCTGTTTTGCACCGCATGGCCCGTCTGGTCGGGAGCCAACTGGTAGTGGATGCCGCCGTTGCCGTGAAGCGGGTTCAGGCGCGTGGTGTAGATGCGCACGGCCTCGACGACCTTCTCGGCCGGAACCTCGGTGACGCTTTCGCAATATTCAGGAGTGTATTCTTCCAGGCTGTCGCTGAAGGCTTCCCACACGGTGCCCGCCTTGATGGTGGTACCGTTGGCAAGCTTCACTTCCACGCCGCCGGGGAATAGGGCCGGATTTTTCGGCAGGCCCAGCGGGTTGGACTTCTTGCCGCCTTCGTTGCCCTCGTTCCAATACGCATCGTACTGTGGGTCGGCCGGATCGGCGAAGTGCGACGGGTCGGGCAGCCATGCATCAGCCACAATGGGCTTGTAGGGGTGCTCAATCCAGGTGCCGGTGGTCGGAATCTTGTGCTTCTCGCCTTCCCACTGGCACGCCTCGGCGTCCCAATAGGTGGGCTTGTTGTTGTTCTCGTCCCAGCAGATGAAGCGGCGATAGCTGTACGCCGGGTCGGCGGGCTCCCACCACTGGCTTACCCACTCGCGGTCGAGGTCGGCCTCGGTGAGGATGCGGCTCTCCATGTCGATGCCGCCGTTCATCTCCATGAACCAGCCTTTCTTAGTGCGGCCGCCCTCTTCGGGGTTCCACAGGAAAGGCGCGTTGGTCCAACGACGAACGAACAGGTCGTCATAGGCCTCGTTGTCCAGAATCCACTTCAACCAGGTAAGCGACAGGCACAAGTCGGTGCCGACGCGCAAAGGCAGCCACAGGTCGGCTTCCTTTCCCAGCGGCGTCATGCGCGGGTCAACCAGAATATGTTTGTAAGCGCGCTGCGAGCAGTCGACGACGGTACGGTTGGTGGAGTCGTAGTTGGAATACTCCGCAGCCGTGCCCCACTGCACGTACACCGACGGGCCTTGCTCAACTTCCATCCAGGGCGAGCCAATTTCGTCGGTCAGAATGCCGGCGAAGTGGCGCGGCCCCTTGCAGATTTCGTAAGCCAAGTGAGCGTTCGGCGTGGGGAAGATGCTCTTCAGCGTGCCATACGGCGGCTGCGCCCACACGCGCGAAGTGCCGCCCATGGCGAAGTTGGCCTCTCCACCGTATTTCTCGACAATCTCGTTGAACTTGGCACCAGCCTCGTCGAAGGCCTCAGCGAGCGTAATGCGAACCCAACCCGGGTCGTTTTCACCCTTGGGATTGGTGCGCTTCATGCAGTAGCGCAGACGATCGGGATGATACAGAGCAAGCATCGACGACTGAGACTTCGCGCAGCAATGTCCACGGCTGTGAGCGTTGGATTCGTCGCCCTCAACCTTGATAACCTTGTTATCTTGGACCGTGACCCACGTGCCGCATTCGACTTTGCCGCACGCGCGGCAGCAAGAACGGATGCGCTTGATTTCGCCCGCGTTCTCATCGACGCCCTCGGCGAGCGCGTCGGACGGTTTAGCGGCGAAGCCCAAGCCGCACGCTGCCGCCACCATGGTGGCGGCTTTCATGAAGCTGCGGCGAGTCAAAGACAGTTTCGCCATGTGCCCTCCTCTCTTTCTTATGTTTACCCCCTGGCGCGCCTTGGCCGTGCGGCTTGGCGCGCCCTGACGGCATTTACCTTACGGTGCGGCGAAAACGCAGAATCATAAGGCGGGCATGCTTGGGCGCGACCATATCATCCTAGGGGGATTATTTCGATTGATGTGGGGCTTCTATACTTCATTTCAGAAAACGGGCTTGCAGCTTATGAATCTGCGAAGCCAGGTAAGCAGGGCGAAACCGATGCGCGCCGCGCCGCGAAATGCGCCGCGCATCCAGCCGCCCGAAGCGACTAAAGGGGGGATTCACCATGGCCCAACCGAGGCCTTCATGCACGCTCATCCTCGATATCGACGAGGCTTTGGCAACCGAGGAAACCAAGCTGGAAGTTGGCCGCTGCTATTCCTACGTAGGCTCGGCGCTGGTGCGCCCGCATGCCGCCGAGGACACGCCGCGCTGCCGCATGCGCCTTATGGCGAAGCTGGGCAACCGCAAGTACCTGCACTCCGCCGACGAGGGTGCCGACGAGTTGTGGGGCGACGTGATGGAGCAGTGGATGTACAACCAATTCCACACCGTGTCGAACAACATGTGCATCTACAACCGCCGCCAGCGCGAAATAGGCGGCATCGAGCTACCGTTTGAATGGCTGGACGTAGAGCTTGAAAACGGCGCTTTGACGGTTTCGGTGGCGCTGGATTCGAACTGCAGCGTGCCGCCCGAGCAAGCAAACCTTATTACCGACGTGCGCCGCGCGTTCAACGACGGCGCGCTGGGCGAAAACGTGGTGCGCGTGATTGCGCCCACGCAGGCCTCGCTTGACGAGCAGAAGGCGGCCGCGATTGCCGCCAAGGCCGAGCGCGAAGCCCAACAGCAGGTCGAAGCCGCAGCAAAGGCCGAAGCCGAAACCGCCGCCAAAGCACAAGCCGAAGCTGAGGCGGCCCAGGAATTCTTGGAATCGCCCGCCGCGGCCAACGCTGAGGCCGAGGCGCTTGCCGCCGAAGAGGAGGCCGCCCGCGCCGCCTTGGAAGAGAAGTACGGCATCGACGACCCCGATTTCGCGGTCGATTTCACCCTATGGACTGTGGTGCGCGCCGACGGCACGCAATCCACATTCGACTCCTCGACCGGCACCTTCGTGGAATAGGAAGCGCCATGACGCAAACTATTGAAACTATCACGGCCTTCGAGGGCCGCATGGCCAAGGTGGAAGGTGCCGCGCGCACGGGCAAAACCGAGGCGCTAATTGCCCATGTGGCCCAAGCCGTGCGCTGCGGCATGGCGCCCGAGAGCATTGCCCTGGTGTGTACCAGTGCGCTTGCCTGCCAGGCCGCGCGCAAACGCCTGCGCGCCAGGATGGGCGACGAATACGCCGAGGCGGCCGGCCGCGTGCGCATTGCCACCGCGCAGCAGCTGTGCCTTGAGGTGCTGCAAACCCCCGAGGCATACCAGTTCACCGGGCGCGAGGCGCGCGTGCTTTCGCCCGACGAGTACAACTTCTTCCTGGAAGACATGAAAACGCTAGGCCAGCCGGTGCGCCGCCTGCGAAATATGCTGGGCTTTTTCTACAAGCAATGGGCCAACCTGGAACCAGAAAGCGCATGGCTTGAGCCGGGCGAGGAAACCAACGCCCGCGCACGCATGGCCCAGCTGCTGAAGACCGAGCACGCCATGCTTTTCCAGGAAGTGGCGCCGTTGTGCTATGAATATCTGCACAGCAACGCTGGCGCGGGCGCGCGCAAGGCGTTCGCAGTGCTTGCCTGCGACGATTTCCAAAACCTCACCCGCGCCCAGCAGAATTGCATGTGCATGCTGGCCGGCGAACAGCTTTTGGTTGCCGGAAACGCGAGCCAAGCATCGCGCGACATGTATGCGCACCCCGAAGGCTTCGCCACCTTCGAGGAAAACCGCACGGGCGTAGAGGTGTTCACGCTGACGGAAACCTTCCACAACCCCGCAGCAGCCGCATTCACCAGCGCCGTTTTGGGCGAAACCAACGCGACAAGCGCCGCAAACGCGTCCGATGGCCTAGAAGTGCTGAAATGGAACACGCCCGAAGACGAGCTTGCCGGCGTGGCCACGCTTGTGGCCAACGACGTGTACGGCGGCGTGGTAGAACACGACATTTGCATCGTGGCGCCCAATAAAATATGGGCGAAAACGCTGGTAGACGAGCTGGCAAAGCGCAACGTGAAGGCTGCCATGCCCACCTTCACGCGCAAGCTGGGCGGCGACCCGCGCGACGCGAACCGCTGCGCGGCACTTATCGCCTACGTGAAGCTGGCGCTTATCGCCAACCCCGAAGACGCCGTGGCTTGGCGCTGCTGGTGCGGCATTGGCAACTACCTTACCAACAGCGACGCCTGGACGGGCCTTTTGGAAAGCGCGCTGGCCAACAACTGCGATGCACTTGATGCGCTGCGCGCCGCGAGTAAGGCCTGTCAAGCGGGTGAAGAGCCGTTCTTGCGCGCCGGGGCGCTTGCGAAGCGCTACGAGGAAGGGCTTTCGGCAATCGCGCACGCCACCGGCCGCAAAGGCTTCGCGCTGCTACGCTCTATCGGCGCCGATGCCCTGCCCGCCTTCGAGCCCTGCCGTCAGCTGATCGAGGGTGATGAAGGCCCTGCCGATCTTTTGGCTTTGGTGCAGCGCACGCTGGAAAACCCCGAATTCGACGAAGACCCGCACAAGGTGCGCATTCTGGATTACGAATCGACCTGCGGCCTGCAATTCCAGCGCGTGTACATGCCGGGTGCCATCGACGGGTTCGTTCCCACGCGCGAGGTGTTCGACGTGGTAAGCACGCAGGAAAAGCGCGACGCCGCCCGCGCTTCGTGGCGCAGGCAGTTCTGCAACGCCGCCGCAAAGGCCAACGAGCAGCTGACTATCACGTATTTCAGCAAAGCCGAGCTTGAACTGGCCGAACGCACCAAGATGCACGTGACGCGTGTGCGTGCCGACGACGGTCGCCGCATGGCGTTGGTGCGCCCGTCGTGCTTCTTGGCCGAAGCAGGTGCGGCTTGCCCGGGCGCCAACGGCGGTCAAGCCAAGCTTGCCTCGCTGGGATTGGCTTAGCAAACGCTTCGGCGAAGACGCCTCCCCTTACCAATTCCCCTTTATCCTTCCCCTCAACACAAGAAAAGCGCCCGCGGGCGCTTTTCTTGGTTTCGTATGCAATTAAATGATTGTCTTAGAGCTTCGCGAACGTGGGGGCTCCTTGCTCGTTGGTGCGGGCCTCAACCTCGCCACGCTGGCTTTGTTCGCCGAACCACGAATCGTAGAGTTCATCGTAGGCGCCACTTTCCTTCACGTGCGCCAAGGCCGTATTCAGACGCGCCCACATATCTTCGTCGCCCCGGGCGACGGCGAATGCGTACGACAGAGGCTGCTCCATCACGTCGGCCACATAGGCATCGGCGTAGGCCACCTTCACCCGATGGCGCGCATCGGGCTCGTCGCAAATCACGCCATCAAGGTTTTTCGCCTCTAAATCGGTAAAGGCCTCGGTCACCGAACCGTAGCCGACTATCGTCGAATTAGGCATATTGCGCTGCGCCCAGCCGTACCAAGGAGAGGCCTCGCACACACCCACAACCATGCCGGTTTCGTCGGTGAACTGGGAAAGCTCGGTACCTTTTAGCATCACGAGCCCAGAATTCACCTTGATATAGGCATCGGTGAGGTCGAAATCGCCCTTAAGCCCCGGATTTTCGCCATCGCTTTCCAGCAGCACGTCGGTATCGCCCGCAGAGACCTTGTCGCGCGCCCCGCTTTCGCTTTTCGACGCGGGAAGGAACTCCACCTGAACGCCCATGTCGTCGGCCATAAGTTTCAGCAGGTCAATCGCAAATCCCTGCGGTTCGTATCCCGGCATGGTTTCGTAGGGCTCGTTGGAATAGGTGGATGCCACGCGCAGCACCTTTTCGCCATTCGCCTGGGGCTGCGCGGCCCCATCGCCCGTCGAGCACGCGCCCAACACACACGCACACATAAACACGAACGCAAAAGCACACACTGCAAAAGCGATACACGCCCGCGCGCCAAGACGCCTGTATCCATCGTGCGGCGTTGCCGCTCCTCTTCGCCTGACGAAGCCATTCCGTAACCCTTTCGCACGCGCCGCCATGCCAGGCTGCGCGATTCACGTAGCATTCATAAACCCTGATGAATGCTAGCATACGAGATTCCCAAGCTCAAAGCTCCCACGCACAGGATGATTGGCCTGGTTTTGCCCGCGAATACGCCGTAACACACATCCGCGATCAAAAAAGGGAACGACCAAGCCCGTCCCCTTTCGCGAAATTCGACATCGCGGTTAGCTCTGCCACAAATAGCCGGCGCCACGTACGGTTTCGATATGCTGGGCAACCTCGGGGCCCAGCTTCGCGCGAAGGCGTCGCACGTGCACGTCTACCGTGCGGCTGCCGCCGTAGTAGTCGAAGCCCCACACCTGCGACAACAGCACCTCGCGCGAGTAAATGCGCCCGGGATGCGTCACCAAAAACGACAGCAGGGCGTATTCCATGAAGGTAAGATCGACAGGCTCGCCGTTCACCTTCACCTGGTAGGTTGCCAAGTTCACGGTAAGCGCGCCCACGTGGATGAAATCGGCGTCACTCGTCATTTCCCCCGGCCACAGAAGGCAGCGGCAGCGCAGCTTAATTTCGTCGTCACCCGCGCTGCTGCACGCGAAATCGCTGGTGACGCGCACAGGCAAGCGAACCGACTTCATGCGCGATTCGTCGAGCATCAAAAACAGCGCGGAATCGCCGCCGCTAGCAAGCTCGGCTTCAATTGCGGAAATGTCACACCCGCCATCGGTATCGTCAATCACGAGCAAGTCAACGCCCAAACCGTGACCGGAAGAAAGCGCCTGCGCAGGCGGCACTTTCAGCGCACGCACGTCGGCATCCATAGAAGAGAATAACGCGGACGCACGTTCGAGCGTGATAGTGCGGCCGCACGAAACAAGAATTGTCTTGGAATGCATAGCGCGTCTCCCTACAGCCTTGCCAGATAACGATCGATTTCCCACGAGCTCACGTGCGCGCGATACTCCTCCCACTCGGCGCGCTTGGCCGAAATGAGGTTCTCGCAAATCACATCGCCAAGAATCTCGTGCATGAGTTCCGATTTCTCGAACTCGTCAATCGCCTGGGAGAGGTCGCGCGGCAAGTATTTCAAGCCGCGTTCGGCGATTTCAGCCTGAGAAAGCTTGAACAGGTTTTCTTCGACCGGCGCGCACAGATCGAGACCTTCCTCGATGCCCTTGAGGCCCGCTCCAAGCATGGCAGCGTACGCCAAATACGGATTCGCCGCCGAATCGACGCTGCGCACCGCAATGCGCGTCGATGAGGGCTTGCTCGGCTTGTAGCGAGGCACGCGCACCATGGCCGAACGGTTTCGGCTTCCCCACGACACGAGCACGGGAGCGTCGAAGCCTGGCACCAGGCGCTTGTAGGAATTCACATATTGGTTGGTGATCAGCATGTATTCTGGCGCGTACTTCAAAAGGCCGGCGATATAGCTCTTGGCGACCGATGAAAGCCCCATGCCATCGGGGTCGTTCGTATCGGCAAATGCGTTGCCGCGCTCATCGAACAGAGACTGATGCACATGCATCGCGCTTCCCGGTTGGCCTTCGATAGGCTTCGGCATGAACGAAGCATGCACGCCCTGCGCATGGGCCGTTTCCTTAATAACAAGACGCGCAGTTACCACGGCATCGGCGGCGGAAAGCGCGTCGCAGAAGCGCAAGTCGATTTCCTGCTGCGCCGGAGCCGCTTCATGATGCGAGTACTCAACGGGAATGCCCATCTTCTCAAGCGTGAGCACCGTTTCGCGACGAAGATCGGACGCGTTGTCGAGCGGCGCCAAATCGAAATAGCCGCCCTTGTCGATAGGCTCGGGCGCTGAATCGCTCTTGAAGCAGAAATACTCGACCGCCGTGCCGATATTGACCGAATAGCCCATCACGCCTGCGCGCTTCAGCATATTCATGAGCACATGGCGCGAGTCGCCCGCAGCCGGCGCTCCGTCGGGCGTGCGCAAATCGCAGAACATGCGCGCCACGCCATCGTCGCTCGGGCGCCACGGCAACACCTGGAAAGTCGACGGATCGGGGTGCACGAGCATATCGGAATCTTGCAAGCTCGCAAGCCCGTCGATAGACGAGCCGTCAAAGCTGATACCCTCTTCAAACGCGATTTCGATATCGGAAGGCGTAATGGCGACATTTTTCAGATTGCCGAAAATATCGGTGAACCACAATCGCAAAAAGCGAATGTTGCGCTCTTCGATTTGCTTGATGACATATTGCTTCGTATCAATCATGAAAGCCCCCTGACGGCCGTTTTGAGCAAAGTCCGCTTGTGTGGCGAAAAGCGGACCGCAGTTATCAGGAATAATAGCATCGTGGGTGTTTATGCGGCTGTTAAAGGAATGTTACGAAGAAAGCTCGAATCTATGAATAAGCGCCCGAACGAATTCGGGCGCTTGGAGTTTCGGATTCTGTAGCATGAGCCGTTATTCGATGACCTGCGGCGAAGCCGATTGGGCCTGGCTCGCGATGAGTTCCTCGCAATCGGCTGGAGGCATGGGCTTGTGGTAATAAAAGCCCTGCACAAAACGACAACCGAGATTTTTAAGGAAGTCGACCTGACCTTTCGTTTCAACGCCCTCAACAACCACGGGCAGCTTGATCTTCTTCACCAGATTGATGGCCGATTGCACGATTTCGCTGCCGCGCTCGCTCGGCTCGACCGACATGAAACAACCATCGAGCTTCACACAGTCGATATTCATGTCGCGCAGCATAGAAAGCGAGGATTGACCGCTGCCGAAATCGTCCATATACACAGCGTAGCCCATCGACTGCACTCGTCGTGCGAGCCTGTTCACGGACTCGCAGTCGCTCACGAATGCGCTTTCGGTTATTTCGACTTTCACATAGCGCGCAGGCACGCGATAGCGCCGCGCGAGCTGATCGAGAACCGCCGCGACATCCATAGACATGATGTCGACATGGGAAACGTTAATGGAAATGGGAATCACGGGATCACCCGCATCAAGGCGACCACCTATCCATTTAAAGACCTGCTTCCAAATACAACGGTCGAGCGAGCTCACAAAGCCGTTACGCTCAAGCACCGGCACAAATACCGCGGGCGACACATAGCCCCCGTCGGCGGTTCGCCACCGCGCAAGCGCTTCGGCGCCCACAATACGGCCCGTCGAAATATCGCACTGGGGCTGCAGGAAGAACGTGACGCTTCCACTATTTAAAGCGCGCTGGAATTCAGAGAGCAGCGAGTGCTCCACCTCGTTTTGCTGGTATTCGCCCGCATCGAAATATTGAATACGCTCTTTGAGCTCATGCTTCGCCTTGCCCAGGGCGAATTTCGCTTTATCGCAGCCGGCAAGCGAAATATCGGCACCGCGTTCAAGCGGAAAAACGCCAAACGCCGGCAAGAAACCGATGGCATCATCATGAGCGGAAACGATAGCGAGAATGCGGTAGTACAGGCCATTGATTTGTTTTTTGTCGAATGGCATGCATACCATAAAATCGTCTTGGCCCCAATGGCCCGCGAAGCCCACGCCGTGCGCCTCCACATCGCGCAAGACGTCGCCAACCTCACCGAGCAGCGCGTCGCCCTCCCGCTTTCCATACCAATCGTTGAAAATGCGCATATGACCCAAATCAATGGATACCATACAGCGCCGATCATCGGGATGCTTTATCGCATAGTCGTTTGCGTGGCGCAAGAAGTCGTTAACACGAGGCAAACCTGTGATTGCATCGGTACTACGGGCCGCCGTCGCGTTGCGCGTTGCGGTACATAAAAGAGGATGGCTCTGCCCGGAAGATTGTCTGGAATGATTCACGACCCCAGCGACACGACGATACAAATCGTCAGTTACCATCGTGGGACGTACCGCAATACGCGGATATCGCGCAATTGCCACCGTGACGGGAAGCAGAACGTCCATACTGCCCACACGCACGGGTTCGGTCGCAAGACGAAGAATATCATTCGCCCAGCCCTGCAAATCGCGGCTATCGTCACGATCGAGCACAAGCACGTATTGCAGACCGTATGAGCGATATAGATGGGCACCTTCCGCAAATCGCACGTCAGCGCCTATGCGTTCGATGGCCTGAGTGATAACACCGTTTGCCACCTCGATGCCATACGACACAATGAATTCTGTCATATCACCGATTTGCATCACGATGAAATCGGCACCTTGCTTGTTTTCGCGCCTATGGGCCAACTCAGCATTGAGCTCGCGAACATCATCGATGCCTGTTATTGGGTCACTTCCCGCTGTTATGTTGCGATTTACGATAGTTCCCGCAAATATACGCGGCTCGTCGGAGCTGCCTTCCATCACGACGCCTTGGCAATCGACCGTCACATAGCGCCCCGACGCGTTTTTCGCGCGATACGTGAGACGGTGGGCCTTCTTCTCGCCAGAAAAAACCTGGTCGATATCGTTGGACCAGGCCCCACGATCGGAAGGATGAATGTGTTCAATCCAAATAGAGCCGGCATCGTACATCATGTCACCCGGCAGACCGAAATCGACCACCGCGTTGTGCGACCACCGCGACCAATTACTTTCGATATCGCACACAAATAGATAATGGCCTTCAGCCGTGAACGACATAGCCTGAAAAAGACGGCGTTGAATGCCCTGAGGGTCTTGGAACGCACGAGGGGGCGCCGCGATGTCGACCGGCCCTCGCACCTCGGTAGCATCGTTTTTTAGGGCCCCTTCTTGAGGCACCATCGCATTTTGTCGCGCCATACAGCACCTTCTCACAATCCACGCATAATTGTGGTGCTGTCGGTCGCGAACAAGCCGCTCACGCGTCGCGCAATCCACCCATCGCCGGAAGCCAAGCGATAACTGTGCAAATTATCGCACATCCAAACGTTTCGCCATCACACGATTTGCCTCAAGCTCAATGGCATCGTCGAGCGGAGCCAATTCGAGCACATCGCCACGACGGTCGTAAGCTTGTGCGATAAGATAGTCGGCGACCTGCGGGTTTTTCGGCAAAAGCGGGCCATGCAGGTAGGTGCCAATAAGGTTACCCTGATGCACGCCCTCAAAACCGTCTTCGCCGTTGTTGCCGAACGTTTTGCCGAGCACGCGGCCGAGTGGCTTCGCATCGGGGCCAAGCGTCGTGCGCCCGCCGTGGTTTTCGAAACCGACAATCGGGGCGTCGCAGATGTCGCTTTGGATAACGGCATTGCCGATAAGGCGACCCTCGCCGCGCACGGTTTCCACATCAATGACCCCAAGGCCCTCAACCACCACGTCGTCCATGGCATAGCTATGGCCCAAGAATTGGTAGCCGCCACATACCGCGAGCAGCACGCCGCCATCGGCCACATAGGCGGAAAGCTCGCTTTTTCGCGCGACCATAGCGTCTTTCACGATCATTTGCTCTCGATCGGCGCCACCGCCGATGAACACGATATCGGCTTGCGAGAAATCCATGGCGTCGCCCATGCCAATCTCGCGCACCTCAACGGGCAAACCGCGCCACTGCAAACGGCGCGTAAGGGCAATCACGTTGCCGCCATCGCCGTAAAGGTTCAAAAGCTCGGGGAACAAATGCACGATGGTAAGCGGCTTCACATCGTCGCGCACCGAGGGCATGTGGGCCCATTTCAAAGAATCGACCATGGCTTACTCCTCCCCCTTCACGGTGGCTTCAAGGCCTTCGAGCTCGCGACGAACGGCCGGCAGCGCGGTATAGTTGGCAATGATGTACACCTTGCCGTCGTCGGAGTTCGTCGCAGCCAACACATCGGCCACATTCTCGACGATTTCAGCCTGGATGCCCGCATACTTCAAACGCACCTGCATATCGTTCGCGCGCGTGCCGCCCACAAAGGCACGCAGACCCTCGATCTGCGACCAGCGCTCGAAGTCGATATCCCAAAACCACGACACGTCGTGGCCGTCGGCGTCGTTGTCGTTCACGAACAGCGCGAGCACACGACCGCGCTCGTTGAGCACGATGCGAATGTTCTGGTTGAAGCCCGTGGGGTTTTTCGCGAGGTTCGTCATAACCTTGCGTTCCCCCAAATCAAACGTTTGGAGGCGACCGTTCGTCGGGTGGTACTCGCGCACGGCAGCTTGATAGCTTTCGAAAGACACGATGCTCGACAGCTTCGAGATAGCGTAGGCGGCAAGCACGTTGTACACCATGTAGGCGCCCGTGTGCCCCGTATGCACGCTGCGGCCATCGATATCGAACACGAAACCGTCTTGCTCCAGGCGCACATTCGTCGCCGCGAAAGCGAGTTCGGGGCGCGCCCATCCGCAATCGGGGCAACGATAGGCGCCGAGCTGGCCATAGTGCACGTAGTCGTATTCCAACGCGCCGCCGCACTTTTGGCAGAAACGGCTATCGGAAATGCGGTCGGCGGAAAGGCCCATGTCGCTCGCGATGCCGAACGCAAGCGATTTATTGGGAATGCGGTCAGCAATGGCCGCGCACAGCGGATCGTCGCCGTTGAACACGAACGTGGTTTCAGGCGTTTTCACGAGCGCTTCGGCGATGGTGGCCTGAATGCGGTCGATTTCGCCAAAACGGTCGAGCTGGTCGCGGAACAGGTTCAGCAGCATGAAATAATGCGGGCGAAGGCGAGGCAGCACATACTTGGTGTACATCTCGTCGCATTCGAAGCAGCCCACGGGCGCCTGCGCGGCGCTCGCGGCGTCGACAACCTTCGACGTATCGGGCGCGAGCATGAGCGACGTCACGATGCCCGACTGCAGGTTGTTTCCCTCGCGATTGCAATACAGCGGCACCCCCGCGGTTTGCAAGCAATCGGCAACGAGGTTCGTGGTGGTGGTTTTGCCGTTCGTGCCCGAAATCACGGCTACGGGATTCACCTTTTTCGCCAGGTCGACCAAAACCATAGGATCGACCTTGAGCGCCATGGCGCCTGGAATATTACCGGCCGAGCGATGCATGAACGTTTCGCCACCCCATCGGGCCGCTCGACCCAAAGCCACGGCAGCCGCCGCACGAATTCCCATATATGTCACCTCGCGAATATCGCCACAACAAGAAAGGGGCATGCGGCCCCTTTCGCTTCGTGTCATTCTATCATTGGCGCCAATGCGTCACCCGCAGACCTGTTAAACGCTCAGAGCATTTAACAGGTCTGCCGAATAAACGTCAGCGAGCACGGGCCCATGAGTCTAGCCGCAAGGCCAGACTAGCAGTAGAAAAGCATGTCGTCGTACGTCGGAACGGGCCAATAGTCGCTTGCGACAATAGGCTCCATAGCGTCAACCGCAGCACGCAACGCATCCATCGCGGGGCGCACCTTGTGGGCATACGCGTTGGCCTGCTCTTGGGAATCGGCAATCGCTTCGGCCGCGACATGGGCATCGCGCAAAGCATCGAGGCCGTCGTAAATCGCGTTCACGCCTTCGGTGAGCGTCTTGAGCTCGCGGTGCTCATGCGACATGGGCGCATCGGGCATCGCGGCGGTCACCGTGGTAATGCCCTTGGCGATCTTCGTGGCATATGCGCTGATCACGGGCAAATATGTGCGACGCGCCATGACTTCCATGGTGTTCGCTTCAATATTCATGAGCTTGTTATACTTCTCAAGCTTCACCTCGTAACGGCTGCGTGCCTCGACGGGCGAAAGCACGCCCATCTCAGAGAACAGCTCGAGGTTCTTCTCGGCAACGAAGCACGGCAACGCATCGGCAGTCGTGGCGAAGTTGCACAGGCCGCGACGCTCGGCTTCGAGATGCCATTCCTCAGAATAGCCGTCGCCCGAGAACAGGATGCGCTTGTGCGCCTGCAGACTCTTGCGAACCCAATTGAGCGCGGCATGCTCGAATTCCATGTCGCCGCGCGCCTCCATGGCATCGGCGAATTCCTTGAGCGTTTTCGCTACGGCAGTGTCGAGCACGGTATTCGCGTCGGACACGTTCACGCTCGAGCCCGGCATGCGGAATTCGAATTTGTTGCCCGTAAAGGCGAAGGGGCTCGTACGATTGCGGTCGGTCGTGTCGCGCTCGAGGTTCGGCAGCACGTCAACGCCGAAGTCGAGCTGCTCGCGCAGCGTGTGCGCGGCGGTTTCGCCCGAGGTAAGCGCGTCGATGATGCTCGAAAGCTCATCGCCCAAGAAGATCGAGATAATGGCCGGCGGAGCCTCATGCGCGCCCAAGCGATGGTCGTTTCCGCAGCTTGCAACGCTCATGCGCAGCAAGTCTTGATAATTGTCGACCGCCTCAATAACGCAGGTAAGGAATACGATGAACTGCAAGTTCGCCTCAGGCGTGTCGCCCGGGTCGAGCAGGTTCTCGTCCTCGGTGCCGAAGCTCCAGTTGTTGTGCTTGCCCGAGCCGTTAATGCCCTCAAACGGCTTTTCATGCTGCAAGCACACGAGGCCATGGTGGCTCGCGAGCAGCTTCATCATTTCCATGGTGAGCAGGTTCTCGTCAACCGCGCGGTTCGCGTTGCAGAACACCGGGGCGAGCTCATGCTGGCAAGGCGCGACTTCGTTGTGCTTGGTTTTCGCGGCAACCGCGAAGCCCCACAACTCGTCATCGAGCTCTTTCATGAACGAATTCACCGTAGGGCGAATGGCGCCGAAGTAATGTTCGTCGAGCTCTTGGCCCTTGCACGGCGGCGCGCCAAACAGTGTGCGGCCGCACACGATGAGGTCTTGGCGACGCTCGTAATCTTTTTCAGAAATAAGGAAGTATTCCTGCTCGGTGCCCACATTGACCGTGACGTGAGCGGGATTTTTGCCGAACAGCGCGAGCACGCGTTTCGTCTGCTTGTCGAGCGTGGCCATAGAGCGCAGAAGCGGAGTCTTCTTGTCGAGCGCCTCGCCCGAATAAGAGCAAAACGCCGTGGGCACGCACAGCACTTCGTCTTTAATGAATGCGGGGCTCGTGGGATCCCACGCGGAATAGCCGCGCGCCTCAAACGTTGCGCGCAAACCGCCATTGGGGAAGCTCGATGCATCGGGCTCGCCCTGAACGAGCTCTTTGCCCGAGAATTTCACAATCGCCGTGCCATCGCCCACCGGATCGAGAAAAGCGTCGTGCTTTTCCGACGTGATGCCCGTAAGGGGCTGGAACCAGTGCGCGAAATGCGTGGCGCCATGTTTGAGGGCCCATTCCTTCATGCCGTGGGCGACGGCGTTTGCCACGTCAAGATCGAGCGGCTTGCCCTCCTTCACGGTTTCAGAAAGCTTCTTGTACACGTCAGAGGGCAAATATTCCTTCATGACGTGATCGGAGAAGACCATGGTTCCATAACGACTCGTGAGGTCGGCGTTCATGTGGGCTCCTAAATCGATTGTTCGTTCAGCGGAAACGAGGCCGTGGCGTGCCTTCATAAAAGTTTCCACCATGTTTCGAAAGCCATTCTAACGGTATGCGTGCGCTTTCGCCGCCTAAAGTGCGCAAGCGGCAAAAACTATACGAATCAATGCAAGACGATCGCAACGTGTCGAAGGGCCACATACTCCCCCATAACCAGAACGCCCCGCTTCATGCCGAAGCGAGGCGTTCTTCATAGTTTTTTAGGAAAGGCGCAGCGACGTGTTGAGCCAATCGCTGTCGGGCCGGCAGATGAGCCTCGCATTGTTGTAAGCCATCTTCATGGTAAGAATCGTTTGCCCAATGTAGGCTCCCGATTCCATAAGCTCAACAACGAGCGCGACATCGGGTTGCTCGTTTTCGGTAAGGTCGAGCGGAAGAAGCAAACTCATCGTGTTCTTTGTGGGATAAAACGCCGGAACCGCCGTTTTGAAATTCCACTCGACACGCTTTTGGGCAAGCTCGATAGCGTCATCGAGCCTGTTGATAAGCCTGCGCTTTATTCTGCGAGCGAGCAGCGCTTGCAATGAGCTGGCGATCGGCGTCGCACAGAAGGCCTTCTTTCGTCTGCCGCTCATCCATATAGAGGTCTCCTTGACTCCAAATCAATACCATCGCAATTCGTTGGGCTTCGCGCTTGCGTTCGCCCAACGCTATTCTGCCAGAAAATCGATGGCATATTGGGCGGCAAGCGCCGCACCGTTTTTCAGAACGCTTTCGTCGACCGTATAGTACCCACTGTGCTGAGGATACACCGCATCAACATCGGGATTGCGACAGCCAAGGAACACGAACACGCCAGGCACGATATCGAGGTATTCGCTGAAGTCTTCACCTGCGAGGGTGCCTTCGTAATCGCTTATTGCCTCTTCGCCGAACAGTTTTACGACAGATTTGCGGCAACGCTCGGCGCATTCGGAATCATTCGACAAGCCGGCATTGCCTTCTTGATACGTGAGTTTCGCCTTCGCGTTGAACGCTTTCGCCGAACGCTGGATAAGATGCTCCAGACGCTCGGGCATGGCTTTGCGCGTTTTGTCGCTCCACGTACGAATCGTGCCCGTAAGGTAGGCCGAGCCAGCCATGATGTTGCGGGCTTCGCCTCCATGGATTTCGCCCACGGTAACCACGAGGGGCTCGAAGGGGGAAATGTCGCGGCTCACAAGAACCTGAAGCGCCACCACGATTTCGGCCGCAACCACCACGGCATCGACGCCTTTGTGGGGCATGGAGCCATGAGCGCTCACGCCCTTGATGTCGATACGGAACCAGTCGGTGTTGGCCATGCGCTGACCAGGCGCGCATGAAATAGTTCCCGCATCGACTTCGCTCCAAATATGCGTGCCGAAAATCGTATCGACGCCGTCGAGCGCCCCCGCTTTGATCATCATGCGAGAGCCAACGGAGCATTCCTCGGCAGGCTGGAACAGCAAGCGCACTTCCCCATGGATTTCATCGGTCATGCCCAAAAGAATGCGCGCCGCGCCGAGCAGCATGGACATATGGCAGTCATGGCCACACGCATGCATGACGCCTTCGTTTTCCGACGCATACGGAGCGCCCGTGAGCTCGGTTACGGGCAGGGCGTCAATGTCGCTTCGCAGCGCGATACGACGGCGTGGATTGCCTTCGACGTCATAAGCGTCGGGCGCCGTTCCTTTGATGGTGGCGATAATGCCGTTTCCAGGAACGCGAGTGTATTCGATACCCATAGAGGCCAGACGCCAGCAAAGGGCATGTGCCGTCTCGGTCTCTTTCAGCGATAGCTCGGGATGCTTGTGGAAATAGCGGCGCTCAGCGATGATTTCCTTCTCCATGTCTGCCGCGCGTTGCTTGATTTCCTCGCTGACTTTGCAGCACTCCTGGTTGCACTGCTTTTTCTTGGCTTTTTCGGCGCTTGACATCTCGCGTACCTTCCTCGCCCATACCGGCGTTTTACATATTCCTCATTCAACCCTAACACAAGCATGCTACGGCGGCGGTCACAAGGGCGTGAGCCGTGCTCATGATTCGTATCTTTGCCATAGTTCGCAACCGCCCATTCCGCTGGCGGCTCAAAGAAGGCGCCCAACGATGAAAACTCCACGGGCACACTGGCCCCAAACGCAAAAATGCCGCCCCGGTTTCCCGGAGCGGCATTCAATGTCGTTTATGCGACCCGCACGTTACTCTTCGTCTTCGTCAGACTCAGCTTCGTGCTTCTCGCTCGTCTCGCCGAAGCCCAAGTCGCCCAGGCCGCCCAGCAGGGCGTCAAGTTCGCTCAGGTCGCGATGATAGCTGCGCGGCGGCAGAGCCTCGCCCAGCATTTCCTCGCCTTCGGTGTTGAACGTCGCCGGCGAATCGCCGCCGATGAGCACCGTGTCGTCAGGGCTAAAGACCATGTCGAGCAGCTGGCTCATATCGTCGTTGGATGCAGCCAGGTCGTCCTCGATGAGATAGCTCAGGCTATGCTCGGCAAGGCCGGTCTTGAGCTCTTCGATAGCCTTGGCGCCAATGCCTTCGATGCGCAGAAGCTCATCTTCGGTGTAGCCGACCAAGTCGCCAACGGTCTCGATGCCCGCTTCGCTGAACTTGTTAGCCCAACGCTGCGAAACGCCCAGGTCGTCGTAGAGGTACAGACGCGCGTCCTCGTCGGAGAGCTGGTTAGCGCGGCCACCACGGAAGCTGCCGCCACCGAAGTAGTTGCCGTAGCCACCCATGTAGTTCTCGTCGAGCGACCAGTCCTGAGGCTGGGGCAGCAGGTCTTCGATTTCGCGAAGCTCACGCGGCGCGTAATCGGGCAGCTGCTCTTCACCCTCGGGATGCACGGGAGCACCCTTGTAGGTGAGGCCGACCTTGTGGTAACGAGGAAGACCCGTACCAGCAGGAATCGGCTTGCCGATGATGACGTTCTCCTTCAGGCCGGCGAGAACGTCGGTCTTGCCTTCGATCGCTGCGTCGGTGAGAACCTTGGTGGTCTCCTGGAACGACGCGGCCGACAGGAACGAGTCGGTAGCCAACGAAGCCTTGGTGATGCCGAGCAGCAGAGGCTGGCCCACGGGGGGCTGCTTGCCTTCTGCAATGAGTTCGTTGGCAACGCGCTCGAACTCGTGACGGTTCACCTGGCGACCAGGCAGAAGCTCGGAATCGCCGGCTTCCATAACAACGACCTTGCGCAGCATCTGACGCGCGATGACCTCGATGTGCTTGTCGTTGATGTCTACACCCTGGGACACGTACACGTCCTGGACCTGGGCAACGATGTAGCGCAGCGTGGTGTTCGGGTCGGTCAAACGCAGCAAGTCGTGCGGGTTCACAGAACCCTTGGTGAGCTGCTGGCCAACCTTCACAGCGCAGCCGTCGATGATGCCAGGCAGCATCTGCGCACGCGCCGAAACGACGTACTCGCGGAAGTTGCCCTCGGTGTCATGCACGGTGAGCGTTTTGGTGGTCTTGTCGCCGGTAATCTGCAGGGTACCTGCGATTTCGGCGAGCACAGCCTGGCCCTTAGGCTTGCGAGCCTCGAAAAGCTCGGTAACACGAGGCAGACCGTGCGTAATGTCGTCGCCAGCAACGCCGCCGGCGTGGAACGTACGCATGGTGAGCTGCGTGCCCGGCTCGCCAATGGACTGAGCAGCGATAATGCCGACTGCAGTGCCAATGTTCACCGGACGGCCCGTGGCCAAGTCCCAACCGTAGCACTTCTGGCACACGCCATGCTCAGCGTGGCAGGTCATGACCGTGCGAATGACTACCGTGTCAATGCCAGCAGCCTCAAACGCCTTGAGCTGATCCATGCTGGTGATGTAATCGCCAGCGAGCAGATCGCCCGTGTCCTCGAGCAGGCAGCGACCGATGAGGTTCTCGTCGATCTCGCCCTTGTCGTTGTGCAGCGGGTAAGGAACGCCCTCGGGTGTGCCGCAGTCGATCTCGCGAACGATAACGTCCTGCGCGACGTCGACCAGACGACGGGTCAGGTAACCCGAGTCAGCCGTACGCAGAGCGGTGTCGGTCATACCCTTACGAGTGCCGTGCGTGGAGATGAAGTACTCCAGAACCGAAAGGCCCTCGCGGAAGTTCGACTTAACCGGGCGGTCGATGGTGCCACCCTTGGTGTTGCCCATGAGGCCGCGCATACCAGCCAGCTGGCGAATCTGCTTGATGTTACCACGAGCACCAGAGTCGGCCATCATATAGATGGGATTGTACTGGTCGAAGTTGGCAGCCATGGCCTCGCCGATTTCCTCGGTGGTGTCGTTCCAAATGTCAACGACCTGCTTATGGCGCTCTTCGGGGCTCATGAGGCCCATCTCGTAGTCTTCATCGATTGCGTCGACCTTGGCGTCGGCGGCGGCGAGCAGCTCAGCCTTGTTCGGCGGCATGGTGGCGTCGAAAACGGACACCGTGATGCCGGCCTTGGTGGCGTAGTGGTAGCCAGCGTTCTTCAAGCCGTCCAGAATGGCTGGCATATCGGAAACGTCGTAGCGGTTCGAGCACTCTTCAATGAGGCGGCCGATTTCCTTTTTGTTCACAACGTAGTTGACGAACTGGTGGTCCTCAGGCAGCACGTTGTTGAAGATGATGCGGCCGATGCTCGTTTCGAAGCGCTCGCCGGCCTTCACGGTCTCGAAATCGCTGAACGACTTCGCAATCTGCATGTCGCGCGTAGCACGAACAGAGATGCGAGCCTGGATATCAACGCCCGTACCAGCCTCGAACTCGTCGAGCGCGTCCTTGACGCTCGCGAAAACGCGGCCCTCGCCCGGGAAGCCATCGCGAACCGTGGTGAGGAAGTACATACCGATAATCATGTCCTGGGTAGGAATGGTCAGCGGGCGGCCATGAGCCGGCGACTTGATGTTGTTGGCGGACAGCATGAGCACGCGAGCCTCAGCCTGGGCTTCGTTGCCCAGCGGCACATGCACAGCCATCTGGTCGCCGTCGAAGTCGGCGTTGAACGCAGTGCAAACCAACGGGTGCAGTTTGATGGCCTTACCCTCGACGAGCACAGGCTCGAAGGCCTGGATGCCCAGACGGTGCAGGGTAGGTGCGCGGTTCAGCAGCACGGGGTGGTCGACGATGACCTCTTCGAGGACATCCCACACGTAGCTCGCACCACGGTCGACAGCGCGCTTGGCAGCCTTGATGTTGGCGGCGTACTCGAGCTCGACCAGGCGCTTCATAACGAAGGGCTTGAACAGCTCCAGAGCCATCTGCTGCGGCAGGCCGCACTGGTGAATCTTCAGCTGAGGACCAACGACGATAACCGAACGGCCGGAGTAGTCGACGCGCTTGCCGAGCAGGTTCTGGCGGAAGCGGCCCTGCTTGCCCTTGAGCATGTCGGAGAGCGACTTCAGCGGACGGTTGCCCGGGCCCGTGACGGGGCGGCCGCGGCGACCGTTGTCGAAGAGGCTGTCGACCGCTTCCTGGAGCATACGCTTCTCGTTGTTCACGATGATCTCGGGGGCACCGAGGTCGAGCAGGCGCTTCAAACGGTTGTTGCGGTTGATCACGCGACGATACAGGTCGTTGAGGTCGCTCGTTGCGAAGCGGCCACCGTCGAGCTGCACCATGGGGCGCAAATCGGGCGGAATAACCGGAATGACGTCAAGAATCATATCGGAAGGCTTGTTGTCGCTCTTCATGAAAGCGTCAACGACCTTCAGACGCTTAATAGCCTTGGCGCGCTTCTGGCCCTTGCCATTCTCGATGGTATCTTTGAGCTCTTCAGCAACGGCTTCCAGGTCCATGTCGTCAAGCAGGTCGCGCACGGCCTCGGCGCCCATTCCGCCACGGAAGTAGTCGCTGTAGTTCATGCGCATCTCGCGATACAAAGCCTCGTCGGGCACGAGCTGCTTCGGCACGATCTTCAAAAACGCGTCGAACGCCTCGGTGCGCAGAGCCTTGCGCTCGTTGTATTCGTCATAGATGTCGGCGATTTCAGCCTCGACCTCTTCGGGCTCCATGCGCTCGTCGTCGTCGATCTCGTCGGCGAACTCGTCGTCTTCCGGAACGTATTCCGTGGACAGACGGCGGGTGGCCTCGATCAGGCGATCGCGCTCGGCATCAAGTTCTTCAAGGTCGGCGGCGAGCTCGTCGCGCAACTCTTCGACATCCTCATCGCGAGCCTCGGTATCGACCCAGGTCACAATGGAGCTGGCGAAGTACAGAACCTTCTCGAGCTCTTTCGGGGCAATGTCAAGCAGGTAGCCTAAGCGGCTCGGGGAGCCCTTGAAGTACCAGATGTGGCTCACGGGAGCCGCAAGCTCGATGTGGCCCATGCGCTCGCGGCGAACCTTGCTGCGGGTAACTTCAACGCCGCAGCGCTCGCACACGATGCCCTTGAAGCGAACGCGCTTGTACTTGCCGCAGGCGCATTCCCAGTCTTTGGTGGGGCCAAAAATTTTCTCGCAGAACAAGCCGTCCTTTTCGGGCTTGAGCGTGCGGTAGTTGATGGTTTCGGCCTTCTTGACCTCGCCATGCGACCAGCTGCGAATATCCTCGGCGCTTGCGAGAGAGATGCGCAGGGCGCTGAAGTTGCTCACGTCGTAATCGCTCATTTACTCTTCCTCTCCTTCGCCGAAGGTGGACTTCGGCTCATCGGAGCCGATCAGGCTCTCGACATCGGGGTTCGCGTCGGTCACATCGTTCATCATGCTCTGAAGGTCGGCAGCGATGTCGCTCAAGGCATCGGCCTGTTCCTTCTCGGTCTTGGAAGCGTCGTTCATCATGTTCGAGAGCATGTCGTCGTCACCCTCGTTGTGATGACGGCTCGCCATGGCCGCCTTGGCTTCAAGCTCGGCGGCGTCGAAGTCGATCGCCTTGTGATCTTCGCCGATCATCTCGACGTTGAGGCCCAAGGACTTGATTTCCTTCAACAGAACCTTGAACGACTCGGGCACCTCCGCGGGCGGGATGTTCTCGCCCTTGACGATTGCCTCGTACGCCTTCACGCGGCCTGACGTGTCGTCGGACTTGATGGTCAAAATCTCCTGCAGCACGTTGGAAGCGCCGTACGCGTACAGCGCCCAAACTTCCATCTCGCCGAAGCGCTGGCCGCCGAACTGGGCCTTGCCGCCAAGAGGCTGCTGGGTGATGAGGCTGTAAGGGCCGGTCGAACGAGCGTGGATCTTGTCATCGACCATGTGGCCCAACTTCAAGATGTACGGGAAACCGACCGTGATGGGCTCGCGGAAGCGCTCGCCCGTGCGGCCGTCGTAGAGCCACGTCTTGCCGAACTCGTTGAGCTGCGGCACGAACTCGTCGCGGGCCATATCGCCGTACTTCGCATGGTTCAGGTTGATGAGGTTGCGGTTCGCCTTGCCAATGACGTCGACGATTTCTTCCTCGGTCGCGCCGTCGAACACGGGGGTTGCGACGTACTTCGGACCCTCGACGGCCTCGGTGGTTTCGGCCTCGTCGGACCAACCCCATTTAGCAGCCCAGCCGAGGTGGCATTCGAGCAGCTGGCCGACGTTCATACGAGAAGGAACGCCCAGCGGGTTCAGCATGACGTCGATCGGCGTGCCATCGGCGAGATAAGGCATATCTTCAACAGGCAGAACGCGAGAGATAACACCCTTGTTGCCGTGGCGGCCGGACAACTTGTCGCCCTGCTGCACCTTACGCTTCTGAGCGATGTACACGCGCACGAGCTCGTTGACGCCCGGAGCCATGTCGTCGCCGTTTTCGCGGCTGAAGCGATAGATGCCCACAACGCGTCCGCCAGCACCATGAGGCACCTTGAGGGACGTGTCGCGAACCTCGCGAGCCTTGTCGCCGAAGATGGCGCGCAGCAAGCGTTCCTCAGCGGTGAGCTCGGTTTCGCCCTTCGGAGTGACCTTGCCGACCAGAACGTCGCCAGGGAACACCTCGGCGCCAACGCGAATGATGCCGTCGGCATCGAGGTCGGCAATCATGTCGTCGGAGATGTTCGGAATCTCGCGGGTGATTTCCTCGGGGCCGAGCTTCGTGTCGCGAGCGTCGACTTCGTATTCAGAAATATGGATAGACGTGAGCAGGTCTTCAGCAACAACGCGCTCGGACACGATGATAGCGTCCTCGTAGTTGTAGCCTTCCCAGGTCATGTAAGCGACCATGAGGTTCTGACCAAGTGCCAGCTCTGCGTGGTCGCAGCTGGGGCCGTCGGCCAAAACATCACCCGCATGGACCTCGTCGCCCTTGCGCACGATAGGCTTGTTGTTGATGCAGCCGCTCTGGTTGGAACGCTGGAACTTCGGAACCAGGTACTCGTCGAACTCGCCTTCATCATTCTTGATGATGATGGTAGAGCCGTCGACGTAGTCGACCACGCCAGGGTTCTGGGCAACGAGCACTTCGCCCGAGTCAACCGCGATGCGATGCTCGATGCCGGTGCCGACGTACGGCGCGTGGGGCTGCAGCAAAGGCACAGCCTGACGCTGCATGTTCGAACCCATGAGGGCGCGGTTTGCGTCGTCGTGCTCCAAGAACGGAATGAGCGAGGTAGCGACAGAAGTCATCTGACGAGGAGACACGTCCATGTAGCCGACGCGCTCGGGAGCGACTTCCTCGGGCTCGCCGAAGACGCCGTCGGCGTCACGGGTGCGGCACAGAATCTTTTCAGACGGCACGAACACGCCATCGATGGTCTCGCCGAACACGCGCGTCTCGGGGTCGAACTTCTCCATAGCCTGGGCGATGGCATAGTTCTCTTCCTCGTCGGCGGTGAGGTAGTCGACCTCGTCGGTTACCTTGCCGTCGATAACGCGACGGTACGGGGTCTCGATGAAGCCGTAGCTGTTCACACGAGCGAAGGTCGCCAGCGAGCCGATAAGGCCGATGTTCGGGCCTTCAGGCGTCTCGATGGGGCACATGCGGCCGTAATGCGAATTGTGAACGTCGCGAACCTCGAAGCCTGCGCGCTCGCGCGACAGACCGCCAGGGCCCAGAGCAGACAGACGGCGCTTGTGCGTGATGCCTGCGGCGGGGTTTGCCTGGTCCATGAACTGCGACAGCTGCGAAGAGCCGAAGAATTCCTTGATGGCAGCCACAATGGGGCGAATGTTCACGAGGCTCTGCGGAGTGATTTCGTCAGGCTCCTGCATGCTCATGCGCTCGCGCACAACGCGCTCCATGCGCGAAAGGCCGATGCGGAACTGGTTCTGGATGAGCTCGCCGACCGTGCGGATACGACGGTTGCCGAAGTGGTCGATGTCGTCGACCTGATAGCCCTCTTCGCCCTCGTGAAGGGCAACGATGTAGCGCATGGTTGCGACGATGTCTTCAATGGTGAGCGTAGAAGCGTCGAATTCGGGATCGAAGCCGAGCTTCTTGTTCGCCTTGTAGCGGCCGACCTTGGCGAGGTCGTAGCGCTGCGGGTTGAAAAACAGGCCGTCGAGCAGCGTGCGCGCGGAGTCGATCGTAGGAGGCTCGCCCGGACGGAAACGCTTGTACAGCTCGATGAGCGCCTCTTCCTTGGTGGTCGCGGGGTCACGATCGAGCGTGCGCAGAACCATCTCGGAGCTGCCGAGGATATCGATGATTTCTTCGCGGGTGTCGGCGATGCCGAGGGCGCGCAAAAGCAGCGTGGCCGGCTGCTTGCGCTTGCGATCGATGCGAACCGACAGAATGTCGCGCTTGTCGGTCTCGAACTCGAGCCATGCGCCGCGAGAAGGAATAACCTTCGCGCCGTAGATGGTCTTGTCGGACGTCTTGTCGCGCTCGGCGCTGAAATAGATGCCGGGCGAACGAACGAGCTGGGAAACCACAACGCGCTCGGTGCCGTTAATAATGAACGTGCCACGCGGGGTCATGAGCGGGAAATCGCCCATGAACAGGTCGTTCTGATCTTTGATTTCACCGGTCTCGCGGTTGATGAAACGAATCTTGGCATAGAGGGGCGCCTGGTAGGAGACGTCTTTCTCTTTGCATTCGTCGACGGTGTACTTCGGCTCGCCGAAGTGATGCTCGCCGAGCTCGACGCACATATCTTTGGTCGAGTTCTCGATGGGGCACACGTCGTTGAAGGCTTCGGTGATGCCTTCTTCCATGAACCACTTGAAACTGTCGGTCTGGATGGCGATGAGGTTGGGGACATCGACGATGCCAGGGATCTTCGCGAACGAATGACGCTCCCTGTATACGCCGGCGCCGGTCTTTTCTGCCTTGGCCACAGGTCTTCCTTCCTTTGGGGTAAAAAGACGATATTCTTACCGTTTCGGCAGCCCTTTGGGCATGCTTCCACGGCTAATTACGCAAACGAAAAATTTAAACACATTGAGAAATTAAGTCAAGACTTTTTTTCACGAACTGTGTTGAGTTTCTGGTTTTAGAGATTTCCTTCAAGGGCTGGAACAGGCAAAATGGCATGGGGCAATCTTTTTGCGCCTTAGTTTCTTTTAGATAGTACTGTTTTGAAACTGTTAAACGCTACGAGCATTTAACAGGTGGCGAGTTCAAAAAGGCAGCACCCACAAGGGCAAAATTGGGCAAGAAAAAGCCGCCCTTTCGAGCGGCTTTCAAGAAACATCCGCCGCCCTAAGGGCGCGCTTTGGGGAAGATTGCGGCCCTCGGCGAGAGAGAAGACGGCGCGAATGCTTACAGCGAGTGATTCATGCTCGTACGAGTCTGCGCGACCTCGAAGGCGGAGTCGAATGCGGGAAGCTCTTCGACCTGGTCTTTTTCGGCGCTAGAATCGAGCAGCGTGGCGGCAACGGTGCAGCCCACGATAATCGCGGCGCCCAGCACGCCCATCATCGAGAGCATCTCGCCGAGCACGAAGAAGGAAATGATCGCCGTAACAACGGGCTCAGAGCACAGGATGACCGAAACGGTCGCGGCGGGAATGTGCGCGAGCGCCTTATTCTGCAGCCAGAACGCCAAGCACGTGCCAGCGATGGCGAGGAAGGCTACCGCAGCCCACGTGCCCACTGAAACGGTGCCGAAGGCAGGCGCGGGCTCAGTCGCAACCGCGCCGCCCAGCGAGAACAGGAAAGCTCCGCCGGTCTGCACGGCCGACATGGCAGCAGGGCCGATTTCAGAAAGGCCGCGTTCGGAGAGCACGATGCCCAGCGCGAACAAAGCGGAAGAGCCAAGGCCCACGAACTCGCCCATGCCGAACGACAGAGCGCCGCCGTTGCAGCACAGAAGGTACAGGCCCGCGAGCACCGCGATTTGCAGGACCAGCGTGCTCAAGCGATACGTGCGGCGCATAAGCGCGAGCGCGATCACCGGCGTGAACAGCATCGGCAGAGAAATGAAGAAGCCCGCGTTGGTGGCGCTCGTCATATCGACGGCCAGCGAGCTTGCGACGAACGCGACCGCGTACACCACGCCGACGGGGAGCCACGCGCTCACGCGGGAGCCACGCAGGCCTTTGACGATTTGCTTACCAAACAGAACCATGAACAGAGCGAAGGCCAGGCCAAAACGAAGGGTTTGGCACCACAGCGGAGAAATCTCGCCATAAGCAACCTTCATAACGACGTTGTCTGCGCCGTAGAAAATCGCCTGCAGCACAACGAATGCCGCAAATACCATGTTCTTACCCTGCGTCACTTTGAGCCGTCCTCTTTCTTCAATAAGCGCAAGAAGCTCCAAGGCCTTATCGAAGAGCCTTGAAACCACTTGCTTGTTTTGGGTGTTTACGGGAGCTTTGCCATCGTTTCAGCGGTCGCCATTGCCTACTTCGACTTCCCGATGATGCGTATACTACGAGATTGTTGAAATAAAGTAAAACTAGAGTATTTTGTAATAGGTAAAGGGTTTCTTATACCCCGTTGATTTCATACGTAAAGAAGGGAATCGCAGGAGAAACGGTAGGTTTTCATGACGTCGAAGTATGAAGCCTTTGTGTTGGCAGCCGAAACGGGAAGCTTCAAAAGCACCGCCGAGCAGCTTGGCTACACCCAAGCGGGCATTAGCTATATGATGAGCTCGCTCGAATCCGAAATGGGCACAGCGCTTTTCGCGCGCGACCATTCGGGCGTTCGCCTCACCGAGGACGGTCGCAACCTTTTACCTTGGATTCAAGACGTGTGCACGAGTGAGCGAGCGCTTCAAGCGCGTTTGGGCGAAGTGAGGCATTTGGAAAGCGGCACGGTGCGCGTCGCCGCATTCGCATCGACCGCCATTCGCTGGCTGCCGGGCATCGTAGACGAGTTCACAAACGCCCATCCGAAAGTCGAACTCGAATTCGCGTGTTTCGAAGACCAAAGAACAATCGAAGAGGGCGTACTGCACGGAGAATTCGACTGTGGATTCATCGTTTTGCCGCCTCAGGAAAAGTTTTTCGTCATACCCCTGGTTCAAGACCCGATTTATGTCGCGCTGGCTCCGCACCATCCCCTCGCCCAAGAAGACTTTTTCCCTCGCGAGGCGCTTGCAAGCGAGCCGTACATCAAAATTCGAAACCCAAGCTACACCGAATTCGACGCCGTATTCGACCGGCATGAGGTTGTGCCGCGCACGCGTTTCGTCATGGATAACGACTTCGCAGTTATGGGCATGGTGAACAAAGGCCTCGGCTACAGCCTTTTCCCAAAGCTCATTTTGCGCAAGGCGCCCTTCCAACTTGCGCGCATCGAGCTGGAGATTCCCACCCACCGCGAACTTGGAATCGCCATGCGCTCATGGGACCGCGCCTCAATGGCCGCGAAAGCCTTCGTTGAAACCGTTCGAACCTGGGTTGCCGCCTGGGACGAGCGTGTTGAATTCGATGAGCGCTGGGATAATCTGGGATAGCAGTAAAACGTCGCACGCGAATAACTTTCGCATACGCAACGCGGCCGAGGCGCAATACCCCGGCCGCGTTTTCGTTATTTTAGAAATGGCCCCGCAAGAAGATACCGCGACTACGTCGACAACCACAACACCCTGCCGCGCGCATGGCGGCTACAAGGAAAGTGCTTAGCCCTTGTAGTCTTTGCCCACGATAACCAAATAAGAGCCCTCATAGGTATAGCTGCCATCATTTACCGTAGGAATGCCGCAGCCAAGTAACTTGGCGATGCTCTTCGCAACGCTTTCGTCGGTCCCCTTGTCGTAAATGACGAGCGTCTTGCTGTAGTTGTACGAATCGGCATCGAGCGTATTCGTTACGTCGTAGTCTTTGTTCGTAAGCGTGCTTGCAGCTGTGGCGGCAACACCCGATACGCCGCTTCCGTTTTGTACTTCGACCTGTTCACCGTGGCCGTAGTCGGAAAGGCTCGACTCCTCGCCGTTCAAAACGGCTTGAGCAACCGCTTCGCCGCCAATGCTGCCGTCGGTCACGCCGCCATTGTTCATCGAGGCCGATTCGTCGGGCGTGGGAGAGAGGCCCTGGTCGATGCGCTTCATCATCGCCGCCCAAGCCTCGTTATTGCTGTATTCATACCAACCGCCGTCTTCATACGATGAAGTAGTCGGGTTCATGGTCGAATAGATATCGGTAGACGGATCCATGCCGCGCATCGAATTGGCAACGGCGGCGATGTCGGTTACCGACATATCGGTGGTGACGTAATCGCACAACGCCGTAACCGTATTCGCCATGGTAGCTGGGTCGCTAGCCAGCAGTTTTTTCGCAATCGCGCCAAGCACCATGCGCTGGTTCGCTGCGCGGTAGTAGTCTCCGCCGCCATAGCCAGCTTCCTCATAGGCATTGCGCGCGCGGCACAAAATTAGCGCCTGGTCGCCATTGATTGTTTGCTCGCCCGCATCAACATGGCCGCCTGCATCGGCATCGTCGATGGTGATGGGGACGTTTACATCGACCCCGCCAAGCGCATCGACCACAGATTTGAAGCCATCGAAGTTGATTTCGGCATAATGGGAAATAGGCACACCGGCAAATTGCGAGACGGTTTTCACCATTAGAGCCGGACCGCCATAGGTATAGGCCGAATTGATTTTTCCAACGCCATACCCTTCAATGTTCACAAGCGTGTCGCGCTCAATCGAAATAAGCGTCACTTTCTTCTGAACAGGATCAATGCGCGCCAGCATCGTCGAGTCGCTTCGATAGCTGTCCCCGTATTCGCCACTTGCATCGCGTTCTTGGGATTTATCGGTGCCCATAAGGAGCATATAGAATGGCTCGGCGAGCGATTTATCGGTCAGAGCAAGTTGCGTATCTTCGTCGATGCCCTTCGACAGCTTGCCGTTCAGAACGCCCATATACGCGAAAGCCGCGCCAACGCCAATGACAGCAAGAGCCACCACTGCGGCAACAACCCCGACAATGACCTTCTTCCGCTTTTTGCGCGAACGCATTCGGGAGTATTCCGAACCCGTGCTCTCTCGAGAATAGGGAACCGAAGCGCGAGGGGAGTCGCCAGACCCGTATGCCCTTCTGGAATAAGAACGAACCGTAGAAGCGCCATCCTCTTGGCCCGACCCCTGAACACGCGGAGTGCTTGAGAAGCGAGCATTTTCGTTCCCCAAACGATTGTCTAAAGAATCTCGTCGACGAGACACCATGCAGCCTCCCTTATTGAACGATTTTAGCTATTGTCCCTTACCGTTCCATCAAGCGTCCCGCCATCGTTAACATTGCGCTTTTCGTCTTCATACGGAGGCAAACCGTCGTCGACGCGGGTCATCATCTTTCGCCATGCCTCGTTGTCGCTGTATTCGATATACATTCCGTTTTCATAGGCGGAAATGGTCGGATTCATCGCGGACCAGATATTATTCTCGGTATCGATGCCGCGCATGCTGTTCGCGACAGACACGATATCGGTAACACTCATATCGGTCGTAACATAATCGCACAACGTTGCAAGCGACGTCGCCATCGTCGCAGGATCGCTCTCCATGAGCTTCTTGGCAATCGCGCCAATTACCATTCTCTGGTTCGCGGCACGATAGAAGTCGCCACCGCTGTAGCCGGCTTCCTCATACGCGTTGCGTGCTCGGCAAAGAATCAACGCCTGTTCGCCATTGAGCGTTTGAAGGCCAGCGTCCACATGTCCGCCGGCATCGGCATCGTCGATTTCCATAGGAACGTCGACCTCGATGCCGCCAAGGGCATCAACGACGTCCTTGAAGCCATCGAAATCGATAGATGCATAATGGGAAATAGGCACACCGGCAAACGTCGATACCGTGCTCACAACAAGAGGAGCACCACCGAACGAAGCAGAAGCATTGAGTTTATTCGGCCCATAGCCCTCGATATTCACGTACGTGTCACGTTCGATCGAGACAAGAGCCACCGTTTTCTGCTGAGGGTCAATTCGCGCAAGAATCATCGAGTCGCTTCGGAAGGAGTCGCCGTAAGCCCCAGATTCCCTGCGCTCCTCAGAGGAGTCGGTGCCCATAATGAGGCAATAAAACGGATCGCCTGGCTGAACCGCTTCAGACGAAAGCGTAGCTTTCAACTCGTCGTCGATATTGTTTTGAAGCTTGTCGTTCAGGGAATTCATGTACACGACGCCCGCAAACGCCACGCCGCCAGCCGCAAGAAGAAGCACCAGCACAACAGCGAGCACAACAAACGGCCACTTTCGCCGCTTCTTGGGAATCGCATAGGAATCACGCGAATAGCTGTTATATCCAACTTGGTTTTGACCGCCAGCCGGAAGGTTGTAACCCATTTTGCTGACGCCATATTTGTGTTTGTTTTTATTATTCATGGGGCCATTATCTCTTGAAGCGGGGAAAATTGTAAAGACACCACGCAAGAGCCCCATACCTTAACACAAGGTGACAGCGAAACAACCATCCGAAATTCTCCGGAGCCCGCTTCACCTCAAACCCTTGAGATTGTCGACTCGTAGCATTAATTGTCGACTCGTAGCATTATCGGCGCGCGACACGCTACACTAGAGTTCAAGCAAACCTGAAACCAGACTGTTTTTTATCAACCAACCGAGGAGCGAGAGTGTCGCACGACAACGACTTTCCCAAAAATCACGACGCACTGCGTACGCGTACGCACGCTCGCCCTCGCCCGGCCAAAAAGCCGCTTGCCGCGCAAGAGGGGCAGCGCATTCCCACGCGTCGCGCCGATGAGCGCGCATATCCGGTCGAAACGCCCGGCCGCTCGAGCGAACCGCGCGCGCCACGCGCTCAGGTACCCACCGATTCACGTGCGCCGCACACCCATGCGCCTGGCAAGCCGCGCCCGTCTCGCAGCCAAACATCCGTTGCCCAAACATCAACGTCGAGGCCCCCAAAAACCGTATTCGCCATTGCGGGCGCGTGCGTTGCGCTCGCACTCGTCCTGTTCGGCGTCGTGCATTGGCAAAGCACTAGACCCATCGACATCATGGTGAACGGTCAAGAACTGCAGCTGCCTCGCACCGCAACCGTTAACGACGCATTCGAGGCGGCGGGCTCGCCCGCAACGGCAGGCAACATGCTCGATATTGACGGCGAACTGCTGCAAGAAGACAGCGGCACAGCCTATACGGCAACGCTCGATGGGCACGAGCTCGACCCCACTACCGCAGCCGACACACCGCTCGATGGCCACACGAGCATCGATTTCGCAAACGGAGTCGATATCGAAGAGCCGTCCAACACGGCCGAAAACCAGCCCATCGCCCATGGCGCCCAAGACGTCGGACACGGGCCGCTGCACATCGTCACCCAGAAAGGACAAGATGGCTCAGGCACAATCAAAACCGGTCAGGTTTCCGGAAAACAGCAGGTCATCGAAGTAACGAGCGACCCCGTCGACACCATCATGAAGCGCTGTTACCCTGACACGCAAGGCGAAAAAGTCGTAGCGCTCACTTTCGACGACGGCCCATGGGACGACACCAACGAGCTGCTCGACGTGCTGCGCGACAATGGCGCGAAAGCCACGTTCTTCACCGTTGGCAACCGAATTTCGGGCAACGGAGTCGATACCGTGAAACGAGAGGTCGCCGAAGGGCATCAAGTCGCGACCCACACGTGGGACCACGCGGCGGGCGACGGTCAAAGCGTGAATCTTTCTTATATGAGCGCTGAACAACAGCGCGAAGAGATTACGAAGGGCTTTCAGGCAATCGAAGACGCCACCGGACAAAAGCCAAGCTTCGTGATGCGCGCGCCCGGCGGCAACTTCCCTACCGAAGTATGGAGCAATGTGGAAGACCTCGTGGTTGCCGACATTGGTTGGGACGTCGACACCACCGACTGGAAGCGGCCAGAGGCAAGCCGCATCGCAGCAGCGCTTTCCCAAGTTACGCCTGGCGATATCGTGCTCATGCATGATGGCGGCGGAAACCGAGAAAACACCATCGAGGCCCTGCGCATCGCCCTGCCGAAGCTCGTGCAAGACGGCTGGAAGTTCGTCACGATTGACGAGCTTATGAAATACCCCACAAAAGACAGCTAGAAATGGGGCAGCGTATTTTTCGAACGCTGCCCCCTCTGGTCAATTTAAATTGCGCGTGCTCTATTCGATGCCAGCCAAAAACGCCTTCCCCGCTGGCGTGACAGAGAGGGCGTTGGCAAGGCGGCCGCCATCATCCCGATAGCGCGCCTCACTGCTTACGAGCCCCGACTTGACAAGTCGGCCAATTGCCGCATGAACACGATACTCGCTCACACCGACAACCTTCGCCAACTCCCTGCGCGAAAGAGAAGCCGGCTCGCCGTTTTGCTTTTCGTAGCGCGCGACAAGACGCAGGATGGATACCGTAACTACAGCAACGTCGTCCCAGCTCGTACGGCCATGGCCTGCCATAGGACCGCCTCCTTCATCGAAGTCACGCCTTCTGCCGCATCACGGGCAAACACGACTTCTCCCTCACATGCGTCGACGACGAATCTTGCAACACACGCCAACGATAACCTTCGCAAATTGATGAGCCGTATAATAGGAGACCCCTCCCCCATCGTCAATTAAAAAACGAGAGCATCCCCTATTGGCACGCGAACGGCGCCAAGCGCGGCAACAAGCCGCAAAATAGCAGATAGCACCTCTTTATTTCGAACAGCTTGTCCGAATTACCGCATGACCCGAGCGCGAGCATCGCCAAGCGGTAAAATGAAACCATCTACCCCGAACAAGAGAGAGGATGAGGGGATTATGGCAGAAATGAAAGACGCGGCATTCCTTGCCGAAGCCGACAGCTGGATCGACGCTCATTGGGAAGAGATCGTCGAAGAAATCGGCAACCTCGTCGCCGTTCCAAGCGTCGTTGACTTCGACGCCGCCACGCCCGAACACCCCAGCGGCCCCGACGCGCACGCCGGCATGACGGCGGCGCTCGATTTGGCTTCTCGCCTGGGCTTCCCGACCACCGATGAGGCGGGCGAAATCGGCTGGGCCGACCTCGAAGGCGAAAGCGAAACGCAGCTCGGCATGATTTGCCACGCCGACGTTGTGGTGCCGGGCGTCGGCTGGACAAGCGACCCGTGGACCATGCAGCGCCGCGACGGCTTCCTTATCGGCCGCGGCGTACTCGACGACAAAGGCCCGCTTGTCGTTTCGCTGTATGCCATGAAGTTCTTCGCCGAGCGCTGCGAGGCCGAAGGCAAGAAGCTCCCCTACACCATTCGCATGCTTGTAGGCACCAACGAGGAAACCGGAACCATGAAAGACGTGGGCTATTACCTCGTCCACCACAAAGCTCCCGCATTCCTGTTCACGTCCGATGCCGAATTCTCGGTGTGCTACGGCGAAAAGGGCGGCTTCGACGGCCTGATTACGTCGAAGAAGCTCGAGGGCGGCAATATCGTCGACTTCACCACGGGCGACGCGGCCACCAACGCCGTCCCCAGCCAGGCAACCCTCGTCGTGAAGGCAAACGCCGCCGAGCTGCCTGCGCCCGCCGGCTTCGAGGTAACCGACGCCGGCGACGGCTGCGCGAAGATCGTCGCCACGGGCAAGGGCGGCCATGCATCGCTGCCCGAGGGCACGGTCAACGCCATTGGCATGCTCGCGCGTTATGCGCTTGAGCACGACCTCTGCAGCGAGGACGAGGCCGAATTCCTGCGCCTCGCCGTGAAGATCATGGACTCCACCGACGGCAGCTCCATCGGAATCGACACGGCCGACGCTTACTTCGATCCGCTGACCTGCATCGCGGGCACCATCCATATGGTCGATGCCCACTTGGAGCTCACCATCGACATTCGCTTCCCTTCGTCCACTACGGGCGAAGAACTACAGGCCAAGCTTTCCGACGTTGCCGACGAGTACCATGCAACCTGCGAAAATACGCTGCTCATGGTTCCGTTCCTCGTCGACCCGCAGAGCCCCGCAATCCAAATGCTCGCTTCTTCGTATCACGACGCCACCGGCCTCGACGGCGACCCGTTCACCATCGGCGGCGGCACCTACGCGCGCGAATTCCCGTGCGCTGCAAGCTTCGGACCCGAAGATCCGCATGACGAATACCCCGAGTGGGTCGGCCCCATGCACGGCGCCGACGAGGGTATTTCCGAGGAAACGCTGCACCGCGCCATGCGCACTTATATCCTCGCAATTAAGCGCCTGATGGAAATCGACCTCGAGTCCTTGGCTAAATAAAGCCCGTATACGGCACGGAGCTTCACCAAGAGCGCCCTTGCCACGCATGATTCCGCCCCGACGTCTTCCGCTGACGCTGGGGCGGTTTTTTGTCGCGGATTTCACGCCGCCCCTTGCCCACCAAGGTCTACATACGTCGCTCGACTGCGCTACAATAGATGCACTTTGTACCCCCTCTTGCATTTTAGGAGGCTCCGTGAACAACGGATTCACCCATAACCAAGCACGCATCCCCGCCGCACGCGTAACGGATTTCGCCCTTGCGGCTCTTCTTCTCGTCTGCGGCGCTTTCCTTTTGACCTCGTGCGGCCATGAGCCCGAGAAGGCCACGCCGCCCGCTCAAACCGAAACGCAAAACGCCAACGAAGCCTCAACCGGTGCTAACGAAAAAGCCACTTCGACAGAAGAGGGCAACGCCGATAAAGCCGCCGACGAGAAAGCCAACCAGGACGATTCCGCGAAAACCGCCAAACATCAAGGCGCGTACGCCATCGCCATTCGCAACGGAGGCGGCGCAGACGGATTGGCAGGCGCCGCTCAGGCAAAACTCGTAGCAGCAGGCCTCACCGAAGACAATCACACCTACGCACTTGATTCGTATGCGATTGCAGGAGGCCTCGCCCCAACGACCGTCGTATACGTAAAGGACACGGGCGACGATGCCGCCGACGTCAAAGAGGAAGCGGAAAAGGTCGTTTCAGCACTGGGACTTGGCAACGTGCAAACTTTCGACGAAGCCACCGCGGGCGAGTCGATGGACAGCTTCGATATTTTCGTCATCGTCGGCAAAGATGCACTGGGCACGTTGCAATAAAAGCATCCGGCTCAAAGAACAGAACAAGCACCCCGGCAATACCAAAAGAGGGAGGCGCTGCACAAGCACGCCTCCCTCTTTCTTTATCAGCGGTTTTAGCCTATAAGCCATAAGCCGCGGTTTTCGATTAAACGAATGCAGCTTGGGAATCGCTTTCCCTCGCCTTCATGCATTTCAGCACGACTTCGCTGCGGCGGCCTCGGTCCCTTCCGATTGCGCAGCATCGAATTCCGCCCGTCCGTCGTTTTCCGCTTGGGCTTCCCTATAATGTTCAGCCGCGCCTTCAGCCTCGGCGCCATCGACGGAAATGTCTTTCGGCAACACGAGGTTCGCGATAACCGCCACCAAGAACACCACGGCCACGCAGTTATCGGCAAATACGTTCTGCAGCATTTCGGGCAGCAGAACGAAAATCTCAGACACCTGGGTGAACCCGATGCCAATAGAAAGCGACAGTGCCGCAATAAGAATATTGCGTTGCGTAAACCCGGCACGAGCGATCATCTGGAAACCGCTCACAATGATATTGCCGAACATCATAATGGTGCAGCCGCCAAGCACGGCGTCGGGCAACGAGGAAAACACCACGCTGATGACCGGCAGAAACGCCGCAAGGATCATGATGATGGCGCCCGTGGCGATTGCGCGGCGATTCACGACCTTCGTCATGGCGACCAAGCCCACGTTTTGCGAGAAGCTCGTAATAGGCAGGCAGCCAAAGCATGCGGAAACCGAGCTCACGAAGCCGTCACACGCAATCGAACCCGAAAGCTCCTTCTCGCGCACGTCGCGCCCCAAACCGACCATGGCAAGTGCCGAGGTGTCGCCAATGGTCTCGGTCGCGGAAACCAAGAAGATAAGCGTAACCGCCAGAATGGCCGAGGGGTGGAATTCAGGAGCAAAGGGCATGAACTCGGGAATGGAAACGGGCTTTGCTGAAGCGAACCCCGAAAAATCAACCATACCCATGAAGAGTGCCGCAACATACCCAATAACCAGTCCAAACAAAACCGAAAGCTGCTTGGTTTTACCCTTTGCCATAATTTGGAACACCAAGCACGAGATGAGAGCGATGCTGCCGAGCGTGATATTTTGCGGCGAGCCGAAATCGGGAGAGCCCGAGCCGCCGCCAAACGATGCGGCACCAACCGAAAGCAGCGAAAAACCGATGGACGTCACTACCACGGCCGCCACGATAGGAGAAACGAGCCAGCGCCAGTACTTCGCGAACAGACCCAGCACGCCCTCAATCAAACCGCCCACCATAATGGCGCCAATCGCCGCATTGAAGCCATAGGTCGCCGCAACGCCGCACAAAACCGTGACGAACGTAAAGCTGATGCCCATAACAATAGGCAATCCCGAACCGATACGGCCCGCAAGGGGAAACAGTTGAACGAGCGTGCCAATGCCCGCAATGAGCATGGCACTTTGCACAAGCGAGCCCGTCGTCGCGGAATCGAGGCCGGCAGCGCCCGCGACAATAAGAATAGGCGCGAGGTTGGCAACGAACATGGCCAAAATATGCTGCACGCCATAAGGAATTGCGCGCAACCAGGGAATCTTGCCGTCAAGACGATAAAGATCGGTGTGATTGAAACCCTGGGCTGCGGTTTCTATTTTCGACATGAGGGCGTCCTTTATTCACGTTCGGTTTTCCGGCAAACAAAAAGGCCCGCTGCCGCATGCGGCAGCGAGCCCCTCTCTTCAAAATAATTTATGCTTCGCAGGTTTCCACGGTCAACTCGTGGCTCGGCGCAGGCTCGCCGGCCTGACGGAACGTAATCTGACCCGTGGTGGGATCCATTGCGTCGACAATAGCGAGCGACTCAAGGTGGTAGCCGCGCTCACGCAGGCTCGCGCCGCCGGGCTGGAAGCCTTTCTCAACCGCAATGCCAATGCCTTCAACCGTAGCGCCAGCTGCTTCGACAATCTCGAGCAAGCCATTGAGCGCGCAGCCGTTCGCCAAAAAGTCATCGATGATAAGCACGTGGTCATCAGGGCCAATGAACTTCTTGGACACGATAACGTCGAACACCTTGCCATGCGTAAAGCTCTGAATGCGCGTGCGATACATTTCGCCGTCAAGGTTGATAGACTGGGCCTTCTTCGCAAATACCACAGGGGCATTGTTGAAATGGCGGGCAGCCATGCAGGCAATTCCGATGCCGGATGCCTCGATGGTAAGGATTTTATTGATGGGGGCATCAGCGAACAGGCGCTTGAATTCCGCACCCATCGCATCAAGCAGCTCGATATCGATGCGATGGTTCAAAAAACCGTCAACCTTCAAAACGCCCTCGGCCTTCACCACGCCGTCACGTTGAATGCGATCTTCGAGAAGCTTCACGCCCTACCCTTTCTCTTGCGGCAGCCAGCACGCCACCAGCTCATGCAGTTATTAATAGGTAGTTTAGCAGCTAACCGAGAAAGAGGAAGAAATGAATCGCGGGAGCCAAAAATCAGCGCAACACCCAAAAGGCGCACTTCGCGACATTTTTTGCAACTTAGCGTATATTCTTGCTTGCCAGGCGGCCAACGAATCGAGCAAGCAGGTTGAACGCCAGAATACACACCATAAGCACCGCGGCAGCACCACTCGAAACCGCATCAAGGTCGGGCACCACGCCTTCGCTGTTGATCTTCCAAATATGAACCGCGAGCGTTTCCGCAGGGCGAAACACGTTCCATGGGCACGACGCGCTCGAGAAATCGAAGCTCGAGAAATCAAGCATCGGCGCCGACTGACCCGCCGTGTAAATGAGCGCCGCGGCCTCGCCGAACACACGCCCCGCCGACAAAATGATGCCCGTGATAATAGCGGGCAACGCCGCGGGGAGCAGCACGTGAATGGTCGTCTCCCAGCGGCTCGCGCCGAGCGCTAAACCGCCTTCGCGCTGGTCGTTGGGGATAGCCTCGAGCGCCTGCTGAATAACGCGCACCAAAATGGGCAGATTGAACATCGTGAGCGCCAAAGCACCTGATAAAATACTGAAACCCCAGCCCATTTGCAGCACGAAGAACAGGAATCCGAACAGGCCAACCACAATGGAGGGCAACGATGAAAGCGCCTCGATAGCGGTTTTCACGAAATGCGTCAGACGGTTCTTCGGGGCATACTCGGTAAGGTAAATCGCGCCGCCAAGCGCGATAGGCACCGAAATAAGCAGCGTGAGCACCAGTAAATAGAACGAGTTGAACAGCTCGGGGCCAATGCCGCCGCCTTCCTTGAACTGCTCGGGCTTGCCCGTGAGAAAGCTCACGTCAAACAGTTTGCCCACGCCGCTCACCAAAATGTACGAGATAAGCGAGAACAGCAGCACGCAAATCGCAGCCACGATGGCGAACAGCACCCCAGTGGCAAATTTGTCCTGCAGGGCAATGCGACGAGCAAGAGCGCCTTCCGCCTTCTCGCTTTGCGCTCGATTCGGCGCCCCCTGCGGCGGGCGAGCCCCGACGATACCCTGATCGGCGACCATTTTGTCAACACTAGCGACCATTGGCGTTCAGGCCTCCCTTGCGTTCGATGAAATGAATGATGGAGATGAACACGAACGACATCGCCAAAAGCAGCAAGGCAAGCGACCATAGAACATCGGAGTATACCGTGCCCATCATCTCGTTGCCGATGCCCATGGTCAGCACGCTCGTAAGGGTGGACGCGGGAGTGAACAGGCCGTCGGGCACCTGCGCCGCGTTGCCGATAACCATTTGAACGGCAAGCGCCTCGCCGAACGCGCGAGTCATGCCAAGCACCACAGCTGTGCACAGCGAAGGCATGGCCGCACGCAGCACCACATGCCAAATGGTTTGCCATCGACTCGCGCCTACGCCATAGGCGCCTTCGCGGTAGGCCTTCGGCACAGCCGTGAGCGCGTCGATGGAAAGCGACGTAATCGTGGGAAGAATCATCACAGCGAGCACGATTGATCCCGAGAAAATGCCGAAACCCGTGGTATTCGACCAGCCGCGGCACCATGCGACGACAATCGTGAGGCCAATAAGGCCATATACGACCGACGGAATGCCAACGAGCAACTCGACGACCGGCTGGAACACCGTTCGTCCGAACTTCGGCGAAATCTCAACCACGAAAATGGCCGACCCAATAGCGAACGGCAAGGCAAGCAGCGTGGAAAGCAGCGTAACCGAGAACGACCCGACGATCATGGGCAGCGCGCCCACCGTAGGCGCGCCCGACGCATCGGCCTGATGCGGGTTCCACGTGGTTCCCGTGAAAAACGCCGCCGGCGAAATGCCATCGACGAAAAATGTAGCCAAACCATGCTGGGCAACCATGAACACAAGCGTTGCCACCAAAAGAACAATAAGCGTCACGCACGCGCCCGAAAGCGCGCGGCCCACATTGTCGAGTCCCTTTTTCGACAGAGATGCCACTGTCTTAAACCTGCCTTTCAAACATACGCGGACCCAAGCCGATGCAAAGGGTCGCCGCTTCGACATCGCGCCCTTCAGGCTTGCGCCGAATGCGCAAAAAGCCCGACCGCGCCACGTGCGGCCGGGCTGAGTTTTCGCTGCTTAGAGCTTGGTCACGTTGCCGTCGGCGTCGCGGGAAACCTTCATGCCAGAAACAGAGATGTAGCCGTTTTCGGAAACCAGGCTGCCCTGCACCTCATCGCTCATCATGAAGTCGATGAACGCCTGGGTGGCCTCGTCGGCCTCTTTGGCAGTGTACATGTGCTCGTAAGCCCAAATCTTCCAATCGTTAGTCTCGACGGTAGAGGTCTCGGGCTTCACGCCATCGACGGAAAGCGCCTTGATGCTGCTGTCGTAGTAAGAAAACGCCAAGTAGGAAATCGCGCCCGGGGTGTCTTTGACCATCTTGGCAGCGGTGCCCGAAGAATCCTGCTCCTGGGGCTTGAAGCTGTCGGGCACCTTGGTGCCGTTGAGCACAGCCTTCTCAAACACCGCACGGGTACCAGAGCCAGAAGCGCGGTTGATGACGGTGATGTCGAGATCTTGACCGCCAACTTCTTTCCAGTTGGTAATTTCGCCCGTGAAAATCTTCTTCAGGTCGTCCATCTTGATGTCGTCGATGGAGACTTCGCTGTTCACCACAGGGCCCATGCCCACAACGCATACCTTGTTGTCGGTGAGCTTTTCGGCATCGGACTTGTTGTCGAGCTTTTCTTCGGCGAATACGTCGGAATTGCCGATTTGCACCGCGCCCTGCACGATTTGCGTAATGCCCTGGCCGGAGCCACCGCCCTGAACGGTGATGGTAACGCCGGAATTTTTAGCCTGGAACTTTTCGGCCGCAGCCTCAACGAGCGGCTGCAGCGCGGTAGAGCCAACGGCGGTAATGGAACCCGTGAGAGCCTTGGTTTCAGTCGTTGCGGCGGCATTATCGTTCGAACCAGAATTGGAGTTGCTCGAACATCCAACCAAGCCGCCCAGACCGGCAAGAATAACGGTGCTGCCCGCGACGGTGAGGAAGCGGCGGCGACTCATGGAGTAGTTTTGCATGATGTGCGTTCCTTTCGGATGATGGTCCCTTCCATGGGTTCATATCTTGAAGGGGTCACGTCATGCCCGCGTCAGGGCAACGTCAAAGACGGGTAAAGCATTCTCAATCTGTTAAATGCCCGTGTTAAATGCTCGTGCCCGTGTTAAATGCTCGCAGCGTTTAACAGATTTGTTCGACCCGGCGTTTAGCGCCGAGGACATACACCGCTCACCGCAGTCGTATATGGCAAGCGGCATCGCAAGCAATCGAGGTGCCGGGGAATCGTTTGCGGCGTCAAGAGCACACCAGTCGAAACAGCCCTTGACCAATCGAACGCATTCCCAAACAGCAAAAAACCTGTTAAACGCTGCGAGCATTTAACAGGTTCTCAAGACTGGCAAGTTATTTCGCCGGAAAGCGCACTTCGATTATCGTGCCTTGAGGATCGTTGCCCATTACGGTGATTTTCGCGCCATGCACTTGCGCGGCATGCTTAACGATGGCAAGCCCCAATCCGCTCCCGCCTGTTTCCTTCGAGCGGCTTTCGTCAACGCGGAAGAAGCGCTCGAACACGCGCTCGCGAAGCTCCGGCGGAATGCCAATGCCCGTATCGCTCATGCGCACGATAGCCGATCCGTCGACCGCGCCAATAATCGCAACCCGCGCGCAACCGCCCTCGACGTTGTAGCGAATCGCGTTTTCAACAAGGTTGCGCACCATTTCGCTCAAAATCTGCGTGTTTCCGCGCACAACCACGGGCTCGTTGCCGCTGCGCTCAATCTCGCATGCGAGCGACACCGCATGGTCTTCCGCGTAAGGACGCAAGCGCTCGCATGCATCATTCGCAAGCGATTCAAGCGAAACACTCTGATTCATATCGACGCCCAAGTCATCGCCCGATGCGCCGCCTTTTCCCATGTCATCGAGCTTCGAGAGCGAAATAATATCGTCGACCATACTGCGCATGCGCTGCGATTCGCCGTGGATGGTATGCGCGAACGACTTCACATCCTCATCTTTCGCAATACCGGCGGCGATGATTTCTGCATAACCCGAAATTACCGTGAGGGGCGTCTTGAGCTCGTGCGACACGTTCGCCGTGTATTGGCGACGCTCGCTCGCCTGGGCTTCAAGGCGCCTATGCTGAGCGTCAAGGCGCGTGAGCAAAGGGGCGAGCTCAACCGGAGCATCCGATTCGAGAGGCCGATCCAAATCGATTCGCATAAGGTCAGCCGAAATCACCTGGGCCAAAAAACGCGACCCTACAGCCGCCGCGATAAGCGCGAGCGCCACAACCACGGCGCAGGGCCCCAGCATATGCAGCATCATGCCCCACACACTCGATTGCGTAGTGGCGAAACGCAGCACGTCATCATTGTGAAGACGAACAGAATGGTAAAGCGTGACCTCTTGCAGAGTTTCCGAATAGCGGCCGGCGCTGCTTTCGCCATTGAGTTCCGCCTGAACGAATTCGGGGCGACCGGCGTGGCTTCCGAGCGTCGACACATCAGCCACGTCGTTGTCAAAGAGCACCGTACCATCGCTTGCAATGAGCGTGACGCGCATGTCGCTTCCCATAAGCTCCGACTGCTCATCAAGAAAGTCGAGCAATTCATCGCCATCGAGCTGGGCGGCCTCTATATACGAAGCATAGCGATGGGATTCGTCTGTAATTCCCTCGGATGCACGCGAGTCGAGCGTGGCGTATGATGCCGCGGCAAACGCAACAACGCACACGAGCGCCACCGCCGTTGTCGCGACCATAATAGCCGCCGCCGCGTTGTGGGCGAGCGAGCGATGCGCGAGAGGACGCTTTCGTCTCGCAGGCTTTTCAGTTTCAGAGGACGCTTTTTCCTCATCGGGAACCGCGGTTACCACCATAGGCGACCTACGCCTTCAGGCGGTAGCCAACGCCGCGCACCGTTTCGATATACGTCGCCGCTTCGGAGCATGCCTCGGAAAGCTTCTTTCTCAGCGTTTGCACATGGGCATCGACCGTGCGGGTTTCGCCAGCGATGCTGTAGCCCCACACGCGGTCGAGCAGCAAATCGCGCGACACCACGATGCCGCGATTCTCCATAAGGTAACGCAGCATTTCGAATTCCTTATGCGTGAGCTGAACCTCCGCACCAGCCGCAGTTACTTGGTAGCGGGCAATATCCAAGCAGATGGGACCCGCCTCGAGCACGTCTTCATCGTCTGCAACGGTCATTTCGCGCTGCCCCGCCTGGACATCGCGTTCGTGGCGACGCAGCAACGCATTCACGCGAGAGATGAGCTCCATCATGCCGAAGGGCTTTGCCAAATAGTCGTCGGCACCCGCATCAAGACCGCAAACCGTATCGAATTCGGTCGACTTCGCGGTGAGCATCATAATGGGCACGTTGGCGGTACGCGCATCGGCGCGCAGGCGCTTGAGCACCGAAATACCATCTTCATCAGGGAGCATTACATCGAGAAGGAACAAATCGGGCACTTCGTTCGCGAGAGCGATATCCATTTCCGACGCGCGAGAAAAGCCACGTGTGGCATGGCCCGTTTGCTCGAGCGTATAAAGCGCCAAGTTGCGAATTTGTTCGTCATCCTCGAGGTAATAGATCATCCGAGAACCTCTCCTTTATAACGGCCAGTTAGTGCGTATTCTACCCATTCGGCGATGTTTTGGGCGTGATCGCCCACGCGTTCGAGGTATTTTGCGAGCATAAGCGCCTCGACGAGGTTCGATGCGACGCCGCCCTCGCCCTGAATACCGCGCACCACATCGGCCTTGACGCTTTCGAAGAGCGCATCAATCTGCGCATCTTCCCCAATCGTCGCACGAGCGCGTTCGGCGTCGCGCTCCACGAACGCTTCGGTGGCGTCATGCAGGATCGAGCAAGCTCGGCCACCCATCTCACGCAGGTGCGTCGAAAGCTCATCGTCGAGCTCGCCTTGCAAGGTGAGCGCAATCTCGGCGACGTCGGTCGCCTGGTCGCCGATGCGCTCCAAATCGCCCGCGATTTTAAGCGCAGCCGACACGCGATGCAGGTCGGTCGCAACAGGCTGCTGCGTGAGCAAAAGCTTCACGCACAAGCCCTCGACCTCACGTTCCTGGTGGTCAATGTCATCGTCGCCGTCGATAACCGCATTCGCCGCTTCGGCGTCGCGGGCGGCAAACGCCGCAATGCTCGCGCGCAGAGCGTCTTCCGTCGATGACGCCATAACCAACAGCTGAGCATCGAGCAATTGCAGTTGAGAATCCAATACCGTGCGTGCCATGGCTTAGCCGAACCTTCCCGTGATGTAGTCTTCCGTGCGTTTATCGTTGGGGCAATCGAAGAGGGTTTTGGTGTCGTCGAATTCAACCAGGTCGCCCAGCAGGAAGAACGCGCATTTGTCGCTCACGCGCGCGGCCTGCTGCATGTTATGGGTCACCATGACCACCGTGTAATCGCGCTTGAGCTCAATGGCGAGCTCTTCAATGCGCCCCGTGGAAATAGGGTCGAGCGCACTCGTCGCCTCATCCATAAGCAACACTTCAGGCTCAACCGCAAGCGCGCGGGCGATGCACAAACGCTGCTGCTGGCCGCCCGAAAGCGCGAGAGCACTTTTCTTCAGACGATCTTTCACCTCGTCGAAAATCGCCGCCTTGCGAAGCGCGGTTTCAACGATCTCGTCGAGCTCGGCCTTGCCTTTGATGCCATGGGTTCGCGGGCCGAACGCCACATTGTCGTATACGCTCATAGGAAACGGGTTCGCCTTTTGGAACACCATACCAACGCGCTTACGAAGCAGGTTGACATCGGTTTCTTTGCTATAGAGTTCTTGCCCGTCGAGCTTGACCGAACCCTCAACTCGACAGCCTTCAATCGTGTCGTTCATGCGATTGAGGCAGCGCAGGAAAGTCGACTTTCCGCAACCCGATGGGCCAATGAACGCAGTAATTTGATTGCGCGGCATGTCCATCGTTATGCCGCGCAGCGCATGGAACGCGCCATAGTGCAAATCGAGGTCGGAAACCGCGATTTTCGTTGGATTTGGAGTTTCGGCCACAAGCGCCCTTTCTTTCCGAATCAAAGACGAAAAGACACTCTATGGGCGCACGCCGAAGCCCACGTAAGGCAAATGCAAAGTTTGGGTAAAGAAAGAGTGCCGGGCACAAAAGCCCAGCATTCGAAAAGGACCAGGTCGACCAAAAGTCAGCGAGCGGAAGCCTGACGGATGCAGTTCGATTGAAACCGAGGTGCCGCGTAGCAGCGCTACGCAAGCCGAAGGTTGAAACCGAAATGCGCCGTCAGGCTTCCGCGCAGCGTCGAGTAGTTACGCCGTCTGGCAAGACGGCGTAACCGTCCCTTCAGCGGCTTCCACCACGTGTTTCATGAGCATGCTCGTGGTCACGCCGCCAATGCCGCGCGGGACGGGGGTAATGGCGTCGACGATCGGCTCAATCGCGTCGAAATCGGCGTCGCCGCACAGGTTGCCCGCCTCGTCAACGTTAATGCCCACGTCGAGCACTGTCTGACCGGGATGGAAGAAATCGCGGCCATACGCTTTCGCGCGACCCGTGGCAAGAATCACCACATCGCCTTTGCGCACGATGGCGGGCAAATCGCCCGTACGCGAATGGCATGTGGTCACCGTCGCGTGGCGATCGAGCAGAAGCACGCTCACGGGTTTGCCAACAACCAAGCTGCGCCCCACGACAACCACGCGCTTGCCCGCAATGGGAATGTCGTACGCGTCGAGCATCTCGATGCACGCCGCCGCCGTGCAGGGAGCATATCCGGGGCCTCGACCTGTAAACACCGCAGCCATGGAGCCGCGACCAATGCCGTCCACATCTTTCGCGGGATCGAGCGCATCGCAAACGGCCTCCTCATCGAACTGCTCGGGCAGCGGGCGGAACATCAGACAGCCGTGAATCGACGGGTCGGAGTTCACCCAGGCGATAACATCCATAAGTTCTTCTTGGGATGCATTTTCCGGAAGCGTAATGGTACGCGCGCGAATGCCCAAGCCAGCGGCTCGTTTAAGCGCAGTGCGCTCGTAAGCCAAATCGTCGAGGCGCGCGCCCACGCGCACAATCGCAAGACCAGGCTTCACGCCGCGCTCTTCGAGCGCAGCAATGCGCCCCTTCAATTCCTCTCGCAGCGAGTCAATAACGGGCTTTCCAAGCAGCAATTTCGCCATGACGGTTCTTTCTTCTTTTGCGGCATACGGAGCATGGAACCCACCCTGGCGCGACTCTAAAAACGCCCCGAAGCGCGCCGAGGACAAGCTTCGCCAAAAAAACAATGCCCGTCACTCTTCCGCGACGGGCATTGTGGATTCATATGCTGTCCGCGATCATTTAATAGCAGCAACTACTTTATCGTAAATCGCCTGGGCCGCATCGCACGGCTGCGCTAAAAGTTGCGCACATTCCTCGTTGAACGCAGCAGCCTGGACCGCATCGTCCATAAGATTCGTGTTGATATGCACATTGAGCGCCGCTGCCTGCAGGGCGCCTTTCGCCAAGATCGCCGAAGCGCCCACATCGGAAAGCACGAGTTTGCTCGCATTGCTCGCGAGAAATTCGTCAGACTCGATTACGGCCGCGCACACGCGCATGATGCGCAACGGAACCTCGCACGCGCCCACAAGCGCCGCTTGCTCGGCCGCGTAGCGCGCGGCCTTTTCTTCCCCGGTCGCACGCGAAAGCTTCCATGTTGCCGCGAGCCGGGAAAACGCCTCAGCATCTTCATCGATGAGTTCGAGCAAACGAGCTCGCGCCGCATCAAGCTCAACAACCGATGCACGCATGTCGTCGGCGACATCGGCGAACTTTGGCTTTCCCGCCGTAATGTTGCCCACCATAGCACCAAGCGCCGCAGCAAGCGCGCCCGCATACGCGGCTCCCCCGCCGCCGCCCGGCACCGGCGCATCCGATGCCAAAGCGTCTACGAATTCTGTGTTCACCATGAAGATCCCCTTCGAAAGCGGGCTTTAAAGCCATGCGGAAATACCGAGCGAAAGCTTACCGAAGCAAGCCCGCACGAACAAGAACCACAACGTTCGCTTCTCTGGCCAGGGGACCGATTTCCGGTCGATGAGCGCCCAGAACGTTGTGAGGAGACCGGGAGGCGGCACCTCGGCCAGAGAAGCGAACGCCGGGCGCCAAAGCCCGGCGTTGTTCAATGCCAACAGCGACGTAGTTTCTTAGAACAGGCCCGTAATTTTACCGGTTTCATCGACGTCGATGTTCTCGGCCGCAGGATGCTTCGGCAAACCGGGCATCGTCATAATGTTGCCCGTAAGCGCCACCACGAAGCCAGCGCCAGCCGACACCTTCACCTCGCGCACCGTGATGCGGAAGCCACGCGGCGCGCCAAGCAGGGTTTGGTCGTCGCTGAAGCTGTATTGGGTCTTCGCCATGCATACCGGGAACTCGCCAAAGCCCATGGACTCCAGGTGCTTGATCTGCTTCTTCGCGGCAGGCGTGAAGTCGACGCCATCGGCGCGATACACCTTCTTCGCGACTGCCTCGATCTTCTCGGCGATACCGCCCTCGTCGCCATAGGCGAACTCAAACGTCTCGGCGCTGCGGCCCTCATCGTCGCCGCTTTCGCACAAACGCACAACCTCGCGAGCCAGTTCTTCGCCGCCCTCGCCACCCTTGGCCCACACTTCGGAAAGGGCAACGTTCACGCCGAGTTCCTTGCACTTGGCCTCGACCAAGTCGAGCTCGGCCTTCGTATCGGTCGGGAATGCGTTGATAGCAACCACGCAGGGAAGCTTGTACACCGTGGTGATGTTTTCCACGTGCTGCAGCAAATTCGGAAGACCCGCCTCAAGCGCCTCGAGGTTTTCTTCATTCAGCTCGGCCTTCGGCACGCCGCCGTGGTTCTTGAGCGCGCGAACAGTCGCGACAACCACAACCGCATCGGGCTTCAAATTCGCCAAGCGGCACTTGATGTCGAGGAATTTCTCGGCACCAAGATCAGCGCCAAAGCCGGCTTCCGTAATGGTGTAATCGCCCAGCGCCATGGCCATGCGCGTAGCAATGATCGAATTGCAGCCGTGGGCGATATTTGCGAAGGGGCCGCCGTGGATGAATGCTGGCGTGCCCTCAAGCGTTTGCACGAGATTTGGCTTCAACGCGTCTTTCAGGAGCGCGCACATGGCGCCCTGGGCATTCAGCTGGCCAGCGGTGATGGGCTCATCGGCGCGCGTGTAGCCAACGACAATGCGTGCCAAGCGCTCTTTGAGATCGGAAATGCTCGTAGCCAGGCAGAAAATAGCCATGATCTCGGAAGCGACGGTGATATCGAAACCGTCCTCACGGGGCACGCCCGAAGCCTTTCCGCCCATGCCGCACACGATATGGCGCAGCTGGCGATCGTTCATGTCGACCACGCGCTTCCACGTGATGCGACGCACGTCGAACCCGAGCGCGTTGCCCTGGTGAATGTGGTTGTCGATCATGGCGGCAAGCAGATTGTTCGCTGCACCAATGGCGTGGAAGTCGCCCGTGAAGTGCAGATTGATGTCCTCCATGGGAACGACCTGGGCGTATCCGCCGCCAGCGGCGCCGCCCTTAATGCCGAATACGGGGCCGAGCGACGGCTCGCGCAGCGCGACCAGAGTGTTTTTGCCAATGCGACGCATGGCGTCGGCCAAACCGACCGTAGTGGTCGTTTTGCCTTCGCCCGCAGGCGTAGGGTTAATGGCCGTAACCAGTACGAGCTTGCCGGGAGTATGAGCTTCGTCGGTAAGCAGGTTGTAGTCGACCTTCGCTTTGTAGTTGCCGTATTGCTCGAGATACTTCTCGGGCACGCCAGCACGCTCGGCGATCACGGTGATTTTCTCGGGGGTTGCAGCTTGGGCAATTTCAATGTCAGTCAGCACGTCGGGCCCTTTCTTCCTGCGGCTTTCTCTTATCGCAACGAAGCCCATTGTAACGACGGTGGCGCACGCAAAGTCCCGCGCTACGAACTCGGCGCAGATTCGCAGGGAAACGGCACAAGGCCGCTGCGAGCGAGCCGAAAGCTCAGGCGAAAGGAACGATCGGAAGCGCGAAACCCAGGAGAAGTGCGACTTTCGCGCGGCAACGCGGCAACGCGACCGTGCGAAGCCCCACGTTTTCGCCACGAAGCCGAAACGAGCACACACCGTCGCTGTGCAAGCAACGAAATCAACTGACGTGAAACGCCAACCTTACAGCGCGTCAACCGAATAGTGAACGGGCATGCTGAGGCATGTGACGTGCTATGATTCAAGTAGCTGAACGGGCGCGATTGCACCCACGAACAACCCCAGCACGAAAGGAGCGGCACCCATGACCGAAGAAGCCGCCTCGATCCTCGTCGTCGACGACGAGCAGTCCATTACCGACTTCGTTTCTTACTCCCTCATGAAAGAGGGGTTCAAAGTCGATGTCGCCAACAACGGCGAAGACGCGCTCGAACAGGCGACGCGCAAGCATTACGACCTGTTCGTGCTCGACATTATGCTGCCCGGCATGGACGGCTATGAGCTGTGCCACCGCCTGCGCAGCCGTACCACAGCGCCCGTGCTCTTCCTTTCGGCACGCGACACCGAGCTCGACAAGGTCGTCGGCCTCGAAATCGGCGGTGACGATTACCTGGCCAAGCCCTTCGGCGTGCGCGAGCTCATCGCCCGCGTTCGCGCCCTGCTTCGCCGCGGCACCCTTGAGGCGCCCGATAGCGGCGCGCTCGTGGCTGCTGGAATCACGCTCGACGAAGACCGACACACGGCCGTCGGCCCCAATGGCCCCATCGATTTGACTCCACGCGAGTTCGAGCTGCTTGCCGCCCTTATGAAAGACGCAGGCAAGGTCGTAACCCGCGAAGATTTGTTGCGCGAAGCCTGGGGCTGGGAATACATCACCGAAACGAAAACGGTCGACACGCACATCAAACGCCTGCGCGACAAAATCTCGCAAGCAGGCTTCGACCCGAGCATCATCGAGACCGTGCGCGGCTACGGCTACCGCCTGAAAGCATAGGCGCCGTTTACGATGAATGACGCATTACGCACAGCGCCGCCGACGAAAGGCGCTTCATTATGAGGCGCCTTCAGTCGTTTTATGCCATTCTGGCCACTATTTTCGCCGTGGCGGCTTCGATACTCACCTTTTTCCTGGTGTGCATTTTCGGCATTCCCGATATAGGGCTGCTTCTCTGGTTCCTGTTTGCGGGCGCGGCGTTCGCGTTCACGTTGAGCCTCGTCATTGGCCACTACCTGGCCGAGCCCCTTACCGATTTGCACGTGCGCGCGCAAGCGATTCTTCATGGAGACGCGCGCGTCGATATTAAGCCGGAAGGCAAGCTTCACGAGGCCGACGAGCTTGCCGAAGACTTCGTTGCCCTGAGCGCAAAAACAAAAGCCCAGATGAGCGATCTTTCCGTGCAGGAAAACCGACAAACGCGCTTCATTAGCGACGTGGCCCACGAGCTGCGCACGCCGCTTACGGCCATTCGCGGCAACGCCGAAACCCTCATGGATCCCGACATGCCGCCCGCGCTGCGCGAGCGCTTCTGCCAAACCATTATCAACGAGTCGGAGCGCCTTACGCGTCTTTCGAACGACCTGCTCACTCTTCAGCATATTGAAGAAGGCACCGATCAGGTCATCATGAAACGCGTGAATTTGCATGACGTCGCCGAACGCGTGGCCGATGCGATGAATCCGATTTTCGAGGAAAACGGCGCAGAGCTGAAAATCGAAGGCGAAGCGCCCGACGTGCTGGGCAACCCCGACCGCCTTCAGCAGGTCATTTACAACCTGGTCGCCAATGCGAGCCGCTTCGTGGGCAAAGGCGGACACGTAACCATTCGCCTTGCGGGTCTGGCCGACAAATCCGTCATCAGCGTCATCGACGACGGCCCTGGCTTTGGCGATATCGACCCGAAACTTTTGTTTACACGCTTCTACCGCGGCGACAACTCCCGCGCACGCAACACCGGCGGCACGGGATTGGGCCTTTCCATCGTGAAAGGCATCGTCGAAGGCCACGACGGCACCATTGAAGCGTTTAATGCGGCAGGCGGCGGAGCGTGCTTCGTTGTTTCGCTCCCCAGCGTCCATGAACATATTCATTAGCATGACAAAGCACCGAAGAACTGCGCAACCATAACCCCGCAAACGAATGCGGCCCCTATCGACGAAGAAAGCCGATAGGGGCCACATGTGTATGTTTCGGAAGCGCCTTCCTACACTCGCCTCCAGCGCGTCAGGCGCCGTTCCGCGATATCGAACAGCTCATACAGAATCACGCCAAGCAGCGCCATAGCGATAATGCCCGCGAACATCTTCGGGTAGGCAAGCAGTGCCCAGGCATTCACGATGAAATAACCCAGCCCCGTTGAGCCCGCAATGCCCTCGGCGAAAAACAGAATCGCAACCGCAGTGCCGCTCGAAATGCGCAATGCCGTGAACAGCTCAGGCAACGTGGCAGGAACAATGGCGTGGCGATATATATCGAGCCTGCTCGCACCAAGTGAGCGCATAGAAAGAATGCTCTGCTCAGGCACGCTCTTCGATGCATCGCGCACAGTTACGAGCACTTGGAAGAACACAGTAATCGCGATGAGCACAATCTTCGGCGCGTCGGCCAAGCCCAGCAGCACGATGAGCACGGGCAGCAGCACGACCTTCGGCAGCGGGTAGAGGAAATACAGAATAGGCGCGAATACGGCATCGGCGCGCGGAGAACGGCCGCACGCGAGTCCTAAAGGAATAGCGAGCACCGTACCGATGAGCATCGCAACCACTACGCGGTAAAGGCTCACGAGAAACGCCGGCCACAGCTCATCGAAATACTGCGCCACCATGGGAAACGCATCAAAAGGCCCAGGCAGCACAGGATTGTGCACCGCCATGGCGGTAAACTGCCAGCCGGCAAGAATGAACACGATGGCGAACGCATAGCCTGCAATGCGGCCCAAAACAGGATGCTTACGCATGGGCCACCTCCTCTTTCGCCACAATGTCGCGCAGCATCTCGCGCAATGCGCGGCAGCGCTCGAAGAACAAATCGGCGTCGCGCCAGTTTTCCTGCTGCATCTCGGCATTTTCCAGCACATGCACCACACGACCCGGTCGCGGCGACATAACCACGATGCGCTGGCCCAAATACACCGCTTCCTCAATGGAATGCGTCACGAGCACCTGCGCATAGCCCTGTTCACACCAGCACCGCTTCAACATATCCTGCATTTCTTCGCGCAAAAGCGCATCGAGTGCAGAAAGAGGCTCGTCCATGAGCAGCAAATCGGCATCGCACGTAAGGGCGCGCGCCATGGCCAAACGCTGACGCATACCGCCCGAAAGCTCCGCGGGAAACGCATCGGCGAAATCGGCCAAGCCCACCTGCTCGAGCGCACGCGCAACCCTCTCGGCTCTCTCGCGTTTCGGCGTTTTACGAATCTGCAAGCCGAGTCCCGCATTTTCCGCAACGGTTTTCCAGGGAAGAAGGCCGAAATCTTGCAGAATCAGAGCCGTGTTCAAACGCGGCCCCGCAACGCGCACGCCATCAACGAACGCGGCACCCTGCGTAGGCACGCGCAAGCCCGCCGCAATAAGCAAGCTCGTCGATTTTCCGCAGCCAGAAGGCCCCAGAATCGCCACGGCCTCACCCGGAACCACATCAATATCCATATTTTGAAGCGCGCGCGTTTCACCACGCGCACCTTCGTACACCTGCGATACCCCTTGCAGGCGAAGCTTCGGCTCCCCCATGAATATCCCCTATTCTTGCGGCTGAGCGGCTTGCTCACTTGTGGCGAGCTGAACCGCCGACTTCGATTCGGCGATGCGTTTGTTCAGGCGATGCAGCTCAACGAGCACAAATGCGCCCACGGTGAAAATCGCCAAGAAGTCGGAACACGGTACGGCCATATACACCGCGTCAAGGCCATCGAACATCGGCAGAATGCCCGGCAGCACCTCAGGCAAAATGAGCGTGAGCGGCACAAGGAACAGGATCTGGCGCGTCATAGACAGAATAATGCTCTTCGTGGGCTGGCCGGTGGCCTGGAAGTAGTTCGAGCCGACGATTTGAAAGCCGATGATGGGTAGGAAAATGAGGTTCACGCGCAACGCGAACGCCGACAGATCGACGAGCGCCGCGTCGGTAATGCCGAAGAATCCGATGATCTGCGCAGCGAACACCATGATGAGCACCCACAGCACCGTGCCAATGATTGTAGCGCCCAGCATGCCCACGGCAAGCGTCTTCTTCACGCGATGCCACAGCTTCGCACCGTAGTTGAAGCCCAAAAGAGGCTGCACGGCGATTGACATGCCGATAAGCGGCAGAATGGTGAACATGGCCACGCGGCCGACCACGCCGACGGCGGCCAGCGCATTGTCGGCGCCGATGGGGCTCATCGCGCCATATTTCACGAGTGCATAGTTGGTAACGACCTGCGATACGGCAGCGCCAATCTGCAGCACGAACGAAGCCGTGCCCAGCGCAAGAATCTTGCGCACGAGCGCCCCATTCATCGCAAGATACTTGCGGCGCAGGCGCAGCGGTACACCAGGGGTCTTCGTGAAGTACCACACCACGGTAATGCAGCTGATACATTGGCCGCACACGGTAGCCCACGCGCTGCCGACGACGCCCAGGCCCATGCCCATGACGAAAATCGCATTGAAAATGGTGCAGCCTACCGCGCCGATGAGCATGGTAAGAAACGCCCTGTTAGGCGCGCCGCAGGTACGGATGAAATTATTGATGCCCATACCGACGATTTGGAAGACGCAGCCCAGGCTGATGATTTGAATGAAGTCGCGGGCATAGGGGCGCACCGTATCGGTGGCCGAAGAAAGCGAGAGCAGCGGTTCGATGCAGGCAGGCACATGAGCGAGCACCGCGAGCAGAATGGATACCAGCACGCCGAGTGTGAAGGTATTGCCCAGAACATGCTCGGCCTCGCCGTGCTTGCCTTCGCCCAAACGAAGCGCGCACAACGCGTTGCCGCCTGCGCCGATGAGCATAGAAATCGCCATGAACACCGTCATGATCGGCGTTGCCACGCTTACGGCGGAAAGGCCGATTTCTCCTGCACCGTGGCCAAGGAATACCGAGTCGATAATGTTGTACGCGCCGTTCACGAGCATGCCTAAAATCGCAGGCACCGCGAATTCGACTACGAGGGCCGGAATATTGCCCGAGCCCATGCGCGTGACGCGCTCGTTTTCCTTCTTGTCGGCCGTTTGGGGTCTTCCCTCGCGCGCTTCGCGCATCATCTCTCCTTCAGTCATACGCGTCCTTCTTGCGATTATTCGATCGTCTAATTTTAGATATGCTCGCACTCGATGGCAGAAAGCTCCAGGTCAATAGCGCCAAGCAAGCCCTGCATCACGGCATCGAGGTATTGCACGCGCAAAAGCGGGTTCGAAAGCGCATTTGCGAACGGCAAAGAACGCGACTCCTCCGTGCCCAAGTCGCAAACATACGCGGCAACGTTGCGGCCGTCGGTCACGATGGGCTCCTTCGGGTGGAACACGTTCAAACCAACGCCGAGTACCACCCTGCCGTCTTTCGCGTCAAGCGACATGCCGCACAGTTTGCCCGCTTCGCACATCACGTCGTTGGCAGGCTTAACCCATATCTCGTTTTCGGTCACGCCCGCAATGCTGCGCACGATGCGCGCCACGGCCTCGGCGAGGCGAGGGCTCATCGAGGGGAATTCTTCCTCGGGAATGCGAGGCTCAAGCAACACCGAGAAATACAGTCCGCCTTCAGGGCTTACCCATGGACGCGTTTTCCATTGGCCGCGGCCCGATTCCTGGCGCAGCGCGCGCACCGCGACGCCTGGATGCGCACCATGATTGGCAAGGTCCCACACGTCGTCGTTGGTCGATCCGGTCACGTCTTTATAAATAATATCGAAGTTCATGGAGCTCCTTACATCGTCGAGCGCGCCATCGTCCGTGCGGACGAAATCGCACATTATTCAGCAGGAAAGTCTTCGAAGTGTAGCAAGCGGGCGTGGGGTTCGCATGAATCCCACGCCCAGAAGCAAACCTTGGGGAAAACACCGATGAATGAACGCTTTGCGCAGGTCGCAAGCTTATAGCTTGGTTGCCTTTCCATATACCGCGCCCTCGGCGACAACGGGCGTGCCGTCGGCGAGCACATGGTTCGGCAAAAGCTCGAGAAGCGGCTTCACCACGAAATCGCGCTCGCACACGCGCGGGTGAGGCAGCGTAAGCTCATCGGTTTGCCCCACGTACATCTGATAATCGACGATGTCCAAATCGAGCGTGCGAGGACCATTTTCGATTTCGCGCGTACGTCCCAGGCTGTTCTCGATTGCATGCAAATACTTCAAAAGCTCCTTCGGCGGCACGCCCGTGCGCGCAAGCACCACGGCATTCACAAACGTATCCTGGTCTTCGTAGTACGCAGGCTCGCTTTCGTAGTAGCTCGAGATGTCAATGATTTGCGTATCGGGAATGGAGCACAGGCCCGTAATGGCCTGTTCCAAGTTCGCGATTTTGCCCTCTGTTTCCTCGCCGGGGTTCGCCACAAGGGCCACGTTGGAGCCAAGGCCCAAAATCACATAGGGACGCAGGTTTTTGAGCGCCTTCATGGTTTCGGGCACATTATGGGCGCGCACCACCGAAGCGCCCAGCTCACACGCCATTAGGGCCTCTTGCGCCGAGGCCTCATCGCGCTGCGCAGGCTCGCTTATGCCATACGCGGAGCCGATATAGCTTTTGCGTGAAACGGCGACCATCGTGGGATATCCCAAGCGATTGAACTCGTGGAAGTTGCGCATGAGCTCCATGGTCTGACTCGCGGTTTTGCCGAAGCCAGGGCCGGGATCGACGCAGATGCGCTCGCGCGCGACGCCGGCTGCTTCGAGCATGGCGGCCTGGCCGCCCAGGTATTCTTTAACCTCGGCCACGACGTCGTCGTAGTGCGGATCGTTCTGCATGGTGGCAGGCTCGCCGAGCATATGCATGACGACAAGACCCGCATCGCAGTTCTTGGCGACTTCGACCATGGCGGGATCGCGAAAGCCCGTTACATCGTTGATGATTGCTGCACCGGCATCAACGCACGCACGAGCTACTTCAGCGTGGCGCGTGTCGATGCTCACGCACAAACCCAAATCGGCCAACTGGCGCACCACGTCAAGCACGCGCGTGAGCTCCTCCTCGACGGACACTTCCGCCGAGCCCGGGCGCGTCGACTCGCCGCCCACGTCGATAATCTGAGCGCCTTCGTCAACCATTTGGCGTGCATATGCCACCGCTTCGGCAAAACCGTTGTGCTGGCCACCGTCAGAGAACGAATCGGGCGTCACGTTCAAAATGCCCATAACGACGGGGCGCGTGGAGTCGAATTCGAAGTTCGCGCATTTCCACATCATGCTCGGTTTCTTCCTTTCTTATATACGCACAAACGCGTCCCCTCGCCCGAAAGCGAGGGGACGCGCCCCTTAGTTGTGTCATGTGCCGCAATCCCCCTTGCGGCAAAAAGCCTACTGCTGCGAAGAATCGCCCTGCGGCTCAGCCGCCTGCTGTGGCGAAGCGAGCTGCGGTTCCTCCTGCTTGCCGACAGGCTCCACGAGCGTGAAACCCTCGTCGGGAGGAATTTCACCAGCAGCTTCCTTCTTCGAGAACTCGGCCCACGTGTTGTTGAGCAAAGCTTCACACGCCGCACCGTCGACCGTCTCACGATCAAGCAGCACTTCGGCCATCGTATGCATTTGGTCGGCACGCTGCGAGAGAATCTCGTAGGCGGTATCGTGCGCCTGCTTCATGAGGCGCGCGACTTCCTCGTCGATTCGCTGGGCAGTTTCGGGCGAGTAATCCTGGGTGTTGCCATAGTCGCGGCCCAGGAACACTTCGTGGTTCGGCTGGCCGAACGTCTGCTGGCCCAGCGCATCGGACATGCCGTAGTTCACGACCATCTGGCGGGCCATCTTCGTGGCGCGCTCCAGGTCGTTGCTCGCGCCGGTCGTGATGTCGCCGCAGAAGATTTCCTCAGCAACGCGACCGCCCAAGAACACGGCGAGCTCGTCGTACATCTCGTTTCGGCTCACGAGGAATTTATCCTCGTCAGGAATCGACATGGTGTAGCCAAGCGCGCGGCCGCGCGGCACGATGGTGATCTTATGCACCGGATCGGCATTCGGCAGCAAGTGGCCAACCAGAGCATGGCCCGATTCGTGGAACGCAATGGTGCGACGAGTTTTCTCGTTCATCACGCGGTTCTTGCGCTCGGGGCCAGCCATCAGGCGCTCCATGGATTCATTGACTTCAGCCATGGAGATGTGCGACTTGTTGCGGCGCGCAGTGAGCAGCGCGGCTTCATTCATGAGGTTCATGAGGTCGGCGCCGGTCATGCCGCTCGTGAGTTTCGCGATGCGCGGCAGGTCGACATCGGGGCCGATAGGCTTGTTCTTCGCGTGCACCGCAAGAATCTTCTCGCGGCCGCGAACGTCAGGCGCATCGACGACGATTTGACGGTCAAAACGGCCCGGACGAAGCAGAGCCGGGTCCAAAACGTCAACGCGGTTCGTCGCGGCGATGAGCACCACGGCATCGTTTTTCTCGAAGCCGTCCATCTCGACGAGCAGCTGGTTCAATGTTTGCTCGCGCTCATCGTGGCCACCGCCCAAACCAGCGCCGCGCTGGCGGCCGACGGCATCGATCTCGTCGATGAAGATGATTGACGGAGCCGATTCCTTGGCATGCTTGAACAAGTCGCGCACGCGGCTTGCGCCAACGCCCACGAACATTTCGACGAATTCAGAACCCGAAATGCTGAAGAACGGCACCTGAGCCTCGCCCGCAACGGCGCGCGCAAGCAGCGTTTTGCCCGTACCCGGAGGGCCTACGAGCAGACAGCCGCGCGGAATTTTTGCGCCGAGGTCTTGATACTTCTTCGGATTGACGAGGAAGTCTTTGATTTCCTGAAGCTCCTCGACCGCCTCGTCTTCGCCGGCGACGTCGTCGAAGCGTACATCGGGGTGCTCCTGGGTGTATTCCTTCGCCTTCGCCTTGCCAAACGACATTTGCGAATTGTTCGCCTTGTTCATTTGGGCGAAGAAGAAGACCATAAGACCAATAAGAAGCAGCGTGGGCAGCAGGCTCATAAGAAAGTCGCCCATGCCGTCGGGCAGTTTCACCTGATACTCAACATCGGGATGGCTCTTCAGGAGCTGCATGAGCGAATCTTGGCCCACATAGGTAGATGTGTACTTGCGTGGGGTGCCAACGCTTTTCGCATCGAGGTTGGTGGTGTCAACCGTGGGCGCATCGGTGCCGAGCACGCCTTGGACCTGGGCATTCAACGCACCGATAGCATTGTTGTATGCATCGGACGCGGTGGAGCCAGCGGTTGCGGCCGGATAATAGGTGCCCGTAACGGTATAGCTACCGGCATCGTAGACCACGTTCTGCACGCGATCTTGCTCGACGGCCTGCACGAATTCCGAGGTGATGAGCGTGTCGGTTTCGGCGCCATTCATCATCGTCATCATTTGGCTGCCAATGAACATCGCCACGGCAAAGAACAAAATGGCCGAAATAATGCTCACGCGCTGCGGCGGACGAGACATCATTTGCTTGGCGTCTTTAGGGTCGATGTTGAACATGGATGAGCCCCGCTGGCCTTGGAACTGCTGGCCTTGCGGGTCTTGGCCCTGCTGAGGCATATTCCCATAGGGGTTCTGCTGGGGCTGCTGAGGCTGCTGCGGAACCTGGCCAAAAGGAGGCTGCGGCTGGCCCTGCTGCTGCGGTGCCTGCGGCTGTTGCGGCTGATTTTCGGGAGCCGCTGGTGCAGGCTGCTGCGCTTGGTTGTCGTTTTGCTGCTGTGTTTCGCTCATTATTTTCCTTGGTACACTTCCGGCTTCAGAATGCCGATATAGGGCAAGTTGCGATAGCGCTCGGCGTAGTCGAGGCCGTATCCCACGATGAAAGCGTCGGGGCACTCAAAGCCCACGTACTTGCAATCGATTTCGGCCTGCTCGGGGTTTTGCTTCTTCAAAAGCGCCGCAATGGTGATCGATGCGGGATTGCGAGACTCAAGCACGCGAAGCAGGTACTTCAGCGTGAGGCCCGAATCGAGAATATCTTCCGCGATAATCACGTGGCGGCCTTCGATGTTCGATGTGAGGTCTTTCAGAATGCGCACGACGCCGGAGCTTTTCGTGCCCGTTCCGTAAGAAGACACGGCCATGTAGTCCATCTCGAAAGGAAGATCGATCTGACGCGCGAGGTCGGACATGTAAATGGCAGCGCCACGAAGCACGCTCACCATGAGAATCGCAGGGTCGCCATGCGGCGTTTCCTCGTATGCCACGTCGCGATAATCTTCGGTAATCTGCTGGCCGATTTGCGCCACTCGCTCGTGAATCGCTTGTTCGCTATAGAGAATTTCTTCGACATCGGCGTCACCAAACGTGACGCTTGAGCATGCAGCGGTTGAAGCCATTTCGGCCATGACACCCTCTCTTTCGGTTGAGACCTGAAAGTGCAGTTTAGCATCCATAAACAAAGCGCCAGCAACGATAGCGTAACGGCGCATCGAAAAACACGATATCACAACGTCGCGAGCACCAAAAAGGCTCGCCGTGCTGAACGGCGAGCCTTTTATCGGTTATTTGAAAGTCGTGCGTTGAAGGCGTTAGTAGTACGAGTAATAGGAAGGTCCGTAAGACAGCGCCGAGCACGCCGCCACGCCAAACAGAACGAAGAGCAAAATCATTACGGCGAACGTCGCCAAAAAACCGATGAGCGAAAACTTAATCGCCTCAGATTTTGCCTGGGGGAAATTGCTCTGATTCGTAAGCCATGCGAGCAGAATGGCGATGGGGCCCATGAAGAAGCCGCATGCAGCCCAACCGAATTTCATGCCGCCCGTGAGATAAAGCAGCGGCATGCCCGGCATGTTCTGCGGAGCATTTTGGAACTGCGAAGGCTGCTGCGCGGGGGCGCCGTAGAACGGAGCTTGGCCAGGTGCCTGCTGCGCGGCATTTGCGTATGGGCCGCCCGAAGGGGGAACCTGACCTGCGGCCTGGGGTGGGGTCGGCATGCCTTGCAGCGGCGGTACGGTTGCGGGCTGAGCAGGCGCGGCAGGTTTTTCGGAAGCAGTGCCTTCCGTCTGATTGGCGTTCTCGAATTCGGTCATGGGGTCCTCGATTCGTAAGGAGCTTTCATTGGGTCCATTATACGCACGAACCCATATGACACCGCACAAACAAATGGCTGAAACGAACTCTTAGCTATACGGTTACGGAATCGTTGAACTAATGAACCGTTATGCCATATTCGCTTCGTAGCCCGCGTCCACCACGGCATCGATGAGCTGGGCGTCGGCAACGTCTTCGGCGAGCTGCACGGTGGCCTTCTTGCCATCAAGGTCGACATCGACGCCCTCCACGCCCGCGACGCCCTCGAGCGCCTTCTTCACGTGGGCTACGCAGTGCTGGCACATCATGCCTTCAACATGCAGAGTCTTTTCCATGTACGGTTCCTTTCTTTCGAGGGTATTTTGAATGCCTTCCGGCAGTTCATACGTGATTTCACGAACGGCAATTTCATCCTCGGGAAGAATGCGCCGCGACGCCTCTTCCTGCGCATGCTCGGAAAAACAGGGCTTCCACGCGCGCAAACGCAGCGCATTGCTCACCACGCACACCGAGCTTAAGCTCATGGCCGCGGCTGCAATCATGGGATTGAGCGTAAGACCCGCCCACGAGAATGCGCCCGCCGCAACGGGAATGCAAATCGCATTGTAAATAAGTGCCCAAAACAGGTTCTGTTTGATGGTACGCATGGTCGCGCGAGAGAGCTGAATGGCCGCGGGAACGTCGAGTAGGTCACTTTTCATGAGCACCATGTCGGCCGAATCAATGGCGATGTCGGTACCCGCGCCAATAGCGATGCCGACATCCGCGCGAGCGAGCGCCGGAGCATCGTTAATGCCGTCACCAACCATCGCGACGACGCCCTCGCCCGACAGACGCGCAACCTCGCGCTCTTTGCCTTCGGGCAAAACGCCTGCAACGACCTCGTCCACGCCGCATGCACGCTGAATAGCCCGTGCCGTGCGCTCGTTATCGCCCGTAAGCATAACCGTGCGCACTCCCATATCGTGAAGCTCCGATACGGCAGCGGCACTTGTGGGCTTCACGGTATCGGCAACCGCGATAACGCCCACCACGCCAGCGCCCACCGCCAAGAACAGCGGAGTTTTGCCTTCGTCGGCCAAGCGTTCAGCTTCGTGCTCGAATTCGCCCAAATACACGCCATGCTGGTGCATGAGCTGGGCATTGCCCATTACGCACACCGTTTCGTCGTACACGCCCGCAACACCGCCGCCGGGAATTTGGCGAAATTCGCTCGCCTCGGCGACGCGGAGGCCCATGCCTTCCGCGCGCGAAACGATCGCACGGGCAAGCGGATGCTCCGATTTCTTCTCGAGGGCCGCCGCAACGCGCAGCAGCTCATTCGCTTCCACGCCCGAGGCACATAGCATATCGGTAACCTCAGGCTCGCCTTTGGTGATGGTGCCCGTTTTGTCGAGCACTACGGTTTTCACATCATGGGCAGTTTGCAGTGCTTCGGCCGTTTTCGCCAAAATGCCGGCACGCGCGCCACGGCCCGTGCCTACCATAATGGCGCACGGCGTTGCCAGGCCAAGCGCGCACGGGCAGCTAATCACAAGCACCGAAACCGCATGAGTAAGCGAAATAGACACATCGCCCGACGCGAGCATCCATATGACGAACGTCACGATCGCGACGCCGATGACCGCGGGCACGAAAATGCCACTGATTTTATCGGCAAGCTTCTCGATGGGGGCTTTGGTCGAAGTCGCTTCGTCGACCATGCGAATGATGCCCGCAAGCGCCGTGTCATCGCCCACACGGTCGACGCGCATGGCGAACCATCCCGTTTTCGAAATAGTCGCGCCAATCACGCCATCGCCCGGCTGCTTTTCCACGGGAACGCTTTCGCCCGTAAGCGCCGATTCGTCCACCGCGGCCGAGCCCTCGACAACCGTGCCGTCGAGCGGCACTGCTTGGCCCGCGCGCACCACGAGCACGTCTCCGACCTGCACCTGTTCAAGGGGCACCTCAACCTCGGTTTCGCCCTCGCGCCGCGTTGCAACCTTAGGAGAAAGGTCGAGAAGAGACGAAATCGCATCGGTCGTTTTGCCCTTCGCGCGTGCCTCGAAATATTTGCCCAGCGTGATGAGCGTCAAAATCATGCCGGCCGATTCGAAATACAAGTCCATCACGGCCATATGCGCCGCGTCAATGTCGCCCGCTCCCATTCCAATGCCAATGCGATAAATGGCTGCAATGCCGTACGCAGTCGATGCCGTGGCGCCAAGCGCGATAAGCGAATCCATGTTGGGGGCGCCATGCACAAGGCTTTTGAAACCGCCGCTGAAATATTTGAAGTTCACCGCAATAACGGGAATGAGCAGCAAGAACTGCGTGAACGCGAACGTGATCATGTTCTCGTGGCCCAAGAAGAACGCGGGAAGCGGCCACGAGAACATGTGGCCCATAGAAAGATAGAACAGCGGAATGGTGAACACGAACGAAACGATTAGGCGGCGGCGCATGGCCGTCTCGGCCTCGGCCGCTTTTTTGTTCGCCGCCTCTCGCGCAGCTTTGGCCGCAGAAACGCCGCCCTGCGCGGCAGATTGCGCACTCTCGCCTGCCGTGGCGCGCGGCTCGGCGCCGTAGCCCGCTTTATCAACGGCGGCACTGATAGCCGCATTCACCCGAGCAACCGCATCCGGCGATTCGTCGGCGTAGGTAACCTCCATGCTGTTTTTCAACAGGTTCACGGCAACCTCGGCCACGCCGTCAACGCCCGCCGTGGCCTTCTCGACGCGCGCCTTGCAGGCCGCGCACGTCATTCCCGTTATGTCGAAAGTCTGTTTCATGCCTTGTATCTTCTCTACTCCAGCCAGCGGATTCCAATCACCGCTAGCGCAATACTAAAGCCTCGCCCCTTGCGGGCGGGCCCTTCTGGGGTCGTCTGCGTTCACTTCTGCCCTTCATTTCAAAACGAAACGCAGCCAGGCGAGCGCATAGTGAGCGAAGCGAACGGTAGCGAGCCGTGGCCCCAGAAGGGCCCACCCGCAAGGGGCGAGACGACAAGCAAAACCCGTGCTACATGAATTTCTTGATGAGCCGCATGACTTCATCGACCACCTCGACGTTGCCGGCACGCACCTGCTCCACCACGCACGTTTCCATGTGGTCTTGCAAAACGATTTCGGCGATGCGATGCACGGCCGACTCCGCCGCCGCGAGCTGCACGAGCACATCTCCGCAGTAGCGATTGTCGGCAATCATGTCTTTCACGCCATTGAGCTGGCCAATCGCACGGTTTAGACGCTTGGTCAAATCGTGTTGCAGATCATCGGCACGCTCGGTTTCTTTATGCCGGCACGAACAGCACTGTTTCATCTCTTCGGCCATAACAACTCCGCTCTTCAAAACAAGCGCACGCAAACTCGAAGCGACAAACGCACTTCCGTTCCACAATGCGCAAACTGCATTATATACCCCCATGGGGTATATACAAGTAAAAGTTACCTCGGGTTTCAGGGTATCGAATCACGACTTAAACAAAATCGATTCAACAGACAAAGCCCCGCCCGGACAAAACCGAGCGGGGCTTGCGTTGCTTTTACATGCGACCATACGGGAGGGGGTCGTCACATGGAAAGCAATAGGATTATTGAGCTATCGATTACTTGGAGCCGAGCATCTTGCCCACAACGTAACCCTGGGTATGGCAGCGGCCGAGGGAAAGGCCGGGCAAATCCATGGGATAGTCGGGGCTGCCGAAGAAGTTGCCAGCACAATTGCCGATAGAATACAGACCCTCGATAGGATTGCCGTCCTTATCAAGCACTTGCATCTCGCCATTCACGTTCACGCCATGCACGATAGTGGACAGGCGAATGTGGCGATGGATGCCATAGAAGGGGGCCTGCTTGATAGGCTTCAGCCACTTGGCGGGCTTGCCCATATCTTCGTCAACACCGGCATCGACGAGCTCATTGTAGCGAGCAACCGTCTTCACGAACGCGTCCACGTCAGTAAGGCCAAGCTTCTTGCCGAGTTCCTCGATGGTGTCCGCCTTGAAAGTCGCAGCCAAATCGGGGTACACGCCCTTCTTCTCGCCCGGCTCCTCAGGCATGTACGCCTTAATAGCCTCGGGGTCATAGAGCTTGCCCGGCCAGTCAGCGCAGTCGGTCATATAATTCGAATCAAACACCTGCGTGTAATAGCCGTTGTCCTCTTCGCTCGTAAGGAAGTTGCCGTTGTAGGCCATGGCGCTACGTGCCTCATTGCAGAAGCGGGTGCCGTCATTTTTCACAGTCAAGAACGGCATGTCGGCCATAGAGCCCGGGCCCGCGTCGAAGTCATGCTGCACCTTGGAGCCGCATACGCTCTCCATGCGGCCGCCAGCCCATACCATCATCTTCTGGCCATCGCCAGTCTTATTGGTCTCCTTGCGATCAAGATGATTCATATCGGGGTTGTAGTAGGCCATCATCTCATCATCGTTGGTATAGTCGCCCGTCGCGACAACGACGCCGTTTTTCGCATTGAACTGCACGTAATCGCTACCGTCTTTGCAAATGACGCCCACGACCTTATCGCCGTCTTTCACGAGCTGCTCCGCTGGGCAGGAATAGAAGATCTCCAAGCCATCTTTGCCGTTGAAGTAGTCGCACAAATCGCGCATGCCGTTACCGGTGTTGTAAGGTTTCGGGCCGAAATCAAATGCGAAATAAGAAACAGGCTGCTCGTCGATAACCGAGATGTTGCTCGTCCATTTCTTGGTGGTGTCGACGACTTGGCAGCCGGCTTCGGTCGCCTTATCCCACAGCCAATGCAGAGCTTCGCCGGAATTGTTTGCCCACAGCTCAAGCTGATCGCGGTGCGAACGCCATGCGCACTGCTCGGTGAGCCACGACATCACAGCCGCCTTGCCGGCGGCACTCGTGGAGGCCTCGAGCGAGTCGCACGTATTGCCCTGAGAAACCGCCTGGCTCTCTTTCTGAATAAGCGCAACCTTCGCGCCTGCATCGGCCGCGGCCAGCGCGCACGGCACACCTGCGGCGCCTGCGCCAATTACGACCACGTCAAATTCCTTGGTCTCCTTGACGTCTTTAATGGGTTCGGGAGCCTGGAAGAAGCTCGGCAAACCGTCGGTATCTTTAGAAGCGGCAGCCGAAGCGCCCTTCGACGATCCGCCCGACGGAGAGCAGCCCGCGAGCATGCCTGCGCCGGCCGCTCCAACAGCTGCGATGCCGCCGAATTTAAACAAATCGCGACGTGAAAGTTCCATGATATCCCTCCTGTTGTTTCTCGTTGGCAGCCCGTTCTCACCCGAACAGACCACCGCCGTTCCCCTTCGGAACGCCCTAAAATCTAGGCGGAAACAGGAGGCAAAGCATCGACCGAAATCGATTTTATGGGGTTATTTTCCTATAACCCCTTATATAACCCTCGACCGACGTGCAAAAATAGCTCTCGAACGCACTATCGGGGAGGGATTGTGCCGAAGCAAACACCGTGCGATACGCATGAAATTGAACCTATGAAAAACGACAAATGCGATGAACGGGACGCAAGTCTTGCCGAAGAGCTCAGGGGCTCGCTGCTATTCGGGTACATTCCCGTGGTGCCGCTCGCTTTCTTGGGCCTCGGCATCTATCGAGCCTGGATCGAAATCGCCTTCGTGGGCACGTTCGTGCCTTTCCCCTTCAACATGGCGACGCCTCGCGACCTTTTCGACTCGATCATGGTGCTCACCGTAGTGCTGTGCGCGATTTTCGCCAAGAAACTCAAAACACTCGTTGGCCGGCGCAGCGCTCTTACGATGACGGGCATTTTGCTCACTACCTCTACGGTACTCTCGTTTTCGGCATTCTACGCGCCGAATATCGCGACCGAGCTTGGAACGGTGTCGGGAATCGTTGGCGGCGTAGGCATCGCGCTCATGATTGTCATATGGAGCGAAATCTACGGCAGCCTCAACCCATTTCGCGTCGCTGCCTATTATTCGCTTTCTATCGTAGCCGGAGCGCTCGTCATTTATGTATATGAGGGCTTTAAATTTGAATGGCTCTTCGTTATGACGGCGCTTCTTCCGCTCGTCTCGTTACTCTGCGCACATTCCGCACTCCTCCATATCCCGAAATCAGATCGCCCCGCACGCCGCGAAGCGACCGAGTTTTCCGTACCCTGGAAAGCCGTATTTCTCATGGCCGCATACGCATTCGCCTATGGCCTGCTAGAAACGCGCTCCTATTCGGGAGGATTCGGACCGCACTCGTCGCCCGGGACGCTCATCGCCGCACTCGCAATTTTCCTTGGCGTATGCATTCGTGGAAAGCACTTCGATTTTGGGCTCATCTATCGAGGGGCGCTGCCCATCACCGTGGCTGCGTTCTTACTGCTTCCCGCATTCAACCTATTTAGCGAATCGGTAAGCTCCTTTTGCATTTCCGCTGGTTACACCATGCAATCAATATTGATTATGATTATTATTGCCAGCATCTGCTATCGCTATGGCGCATCGCCCATCTGGCTTTTCGGCATCGAGCGCGGCGTCCGTCAGATTTTCATGCTACTCGGCCGTGACACGAGCCAGGCTTTAGGATCCATCGGCGTTGCTCCCGCAAACACTGAGGTTATTACCAGTACGCTCGCGGTTATTTCCATCGTTGCCGCCACGATGATTTTCATGTCGGAAAAAGAACTTTCGAGCAATTGGGGTGCCGTTCCCATCACGCCCGAGGTACAACCAAACCTCACAACAGAGCCGCGAAAGAAAACGCCTGCCGAAAAGAAGCACGAACTCGCGACGCGCGTAGCAACCGTCGCGCGCAAGTATAAGCTGTCAACGCGCGAAGAAGAGGTGCTCCTACTGCTCGGGCAGCGCAAAACCGTGGGAATTATTGAGCGAGAGTTGTTCATCGCAAACGGCACGGCGAAGGCCCATGTTCGCCACATTTATCAGAAGCTCGACATCCATACGCGCCAAGAGCTGTTCGACATGCTCGGCATCGAAACCGAGCATGAATCAAACAAGTAGTCCTCGACTTCGGCCTATAGGACAAATAGTGTGTCTGGACCTATTGCTCATTCGCTTCGGGACGGGTATCTCGTCTTGTGGTGGAGCTCCTCCCACACGAGGCCCTCTCCCCATTT
>OKRW01000117.1_pt1 | contig 77007 bp, 111 predicted proteins | sample 1601151 | NCBI WGS metagenome assembly OKRW01 (sample SAMEA3541471, study PRJEB24748) | human gut metagenome | biome: human gut; feature: human-associated habitat; material: faeces | place: China | collected 2012 | reverse complement strand
TATCGCTACAAATCTGTTGTTGATGGTATTTTATACTATTATATTAAAGACTTAGATGAAGCGAAGGATATAACTAATATAGTTTTCCTTAAAGTTTATAATAACCTCTCGCAATTCTTAGATTTCGACTCTTTCGGGGGTTGGTTAAGAATTTTAACTCAAAGAACAGCAATTGATTATTTACGAAGTATAAAAAACCAAGCGAAACCTGTAGGAGATATGAGTGAACGACTATCACTTGCATCTTCTATATCTTCCGACGAAGTTGATTTAGTCAATCGACTTGAGTACGAAAGAGTCATCGAAGAATTTAAGAAATTTCCTGCTCACATGAAGCAGATTCTTGAACTTTTTTATGTAAATAATATGACTGTTGTTCAGATTAGTGAATCCCTCAACATTCCGACAGGAACGATTAAATCAATCCTATCGAGAACTAGAGAGAAAATTAAAAAGAAATTAATTAAAAATTCTTAAAAAATGAGCTTACTTTTATTCCTAATTGGTCTTTTTATCATCTTCTGCATTGGGAGATATAATGAGAGCAATAAACTGTTTTGGATTCTGCTAATTTCATTTATTAGTAGTTTCGCAATAACAAGTGTAGCTATTAAAGCTGCGCTTGGAAAAGGTAAAAAGGTAGAAAAGGTAAGCTGCGTAAGCCTCACACAGGCTCCTGCAAGCAAGTCAGGAATATTCCTTTTGGCAGACTATGCTCTTGCAGGAACCCAAGTGTTGTATGACACAAAACCTGTGGGTAAAGGCACATTATGCAGTTTATGTAATTCTATCGAAGATAGTAGCTATAGTGGGTTAGACGATATTGTAATAAAGATGATTAAACCACCACAGAGTACAGATTATTTTGATGACTCTTGACAGAATATCAATAACCCAAATTAGTAACTAAAATTTTATAAAATAATAACTTTAAAAACATTTATCAAAAATGAAGAAAAATAACAAAATAAAGTCTCGAGTTGAGGCACCAAAGGTAGAAGCTCTTAAAGTAGAAGCTCTCAAAGTAGAAAACGCTGAAGTTATATCAGCAGAAGAATCTGCAAAGATTTTTGAGAAAGCATTGAATGCAAATAAATATGGACAAGGATTAGATCCTAACCGTAGAGTAGATTTGCTAACATCTCTAACAAAGGTCTTTCATGATGACCCTGAAGCAGCAAAGCGTTATAATATAACACCAGAAGCTGTAGAAGGTATTAATCAATGCACAGCTATTGGTTTAGTTACAGCATTAGCTCAAGAAGTAGCTTTAGGTGAAAATCCATTCAGTCGAACAATGCGTCCAGCTGTTTTGGAGAAGATTTCTACAGCAGCTAAACTTATTGGTGTTACCATCAATATGAAAGCTCTTCCTGCTCCAGACGAAAAAGGTAATGTTACAATTACAGATGAGGATGTTAAAGTCCCTACAGAAGTTAAGAAGCAGCTAAAGGAAGAAAAGAAGACTTTGGAGAATACTCCAGAGATGGATATTAATAAAATTAACTCTGAAGATGAGTTGAGAACCGTATTGGTTTATCTTCTGTCACAGAGAAAGGATTATATTGTCAATATCCAAAAGGCAATTAGTATCTATTCAGCTTTCCTTGAAAAACAGGAGAAGGATTCAACAAAAGGAATGACGCGTATTCAATTGTTGAATAAGCTAATAAAGCTAGTAGGCAAAGCCCCTATCGTAGTAACAGGAATAGGTAATTTCCTGTACTCAGCAACAGCTGCAACTAAGTCACCAGTATCAGCTTTTTGTCATTTATGTAACACTGTTACAGATAGAAAGACTGGAAAGTGCGATATGGAAAACGAGTTCATAGCTGACATCGTTCGTGAACTAATATTATGGGCTATTGACCTAAAGGTTGATGAGACTAAAAAAGGAATTGAGTCTATTAAGGAGAATATAAAAGTTCTCAGTAAAGACAAGAAAAAGAACGAAAAGGCTATTGAAGAGCAAAACAAGCGAATTGAAGTTCTTAAGAAGAATATAGAGCATCATAATTCAGTCGCTAAGTTCGTAATAGAGCCAAGCATTGAACCAATTGAAACTCTTCTCGAGAAGAAAGGTCAAAAAGACATGAGTGCTTGTAAGATGTACAAGTCGCTCTTGGACAGCTTGTATTTTGGTTTAGATTTAACCAAATATACCACATCTAGTATTAATCAGAATATGATTAAGCGGGCAGGTGTTATAACGAATTTATTTCGTGACCCACTTGCTAAAATCATAGGTTATACTCAAGGAGATGTTCCTGAGCTTCAAGAAATTAAAGAAACAGAAGAGTCTAAAGAGGATTCTAAAGACGAAACTAAGGAAGAATCTAAAGAAACTCCAGTAGAAGAGACTGAAAAAAACTAATTAAGGTTGTTGAAAACAAAGTTCGTAATTTCACCAACCGAGTAAAAAAAGCCGTCAAGGCTTTCAAAGACGAACAAGAGGAGGTGTAGTAGTATGAATAAAACGACTACAATCATTTGTAGTATTGCATTCGCGATAGCTGGCGTATGCGTAGCAATAAATGATAAACCTGCACCGACGTTAGTTAGTACTATGTCGGTTAATGCTAGTAACAATATGTTACCAGCTATTTCAAATATACCGAAAGGTGTAGAGAGAACTGATAAGGATACTGTGTTTGTTAAAAAGACAGACACGGTTAAAGTGGTTAAAACAAAACTTAAATACGTAACGAAGGTTCGTGTTAAGTCTAAAGAAGGTACTTCGTATCTACCTGCCTTTAGTTTAAAAATTCCTTCTGGGAGTTGGAAAACCTCCCATGATTCTACAAAAGTAGAGTCAATATAAAAGGACCGTGCACTAACCGTATATAATCGGAGTTACACACATTGTAAGCTTTGCGCTTAGTGTGTGTAACGGGTGTTTAAGCTCATATAAGAGGTCTCATTAGCCTCTGAGCGAAATTAACTAGACCCTATGATATGTTAGCCCTCTCAAAGGGTGAGAAACGCAAAAGACGGGGTGGAAGACATTTAGGTGTGAAAAGCCTATTTGTATTAGGGTGAGCGTTGTATCTAACCCTATTTATATTGAAGTGAGAACCGTCTGGTGATGGATATATAAGAAGACGCATAAATCGTGAGTTGCCAATCACGTTAAACTAGGTATCGTATCGGAAATATATACAGCTGATACACTGTATATAAGAACGTTACACGAGTTGAAGCATAGCAGAGAAACCCCGAAGTATATAATACATGGTATGGTTATATGAAGGCAAGGCCAAATTCCTCTATGAGTATCAATTTACAAAGTGCAGCTTAGTGTTCCTCTACAACCAAAGTAGAGTATGAAGGAGTGAAAAAATACATGAGTAATCAATATCGTGAGAGTAATACTCACGAGTCGTACCGTAACTACGACAACTGAACAAAATCCTTACCGTTCGATTCGGTAGCCTTTTCGATGAGTTAGGGAACAGGGAGTGGGTAGCAGTTTGATTTACGACGAATGTGACCGCCAGGCTTTGGTCGTTTATGCGGGATATAAAAGTAAAATGACTAGAAGGTGGAGCAAGTCCTTAAGTAGAAATACTACGCGAAACGAGACCGCGGACAAAGTCTGATTTAAAATACATTAGCCATTTGCACGTGGAGTATAAGTAATGTATTATGGTAGCAGGCATAAAAAACCTATACCCTTCAGTTGACAACTTGACAGTCGAAACCGAGCTAGCGGGACTCTAGCAATGTTCAAACGAGGTAGGAACGATTCCAATGCCATATTGCCAATGGTAATGAAGAAACTCGCCGACCTTCAAAAACTATAAGTATTAATAATTTTGTAACCACTTATACAAAATCGTAAAGCTCACTGTAGAGTAGTAAACTACAAAACATATGTGCGTATAAGTCTTACAAACTGTATAATTATTAAGAAAAAAGAGTTTGAGAAAAGAATTAACATATCTAACAAATGAGTGTCCCCCGATAGGTATACCCCTTTTATTGTAAAAAAGAAACTAAGTCGGAAACTCGAGTGCCAATACACTTAAACTAATTAAGCAGAATAGATAGCTCAGGTTATGAACTGCAAATTCATAAAACGGCGAGTCTATAGAGCTATCATCGTTGAACTGATGGGCAGCAACAGAACTTAAATACGTCCTTGCAATAAGGATAGGGAGTTAGTGACTCATTAATACATCCTGTCTCGATGTATTAAAAAGGAATGTTGTGGGTGACAAGGGTAGATGATGGGGTTGAAATCCCAAGTGATATGCACGTCTCAACGAAAGAAAGAGATAGAAAGATGAGGAAGTAAAATCCAAGAGTAGAAACAACCGTAGAATCCGTGATTCCCTCTGAAGGATGAGATTGTTCGATAATGAAACGTGAAGTCCAAGCGTATAGGTACACACGCACGTACCTCTTGACTATGAAGCTCTTGGGAGGAGCAAGAGAGCAAAACGGATTGATTATCTTCACAACCGTAATATTAGTGATAATATTGAAAAAAGAAGGAATGAATTGACATTCCTAATTTAACAAGAGAAGGTCAAAGACCAGAAAAGCGGCGAAGTAGTTTTTTGTATGTGGAAAATATAAAGAATTACGCAATTTTTTGTTGGTATTAAAATGTGGAAACTTACATTAGTATCTCAGCACTGGAACTCTCTGATATCAGAGCCTTTGACGGATATTAAACAGTATACTTCATGTATTATTTTAATTAAAAATAAATTGAATAAGAATTAAAAACAATCGCGTTTGAATACGCATAATGACATTCAAAGCTTTGTAAAGCAATTTGTTGATGGGCATAGTTAATCCTACCGTTGGATTCCCTTTACACGATTGAGCTTCATTTAAAGGAATAAAAGTGCAAATAGCCAAGTTGAAAGCGCTATCTCAAGGAAAGAGATAATCATTATAATTATGTTTAACCGAGCATTCAGATGCTTCGACACAGCAATGTTCAAAAAATAAAAATTAGGAAGCTGTATATTACAGCTATATCGAATTAACGTTTTTTATTCGTTAATTTATCAAAAATAATTTCAAAAAGGAATAAAAAAATGAATACAAAAGTAAACCCTCAGGTAATAGCAAGCAATCGCTGCAACCTATCAACTATTGGCAAACAGTTTGGCTGCCAATATTATCGTCCAGAAGCTCGTCAAAATACCCTCAACTTTGAGGAATTGAAACGGGATGTAGAAATGAATGGCAACAAGGATTTAATTCTCAACCGTTCAATACAACGATTTCGCGTTCTAGGCTATGATGTTCAAAGCCTACAAATTGGTGAAGATATTTCTGGAGCTCCAGTAGTAATCATCAATAAAGACCTTCCTAGTAGTGTTGTAATGCCAATTTCACCAGACTTGTCATCTGTTGGAAAGGTTACTGATGATGCTATTGTCAAGGCTCTTCGAGGAGATAATAGCATAATCTTCTCAGATGTAAAAGCATTAGTTTCAGCTGCAAATGTAGCAAATAATTCAGAATTGACACGAATTGACAATCTAATTGAAGACCTTAAGAAGGACAAGCAAGCAATCCTTGCAGCAATTGATGAGAACAATAAGAAAGTAGAAGCTTATGTTCGTGAGTTTGGTGAACCAAATGTTACTGTAACTATTAAGGAAGGCTAATTGAATGGAAAAGCTTGTCACCACTACGAGCAAGCTACTAATGAAGGTATTATTAGAAGATTCCAAAATATCAACTATCGTTTTAGATAACGAAACAGACGCAGAAAAGTATAAGATTTGTACAATCTTAGATAATGGTACTATTGTTCTAGGAAAAACGTCTGTTAGTTGGTGGAATCAACTAATTAATTGCCAGGACAAAATTCCATTTGATAGTTTTGCTCTTAAAATTTGGAGCGCTCTTTCAGACATGTCTGAAGGCAAGAATAAAGAAGCGATTATAAATGGACTATCTTTAGAGATAGTCAAGAACTCAGTCCGTAAAAAGGACTATAACTATGTAATACAACGTCTATATGACTGTTGGCGATTTGTGGCTCAGAAGAGCGACGGGTATAAAGAAGTAGAACACTTCGAGGGGTGTCGGGAGAAAGACTCAGGCTACAACTTTAATACCAACTCTAATGAACCAAAAATTATCAACATAAAGATAAACGGGGTAGAAAAGAAAATACCATTTATTGACAGCGAGGGAAAGTCAATGAATATAAATTTAGAGTACGGATTTAAAGGATTTTTCAAATCATAAGTATTACATCCGCTGGGTGTAGAAGTAATTTCTGCGGAATTTTACTTCACAACGAATGTTTGAGTAATCTTTTATATTTGTATAATATATTTATATTCTAACTTTCACAAACTGTGGAATTTATAAGTTTCCAAAAATCCTGAGGGATTTGAGATGTGTCACTCCGCTGGGGTGCACATCTCGCTGGATAACTTTAAATCTTGGTTCGATTCCAAGCAATAAACTAGTAGATAATTTGCTCAAACTGTTTTATGTTTAATTTTAATCAAATTTCTATAAATATATGAGCAAGAACAAATCAATTAAATTAAATTCAAGTAATATCATTAATATTCGTAAAGAACTAGATGCAAAGATTAATAAGTATTGGAAGATTATTCGTTCAGAGAACGTAATATCTAAGAAGGCTATTAAGTCTGGTATGGGTTCAGGTTTTGACCTTAAGAATTTGTATAATGAGATTACACAAATGGCAGAAAAGCGTATTATTATTAAAGGACTTCTAATGTCTCTTAATATGGGTGTTAAAACCTTCAATTATGATGACTTTAAGAAGACAAATAATTACGATATTTTCGCAGCAGGTGAAGCTAAAGAAGCTATAGCTCAGTTGAAAATGATTCCAACAATCAATCCAACAGAAAAGGCTTCTAAGGGTAAGAAGAATATGGGTAAAACGGAAACGTTTACATCGGCTAAGATTTCTTCATTGCTCAAAGCTGAACAATTGAAAGCAAACAAACACGATGCTAATCTTAAGAACTTCAATGACAATACAGATATTGAATGTATTGATACTATTGCAAACTTCTTTAAGAACGAAATAGCATTATAATAACAAATAAGGTGTATGGTGTATAAGGACCAGCATTTTAGCGATAGTTCGAGGCTATCTATACCGCAATTCGATTTAAGGCCATTTAGAGCCATTCTAAGGCGTTTTATACGCTTTTACGTATATAATATCACAAAAGGTATTATAACGCCTTAAAACGCATTTATTTAACTAATTAAGAGACATTATCAAAATGAAAATAAAACCGCAACCAATAAATACCAGTTATGCCGTTACATATGACCAGGCAAAACAAGCTCGCAAAGAGTATTTAAAAAAGAATTATAGACTTTCTAAAAAGCCATGGTTTATGTTAGTTAGTGGTAAACAATATAACTATGAAACTAGACATGAATCGTGGGGAGACCACACAAAATGGTTTAGAAAACCTTCAGAAACGAAGATTTTACATGATAAGAATACTATAAAACCTGTTGGTATAGCTAAGTATATGGAAAGTTTAGCACAACACAAACTAAATAAATGGATTAGGAACAATCCAAAACCAGATGATAAGCAAAACTTATTCTACAAAGAGTTTCTTGAAGACTGGGAGAAAGAAAGAGATGAAGCTCTTGAGCATTTTCGAGATTTCGTAGTTTCGATATATGACAAAACAGTATTACCGTTTGACAGTAAAAAATCAAAACTTATACCAATTGTAAAAAATAATTATAATGGACAATATTATGAATATCCAGATATGGACTCGATAGTAATTGGTTATCCATTATGTAGATTTACTGGAAAACGATTTATTAAAAAAAATACTATAGTAGATATATGTAAAGATACATTTAAAAATGTGTCTAAACAATATAACTGTAAATCAGTTACTTATACATACGAACGAAAGGTACTGCTTACTGTAGCAGCATAACAGTGCTAGTGGTGACTCTTATCGTCCCACTAACACTTTAAAATGGTAGGTTAGCATCAGAGGTTTATATAACTGCACTAATACTATAGGATATATATGGGTTCGAGTCCCAGACCTACCACGATTGGATTAGTAGTTCAATTGATTAGAACTCAACATTGATAAGGTTGAAATATAGGTTTGAATCCTATCTAATCCACTTAAAAAAATAAATAATATGCTAACAATAATATTAAGTATAATGCTTGGAATATTTATTGGTATAATATTATTTCCAATAGGATTGTTTCTAAGAGCAAGAAAATCTGGTTGGGATGATAGTAATATCTTTAATATATTTCACGTATTATTTCATTTAGCTTTACATCCTAATGATTTTACTAAGATGTATTATAAAAACGAAAAGAAGCCGTTTTGGTATTTAACAAAAGATGAATTTTCAGAGGTTTTATATGTAAGACCGTAATAATTTAGCTGTATTAAAGGTATTGAGTTGGTTTGATTCCAACATACAGCACTAATATCACTTGTAGCGAAAGACGGACAGCTTAAGACCACTAAGTTAAGCGGTGTATGCAGATACGTCATAAGCCAAGTGAATTTTAATAATATTAAACTAAGAGTCTATGAATCATGTTAATACGAAATCTAAAAGTCGTTGTTTATGACATTGAAATATTTCCAAACTGTTTTACTTGTACATATAAAGATACTACAACTGACGAAATAAATACTTTTGAAATATCTAATAGGAAGAATCAATTAGCTGAGCTAGTTGATTTTTTTATGTCTAAGGACATAATGTTCTGTGGGTATAACAATCATTATTACGATGATGTTGTTATGAATTATATTATAGACTTATATAATATAATGAATAAGAAATCATATAGAAGAATTTGTTCATCATTATATAGATTATCTAAATGTATAATAAATGCAGAAGATGGAGATTATGACGGGTTCAAAAGGTGGAAGTATGCAAATATATTTTCATCTATGGACTTGTTAACAATGCAATTTAGTTCTAAGAAAAGAATAGGTCTTAAAGAAATGCAATTAACAATGCATTATAAGAATGTTCAAGAGTATGATGGTTCTTTTGACGAACCGATTACAGATGAAGAAATTGATGAAGTAGTTAAATACAACATCAACGATGTAGATTCTACAGCAAAACTATTGAATTTACTTAAAAAAGATATAGAATTAAGATTGTATATTGAAGATGAATATAATATACAATGTTTATCTTTCGATGGAGTTAAAATTGGGGAAAGAATATTAGCTAAGATGTACTGTGATAAAACAGGAATATCATATAAAAAGCTTAAAGAGTTATCGAGTCCAATGGATATAGTACCTCTTAAAGATGTTATTTTCCCTTTTATAACATACAAAAACCGAATATTAAAAGACATTCTTGAAGATATGAAACAACAAAAAGTTTCATCTAAAGAACGCAAAGGCTACGAGAAGAAGTTTGTTCTCTCGAATCTAGGCTATTCCTTAGGAGTTGGTGGTTTGCACTCCATTAACAAGCCAGGAATAATCCGTCCAAATGAAGACGAGTATATAGGACACAGTGATGTGTTATCAATGTATCCATCATTATTGATAAAATATAAATTAACTCCTCAACATTTAGGAAAAGTATTTTTGCAAGTATATGAAGATGCTTACAACATTAGAGTAGAAGCAAAACATAATCAACAGAAGTTAAAGGATAAGACATTTAAGCTTGCCTTAAACTCTGTAACTGGTAAAATGCAAGAAGAAAACAATTGGTTATACGACCCATTCAACGTCTTCAAAATACGAATTAATGGACAATTGATTCTATTAATGTTGATTGAGCGTCTTCTGGAATTAGGTTGTAAGATTGTACAAGCTAATACAGATGGTGTTATGTATGTAGCTAAGAAGAATACTAGAGATAGAGTGCAGGAAGCTATTTCTGAAGTAGAAGCTATTACACAACTTGTTTTTGAAAGCAACGATTATGAAGCGTTTTATCAATACGCAATCAATGATTATTTCGGTATCATTGATGGGTATTCTCAATCTAAGGACCCTAAATTGATAGAAAAAATTGGAATGTTTATTACTGAAACTAAACTTGGAGGTGGTTTAGCACCAACCATTATACCAAAAGCAGTAATAAATTATTTCTTAACAAAACAACCTGTTAACGAATATATAAGGTCTTCTAAAGACATTAAAGACTTCGTAATGGGTCAACGCGTAAATAAAAAATTCGATGTGTTCCACGGAACAGAAAAAGTGCAACGAGTAAATAGATTTTACGCATCAACAAATGATTACTATTTATTTAAAAGAAAATACACAGAAAAATATAGAGGTCTTGGTTTTAAATATCAAGGCAAAGACTATGACGCTCACAAATATACAGATTATAATATGTTAGCGGATTCTGGTGTTACTATTTTAAATACATATGACGAAAAGCCAATAGAGCATCGTCATATAAACTATTTGTATTACATCAAAAAAGCTCAAAAAATAGTTGAAGAGTTGAGATGTAAACAATTAAGTTTGTTTGGCGATAACACTTGTTAATCTTTGAATATAAGAGTATGATTATCGAAATAAACGAAAAACTTCTGGGTATTCCAGAAAAGGTAAATTTAAATCAATTAGTTTTCTTAAGTATAGTATTGGATAAGAATCAAAAAAAGAATAATCAAAGCGTCCAAAAGATTGTCAGCCTAATCAGTGACGACGAGATATTATACTTAATTCAACAAGGACTTATTACTTCGATAGAGAGAAGTAATTCAATTACATATCAAGAAACAGAGAAGCTTGAGGCTTATGTCACCCCAGACCGTAGTTATTTTGACCTGTTTTACGAGATGTACCCAGTTTATTCTATTAGACCTAATGGCGAGAAAACTTACCTTAGAGCTAATAAGAATAAATGCAGAAATCTTTATAATAATTATATAAAAGGAACTCCTGGTTTAGCAGAACATATTAATAATTGTTTATCTAAAGAGATTGACAAAAAAGCTAAATTAGGAAAACTTAGTTATATGAAGACTATGTGGAGATGGTTACAAGACCATCACTGGGAAGAAATTGAAGAAGAGATGTTAAACGAACAAGAACGAACAAATAAGAGTGATTATGGAGCAGAGATTATCTAATTTGATACGTCCTATGTCTGTAGTTACAAATGAAGCTGTTCGTTATATAGCAGGCAGACGTAATAATGAAATTGTCAGCCTTAAAACAAGATGGTCAAAGTTTAATAAACAATGTATGGGTGGAATAGAACCTAATACAGTATTGACTATCGCAGGCATCTCAGGAAGTGGTAAAAGTTCATTTGCAAACTTAATTACCACAGACGTAATTGATTTAAATCCTCAGGAGGATATTATAGTTTTAAACTTCTCATTAGAGATGGTTGGTTTTAGGCAAGTCGGAAGGACGCTCTCTAATAAGCTTAGGAGAACGACTTCAACTTTGTATAGCTCTGAAAAGAGCCTAGATGACGAAACGTTCAGAAATGTCATCAATGTTACCAATCAGCTAAAGGAGTACCCTATTTACTTTGTAGATAGTCCAACTACTCCCACGCAAGTTGAAAATATAATATATGAGTTCTATAATACATATATAAAAGGAACTAATAAACATTTCCTTATTATATATGACCACGCACTATTAACAAAACAAGTAGGTTCTATATTAGAAACTATAAGTGAATTAGAGCGTGTTTTTATTCAAGTAAAGAAGTTACCGATGACATCTGTCATTCAGTTAGCTCAAATGAATAGAAATATAGAAGCTCCTGAAAGAATAAACAATCCGATGAGTCATTACCCAATGCGTAGCGACTTATCATCATCAGACGCAATATTTCAAGCGAGTGATTATGTGTGTGTAATCCATAGACCAGAAATCTTAAATATTCAAGAATATGGTAAAAGCAAATTATCTACTACTAATAAAGTTTATATACACATGTTAAAAAATAGAGATGCTGGAAAACCATGTATCTTACAGTTTGAAAATGATTTAGCATACAATAACTTGATTGAAGATTAATGCGTCATTAATATTAATTTTTAGGCTGAAAAATATGAAGACATATACTTTTAATATAAATAAGAATAACACTAGTAACAAATCTTTTACATTTAACCTTTGTTCTAAAAGTAACAAAACTGATTACTCTAAGATTCTTGATAACATTATATATGATAATATGATGAAAGTAAATCCTTATCTAAAGAGTGAAAAAGATATTGATACAAGTGTTCTTATTTTCAATGCTGCTAATAATCTGAACGAAAATACCGAATTTAAAAAGGCAGCTAACTTTCTTGCTAATTATAATAAGATGAAGACATTCCCTTATATCATTGGCAAACTTTATAAGCTTACAGACGGAACACCAATTATGTTCTACGAAGATGAGATTCAGATTGGACACGACGTATATACATACGAAGAGTTTGATGATATTTCATTCTTGAACACAATTAGTGAACCAAAAAAAAAGATTATTATTGATATTTTTACCAATGGTTTAAATATCAATATTAACATTAAAAATAAAAATACATGATTACATTACCTACAACCAAAATTCCAGCAGTTTCAGTAAACCCTAAGTTCTTAATACTTTACGGGCGTCCTAAAGCGGGCAAAACGTCAGCATTAGCACAATTAGATAATAATCTAATTATAGACTTAGAAGGTGGTTCTACATTCATTGATGCTATGGCTATACAGTGTCGTACTATCAATGATTTAGGTGAAGCTGCTCAAGCCATTAGAGCTAAGAATAAAGAAGTAGGAGGTAATTTTTATAAACATATCACAATAGATAATGCTACTCGATTAGAGGAGATTTGCTTAGGATATGCAGCAACATTATATCGTCAAACTCCAATTGGCAAAAAATGGACGGGAGATGATGTTAGAATATTACCAAATGGCTCTGGTTATTTGTATATTAGACAAGCTGTTAGAAAGGTAATAGACATGTTTAAAGAATTATGTGATGAATTTATTCTCATAGGACACGTTAAAGATGTTCAAATAGAAAACAACGGAGAAGAATTGTCAGAAATGGCATTAGATTTAGTTGGTAAGCTATCTACAATTATTTGTGGAGAAGCTGATGCTGTAGGATTAGTTTACCGTAAAGGTAACGAAACTCATTTAAGCTTTAAAGGTGGAGATAATTCTATTAAAGAAGCTCGTGCCTTGCATTTACGTGGTAAGGATATCGTTATTGCTACTGGTAATGAAGATGGAACTATCACAACCTATTGGGATAAGGTTTACAAGGATTAAACACCCTATTATTTTAGAAGTTATAACTCAATAAAAAATAGACAATATGTACAGTACAAAAAATATTATTAATAACAACGAAGATTTTACAAGTTCTTACATGTCAGCAGGTATTAATGAAAATATTACATTGAAATCTGTTGATACAAAAGTTTCTCCAACTCAGAAAGATTTCCTTGAAATTGTATTCGAGGACGCTGAAGGTAAAACTGTTACAATGACAGAATGGAAGAACGAAAAGAACATGTGGATTAAGACAGATGAAGATTTGCAACGCCGTGATAACATTCAGTTTGGTCGTATAATGCAAATCATTAACTGTTTTTATCCTTCTATAGATGGAGAATTTAAGACATTTAAAGAAATGATTGATTGGGTTGAGACAATACTTACTCCAATGTTGGCAACTAAGAAAGCTTTGCGTCTTAAGGTTGTTTACAATCAACGTAATTACGCTGAAGTTTCTAAAAATGGAATCTTCGTTGAACCAATGGATACTAATCCATCTGCAATAAAGAAGTTCTCAAAGGATAACTTTGAACGCCAAATTATAGCAGATAAGGAAGATGTATCTAATCCTCTTGCTACAGGAAATGGTAGTACTCAGGCATCAAGTGACGACTACTTGCCATTCTAATGGTAAACGGTCGATGGTGGACATCCAATGAGCAGATTAGTGCAGAATATGGTTTACGTGGGTGATGCTCGTATCCCTAGCGACGCTAATCACAGTTTAGAGGTCTGTTTAAAACCTCTAATTGAGATATATGGTACACACAGTTTTGCATAGTTTTGATGTGTGGAATGGTTCGACTCCATTCTATCTCACATATATAAAATATACTATTGTATCTTCATAATAGTGGTCCAACTTTACCACAAGTTGGTTGTTTAATAGGGTTCTAATATTCAATTAAATATAAAAAGTAAATTATTAGATAGTGTCTATAGAATATAGAATAGCAGAAGTTTTATAGAAATTCCTAATTAACTGCGATATGAAACAAATAGAACCATAGATTATGTACAAATCTACGTATTTGAGTATTTTGGAACAAGTGTAAGTTCGATTCTTACAATACTCACCGAATCGTTCGATTTAAGGCTATTTAGGAGCGATTTGAGGGGTTATAATAGTAACGTGTTATTGATTGTAGTTGTCTCGAAAGGAAACTCCTTAGAACGCAAATAAATAGCCTATACGGGGATATATGGTATACATATCTAATATGTAAAGAGTTCGAGTCTCTTTATCCCGCATAAATTCATTCTGTTGTACATATTTATTTGCATTCTAAGCGGCTTAAAGTAGACAGGTTGAATGTTTATATATGAGAAATGCTTTAAGCCCTTAGAACGCAAATAAATAGCTTTAAAATAAATGTTTATGGATAAAGATAATAGTATTAAAGTATTTGTCGTCTTAGAACGATATCTTATTGATATAGATGAAAGTGCTAAAGTTTTAGCTGTATGTAAAACATTAGATTCAGCTAAGAAAGTTATGAATAAAGAAAGTGAATTTATTAAAAATAACTTTAAAGACTTCGAGGAATATGAATATAGTTTTGATGGTACTAATGTATCATTTCCTGGAAAAAGTTATAATTATATAGTAATCTCTATAGAGGAGAAAGAGTTAAGTGATTAACTATTATAGTAGATATGTCAACTGGAAGTTGGGAGCTGGGTGAGCTAGCTCGTGTCGAGGACACTGGATTGGTTCGAGTCCATGACCTGCGCAAATTTAATATATAAAATATGAGCTACGAAGAGTTTAAAAAAGAGGTTATGAATTATGCAAATAATTCAAAGCCTAAGTCATGGAGAATTGGACAAGCTGTGTTTAACTACATAGATGAAAACTATGGAGTTGCTAGAGATGTTCAATTTAAAGAAAATGTAGATTGTTTTTATGATGACAATCGAGTTGAAAGCTTTATAAAATTAGCATTCAACAGAATTACAAAAGAAGCATAAGTTTATAACTTATGTAGGGTATTTTGGGATAAATACGAGTTCGATTCTTGTAATACCCACAGTTATTTAGAACTTATAAGTCATGTATAACACGAAAACAGCAATTACAATGAGTCTCAGAGACTTATTGTTAATGTTGGACGATAAAAGTATTTATACATACTATCTAGGCAATATTAAAATAGGGAAACTTATCAATAGCCCATTAAGAAATGATGATAAGAATCCCTCTTTTGCTATATTTTACGGTAAAGGAGGTGGTTTATTCTTTAAAGACCACGGAACAGGTGAAGGAGGTAATGCTCTTAAATTTGTTAAACTTATTCGTAAAATAGATACTAGAGAAGAGCTTGAGAAAGAATTACTGAGAATAGTTCGTAGAATGAATCCTAACATGATAATGAAACAAGAGGCTTATACCCATAAACTAAGTACAGTACCATTTCAGGAAATAGGAATTGTTAGACAACCGTTCACAGATATAGATAAAAAATATTGGAAGCAATTCCATATATCACTTGATACATTAAAGAAGTATCAAGTATTTAGCATAAAATACTTTCTTTGTAATAGAGTCGTCAGAGGAACCTACAAAGAAACTAATCCTATGTATGCATATAAGGTTTATGATAGATTTAAAATCTATAGACCACTAGCATCCAAGTTTACTAAATGGCGTACAAACATGACAAGTGAGTACGTTCAGGGATTAGCTGAGTTGCCTGAGGATGGAGGTAATCTCTTGATTATTACTAAATCATTAAAAGACGTTATGACGTTATATGAGATGGGTTATTATGCTATATCAGCTTCAAGTGAAACAACATTTATTCCAGATTCTGTTTTAGAAGAATTAAAAAAGAAATGGAATCACATATTAATATTATATGATAGGGATAAGACAGGAATGTTTAGAGCTAGAAATTATAGTAAAGAGTATAAACTTGATGCTTTTTTCGTTCATAAGAAGTTTAATTCAAAAGACATATCTGATGCTGTTAAGATGAATAATTTTAATACAGTTAAAGAATGGCTTTGTAAAACATTAAATAAGTATGATTGAAACATTGATTCTGTCGTTGCTTTGTGGACTACTTGGTGGTCTTTTAGGGTATGCATATAGTATAAGAAGTATACCTATAATTAAAACAAAGAATGGCTACATACGTTACATTAAAGGCAATAATACAGAATTTGTAACCGTTTATGACAAAGATGGCAAAGAATTACTCGATGCTGGATTTGCTCTTAATAAAAACGGTGTAACCTATGTAAAGTATGCCACAAAAATCTAAAGGAAAAGTAAGAAATGCGACTAAGGTCGATAAGTATGGTCTACATTTTCGTAGTAAACTCGAATGCTATACCTATGAAGCTTTTATGAATGCTGGTATACCAGTTCAATATGAGCCAAAGCATTTTGAACTTTTACCAAAATTCGAGTACCAGCAGGAGAAAATACGAGCTATGACATACTTACCTGATTTTATAGGTAATGGATTTATCGTAGAATGTAAAGGACTGATGGGAGATAGCTTTCCGTTAAGGTGGAAGTTATTTAAATACTACTTGAAGAAACACAGAAGTAAAATAAAGTGTTACCTTGTGAGAAATCATAAGCAAGTAGACGAAATGATTCAAGAACTTTTAAGTCAAAAGAAACATGGAAAAACAAAGTAAATTTAGAAAGTTAGGTGATTCTATAACGCTTTATAAAGAACCACGCGGTAATGCATATGACCTAATAGGAGGTTGTGTTTATAGTGTAAGATGGGACGAGTATTTAGAAGAGATTGTCTTTAACGAATTACCAAATTTAACACTTCCAGATAAAATTTATCATACCGAAGAAGATGATAAGTTTATTAATAAAGTATTAAATCATTATAATAATTCAAAAGATGGAGTTACTGGTGTAATGCTATCTGGATTGAAAGGTTCTGGTAAAACAATTACGGCTAAGCAGATTGCTGTTACTTCTAAATTACCAATTATAATTGTAAGTAAGAATTTATCTTCTAAACGTCTTGTTAATTTAATTAATAATATTTATGATATAGAAGTATGTCTAATATTTGATGAGGTTGATAAGTTTGGAAGTAAGTACGATGATAGTTTCTTACTAAACATATTAGATGGTGTTGGAGAATCTGGAAAGAAATTGATATTATTTACTTGTAATGATGAATCTAGTATAAATAAATTCATGGTAGATAGATGTTCTAGAGTGAGATATTGGAAACAATTTGAAGAAATGAATACATCTATAATACAAGAGATGCTTTCTGAAAAACTAAGCAATAAAGATAATATTAAACCGCTAATGGATTTTATAACATCAACCTTTAAATGTATTAGCTTTGATAACGTTTATTCGTTTATTGTAGAGGTTAATGAAAACCCAGATGATACATTTGAAGAGTTGTTTAACGATATGAACTTGATTAGCAAGTAATGGATATAACAGTACCATATTACGAGGACAAAAATCGTATAAGCAACTCAAACATAGGCTGGTTTCTAAACAAGGGACCAGCCTTTTTACATGCTATGCTAACTGAAGATGCTGAAGGAGAAACAGGAGCTCAATTAGCTCGTGGAACTATGATACATGAGTATCTACTCCAGCCTGAAGAGTTTAATAAACACTATGTTGTTTTTAACGAAAGTAGACCTTCTTCTGAACAGCAAGAGAAGTTCTGTCAGGAAGTAGCAAAAAGCGTTGAAATAGAGCCAAATAAAGCAGTTTTAAGCGCATATCGCGCGTCGTATAAGAATTTACCCAAGTCAGATGATTTAGTGCTCTCAAAAGGGCTTAAAATGGCTGAGGAGTATAGTTCTTATATAAATTGGTTGAAGACTAATGATAATCGTATTATTATTACTCCTTATCAAGCTAATCAGCTTATGTCTATTTCAGAGAATATACAAAAACACAAACTAGCGTCCAAGCTACTTAAGAATGAGTATATTGGACAAAAAGATGAACTACATCATGAGTTTCATATAAATTGGGAGATATGTGATGTTAAGTGTAAATCTTTACTTGATAGCTGTCATTTTAACTTTAGAGATAAGATATGTACATTAATGGATATAAAAACCACTGTACATATAGGTAAATTTGAAGATTCAATGAATCAGTATGATTACCTTAGACAACTATGTTTCTATACACAAGCACTTAAATGGTACATAGATGAAGAGTTGAAACAAAACTCTACAGAATGGAACTTTGAGTGGTATATTATCGCTATAGATACAACAGGTACTAATCAAGTACGTGTTTTTGAATTTACAGAAGAGCAGGTATATAGTAGAAAAGAAACTATAGTACAAGCTTTAAAAGATATACGTTGGCACCAAGATAATAACTTATGGGAACATACTATATGTTACTATAAAGGCAATGGTGCTGAAAAGTTAAACTTATAATAATTAGAACCTATGAGTCAGAATTATAATATTGAAGAGAGTATTGTAGAGCTTGAAGTAATGGATACTCAAGAAGAAAATCTTGCAAACGAAACAGCTGCTGAAATTGAAATTGAAATGTTTAATGAGGATGCAGATATACAAGAATTAGCCTCAGAAATAGAAGCTGAATGTATGTTTGAAGATGAACAAGCAAACGAAAGTTTGGTATATGAAATCGTTCAAGAGTTTGCAATTTAATCGAGAGTTGATTACAATTCCGCATATACTAAAATACCCCAGTTTGGTAAATTATCACTGCTTTGTAGGAGTTAAAGTTACTCTTAACGCAGAAAGTGTAATTTACAAACTGAGGTATAAAATTAAAAATAAGAAAGACATTAAAAATCTTTATTGGTTAGCTAAACTTGAAGAAAATTATATATCATCTTCTATAGATGGAGGGTATTTTACATTGTCTTTTTTAGCAAATAAAAAATATGTTAATAGAATAATGTATTTACTAAAAGCTAACGAGTATAGTATAACTGATAAAGAAATTAATACTTACAATACATTCATAACACAAAGAAACCCGACCGCTCGTGAGAGTAGTCGGGTTTTATTTTTATTATTAATTAATATGTTCCTTTTCTATCTGTGTTTTAAGGTAGTTTAATTTAGATTTAGAATCATGTATTTGTTCAGGTATACTATGGAAAGGTGTTGCTTTTATTATATCTCTAAATGCTTTTGAATAACCTTCATATGTACGAGAACGAGACCCTAATGGTGTTGTGAAATAATCTTCTGCATCATCTCCAATATTCTACATAAGTGACGGGTCATATAGCATTGACATTCTTGGGAAAAATCTATTCATTATTCCAGATGCTACACCTTGACCAATATCACTAAACGCGTCGGATATAGATGTTGCTGCTGATACAGTTTTGAAGTTATTTGAAATATCGTCAATTCTATACGGGTTGAAAGCTTCCCATTTAAATGCCTCTAACCAATATGCTAACATATACTTCCACCAAGCGTCATCATCGTCAGATGCTTTTGCATAAGCTGTAGCTAAAGCTGAAAGCTAGCTTATTCCAATATAAAGTGCAATTTCAGAAGCAGTCTGTTTTAGTTGATATTTGTTTGATAGAGATTTAACATATGCTTCATCAGACGACTTATCATCTATAAAGTCTTTAAATGCTTTTATAACTCCTTTTGATTTTACACCATTAGCTTTATTCTTGTTACGTGTATGTATATGACTAATAATACCAGCAACAGTCCCAATACCACCGCCTAATACTGGACCTAAAAATAGTGTTCCAACGCTACCCCATATAAGTCCACTTGTAATAATATTATGACCTGTTAAAGATGAAAGTAAATTAAATATATTTCTATGTAGACCGTTTTTGTACTCCTACATATCATAATCATACACTCTTTTACCAAAATACTTATCAAGTAGTAGTGGAAAATATTGCCTATGAAGCATTACAAGAACACCAGCCCAACTACGTACAAGTAAAGCTCTTTGTAATGGTGTAGCCATACCATCGGCTTCTTCTGCATATTTAACACATCTATTTTTAATTTTAAATTCACTCTTTTTATAAGCAGCTTCATAATCTTGATTATCGCCAGTTATTTTTATCTAACCTGTTGAAGTGTCAATTAAATCCCATAAAGATTTATTTTTATTATATTGCTTCATAGCGCTATTAAACCAATCTTCGCCATTTTTAACACGACGCATTCTTATGTCATACTTTGTTAAAAATTCTCCATCTACATAATGGTGAGCTCTAAGAGTTGATTGCGCTATCTATTGTTTAGTTAATATATCGGCGGTAGACATAAATCCATATATAGACTGTTTAAATGCAGATTGTATAAACCTATTTCTATTCGTATGACTTATAGTGTTATTCCACTGATTAGCCATACCAAAATTACTCATTATGACAAGCATTTTATCTTTAGTATATGGATTACCTATAGTTCTAGCTCCAAGTAAATGTTTGAATAGTGTTCTTGAAGCTATATCGAGCATAGAAGCTAAAGTTTCTTTAGCACTATATCTTTGACCAGTTAGTGTGTAAGCTATATGGTTATACATAGTTGTTAAGAATCCAACTACAGCAACTTTTGGATTAAGTCCTAAGTTTCTAGCTGTGATATATCTCCTTGATAATTGTAAAGTCTTATCAAAGTTTATATTTAAACCCCATTTATTGAAATTAAATTTGAGTCTTGCTTTATCATACAGATTCATTTCAACCCACTTATTAATAAATTCAAATGTCTTTGAGTTTATTCCATCTACAGTTGTTTTTTTAGTAGAAAATTGTGCATAATCTTGAGCAAACTTCTATTTACCTATAGCATCTATTAAGCTTTCAACATCGTCTTTAATTTCAGATTTATATTTATATAATGAAGACATGTTATAATAAGTTGTTATCATTTTAACTAAATCAGATGACAATTGTGACGGGTCCTATAGCTTTCTTGTGTAATACTGTGGTAGTATATTGAATCTACGACCATCTGGGTATTTACCAATATTTGATACTTCTTTATTACCATACTCATTACTATTCTCATCCAATGCAGAAGACTCTCCGTATTGGATACTATCATCAATACTTTGAGATATACCAATCTATTCTTTAAGCCATTCAATAAATGTAGCCCATTTAGTTCTACTTCTTTTTAATCTCTTCCATAAAGAACCTTGCATCTGTGGTAAAAGATAATCATCTGTAAACATTCTATTAGTCTACATTTCGTTTGATTTTTTCACATACTCTAATGTTAGATTATATAAATTATATAAACCCTCAGAGTTTTTTATCTTTTCAAACGCGCGGGAGTTATCATACAGACTCTTTTTCGGTATAAACGAACTATTATTTCCTTCTTCCTTAGATAGTTTTTCATACTCTTTGTCAAGGAATACAGATTCGTCTTGTTGTAACATCCAACCTTTTCCAGGTGTAAACTCCATATACTCAAGTTTATCTGTAGCTACAGTTTTAACCCACCAGTCATCTGGTTGTATAAACTCTCCAGTATCATCTGGGCTATAGCCATAGTCAAGAAGCATTGCATATCTTACACCAGGGTCGTCTATTTCATCTTCAAGAAGCATATCATCTATAGACCTTTCTACATCATTATAGTATTCTGTATTCTCTCTGGTTATATATTCGTCCATAAGCTCAGAATACTTATAATATAGTTTTGATATTTGTTGATTTTCAGATAAAACTTTATTGCGAATATCTCGCATCTAAGATTTTATATCCATTAATATATTCCTTACTGATTCTGGTATATTATTACCATCAATTTCACCATATTGGTCTTTATGCGGTCTAAGTAATGCTTGTCTCTTTTCTTTAAGCTCATCGTATTCTTTTCCAAAGTCAATTGAAATTCCATGCATAGCTTCTTTTATTTTCTCAAATACTATTGCATTACCATCTTCATCTTTCTTAAACTGAAGTCTTGCGTTTCTTCTTGCCCACTTAAGGAATTTCTAATCGTCAAACTTAGAACTGTAACCATCTTGCATCCACTCGTTGAACGCTTTTTTACCGCCACATTCTTCAACTATCTTATCAAATTGTTTTTGCCAACCTTTTTGGTCATAAACAGGGTTGAATTTCTTACCTGTTTTCTTCTCTCTATAGTCGTTTAATTTCTTTCTGAAGTCTTGTAGTGAGCGAGCTATTTTAAGCTCTTCTCCGGTCTTTAAAACACCAAATATGGTATAATCTTCATACAACATAGCTTTATCTCTCCATGCTGACTTTAAACGGTCCCATTCTTCATCTGTTAGAACGTCGAAGTGTTTTATGCCTTTCTCGTCTATAACACCCTGTTTAGATAATAACGACTGTATTTGAGAATCATATTGGTCTAATGCTTTTCTTGCAGAATATGGAACCTCTGACTATATTTTATAATACTCTTGAGTATATTTTCTATGAGAATTTTCTGCAAGCCATTTATTTCTCATATCATTCCACATAATTCTTGCATCATCATTCTAATCTGGTGGAAATCTATTATCATCTTTTAATATAAGACCATCTTTACTAAATTTTTTAGTAACGGCTCTATTTATATCTTTCAATGCATTATCGTAATTTTTCCAGAATTTACCATAGTTTAAATTTCTTACAAGATAACCTGTAGTTTGACCATTTTCATCTAACTCATATAACTATAATTGAGACTCACCACGCTTAAGATTCTTAACAGCATTAAGCATAGCTAAACCAACTGGTATTGTGTCATTATCAGCATTCTCTATAGCTTTATTTACCATATGAGATATTGCTCTAATAGCCTCATTTGTTGATGAATCTGACGCTCCAGCATACAACTGTCTAACACTTATATCATCATTGATAATCTCATGCATTACAAAAGAGTCTGCATATTTAACACCTTCTCTCGCACCAACAGATTCTGATACATCCTTCATTTTATCGTAGCTTATAGAATCTAACATGTGGTCTAATACAGCCTTAGCAGCTGTAGTTACTGATGACAAATTATCAACATCTTGTTTAACATTTAGTAAATCATCTACTGATATTTTATCTTTGTCAATTTTTCCCTTGTTATATAAGTCTACAATTTGTTGAATGTTACCATCTTCACTAAGCATGAGTTGAAGTTGTTCAACGATTGAGTCATACATTTTTATATTGCTATGCATTTGAAACATATAATCATTAGATGTAAAACTTTTATGCTTGTAATAAATATCGAAGATTTCTTGTTTATCTTGTATTAATTGTGGTACAACATGTCTCAAAAACGATGTAATGGCATCATATTGAGATATAGTTGATATTGTAAACAAGTCTATCTAAGATTGTGTTGAGTTGATTAGATTAGCTTTCTTTGATGCGTCTAAACTTGATGTTCTAATTGCGTTAAGTCTAACGGATAGTGAATTTTGTATATTTTGATAATAAGTATCACTATTGTTAGATGATTTTTTATAATGTCTATCTATATAGTCTACAGCTTTATTAAGATGAATAATGTTTTCACCAGCCATATCATAATCAGATGCATTTTTCATTATATCATCATAATAATTTATAACTTCCTAATTTGAAGGTTCTTTATTAACAATTACATTTCTTGACATTAAAAAATCTTCAACCTACTTACTAAGCTTATCAAACTCTTTAACACTACCTACTACACTTCTACCAACAAGTATTTTTGATATTGCGTTTATTATATTATTAAGTGTTCGTATAACAATATTTTTATTATTGTCTATTAATTTTGCTACTTTATAAACTTGCTCTCTAGTATATTCATCTGATGCTAATTCTGCAACAAATTCAAACTCATCTTCCATAGCGTACAATGCACCATCCACGTCGCTAAATATAGAAGAAAACTCTTTAAAGTGTTTGTTTATATAGTCATAAAACTTTTTCACATTTCTCTATAAATCCTTTTCTTCTTTAGTTTGTGGATTACGTAATGCTCCAGTTGTTAATTGATGCACAATCTCGTGTATTAATGTATTCGCTACATATCTATTTGAATAATTTCTTAATACATTACCGTTAAACTGTATATATCTATAACCTTTAACAATTACACTGTCAGCGTCTGCATTTATACTATTATTAATCCTTACTGGAATATCGTGCTTAGATAAAACTTTGGCTAATATTTTATTCTTTAAAGAAAACGTATTAGTATCTAGGAAATATTGTAACAAATATGTAGAACTCACAACTTCTCCTGCAAATAACCTTGTTACTGGGTCATGCCTACCAATACCATCACCAAAAGTCTAATTAGCACTAAATAGAGCAATCGAAGCTCTTTCATTATTCATTATTGGTTCGTGATTGATATCTAAATAAGAATCTTTATTTGGTTTATTTGAAAGCCAATCTCCGTACGTATTAATATACCTTTTAGAATAATATTGAGCTTTTTCTTTTATAGACTTAAGATAATCACCATTATTCTTAGCAAGAATATCAGAGAATAATCTGGAATCTATACCGTTTGGATTCTCTTTAGATTGACTGTTTGGAACTTTATCTAAAAACAATCCTCCGTTTTTATCATACAACCTATAAGCTGCTTCCATAGCATATAAATCTAAGCCGACTCTCTAATTTCTTAGATTAGCCGACTTAAATTCATCTTCCGTCATAGGTTGTCCACCAAATGCTTGAATCATACTATTAAAGCCATCAAACACTTCTTTATTTTTATAATATGGACAAAACATATATTATTAACATTTTTCGTGATTATTATCTTCTAAATCATTCTCTAAATCTTCCTAAACTTCGTCCAAGAAATCATCAGAGCTATAGTCTATAGCATTAGAAAGTATACTTAGCGAATCAAAACTAGATATATTATTGCTAGCGTCATCATCTGTTTTACTTTCTGTCTAAGTTTTAGAATCTTCGCCAGTATTTTCTTTTAATGTCCTTTCTACTATATTAGATGATTTGTCGTCATAGTTCATTACATCTTTAGCTAATGTTTGATTTATATCAATATACTCATTTATAGCTGCATCTTCTAATAAATTTTCACTATCGTCAACCTCATACTGAAGTTCTTTTATATAATTTCTAAATGCTTTATTATCAGATGTAAGATTATTATTACAGTATATTATATTCTTACCAGAGAACGTATCTTGCATATAATTAGACAATACGGCTACAGATTTTGCTAAAGCATATCTTTTAGAGTTTCCTTTTTTAGTAGAAGATGTTGATATTCTATTTATATTAACGTCATTGATAGACAGTTGGTTTAATATTTCTCTAATAAAAGAATATAGGTCTTGCAAAGCTAAAACTCTACGAGCTTTAAAGCTTTCAAGCATCTCTCTATTTTGTTTAAGAAGCACTTCTTTTTCTTTCACATCTTGTGTATCAAAAACATTCTTAAGTCTTTCAATTTCACTCTCAATATATTTACTGATTCTATCATCACTAACTCCTCTTTCTAATATATAATCAAACATTGGAGTTGTAAAGTGTATAATAGCATTATCCTTATTTATTAAGGTTAAAATCTTATTTATAAACTTAGACGGGTTTTCACTCATATTAACAGTAACTGTTTTCTATTTAGCATCTTCGCTCTTTATTGTATTATAATAATCTGATTCTTTAACAGAATCATTTACTATATTTATAACTACATCAGCTTTGTTTATACCAACTCTATCTGGAGCTTTTTGACCAGCCTTTAACTTAACTAAACCAACTTTTATAACACGTTCAGGATTAGCAATTTGAGTCTGAATAAAGTTATCTTTATACTATGATGTAGATTGTTTTATTACAGGCTTATACCATGATAATTCAAAACCATAACCGCTATTAGCCTCATTACTATCTTTTACAAGCTTTTCTACATCAGATACAACTTTATCATGAGAGAACTCTTCATCAAGTTTATTATTTTCAAATATGGAACCAACACCAAAAGACCCATACATCTCAAGAATATTTGCTTGACCTTGTTTTATTCCAGCCTTGTTTGTAGCAGCGTAAACATATTGAATACCAACGATATTACCATCTCTATATTTAATAACAGAACCTATATTTTTATACAACATATAATTCTTTCCACTCTTAATTTTAATATAAGAGCTATCAGAATTGCTAGTAACTATAAAGTTAGGATAAACCTTATTATCTTCATTTTGAACAATTACTGGCTCTCCAAGAACATCATAACCTCCTCCTAATAACAAAGCACTTTCATCTTCTTTTATATAGTGAGTTTTAACTATATTATCATCGTACCAATAGTTTCTTGATATAATATCGATTATATTTTCTGCTCTATCAGCTTCAATATTATTAACATCGTAGTTATATAAACTTAATAAATCATTGTTTGTATTTACAAGTTTATTTTCACTACGATTCATATCGTGTAGAGCAAACTTAAGAGCTTTATCATATTGAGCTCTGTATTCAACAGGAACTAAATCAAAGAATGCGTCAACTCTATTCTGGTCGTAAGAAGAATAATATGCATAGAAAGCTAAATCTTCAGCAAGTTGTCTAACATTTTCATCTTGATATGATAACAGTTGACTAAATGCGCTTGATAAAATCTATTTCTTACTTTGATTAACTTTCATTTGATTTGTAGATAACACAAATCTACCAACAGGTGATTTTTCATTAGCTGATATTGGATTTAGATAATTCAAAAGCTCATTCTGAACACCAAGTGTAACTGGGTCTATAAGATTTGGGTAATTCTAAGGATTAGCTTGCATATCACTCTTAAGTTTGTTAAATCTTAAAAAGATATTATCAACTTCTTTATTACCAAACAATATAGTTTTAATTTTATCTTTAACAAGATTTATATCACCACCCATTGTAAAGTCTATAGCGTCTGGATTTCTTTCTTTAAATGATGCAGATTTAATAATTCTTGAACCAACGCCAAATAACGATAAGAACCTTAAGACATTATCAATAGAATCAGATATTGTGTTTACAACCTCATCTTTTGAAGTAGGTTTGTAACTAACAGTATTTTTATCTGTATCTTTAAAGCCTAATGTCTAACCCATTATGTTTCTGAATATATTATCAAATAGTCTTGTTGCTGTAAACGATTGATTCTCAAGTAATAATCTTGTTAGCTTTTTAGACTCTTTAAATTTACTACCTAAGAATGTGTTCTTAAAATATTCATTTATAGCTACGGTAGATTCAAATCTCGCTAAAGATACTTTCTACCCAGTCTTAGCCTCTCTTTCTTTAGCGAGCTGCTAAACCCAAGATTTAAAATCTTTTCTGTTTATTGTAAATCCATCTGTTGTTTTAAATACATCTATACGATTTGAAAAGTTTATTTGCTGAGCTATAGAATTACCAAACTTCTTAGTATCAATCTGAGATACTTTAACTAAATCTGATAATTTTTTAGCATAAACACCAACATCTTTAAATGAGTTTAGTGCACAAGCTTGGAACGCAAGCGATGAAGCTTTGTTAACTCCTGGTTTACTATTACTAAATTCTAACGATTTCTTTCCAAGTTCAACATCAAACATCTACTTCTTAGAAAATGGTCTTTTTATAGACTTTCTTTCCTCTGGTGTGATATCTTTGTGATTTTGGTCTATAATTAAAGAATCTACATAGTTTATAAAACTCCTAATCTGCTTTTGAGAATCCTCATCGTCAACAGCTAATAAACACTCTTTAAGTTGTTTTATAATACCGTAGTATATTTGATTATATATACTCTTTTCATACTTGCCAGTATAATCACCTTCACTCTTATCACCTTCTAAGTTAAAACCATATACATTACCAGAGTTGTTTTTTATATTAGCAAACTCTTTTATAGATGGTTGTGTTAGGAATGTAAATACACCAAGACCCTTTCCAGTTCTAATTAAGAAGTTAGTATGACTATATGTAGCTTGGTTTACATTTAAAGCAAACACATATGGGTCTTTAGCAACGTCCACATTAGCATTAACCATTGCAGATAGCCAGTCAGCAATACGCATTCCATCTTCTCCATATATAGCATCAAGACTTCCAAACTCATATGGATTTTCACCATAGTCAAATGTTAATCCAGTGTACTGTGTAAGAGATAAGTTTGTAACATTAAGAGCAAATGGTCCAATACCTTGCTTACCAGAACTAAACTCAAGTTTTCTCATAGTTTGGAAATACGGACTAAGTTGATAACCTCCAACAGAATAGCCATTAGATGTATTTTTTAGATACTTCTTAACAAGCTAGTCTTGCAATATATTTGTTACAACGTCAATAGAACCTCTTGCAAGTGAGAAGTTTTTATCATCTGTAAGAATGTCTATATAAGTATTTATAAGGTGATTTTTTACAGCTTTTTCTATATCTAAATCATCAACAATAGAATTAATAGACTCATCGTCTTGACTTTCTATAGCTTTAGCGACATCCTCTTCACTTCTTCCAGACATTTTAGATATAATTTTAACAGCGACCTACATATTACTAGATTCGCCATTATAAATAGACTCTATTAAATCATAATCTATATCGTGTTCAGAACCTGATTTGTTAAAGTATTTAAGAGCTAAGAATATCTTATCAACGTCGAAGTCGGAACCAGTCTGACCAGTAAACTCTCTTGGTACTATTATAACATCTCCAGACTGTTTTGGAAGAATATCAACAACTTGTGGCGCAAACATTGACGATTGACCCTGTGTAGGAATACGATAGCCAACACCAAGCGGATTTGCATTTTCTCCAATTATATTCTTTTCAAACAACCAAGCTCTTATAGCTTCATATCCCATTTGTTGAATATTAGCTGGAACTATATCCCTAAAGAAGTTTTCGCTTAATATCACTTGGGTGTAGTTTTTATTAGTCTTCCACTTTAATTCGTTTCCATTATTCAATTGTATTGATTTTGGTATTCTACCTTTAGCTTGTTCAAGTCCAAGTAAATTATCACCTTTCTTAAATGCAGAGAATCCAAGTACAGATTGCTGAATAGCAGTACCACCTTTTGAGTTTATATCTACAACAAGTTTATTTATAAACTTAGATACACTATTCTCAAATACTCTTCTTGACATTAAGCTTGATATAGTTCCACCTTTACTAAGTATTTGTAAAGCAGATGCGCCTAAACCATTGCTACTACAAACTCTCTAAACAAAACTTGATACAGAAGAATTATCAACATCTCCATCTTCGTTAAAAAACTCATCTTTTACAGATATTACACCAAACTATGTAAGTAGATTAATTGTGGTCATAATATCCTTTCTAATAGACTTTCCAGTTCTTCTTTTATCACCATGACCATACTTCTCATCATCAACTAAGTTTGAGAATGCCAGTTTAAACATCTGCTTACCAATCATACGTTCGTCTGTTTCGTGAGCTTTTGTATTTAACTGCATTCTAAGATTATCTAAACTTTGAACTTTTACAGAAAGTGAATTTTTAGAACCTTTATTAATAACAATTCCGGTCTTATAATCTATAGCAGTATCACTATCTCTATCAACTAAAGAAGATAGTTTAGAAACGCCATCTTCAACATTAGAATCATTAGATATTAACTGTAATCCTTTTTGAACAGCACCAACCTTAACAGCTGATTTAAAAGTAATCATATCTATCCAATCACCATATCTATTCATTCTTAGATATAGTTTAGAACCCGTGTTTGTAGACATGTTAAATTTAAACAATGGAAATATAGCCATCTTATTAAGTAATGTTCTATTTCTAAAATTATCACCCTCCTTGTGAGAATAATTATCAAAATAAGACATCTTTAATGGGAATAGCTGTAACTTTTGAATCTTTGATGCGAGATTTTTATCTTTAGCCCAATCTTGCTCTCCAATATTTACACGTTCACCATCTTCGTTTATATAATATCCGTTTTCGATTATATTAAACGCATCTTCATCAGAATATCCAGTTTCATCTGGAACTACAGACCACTGTCCGAGACCAATTCTAACTCTTCTATACAAATCTGGTCTTATTATAACCTGAGCATCACATACATTTATTTTCTTATATGGGTCCATCTATTGGTCAAGTTGAGATTCTATCCTTTCTTTTATATCTTTAGGAATACTATTATATAAAATATCAAAGTAAGTTTTGTCAGAATATAATAAATCTATAGCCTGTGATTTAGAAACTCTTTTTGGCTTTATGTTTTCGCCATTAGACCTATCTTTAGCTTTCTTATAAAGAATGCCAGCTATATGTGATATAAAATTATCAAATTGTTCTTTTATAACACCAGTTCTAACATAATCTACAACAAGCTAAGTTAAGAATTTTTGTTTTACTTCGTCGTAGAATAATGATGGAGTTTTAATATCTTCAACATCAAGTGTTGTATATTTAGAATGACTTGGTATATTTAACTTCTATATCTCATCTTTATTATACTGAGTTCTTATTTCTTCACCAGGAGATAACGTACTTCCAAGACGTTTGATTTTATCAGAGTGCATATCATCTAGGTTGTCAACGTCAACATCGATGCTAATGTTATTATTTTCATTAGAAATAGATAATGTTGTACTAACAAAAGGAGCTTTCTTATTACCTTTATTCTTATATTGAGCAGGGTCTCCAGAGAATACTTTTTCAAATTCTATAGTTGAAATTATACTATTTACAAAATGATTACTTATAAGAGATACAAGTGCGCTATTTTGAATATCATAATTATCATACAACTCATTACTTGAGAATAATTTGGTCTTAGATAAAGCTTCGACATAAGGGTTAAAGAATTGTTGTGGTATATTTGTAGGAACGAATCTACCATTCTTATCCTTAGATACCATTTGTAACGGTCCATTCTCAGATAGTAGTTCAAGTTCTCTAGTAGTACCACCATATATAAACAAATTAATATTATTTAGAACGTTCTTAGAGTATACATTAATACCAAGGTTTTCTTCTTCTACAGTATAAGCTCTTAGTTTATTTAAATAATCTCTAACAAGTTCAAATCCATCTAATTCAGACTTATCTGAACGCAAAGCTCTTAATTGTGATACATTATAACCATTCATAACTGAATTGTCATCTTCCGTAACCTTAAATCCAGGTGTTTCAAGCTTTTTCTGAGCTTCAAATATTGCCTGTAGAATTTGGTTTAGGTTTAGATTATGTTCTACATTGTACCCATTTATATATTCTGGCACTATATCGTAAAAATACCTAAATTTACCACCATTACCAGAAAAGTCCATTCTACCATCCTTTATAACACCATGGAAATTTTCTTGAAGTTTATTTGGATTTTCAGTAAGATATTTTATATTATCTTCAGAATAGTACTGTATAAGAGCATCTAGTTCATCTATAAAATAACCAGCAAGTATATTTAATGTATCATTAGAATATTTAGGAATAATATTTCCATTTACATCTACACTAAAGCCATTAAAATTAGAACCATTATACATTTGGTTAATAGCTCTGCTTTCAATATCTTCTCTATTATAACTATTAGATGGGAGACTTCTATACCAATCCATTACATAAGACTTTAATTCGTAATCATCTAACTCATTAATTGGTACTTCGACAATACTATTATCTCTCTTAAATTTCTTTATAGTTTTAAAATTCTCAGTATAAACATCAACAGCAGCACTTCTAATAAGTTTATTTGGTATTTCTGATATTACAACATCATGTCTTAATTTTAGATTTGGTGATGTTATAGAGTACCAAGTTTTCTTATCAGCCATAGTTGGTAATGTAAGATGGTCGTTCTCTGTCATGTACATCTTTGAAAGATAATCTTCCATAGCTGTTATTCCAAAATAATCACTACCTTTTAATCTATCACCATCTTTAAGACCGACAAATGCATTTATCCTAAGCTGTGTTTTAGAATCATCTTCATTAACATTGTCAGCAGCATCAAGCAATAAAGAGTGTCTTGAATAAGGGTCTCTTCTAAGATTTTTAGAAGTTTCAGACTGTGCATCGTTTAGATTTCTAACCCTACTTGATATATAGTTATTCTATCCTATAGGATAATACATTTCTCCACTTGGTCCTTTTACAGAGAAGTCTGATGGGTCTGGATGTACAGCGTCCCAAGATACAGCAAGTTGTGCTATAAATGAATCTTTGTTATAGTTGTTATATACTTGGTCTAACTGTTTTTCAAAACCATTAACACTATCAGCTTGAATTATATTTTCACCCACAGAAGATGATAATGCTTCATTTATAATACCACTTATACCTCCTTTAGCTTTATCTGTGCTACTAAGAAGTCTATGAAGTATTTTGGCTTGTTCGTATCCAGATACATTCTCATTATCGGAGTTCATAGATATATAAATATCTATAGACTGTCTATCAGCATCTATGCCTATAGAGTTTAAGAATTTAACAATATCATTCTTTATTGCAGATTCTTCACCAGTATTATTAAGTTTAGATAGTACCGTTGATTCGCCTGATATATATCTTTTATTCTTTTTAACAAGAAGTTTAGATAGTTTTCTTATAACTTTATCAAGTTCTCTTTGCCTGCTACTAACAAAAGAATCGCTAACAACTATACCATTATTACCATCAATCTTTGTCAAACCGTTTGTAAATAGATTCTTAGACCACTGTCTTGCAATATTTCTTTCAGTTGATACAAGTGAATCATCATTTATTCTCCACTCTCTAAGTTTATCAGATATTAATGAGAATTGATATAAACTTGAATCTATATCTGTATCATCAATAAATTCATCATCGTTATTATTCCAATCTTTTGGGTCTGATATTTTTATATAAGATACATTTGGTTTGCTTGAATTTATGGTAGCAAACAATTGGCTTCTAAGCTAAACATCTGGATTTTTATTAGCAAGTAATTGGTTAAGTTTTTCTTTGAGTGCGTAATAAAACACATCCGATTCTGCTCTACGAGAAACCATTCCGTATATAGAATTGTATTTATATTCACCCTTCTTATATTTAACAACTCCATCTTTAACAACGTCTTCAGTATATACATCGTCAAGAGATGAGGCTTGCCATAAATCTTTAAGAATCTTTGTCCAAGCTTCGTTGAAATCCCAGAATAAAGACGAGCCAAAGCCATCTTGTACCATCTGTATATCTACTGAACCATCTTCATTAAAAACTCTTGTATATTTAGGTATTGAATACATAAACATCTTAACTCTTAAAGCTGCATTGTCTTTTTTACTTATAGATAAATCAAACTTATCAAACTCAAAATCATTTCTTTCTTCGGCATTTTCAGCCTCATCAACTTCATCTTCTCTTCTAATCTTAACGTTTATTCCAAAATCGGAAAAAGTTTCTACAAGTTTGCGCTTTAAAAATTCTGGATTGTCATGTATATCTTGGAGCATTGATGACATTTGTTCAGAATCAGCTTCATCAGCCATATCTTGAACCTTGTCAAGAAGCATGCTAAAATCAAGCTGTTGATTCTTATCGTATGCACCAGAAATCTATTTAATCTTATCTATAGAGTCTATATTAAAATCAGATATAACTTTTCTAATAACAGCGTCCAATACGGAAAACAAATCTGTATGGTTGTCTATATACTTAAGGTTATTTAAATCCCTATCAGAAAATCCAGGAACAGAATAATCTATTTTATTTACACCATATTTATACTTTTCAACAAACTCCTTAGCAGATTGTATATCAAGATGTTCTGTATTACCAAACTCGCCTCTTTTTATAGACCTAAATAAAGTTCTATATGCAGATTTTCTACGAGACATTACAACGAAGTCAAGCACATTGTTAAATAACCTCTTAACCATTCCTGATAAAGAGTTATCTTGCTGCATAATTATATAATTCATGAACTCATCAGCAAGAGCTTCTTCTATCATAAGATTTGTTACGCCCTCTCTATTAAGTTCTTTATGAGTCTTAACGTATGAATCCCATATTTTAGAACGTGTGTTAGCATCATTAAGCAACAAGTTTACATAGTGCCAAGCCTCGTGATATGTAATACCTTCTCCACCATTTGTTGAAAGTTGTATAAGACCTGTAAGCTCGCCAGCTATTCTATCTAAAGACACCTGCGTAACACCAAATACCTATTCGTTATCGGTACTTCTCATTACGCCGTTTCTAACTATAATATTATATCTGTTTATACCTAGGTGTTTTTCAAGCCACTTAACAGCCTTATCTTTATCAAACTTACCATTTGATTTATGTTTAGAATATACACCAGTTACTGGTTGGCTCCAAGTTTTCATTGTACTTGTTGTAAACTGAAGTTTACCCTTACCGTTTTTAAACAAATCCAATCTAAGGTAACCGTTGTTATTTCTAATATTATTTATAGTTGTAAGAGCTGTGTTTTTTGTTATACCGCCAATGTCTTCAATTTTATATGAAGTTCCGTATTCTTTATTATACTTATCCAAGAAGTCTTTTACAAGAGAGTTTAGATGGTCTATAAGCTTATCCATATTACCTACATTAAACTTATTAAAGTCTGTATTTAAATATGGGTCTGTTACATATATAACATCTTGCAAACCTCCATTCTTATTAGCACTTATATGAGCCTCTTCAAGTTGTTTTCTGTAAGCTTCTCTTTCTTCTTGTGTTTTAGGAGATTTGAATCCCATGTTTTTACGAAGCTCTACTACTTTACTACCATCTTCTACTTTACTACCAGCAGCTTCATTAGCCTTATTGAATAAATCGGGATTTATTATACTAAAACCAGTACTAACAACATCATTATTACTACCAACAAGTTCAACTTTTGAAGTTGATTGCGGTTTTCCATTAGACGGAGCTGGAGCTTCTGAATTAACACCACCAGCAAATACGAATGGGTCTTTAAATATCTTTTTAGATACATCTGTACTTACTTTTTTATTAGAAAGAAGCCAAGCTAACACACTAACGTTTGACTTTGGTGCAAATTTACCATTCTTAAGTTCAAAGAAATCACTAACCTTAAATGATAGTTGTTTATTATCAAGAATATCTATAGTTTTTTCAAGCTGCTGTTCTGGAGTTAAACCTTTACCGGAGAAATACTCACTAATCATATTTTGTATAAATCTACCAATTAATGATGTAGAATCTCCAACTTTTATAGATGAGTTTATAAAATCTATATCAGTATTCCAGTGCATTTGAGTCGCTATAGCATGAACTATTTCTCTTCTATTAGCTTCTCCTTGTTCTGAATCTTCAAATATTTCATCTTCGGTATATATCTTTTCTTGATAACCGTTGAGAGGGTCGCCTATACCTATATGTAACTTATTTATACCACTATTATCAATATCTCCAAAGAATAATTGCTTTCTTGCTAAGAAGTTTATAGGGTCTCCGCCAGTTTTTGGCTGATTTCTCAATAGTGTTTTCTCACCGCTATGTATAAAGAACTCTACAATATTATCAATTTCAGTCCTATTATTAGTTCCAAAATTAAATCTTCTGCATAGCATATACATCAAAATCTCAGCAGTAGATGGAATAATTTTACCATTACTTGTATTTATGAGTTTTCCTTGTATAGCGTCATATGATAGAGTGAGTTTAACATCATCTTTAGAACCTATGAACTTAGTTTTTCTATGTCCTTCCTTATCTATAAAATCCTGAGTATCGAATCTTTCCTCATGTAGCATTATTGGTACAAGTGCATCTGTTCCAGATAATCCTTTAACAAGCCAATATAGCTTACCGGACAACCCTTTACCATTATAAATCTTTCCAGAATCTTTTGATAATAAACCATATATTGCAAATTGTTCAGAAGTCTCTGCTAATGCACCTTTACCATATCCAAGAAGAATACTTCCGTCGTTTATTTGAGTTTGTATCTAATCTATTGTAGCTGAACCATTATTACCAACAACTCTCTTCTCTTTAACATTATCTATAACACCATTACTTTGTTGAACATAAGATGGAGTTACATCATCTCTAACATGTTCTGGGAATATATATTCAACAACTTCTTTACCATTTTGTTTGATAATTCTTTTTTCTAAATACTTATCAATTATACTATTTCTAAGCTCTCTAAGACCATTTATTTGGTCTTTTATAGCTTCTTCGGTAAGCATTTTCTTACCAGGTTTTTGATAATGTTTTCTTGCAAGTATTTTAAATTGAGTATGTACATTCCTCCAAGTTGTTAAATCTTGCTTGTATTCATTCTCATATTCAGATTTGTGATAATCTTTCTTTAATGGTTTATGTAACCACCAGTTTTCAAAATCACTTTCTTTTCTACCCTGACTAATCCACCAAGATTTAGCAAGCTTCATTTCCATTGCGTTTATAGCATCTATGGCTAACTTAGCCCTTCTGCTATAACTATTTGGTAATCTTTGCCCTGGCTTTAATATCTTAGAAAAATCAACACCTTTTGTTATTAATCTGTCAATTAAATTCTTCTATTGAGATACTGTATATTTACCATTTGGGTCTCCAGGTATATCACTAACCATTAATCCAAGAGCTCTAAGAGTAGTGGCGTATGTATTATTGTCATCTTCAAGTATAAGACATACGGTCATTGAGTCTCTAACGTCGCCTATAGTATTCTTCTCGGACTGTTGGGATTGAGTTACTATATAGTATTTTTTTGTAGATTGTAACCAACCTTCTTGAGAAAGCTTTTCAGACAATTGCTTGCCAGATGCTAAAGGTTTATTTAGCTTAACTTGCTCACCATTAACAGTAAGCTTCATTAATTCATATTCTCCAGTTTCTTCAAATAAGTCTGGATTTGGTTGATAGAAGAATGTATTGCTTATAAAACTACCTATAGTATCATCTGTAACATTCATTCTATACATCTCAACATCTTGCACAGTTCCATCTGGAAGTTCTTTTTGGTCAAATCCATCAATCTCAGCCCTACCTAATATTATAAGCTCGTCCATTAATTGTTTAGACTGCTTCTTAGATAGAACTTTATCTTTGTATTTTACCCTTCCGGTTGTACTATAATCTTCTGTATCAATATCACTAACATCTTCTATATATTCAAAAGATTCAGCCTCGGCTTCTGCCGCAGCTTCTTGAATATCAATTTCATCGTTTAATACCTCAGCTTCAACTTCAGACGCAGTCTATTGAACATCATCGTCTTCTAACTCTAATTCAGCAGCAGCTTCTTGAGATTCAGAATCATCTTCAATATATTCTTCAGGTTCTTCATAATCAGCATCATCTGGCAATTCTTCTTCTGAATAATCATCTTTCTGTTTTTCAGTTTTAGAATCAAGTTCAGAATCTGTTTTATCACCATTATCTATAATACTATCAATATCATCTTCACCTTGAGTACTTGTAGATTTTGCTGGTTTGTTTTCTGGCTATTTTTTAGCTGGTGTATCTTTACTTGGAACGGTTTCACCACCATCACCCTCTTCGTTAACATCAGAATCATCAGCCATAGTTCCATTAATAAGAGAGCTTAATGGGTCTTCTGGGCTTTCTTTAAGTTCTTCTTTAGAATTATTATCTTCAACATCATCTGTATCCTTTTTACCATTCAGAGCTTTTTCTTTTTGTTTACGCTTTCTATCATCACGAGTTTTATTTCTATTCATGTATCTTTCAGCAAGCTCGTCTTCTTGGTGTAATGTATCAGGAGTTATAAGCTCATTATTTGCAGGTGCATCATTTTCAGCAGTATTAGATTTTTCGCTATTTGAAGCGCTGATGATTTTATCTACAGTAGAATCAACTTTATCCTAAGCTTCTTCATCACCGTCTGTAGCATCATTTAAATCTACTTCTGTAACTGGTGCGTTTTTCCACAATCTATTAGCTATTCTATATCTATGTTCTTGGTCTTCAAGGTCTTTAAGAAGTTGTTTTAATTGCGCTTTTTTAGAAACCTCACTCATATCTTTACGAGTAGCCTACGCATCAATATGCTCAGATTCTAATTCATTCCTAGAATTAAGCCTAGCATTCATCTTCTCAAACTGAGTGAGCTCTTCATCAAATACATCTGTTCTATTTGTACCATTTATAGCTTCATTAAGAGATACTGGATTTATAGATACATCTTTATTACCAGCAAGAGAATACATTTGAGCTAATATCCTTTGAGATTTCAAAGAAGCTTTGTTTATAAAATATCTTGTAACAGCCTAATCATAAGAATCATCATTGTCTATTTCATACTCATTAATATCATCTTCAAATAAGTCATCATACGTATAGTTTGTTTTACCTTTCTTATTTCCAAGAACTCTATTCTGCTCATCAACCAAACCCTTTTCCATTCTCTTAAGTTCTGATATAAGAGTTCCAAGCTTACTTGTATCTATATCAAGACCAGTCTCTCTTTGATATAAATTAAGAAATTCCAACCTTGATTCAGATGATGATAATATCTTTCTTATATTATTAAGTTGTCTACGAGAATTTAATACGGCTATTCTTTCTTTAATAAATTCAGCTTTAGATACGTTGTTGTTAAAAGCATAATCCTCAGCAATTCTTCTTATCTCTTCAGAAAAATCTTTATCGTTTTTAAATCTATCAATTAAAGAAGAATATATTACTTCGGCATTAAGTTTAGAACGTAAAGCTTTAACTATAAACTTATTTTTTATAGCATCGTTGAAATTTTTAGACAAGTTATTAAATTGCTCTTTATGAGCTTGTCTAAATGCGTATTCTATAGCTGAGTTTTTTAAAGAAGCATTTCCAAACACACTTGCTATATCTTCATCAAATGCAGCTTTTCCAAGCCTACCGCTTGCATGGTTTTGAGAAATATATTCTCTTATGTATTTGTTGTTTTTAAACTAGTCAAAGTTACTTAGCTCTTTAGTAAATAAATTAAAATCATCTTTACGCTTTTTGTCTATAGATTCTTTGGTAGATTCATATTCATCACTAAGCTTTTTAATTGTTTTCGCAAGCTTTGGATTTTCACTTTGAATCTTATTTATTTCATCATCTGACAAAGTTCCTTCAAATAGCATATCTACAATATTAGCTCTTTCATGATTAAGCCTATCAACTTCTATTGCGTTTTGATTAGCAGCATCATTACTCATCTGATAGTCTGTTATTCTCTTAGCTCCAGTTATTACGAAGTTTTTATATTTATCACTAAAAGTTTCAATACCAGCTTCGTTTAAAGTCTTTCTGATTTCTTTATTGTTATATAAATTATATGCGTTTTGCATTAACTATATACCAGCATCCATATTAGACTTTCTTATAAAGGGATTACTTTCATCAAGCTAACCCTTAAGTCTATTCATAGATGTTATAAGCTGTTTATCAGTAATTCCGTTTCTAAATGCATTATAAAATAATTCAAGATGAGACTGGTCGTCAAGGTCTTCAAAATGTTTACCTATAAGGCTTGTTACAGTTCTGTCTGATTTTACTTGTTGTGCAAAATCTCTAAAATTATCACCATTTCTAAACTTAGATGGTAATGCATTTTTAAGCGAATGCTGAACTCCACTTTGTATAATAGATGAAGCAAAACCTATATTCATAGCCTTCCTAATCTCATCAGTATTCAAGTTCTTATCAAATGGTCTTAAACCAAAATAAGCAAGAACAGATTCGCCAGCGAGACCTACATTGCCAAATACTTCATCTATATCTAATATATTAACATCTTTTCCGTATTCGTCATAAAGTCCCCTTGCGTATCTATCTTGTAATATCTGCTGTTGACCTTCTTCAATTCCTTCAGAAATACCCTCTGCGAGTAAAAGTTTACTTTTATTTTTTAAATAATTACCTAAAGACTTTGTATAAAGACCTTTTGTCATATTGCTTGCAAACTACTCTGCAGAAGCTGCTTCTTTCTTTATAAATCTATTTGCTATTTTATCTATAGCAGCATTAAAGATACCATTAAATGTAGGTAAATAATCTTGAACGCTAACAAGTTCTTCCATTACTGGTTGTGATAGCTTAGATGATGCTGCTCGTAAAGAAGGGCTTAAAAATTTAGCTATAGCTTTATTAGCTCTACTATTAATAACAGCTTTAGCAAATTTATTTAAAGCTTTACCACCGAATGAATAGAATGGCATTTGTTGAGCATAATCTATCAAAGCTAATGCGTTATTCGCATTAACAAGTTTATTTATACCCTTTCTTGCATCTTTTTTAATTTGTTCAAATGCTGAGTTGCCTGTTTGTACATTAAAAGCAACACCCATCTCTATAAGTTCTTGAGGAGTCATATCTGTTGTATCAAGATTATTTCTTCTTGCATAATCTTTAATTTCAGATATAACAGGGCTTATATTTCTTTCATCTGAAGCAGCGAGTTCTGAGAATGCCCTTGTACCAAGACCTTGTATCTTTTCCATTCCAGTTTCTTGCTCTCTCTGTTTAACAGCAGCACTAATGCTATTTGCAATAGATGCGCCCGTAGCAGCCCAACCTATCACTGGAAGTTTCTTAGCAGCATACATTAATAAAATGTCTACACCTTGCGCATTAAGTGTGTGTTTCATCATAGCTATACTTGACGCAGATTGTACTGCGGCGTATTGTGGATGTATAATAAAATCATACCAGTTTTCACCAAACTTATCTACACCTTGTTTAAATGATTCTGGAATATCTTCTGGATTATAAAGTTTTATAGTTCTATTAGCCCAATTATCTTTATTTTTTAAAGCATTTCTTTTTAGGTTTAGAGAATTACTTATACTTCCATCATATAACATACTTATAACAGGAATAGCACTAGCCATCTAACCAAGTGTTACATTACCAGTTCTTGCCGCATATTTATCTTGTTCATATTCTACGGTTTTTTCTGCAATCATATCTTTAAAATACTTCTTCCATTCCTGAGCTTTCTTTACGTCGTATTGTTTTTGATTTTTCTTGTAAAGATTTAAGAATGAATCAGAGTTCATGATTGCTTGCTCTGTTATAGCTGTATCGTAATATGAATTATTAGTTAATCCTGTAGCATTTCCAAGCTTCCCTAAATAATTAGCTCCGTAATTTAGAATGTTTTTACCAAGGTTTAATAATTGAATCGGACCATCATACCATTTATCATTTCCACCTAAGTTTTGAAATATATAAGATGCGTTTGCTTTAATTTTATCAGAAGTTGATACATTGTCAAGATTGTACATAAGTTTTCTGACAACTTGATGATTTCTACCTTCTCCTGTAAAATAATCATCAAGACTCTTTATTTGCTTATTAGCTTCATCATATTGAACTTTAAGTATTTGATATTTTATATCGCTCGTACTACCACCAGATTTTATATGGTAATTCATAAGTGTTTCGAGCTTACTTTTGTCATTTTGAAATTTACTATACTCTTCGACGAGCTATATATCATTAAGACCTTGCTGATAATCATCTATTTTAGCTAAATCGTCACTAGATGAAGTTTCGAGCATTTTTTGTGTAAATGCTCTCGCTGTGTTTTTAAAATCAACACCACCAATAGCCATACCAACAGTAAAAGCTAATGTTGATAAATTTAAATTATCAATAAAGCTTTTTGCTTTGTCGAACCATGAATCTTGCTCTATGCTTGCTCCGTTGTCCACATAACTATACGTAGCGGGAGCGTTGTAAATGGAAGTAGCGTCTACTTTATATATACCACTATTATAAGGCGCAGAGAAAGCCTGGTTTTGAGCGGCTTTATTTTGCTCAAAACTGGCTAACCATGCGTTTGCACTAGGAGTTGTATATGAAGTTTTATTTTTACTACCATTATTAAAACTCTTATATCTCATATTAATTATCTTGTCTATGAAGATTTATATTGTCTTTGTATTTCTCTTGCTGCGGCTTCTTTTCCGCCAAATAAACTCTTATCATAAGAAGTGTCTACTTGTCCATAACCTTGACCGCCATTGTTATCTATCTGCTTAGATACTGGTATTTCTACAAACGTATTATCTTCTTTCTTATCTATAGTAACACCATTAACATTCATCATTCTTAAACCTAAACTCCTTATCAATTGAGGAATATTAGAAGAGCCAACTCCTATAGAATTTGCATACCTTTCAAGCACACTATATGGTACTGAAACATTTGCTAAAATATCCAAGGATTGACCCTTACCTCTATTTGGAACAGTTGTTACACCGATTCCATTTTTACTAACAACCCAGCCTTTTACCTTGTTTCTCTTGAGGAAATTTTGGAATGTTTTACTTATACTACCATTTGTTAAATCTCTTCCAGTAGACGCATTATGCGCTCTATAATTTCCAAACCAAACTCCACTTTCTGAAAAGTTTAATACAGGGTGTTTCTTTCCAAACTTAGATTTTTTCTCATCTATTACATAATTTTCTTCATTTCCTCCTGTAAGAAGATTTATTATTTGTTTTCTACCTTCTTCATTGATATCTGTAAATACATTGTTATAGTATTTAGAGTTTATTCTATTTCTTTCATTATCACTATAACCATTATTACCAGTATTCTTATCAGAATAAGCCATAGCGTTAGTAAATCTACTTGTTACATTACCAAACTTATCTATAAGTCCGTTTTTGACAGCGTTACCATAACCTTCAGCTGAAACTTTATTCCACCAATTTCTATGATGTATCGCATTATCGTAAAGTTTCTTTTGATATGGAGATAAACGACTATATCTAACTTTCCAGTTTGCTTGTTCGTCCTTAGATAGTTTACCATCTCCATTACTGTCGGCTTTACTTAATACACTATAAGCCTTACCTAACCAATAATCTGATATCTTCTTAGTATTTGCTTGGAAGTTCTTTGGACCAGCTATATTATCAGTCTTCTTTCTATTTGCAGACTCTATAAGCTATTCTGTAAATGAAAGAGGAATTGGTTGCTGTTGTTGGTTCTTAAGTGCAGGATTGCCATTTCCATCTGGAGTAGAATTTGATAACCTCCATTGTAGATATGCCATCTCTCTCTGTTTAGCCGCATTGAATGCCGCCATTTCTCTATCGTGAGCAAAGCCTTCTCTACGAGCTTGCGTTTGATATGCTTGTTGCTTATCGAGCATTGCGTATTGATTAACCTATTCTATAGGTCTAATCTTATACTCATCATTAGCAGCAGCGACATTCTGCTACAATCTGTATTCTATTTGCTAATTGGTTGGCTTTTCAATACCTTCTGATAATAACTAGTTCTTTGCTACATTTCTATAGTAGTCAGCTATTTGAGAACCGTTCCAACCTGGAGTATTTTTAGCTGCAATGCCAAGTAAATCGTCCTTTGTAAATCCTGTATAATTATATCTTTTATCGTATTTAACGCCAAAATCTTCAACTTCTTTTTGTGTAAGCGAATGTGGTGTTCTATTATTATACCAATTCTCTGTAGCTTCTTTTAATGTCATAAACTGCGATGGAGCTTGTCTTGTCCAAATACCATCTTTGAGAGTATCCCAGTCTTCAATAGTCTTACCTCCATTAACAAAGTCTTCATAGTCTTTATTATACCTACCTTGAGTTTCAAGAACACCTCTATTTTTGAGATATTCTTGAGCTGTTTTAGAAGCCATCTTTAATTTATTTATTTCTCCAATAGGAGCATTGTTAATTCTCCTTGATATAATGGCTCTACCTTCGGCAGACCTAAGTGGGTCGATTCCTCTAGCATATAAGTCTTCTATGGTATCTCTCATACCCTAAGTAACATTGGTTGTATACCAATCCATATCTTTCTGTATAGGACTATAGAAATCTCCATACTCCCTTTTAAATTCCTTCATTTCATCTACACCTCGCTGATACATATCTCTTGCAGCGTTTATAGATGCCAGCATTATCTGAGAATCGTATAAATCTCTAACTGGGAGCTGGACCCACTAATCTCTCGAGTAAACCATATTTTAAATAATTATTGCCAATTTAACCATCTTGGGTCTGGGTTTGTAAAATCAATATACTGTGGAATGTATGTTGCATAAGGTATAACTACATCATTTGTAACTCCGGTTGGTCTTACAGTACCAGGTTTTATTTTAGTTGTTTTATTACTATTAGGATTATAGTTCTTAATGTATGTCATAAGTTTAGTAGGTTCCTTTTGTCCAAAAATACTATTATTAACACCAGTATTTAAACTCATTGTTGGTACAAATTTATAAGGACTATTATTACTATTAATACCATTCATAAAGTTATAATACTTTGAATAAGAGAATGGTCTATCATTATTATCGGGTATATTATCACCGTTGTTGCCAGCATTAAACTTATCTCTATCCAAATCTACTTGTTGCTGATATAATCCAAGCATTCCGTTACCAGTCTTACGCTTATATTCATTTGCTGCGTATTGTTGTAAGTAATCCATAAAGTTACGGATGCCCATTTGCATACCTTGTTGTCTTGCTGCGTGTGCTTGTGATGCATATTCTGTATTATACTGGTTAGCTTGTTGTCTACGTTGAGCTAATGCATTACCAGCATTAAGTGCAGCTTCAGCCCACTTACCTCTATACTGATTATTAACTTCTTGTGCTTTTTGTATCACATCTGCTATATTACTTTGAGTACCCAATCCCATAGCAACATTAGCTAAATACTTCTGAGAACCACTTAAACCACCAGCTCTATTAATTGCATATCTATTAATTCTATCTTGCTTATATACGTCTTGTATTGCTTTATATGGGTTTACGTTCAGCTTTGACATTTCGTCCAATGCAGCAGTTTCGTATGGGTTACCAGCGTATACATCAGGAGTGTGTATCTTCTACCCTCTTGCATCAAAATATTGACCAAGACTTGTAAGCATTCCAAGACCCATCGGTGCAGCATTACTATACCAGCTCATTGGTTCTATATAACCATACGTATTATTCTTACCTTTTGCATATCCAGGCATATTATAGTTATTTTGCATTTCTTGTTGACTATGTTGAAGAGCTTGCTGCTCTGATAAATCTTTAAGTTTTTGAACGATAGGTTCTTTTAATTTATTTACTTGTTGCTGTTGTAGCTCATCACTCTGTTTACCTATAGTTCCTCTAAGTTTATTTATAGAACTATTTGTTCTACTTTCATACTTTTTATTAATCTTTTCAAGTGCTTGTGTATATGGTAAAGACTGGTCTCTAAATGTCATTCCATTTCTCCAATCTATATCTTGACCTAGAACAATTGTACTATCGTTTAAGTTTGCTAGATTTGTATCTTGTCCTAACTTACCATCTTTAACAACATGTCCAGTTGTTTTACTTGTATCATCTATATTATCTATAATACTTTCTCCAGCAGCAACTCTAGCATTAGGTGTAGTATTAACTTTTCCTTGTGATGTGTACACATTAGTTTTTGTATTAATACCATTAGCAGAATAACCTTTATCCTTACCACGCTTAGCGTACAATACATCATCTTGAGTTGTACCATTTGTATTATAATAATCATTAATCATATAGTCAGATTGTGATGAACTCTGATTATAGTTATTTGTTGCTTCTGCGTCTTTTTTTGCCAGTTCTAATCTTCTAAGCATTTTACGCTTTCTTTTAGCACCACCAAACAAACCACCTATAAGACCTCCTAAAGCACCTACAGCACCACCAATCAATCCTCCAACTGGTCCAGCAACACTTCCAATAGTTGAACCCAATGCGGCTCCAGACCCAACAGTCTTCATTGTATTATTTTGACTCTATCTTCTAAGTTCTGTTAGCTAAGCCCCTCTATCTATATCATTTATTCTCTGATATCCAAAACCTATACCATTTGAATACGATGTTCCAGTTTCGTCAAGTATGTCATTTACACTCTTAACGCCACCAAACGCATTACCTAAATCTCCAGCGAATTGTATTCCAGAAGACATAATATTACTTGCGTTGTCTCCTAGTTTATTAACAACACCTTTAATATTAGAGTTTCTTCCATTTAATGGTCTATACTATCCATCTATATTATAATAATCATTTGTATCTCCATACATATTACGTCTTGATGCGTACCATGGTAAATATGATGTGCCATATGCAAATCCAGGAAGATACTATATAGGTATTCTCATTCTTCTTCTATAATTTAACTCCATAAAGCTCTATATTTAGTTGTTATATATTGTATAATAATATTATCAGCTATGTTGTTTTTAATATCACACTCCATAGACTTACCTCTCATTCTATTTCCATATAAGCCTACATTAGAAGCTCTAGGAATTGCAGCTCTATAATCATAATATCTCTATGATATATCTTTAGGAGTTAATTCATTGGATACCTAACCTTGAGTTGCGAATGTTTCTTTTATATTATCTTTAAATTCTAGACTCCCATTAAATATTATATTATCAAATACTTTAACCTATTGATAATACTCATTAATTACATACTTTAGCTAGAACTCTTTAATAGTGTTAGTGTTGTCGTTATGTCTAATATTACCACTTTTATCAAACTCTACCAAACTATCATTACCATTAACTATGATATTCCTATCAAAATAGTTAATACCATCAACGTTTGCAGATATTGTATATACAGAATGAAACAATTGAGTCTCATCGTTATAAACAAGAACTCTGCTATCTCCATTCCAAAACATAACTTCATTATACTTTGAATTGTATAATATTTTCTTTGGTTTTGGTGCTTCTAGTCTAACGTCGTACATACCTTCCTCTGTTGCTTTTTGAACACCTTTGATTCTAGATATTATACTATAAGAATTACCGCCAGAGTACTGGCAATATTCTTTATTATCGTAGTCTATCCAGTATAAAGCTGTGTTAGTAACAATGTCTGAGAAGTTACCATCTTCCATTCCATTTGTAGTTGATATGTAGTCATATCTATCAAGAACTCCTCCAGAACCAAGTAATAGCTAATTACTATTACTATCTGTTAATGTCGTTCTTTCATTTACAGATAATAATCCAAATGCTCTTTCTTGAAAGAATACTAAACTATTCTTAAACGTCTTAAGCTCTGTTATCTTTCCATAATCTGGAGATACGTCTATATAATTTGCAGCTAAGAATTTAGTCCAAGAATCCTGTAGTTCTCCATTTTCTTTCTTATTAGAGTATCTACACCTGTAATTAAAATACGAATCATCTTTATTTAGTAATGACAATCTGATAGTATTCATCTATAATTTATAATCAGAGCTATATACTGTATTGTAAATAAACTGAGGTTTATCTTGAGCTGGATTATCTAATATTCTACCAGGTTCTTCTTGGACCCAAGATATATTATCTTCTGAGTTGTTATTAATAAACTGAACTCCTGATGTGTACATTAGATTTATACTAGTTTCTACTGGTATATAATTGACTATAACTGTTGTTAAAGGTCCATGTAGTTCTTTAAACGCAAACTTATGCAATGATGTATATTCAAATGGACATATATAAGTATCACCATCAAACACTTCGGCTATATTTTCAATAGCTGGATTATATCTATAAACATCCGAATAGCTGTAATATAAACTATTCTATATACTGTGTTTTTCATAACCTCCATAAGGAATACATTCTTTAACTATATTACATAAATAAGTACCTTGTGTTGTAAATGAATATATATTATTTTCATTCTAAACTCCATAACTCTCATTTATATTAAAGTATACATGATTAAACTTTGGAGCGTTTATAGTATAATCATCAGCTGGATTACTAAATTTTTCACTACTATATTCTAATGAGTGTAATCCCGGTTGAATATTACCACTATCGTCTAAAATAGCAGATTGTATAACTTTAGAACCAATTGTATCTGTTAATTGATATGTCTATGAATTTAATTGGTCTGTATTTGATTTTTTCCATTTGTTATTCAACTGTATTAACAATCCAGATGAACCTGGTCCAATTAAATTTGAACACATGTAAGTTACATCATTTCCCTTAAGGAACCATATATTTAACTATTCTACATTAATATCATACATACCTCCCATAACCCAATTACAGAATTGATAAGTACCGATAACATTTATCTAATCTATATATTTCAGAGATGGTTTACCTTTAGAATCAAGTGTACCAAAGTTATTCCATTTTTCTCCTTTTATAAATTTAGAGTTTACTATCTCGCATATATTATCAGAACCTTGCGTTACAGTACCGTATGTATATATTTTGTTATTATGCTCATATGTTATATTATCAACAAATCCTTTCCTGTGTGGAAGCATTGTTACAGCTGATGCTTGATTATAATATTTAAAGATAAGTTTAGATGTCTTTAATTTATCAACAATTCTTTCTACATCATCTTCATAATACGGACTCTATCCACCACCATTTTTCTTTATATCTAAATTATACGCAAGTTTAAAAGTAGTATAATCTGAATAGTTATCATATATTTTAGCATTTCTCTCAAATCCATTATAATCTATACTTTTTGGAGTATCTGTACTATGGTTCATTTGTAACAATGGATATTCTTGATTTTCAGCAAACCATTTATCATTTCTCTTTTCAAATGATGAATTTGGGAATAGATACTTAAGTGTGTTTATATTAACATTAGAACCTTTTATAACATCCATTACAGTTGTAGGTGTAAACGAAAACTCTGGCGATAAGAATTGATATAACGAATCGTTGAGTATATTTGTAGCACATGGAAGTTCATTATTTGTCGACGATATATCATTCAACTAGTTTTTAAAACTTGATGATGTTATAAATTTATTTGTAGATAATATAAAGTTTGGAGTGTGTGGATAGTTTTTATTAGATTTATGTTCATACTTTTTAACTGGTCTAGATACAACTCCCTACGATACTATAGATATATCATTAACCGTTCTATTACATCTAACTATTTCATATTGAGCTATATCATAATTATCTAAATCATGTAGCTTAAACTCAACACCTAAAACATTAACTCCAAGTTCTGTGTTTATTCCACCAGCTTCAAATGTATTAAATCCATTTATATATAATCCAGGCACTCTAATATCAGCAATCCATTTTACATTACTTTTATTACCAGCACCATCTGTAAATATAATACCGTATCTATATAATTCACCTCTTCTTAAAGACTTTAGATTTGAAGCTACTATAGGGTCGTTATAAGATGCGTTTTTATATAGATAGCTATTCTTTATTTTACCAGCATCTACAAATTCTCCATGAGAGTTTATATAGTATTTTTTAAAAGCTCCATTTGAAGTATTGCTATAACCCTTAACAGGTATTTTTGTACTATTGTTTAATTTAATTTTCTTAGGGTCTATTAATTGGTCTATTTGCCCAACGCGTAAGTCTAATATATTAGAAGATGAATCATTAAATCCAGTGTTTGTATTAGTATCTTCATTACCATCTCCAGAAATCTATGTAACAACAAACCTCCAGTCTATATGTTTACCAGCACCACCGTAATAAACAACTCCATTATCAGATGGCTGAAATAGATAAGTATATGCAGAAGAACCTCCATTGTTTCTAATATCTTCCATATAAACGTCTGTATTTACAGACAAGTCGCTCATATCGTTAATTATATTAAAGCAATCTGTTTCTCTTGTAGTATCGTCAAATAATTTCCAATTGTTTGCTTTTAAATCATCTATAGTTTTACCATCTAATACGTTTTTTCTATCAGAATAATTAGACGCAAATGCAAAGCCTTGTTCTGAGAATCTTAATGATACAGTATTTATATCATCAAATTTATCAGATACGACAGATTTTTCTTTAATCTATGCCGCAAACAAATAATCATCTTTAGCTTCTATAACTCTAGGTATTATATGTATACCAGATAACGAATTATATTCTTCAACTGTTAACTTACCTAAACTCTAACCACCGTAGTCGATATATTCAAATGTACCATCATAATCACCTTCGTATATAATATCAATCTCTGGGTGTTCTCCTATTTTATCATAATGTACTCTGAATATCTTTATAGTATCATGTATGCTATAATCGGAACCAAATCTGAGTTTTATTCCCATATTTGTATTATTACCTTGAACGGCACCATCATACAAATCTAGTCCTTTCTTATTTACTATTGATATAATCTTTGTTAATGGCGACACCTATGTTGAATGTTTATATCTTTGATATAGTTGATAGCTATATTGATTCATACCAGCTTTTAGATTACCGTATGTGATACCAACAACTTTAGGTGGATATAGTATAAAGTTACTATTAGATTCTATCTATTTTATTTTTGTTGGTATATGATTTTGGTCTGGGAATAAATCAATAATCATTATCTAATGTTCGCCATCAGCTAAGTATAGTTTCATATTATCATTATTCTCAACTCTACCAACAATACTATATTGTCTAAATATAGCTTCTAATCCATGTTGTTTTGAATTAAAGTCAGTACACGGTCCAAATATCAAACTTGCTGCATTACTATCGAAATTAACAAACCTACTATTATCTTTTGGAACATTGAACCTATATATATATAAACAATCCTACCCTTCGGGATTCTATTTAGATACAAACAAAATACCATAATCTCTTATCTGGTAAGAACTTACAATAGTACCAAGTTGACCACTCGCTTCATCATATATATGGTCTGGCAATGTTAAACTTTTAAGTTCTCCAGTATTACCATCTCTACCCTAAATAAATCTTAAGTTTTTAGCAAGTCTGTACTAATTTGATTTAATTAAATGGTCTGCTACATCTGTATTCATACCACCATCAAACGAGTTAACTTGCATGTTTTGTTGTTTATTAGAATCCATTGTAGTAATCATTATAAGTTAATTGTTCTTTTCCTATATAATTAAAGAATGTATCATCACCATCCCAATCTGGAATTAACTTATTCCAATCATTCTTTATATTCTACATATCATCTGGAGTTGGCATCATGGCTTCAGCATAAGCTTGATTTCTATAGTAATTCCATCTATTATGTATATAGTTATATATAGTAACGTTTGCACTCTTTAATTTCCCACCAAGCTATCCTTTTATAAACTTAGGGAATGACAACTTCATATTAACATACCAGTATATAGCTTCTTTGTATGATTCTAAATCTGGTATTAAAGGGTATCCTCTCTCATCTGTAGGTATTGCTTTATATGCAAGTTTAATGTACCCATTCTTCTTATTCATTACAATCCAACCTGGTTTTATAAAGTACTCTGGCTTTTCATAGAAGTCGTCATTATATAACAAGTCAGAGAAACCTCCAGTGTTTGGTCTATTTATTTGAGCTTGAACTGTTGGCATTTTATGCTACATTCTTTGCTCTTCTGTAATCTATTCTTCCTTTGCTAAGTTTTTATCTTCAAAGTGTACATTCTTTATAGGTTTAGGTTGAGTAGTATTCTACTTCTTAAATATAGAAGTCTAAGTACTACATGGAATCCACGGACCATTTTCTGATGCAGAATAGGCTACCCCATCTAAATGCACTAAGTCTGAAGGCAATGGAATCTAATTATCCTGTAATTTATATACAGGAACTCCATCGGCTCCAGACTGTCTACTGATATACTGCATAGGTGCACCAATCTTATCTATGGCTTCAAATATCCACTCCTTAATATCACTTGTACGCTACCTTACCTCAGAAGAATCTAAATCAGCCATAATCTTAGCTATAACTGATTCACATTTTATATACTTGTATATCATTTATATTTATATAATCTGTTTTGTTAAATATTAATTGAGCCAGTCTTCTTTTATTACACCTAACAAGACTTAGCTGATATTTGTATCTATCTGGAAATGTCTGAGGTATCTTTGACCAATGTAACCTAAATTTATACCCGTCAGAGTGTTCATTTAAATGATATATACGTTTCCCAATATCTTTACTGGCTTTATAATCAACAGATAATGATTTATCTGTGTAAGTTTTAGGTTTGTATTTACCAACTTGTATATAACCTAGCCCAAAAGGCATTTTAAAGCCGTCTGAGCCGTCTAATACGCACTATAGTATAATATTACCCATTTCGCTTAATATGCGCTTATACGCGTCGTATGGCACGTCTATGGGCAAATCTTTATACATATCTCTATATGTTATTGAGTTCTTATTCCTCATCGTCTTGTGGTCCATGTGGTTTAACGCTTGCTAATGTAGAGTTGTTACTATCATCGCTAGGTCTACCTAACATAAATGGTAATTCTTTACTCATAATCATTTGCTTTATTGGCGGTAACATCCACGCTGGTAATTTAATATCATCTTCTGTTTGTTTATCCCAATTATCGTCATTCTCATCTTCATATATAGCTAAAACCCATATGTTCTTAAGTATATTGTTATCTTGTGTTCCTTGAACATAAATATAACCATCTTTATAGAATGCTGTAAGTTCTCCGCCTGTGTATTTACGATGATAGTTATAATGACGACGTATGTGATTCATATATTGTATATTTTCTCCTTGCTAGTCGTGTATAGCAAGAATACTATCTTCATTGTCGTTATATATACCTTCTAATTTATCAATAGTCTTTTTTGTATATATTGCTAAATTATCTAAAGAAGAAACATCTTCTAGCTTATGAGGTCCAGTTTCCTTCTTATATATATCATCTGAAGCTGCTAATAAATCATCAATAGTTTCAGACTGAGCTTTAATCTTATCAAGACGCTCTTTAGTAAAGTATTTCTTATATTCCTTTACCCAATTTCTAATCTATTCTCTTGATAAGTCTTCACTCTCACTTATATTATTATTACGAACTAGAAGTAATATATCGTCTACAAACTATCTAAGTGTTATATATGTCATATTACTTATCTATTGATTCTATTACTCTAACATCTGAAGTTTTAAGTAAGTCATTAGTATTAATTATTTCATACTTATAAACATTTACTTTCTTAAAATCTAGAGTAAATAGACGTTTAATAAAACTCTTCTTATTCTTATACTATCTCTTTTTGTATACAAATAAATACTGTTGATTCTTAACATCTAAGTTAATACTAACAGTATCCTTTCCAATAGTATAAGCTACTTTAGTTAGGTTATTGTATTGTATAGTATCATTATATATACTATCTCTAAGTATAGTCTTAACTATATCCTACCCCCTAACCCCCTTACTTGCTGTAACGTAAATAGTCTATGTTTGAGTTGCGACTGTATTTATAACCTTAGGTTTAATCTTTAACTCCTTTCTAACACTATCTATCTACTATACAAGCTTATCGTTTACATTGCGTAACTAAGACATATCTAGTTTTAAAACGTTATTAGCCTACTCGGAACCATTTAATATATTCTGGTAGGCTTCAACGTTATTATTAGCTATTTCTAGGCTCTCTGAGAGGCGTTTATTCCTGTTGTATAGATTTACACTAACAAAGGTGAGAACGCCTATCAGAACGCCAATAAATGCCTTATACGCGATTCTTTTGTTTTTTAGCACTAGGCTAATCATCATCGCTAAGTTCATTTTCTGTTATATTGTTTACAATACCGTTATCAGTTAACATTGCTCTTATCTCTCCAACCTTAGTATTTACATATGCTGATACACCGAATATACTTCCAGCATATACAAACGTTTGTGCAATATACCATAATATACTATCTTCTATATCATGTTGGTTTAAAAAGAAAGATAAAAATGCTAGTGTTATACCACTTATTATTGACATAGTGGCAGTTAAATATTGTACTAAATCTTTGTGATGCCTTTTCATGATATTTCTATTGTTACTTTTCCTTTTTTACAAGCATCTCGTATAATCCGGTATAGTTTATCAACAAATGGTTTTGAGTTGATAACCTTTCCAGTAACCTTGTTCTATCCAAGTAAGATACACCCTTCTGAATCATTTGCTGTATTTCCAGCATGTATCAATACACCGCTAAATGAATCAACGTTTAATAGTCTTGGAGTATATCTTTTAAATCTTGGAGAATAAGCCCACACTACTTCATACTTACCGTACGGAATAGCGGTTTTTCCTTTAATCTTTATCTCTCCGTTATCGAAGACACCGTTCTTATTTAAATCTCTAACTTTATCCTCAATAGTGTCACAAAAGTATTCACCATCAATATAAAGCTTTCCTATTGTATATGTATCGCGTAGAGCAATACGTTTAAGCTCTAGTTTCATATAATTAAGTTTTATAGGATTATCTGATATAATCCTTTAATATAAACTGTTCACCTTTATCTATAGTCATCGTTCTAAGATTATTAGAACCCCATCCTGGTTGATATAATGTTACAACTATAACAACTCTATATCTACCTAATGTCTTCTAATCTTGAGCTGGGAAATACATCTCAATCTCATTCTTATTAGCTGTAACTCTAGAAGGTGCTAAATATTCTTTTGGTATAATTTTAAACTGTTTAGACCTTACACCAAATCCATTATAAGATGGGAAGAAGTGATAATCATCAATTGGACCAAACATACCACCATTAAATACTTGTTGGTTATATGGTAGCCAGTTGTAGCTAAATCTACCAGTATAATTCAAATCATATTCTGTTGGTGAATAATATTGTGGATATCCAAAGTTGTCTAAATTAACATACGCTTCTTCATCCATATTCATAACATAACATCTAAGTTGTTTAATTGCCGTGTTATCGAAGTCAGATAATTCGTTCAATGTAAAGGTTAGTTTAATATCAGTACCTATTGTATATCTTGGTGTTTCCATTTACATTTTGTATTATAACAAAAAAGCTGAAGTAGGGCTAAGCCCAACCCCAGCTAGATTGTGTGTTAGTTAAAATTAAAGCTTGATTGAAGCTACTGATTCGTTAACATCAGCAGGAACAAAAGCAGCAAGAGCTGTCTTAATAGCAGCACCTTTACCTTCTATTGGGTAAATCTCTACAGATTGTTTAGCAATTCTGTGGAGGTCATCAGCAGAACGATACATGTTCTCAAACTGAAGAGTAATAGCATCATACTTACCATCAAGCTTAACATTCATTTCTGGAAGGTTAGCTTCAATAAGAGTACCATTACCACGGTTAAGAATACCATCGTAACCCATAGCAGCAGCTTCACGGTCACGTACGTATTTAGCAGATGCTGTATAAACCTTACCAGGAGTCTTCTTAATTTCAAGACCAGGGAGAGATACTTTCTTATTAGAACCAATTGCGCTAATACCTGCAATATCGTTATAAGCAACCCAAACACTTACGCTGAAACGTACTGTAGCAGCAGGACTGATAGAATTAACTGAGTTATCATCATCATAAGGCATAGCTTCAAGAGTCAAAACACCAGCGTTATCTTTAGCTATAACACGAGCTCTCTTGTGGTCTTTATTAATTATAGCTTCAAATGCCTTAGAAATCTTAGCAACTGTATCACCTTCTTTTGTAACATATTCATAAGATTCTGTCCATTTACGATAACGAGTGTTCATATCTTTGTAAACGATACGAAGAACTACACTATGACCAGAAGTCTTAAGCTTATCTACAGTATTTACATCTGTAACAGCAGCAAAGTTAACTGCAACTTTTTCAGCTTCGTCAGCCTGATATTTTTCACAAGCGAAGTTTTTAATAGCATCCTTTTGAATTGGGTTTGTCCAATCAATAACAGGAGCGAACTTCATAGTACCATCAGGTTCAATTACTGTAGAAACTTTCTTTGTTACAAGACCGATTCTAATAGCTTTAGCAGAAGCGTTAACTGTAGCAACACCAACGTTTGGATTCTCCATATCAGCTATAATAAGCTTACCAACGCTGTCAATCTGTTCAGCTTTATCTTTAGCAAGTGTTGAGGTGTCAGCTGCAATAAGCTCACCAACGTTACTTACAAAAACGTCATTTACATATGTAATCATAATATAATGTTTTAAATTAATTTTTTCTACTCACCGCACACTCATTGTATATATAATACACAACCACGGCTTTCCACGTTAAAATTATTCTTGTGTCATAACCTCCTGAGTTATAGACTTATATCTAGCATTACCAGTATTCTCTAAATACATTTGTGCTGCTATTTTAATAATCTCAGGCATTGTTATGTTATCAAAATCTTGGTAATCATCAAAAGGATTATCAAGTGTTATCTTGCTTGGCTTTCTTAAATATCCAAGCACGTATTCCTATATTTTATAGTTTTTATCCGTAAGAAGTTTACAACCAGTAGCTGTACAAACTCTTAAAGGTCTAGCTATTCCATACTTATAATGGAAGTCTGTTAGACTATTTGTAACTCTATACATAAAACTATCAGATGTACATTCAAATATACTAGTGCTGTATTTATTACTACCATCGTTATTTGTTATTATTACATCTTCATTTAAAGAGAATAAGAAATCATCTGGATAATTTTCAATTTCATATACATCGTACAATGGGTCATTGTTATTATAATTGAACGTAGTATACTTTTTACTTGTGTATAAGTTAATTAAGTCGTTCCTACGCTTCTCATTTTGTTCGTATGATGTTTTATGTATAAAGTCGCTATTAAACCTTACCTTAGTAAATTTATCAACAGCTTGATTAATCCAGAATAAAGAATCTGTAGTTGTTGGTTTCTTAATATCGTTTATTACACCAATCTCAGTTTCAAAGGCTTCAAGTATGTCTATGTATTTCATTCTTCATCCTCCTTTTTGTTATTAGCAGCATCTTTAAGAGCCTGCATCTGTTGTTTAGCTTTACGCTTCAAACTATCTAATGTAACACCATATTTGTATGTATAAATATACAAATCTACAGCACCTTTTACTATATCCCAAAATGCTGTATATGGTAATTCGCATGGCTCTTCTGGATTTTTTAGTATTGAAAATTCTCCAGGTAAAGAGTAATATGTAACATACACACTATCAACTTCAGTATACTTATCGTGAAACAACTATGCATTGTGAGTCTAGTCGAAACTATCTGCAATTGATTCTAGCACAACTACTGGACTTCTCATTATAGCGCCACTATCTATTAATGTATCAATAACTTCATTAATATCGTACTCACTACAAACTTTATTAGATAACATGTGTGTTTGTTTTACAATTCCAACACCAGGCTAAACAGCACTGGTTTCTTGTGGATGTTTGTATGATTTAGAACATATAGAAGAGCTGTTTATATACATGTAATAATTAGCTGGTAGTAAGAAATGTTTAACATTCTTATATTCTTCTTTATATTCTTGGATTGGATTATCGAACACTCTACACTTCTCAGTTTTAATAAGAGTTCTAAGTTTATCTTGTATACTTGGAATTGCTTCTGGTCTATCTTTAACCTGAATAAGCTATATCATTAACTATTTAACGTATTGTTGACAATATTCATTTAGAAACTTATAAATAGTCTCTGTATCAACTTTATTTTCAATCTCAAACGAAGGGTCTATTTCTATTAACCTACGTTCAAATTCCATTCCTAATTGGTATGTCTATTCTATCGTCATGATTCAAACCCTCTCAATTGTGCTTTAGTTTGCATTCTAGGAGATTCGACTGTTTCCATAGACATTACTAAAGCTAAGTTAATAAGCTCTTCAGCCATAGTATCTGATAATTCAAATTCAATATCACTTTGTTCTTGTATTGGTTTGTTTTTATCAGCAAACTTCTTTGGCATTTTTATATATTCTACAATAGCACTTGCGAATATTATTTGCTATCCAGTACCGTTTATAAAGTCATTGCCAGCAGCAATCATTATAGATTTATCTGTTATACAATAAACTGGATGTTTAGTCCATGGTTTATTATTAATACTAGATAAAAACTTATTAAACTGTAATGATGTTACCTACTTAGCATAAGCCTACATTTTAATTGGTTCAAGTTGTCCAATCGTTGTATTTGTTAAATATACATTTACAACATATAACATCTAATTCTTATCGAGTGGTACAACACTATACATGTTTGTCTGAACATTACCTGGTCCATTTAAATCTTCTTGGATATATGTAACAAGCTATTGTAAATCTTCGACTGCTTTCTCATCACCTTCAAACGGCATCTTCCTTATATTGTTACCTGTAAATTTTTGAGCTATTAGAGCTAAGTATGCTTTATCTAGTAATGTTGCAATCTCATAATCAGTTAACGACGGATATGACGTGGTGACATTTTCCTTGTCATATTCAATCATAAACTTTTCGTATATATCTGCGTGCGTCATACGTCGTTTAAAATTTTATTATTTATTACTTGTTTCGTTAATAATAACAAGCTTTAAATCCTGATTCTTTTTATTATCTAAATAAGCTATAGCTTCTTGAAGTGATGTAGCAAACATATCCGAACCATAATAATAGTTCGTTTTATCTTTACGAATTACACCTTTAGAAATAGCTTCTTCAATAATAAATTCTGTGTCTTTAGTTTTATTATCAATCCACTTATCGAAGAACTTTTTAGGATTCTTATCAACAAGTGTAAATAATGTAGATTCTACTAACTCGTTAGAAAGGTCATCTGATTTAACACCAAACAATCTAAGACACTTACGCATTTGTTCTAAGCTAAGCTTATCAAATTCGCGAATAGCATCTCTACGAAGCTTGTTAATCTTATTCTGTTCTACAGCTTCAGCCTGACGATTAATCAATAGGTAATCTTTACCTGCATCAAGTTTATCAAGCGATGTAGCAACTCTTTTATGACCAGTTAGGAATTTAATAATCATTTCCTGACGTGGAATAGAATCATCTAAAAGTAATGGTTTAGCACCAATCTTTACACAGAAGGTTGTCCAAAAATCACTTGTACGAGACAAATGACCATCATTATAACCTAAAGCTTTTTCAAAATGTTTTTCATCTTCTGGAGTAAGTCCAGTATATATCGAGCCTGACCTTGTAAAATAAGGGGCGATATAATCAAAACATCTGCTGTACTTTAATAAGCCAGCCCATGGATTTTTTTTCTTAATTCTTAATTCAACTACCATAATATTTATTTAAATTAGTGTTGTTCCGTATATAATGTTAATATAAAAGGGTCTGGTGATAACAACCATGAACCCTTTTTATATTATACATTATACAGACGAACGAGACTCGTTATTTCAATCCGTCAGGATTGGAATATAAGAGTCGAGACGAGACTCGTTATTTCAATTAGGCTGTGTATTCTGAATCATCAGCGTCGCAGTAAAGTACACCACAAGCCAATGGATTTCTAACCATGATACCCTCTTCGCCTAAGAAGTGAACCTGATAACCATCACGGCTATTAGAACGTAGAGTATCTTTTGAAGAACCGTAACCACTTGGGATTACAGAACCGCCTGTACACCATTGTACAAATTCACGACCCTTACGACAAACCTTAACAATATTAGCCTGACCATCACGCATACCGAGATCGAGGAACAAGAATGTATAAGACATTAATGGTTTGCCTGACAGTGGATGCAATTGACGGAACATTTCCATGTTGTCAAACAACGCACATTTCTTAAGAGTCAATTCGATACCGTTTGTCATCTTGTAAGTTGTGAACTGACCACCGAGTGTTAACTCTTGACCATTACCAGTGATGAACTTAGTATCAATGAGCTGCATGTTAGCAACTTTATCTTTAAGGATACGGTCAAATTCACGGAATCCCATCTCTCCAGTCAATGCAATGAACTTACGTTCGTTTGTGCCAAGCATGTTGTAGCAAAGGTCAAACAAGTAATCTTCAAGCAACTCTGCTGTTAGAGTTGTATAGTAGCGAGTATTAGCTGGGCTAATCTGTTCAAACAAACCTGCACTTATACTAACGGGTCTGCCATTTGTTCCTTTATTTGCGTAAGTACCATCAGCGTTACGGTTAGACTTAGCGAAAAGCAATTGATACTCTTCACGTTTCTTCCATTCACGAAGAGCCAACCAATACTGGTAGTCTGCCCATAAGTAAGACTTCTTACCTGTTTCAGGGTCTGTAAGAGCGATAGCCAATACAGTAGAGTAAGCATCACCTGTAATATCGTAAGAAAGACGCATTGTCATCAAGTTGTTACGCATCTTAAATGGAGTCTGATAGTTCAGGATATCTGCCTCATCTGAATACTCTTCGTAAGCAGAACCGATACGGCTTACCTGACGACCTGGGAGCAAGTATTCAGAAGGAATATATGCACCAGAACCTGCATCAGCAACGTAGCATTCGTAAACCCAAGCGCTACCATCTTGATAAGGAGTTCCAGATACACGAACCTGGAATCTATAGTTGTCAAATGACAAGATTGCACCAGGACCGAAGTATTTCTCTTCAAGAGCAATATAAATTGGAGAGTTACCAATACCAGCGGTAACCTGTGTACCAGCTGTAATTAGTTGACCATTCCATTTTGCGTAACGAATATTTACAGCGTGGTCTTGGTCGATTTGAACAGCCCACTCATATTCTCTATTTTCGATAGTCATTGTTTTACCAAGACCACCAGTAATCATATCAATGGTAGTTGATACACCATCATCTTTAGTACCAAATACAAGAGATAAGATACCTGCAACTTCATGAGGCTTTGTCAACAAAGCATTAGAAATCATATTTTCGTCTACAAGGTCAGAGAAACGTTTTCCTCTGTACAACTGTAAACCATTAAGTAAAGTATTATTCATAATTATTTATAATTTATTTTATCTTAAAATAGACCACTTACTAATTCAGCCGCACTTTTTTGTTTTTGTTGTGAGTTATATGTAGTGTGGTTTTTAGAAGTATGTCTAAGTAGTTTTCTAAGTTTTTCAGCAGCGGATGTTTCACCGTCGCGCTTAGCACCAGAAACTAAAGCATCACCTTTCATTGTAAAATAAGCAGATTCTATTAGATTCTTTGAAAGATTAGCATTAAAGTCTTTCTGATATTGAGATATACCATCTTGGTCAACTTTAAATATATAATCATAAAGAGCAGCTCTATCTTCCTTTGGGATAGAGATACCTCTAATAGAATCTAAACTACTGATATCTTGAGATACATTTTGAAAGAACTGTTTGCTTTGCTCCTCCTGTTGTTTAGCAAGCTCTTCTTGCTGTTTTCTACTATCTTCAAGTTCTTGCTGTCTAATGAACTTTAAACGCTCTAGAGCATCCTCTGATTCATCGTACAACATGTCAGCATCTTCATATCTACTAATTTTATTATTAATCTGTTCATCAGTATAACCATTATATTTTAATAGTTCTCTAATTACAGATTTTTGGTTAGACTCATTTTCTAGGTCTAAGTTTTCAAATGATAATGATTCCTGTTGTTTTGCGTAGAAGTCTTCAAACTTACCACCATTCTTAACATATTCGTCAAGTTTAGCGATTCGGTCATCAGCATACTTTGGTACAGAGTTTTGTTCAACAACTTTACCAAGATATTCTGTAAACTGGTCTACAGTAACAGGTTTGTCATCATCGTTAAAATCCGTCATATTCCAACCCAAAGATTCTCCGACTGCATCAAACAGAGCTGAAACTTGTTGAGCTTCAGTTACTTCTTCTTCAGACGGTTCAGAATCATTGCTGTCATCAATATCATCATTGATGTCAGTATTATCTTTATCATCATCATTTTTAGAGTTGTTTAAAATATGTTCTGGGACATCACTATCATCATTACCAACAGTGAACTCGCCCTTGTTTTCGTCATCCTCAGAGTCGCCATCTTCGGTGTCTGGAGTTTCTTTTTTAGTATCTACCTCAACAACACTATCTTGTCTACCCATGTTTGTTACATCTGTAGTATCTGTAGTCTCGGCACCATTTCCATAAATAGAACCTAGCATTTCATCAAGTGCTGATGGTTTATTTTCTTTCTTTTTTGCCATAATTATTAATTAATAATTAAATATTATTTTCGCATAATTGCGTGTATTATTTTATCGTGGTATGTTTATTATAACATTTCTACCACCACTATGATTTAAATAGTCTCTTGTTTTATTATAATTAAACCCATTTGAAAGCTATTCGACGCTTGGTGTGTACACATGTCCATTGTTACTCCATGTTCCACCAACTATACCTAGTGGATTAGCGTCAGATACAACGCCAGAGTATATAGACTCATTACTAAATGTTGGATGGTATACAGTTTTACCAATGTCTGAAAAGTGTGCATCACTATTACGTTTTAGCATTCTTATTGCGTCACGCCTATCTCTATCATAAAACATTCGGTAATCATATGTATTATCATTAAGCATTTGTGTTAAAGCTTCGTCTTCGCCCATTTTCCAATCACGAGCTTTCTTTCTAGCGAGTTTAATCATATAATTATAATACTAGTCATCATCCTTACCGTTAGCAAATCCTGGCTATAGTAAAGGCTATCCATTCATTATAGCACTCATAGTCTATTCAATAGGAGGTAAATAAAGCATTCTATTTGTATTTACGGTATGAGCTGGTGTTATTGTTTGCTAAATCTATGGTGTTTGATAATCATATATGTAATCTTGTTTCTGTTGGTTAGAACTTCCAACAGGTTTTAAATAAACCTAATTAAAAGGCTATTGCATATTATCCTCTATAACCTATTGCTGTACTGGCTTATCTAAAACATTAGGAACAACTGGCGCTAAAGGCTTTTTATAAGGCTCACCCATTATATGATAATGTTTAGCTGCTGCTTTCCTAAGCGAACTCATACCAGCTAATCCTTTAGAGTAATTCTCGTACGTATCACCATAATATCCTTTAGTCTTAAGAACTCTAGCATAATCATAAACATTATTAGATTGTAAAGCTTTTCTATATCTAGAAGACATTGTATTTAAATAAGCGTCAATGAAATCTCTATCGTTCTTAAACACTGTATAATTACCATTACCATCATAACCATAACCACCATAGTTATGATTATTCCTTGCTACATCACTTGTACCATAAGTGCTTTCCCAAGCAAGCTGACTCATGACATTGTCATAAGCAGCTCTACTTGTAAAACCTCGTTTCCTAAGACCTTCATATACCAATGGTCCTAACTTGTCAGCAAAAGCTGTAAATTTATTACCACTTTGTTTTGGAGCTTTTAATCTTGCCATATTATTCCTCCCCACTTACTTTATTCTTCAATGCAGTTGAAGCTTTAATCTTCTCTCTTTGTAGAGCAGCATCATCCTTTTGTTTCTGTAAAGCCATTTCGTGGTCCATACGCTTCTTTTCTAGACTTATCTTAGCATCTTCTATCTCTCTCTTTTGACGAGCTTCATAACGCTTTAAATAAGCCTCCTGGTCTATCTTACGTTGAGCAGTAGCATCCTTAGCTATCTCAATTGGGTCAGGCATACCATTCATGTTAGCATCTTTATCTTCAGTACCACGGTAAGCACTAATCTCAGCTACTGCAATCTTAGTTTGATTATCAGCATCAATCTTATATCTCTCTAAGTCCATCTTAGCCTCTTCGAGCATAAGTTCTTGTTGCTTAGATTCATTTTGCATTTGTTGCAATTGCTGTTGCTGTTGGGCTTCAGCTTCTTGCTGTTGTTTCTGTAATTGTTCTTGACGAGTTTGCATATCCTTAAGCTTTTGCTTAATTATATTAAAATTGTCGTTTGTAAGTATTTCAGATGCTTCTAACAGGCTAGCTCCATTCTGCATAGCAGGTTGTATAAGAGATTGTAGTTTCTGTATATTCTCTAAATCTTTAGTAGAGTCACTTACAAATACGTCCATGTCTTCATAGTAGAACTTTTTAGCTAAATCTAAGAATGCTCTTTCTCCATTATCAAATACATACGATAACTTTTGTTTACCAGTGTTCTCCCAAGCACCCTTTGCTGTATTCAACAACATAGTTAATACTCGTCTCTTACACTGATTATGAACCCAGAATAAAGGTTCTGTAATGTGTGAAGATTGAACAACAGAACGTTCAACATTACCAACAAGTTCAGATGTACTAATAGAACCTTCTCTTTGAGATGTTATACCAGATATAGTACCAGATAGTTGTTCTATCTTATCCATTAATTGAATGTACTCAGATATAACCTGAGACATTGTTAAATCTAATGATGTTATCTGATTAAATGTAGCTGGTTTACCACCCTCTCTTCCAGGTATATCAAATCCTGTTTCGTATGGATTTATAAAGTTAACACCTACAGATGATAAATAATGTAACCATCTGTCTGGTGTAATATTCATAGATTTAGGAATCTATGTAATATCCATATTTACAACTTTACCTTTATCACGAGCTATAGCTAACTCAAGTCTATACCATAATACAATGTACATATATTGTAATGGTTTTAATATACTAACAAGCGAACGTGGTCTACTATTAGTATTACTGTAAACACATCCACAGTATGGTAGTTTTTGAGAGTTTGGATTATCTATACTAACATGCTGATACTCTATAGGTTGTATACCAAAGTATAAATCAGAGCCAGCTCTGTATCCTTCCCAAACTTCTACAATCCAACCAGGTTCTATAGATAGTTCTGTTCCAACCTTTTTGTATGTTTCATCACAAATTGTAACCTGAACTTCTCCAGATTCGTCTAATGTTGTAACATAGAATATCTTCTTAAAAGACTTCCAACATACATGCCATACATTTACATTATGTTTATTCTGAAAGCTTACGCCGTCATTATCATATAAATGCATTGTAATGCGATTAAAATCATCAACTGGACCTTTCTATGGCATATCACCAATAGGCGTACCAGATAGAATCTAATTAATCTTATCGAGGTCTTTCTCAGTCAGCTTATCGTTATATCTATCATAGATTTCAGCTATTGGAAGTCTCATCTTTCTGACACACCAAGAACCATCTTCTATAAACTCTAAGTCTGGGCTTCTATCATAGTCAAAATCAATTGGGTTAACTCTTTCTGCGTAAGGTTCTCCACTTTGAACTCCTACGTAATAAACTTCAGTTCCGCTAATCAACCCGTCTTTCCAGCCTTTAATGAACTCATTCTTAAGTGATAGTTTCTCCTTTAGATATTCAAGAGTATGATATGCTGTATTCTCTACAACATCCTTATACTCTTTATCCATATATTTAGCAATTGCTTCTGGTGGCATAATCTCACCAGACTGTAATTGTTCTTGGAATTGTTGCTACTCCTCTGGACCCATTTTAGATTGTATAGCTGCCATCATATATTGCATCAACATCTCTTTCTCTTTTTCTTGCAATTCTGACACAGCTTCCTAAGATGTTCTTATAACTCTAAAATTAAAAGGTCTCTTAGTTTCTTCACCTATAAGTAAGTCAATCTTAGGTCTAATAATATTAAAGTCTTGTGGAGTTGCTGGAAAACCATCATCAACTTTAAACGGATTTGTTATACGCTTAAAGTCTTTTTCATCAAAGATACTGTTATATAAATTATAATAGACTTGCATTTCTCCATGTTGTGTGTCTCTTCTACCAGACCCAACATTACCTTCGCCTATTATATAGTCCACACAGCTTTCCTACCATTGTTTATCTTTCTTAGATAGTGGAAGTTTCTGTTGTGGAAATGAAGCATTATATAAATTATCTTTTATCTCCATTGTTATTATAATGTAAATACAGGTATATCGTCTTGTTTATCGTCACTGTCCCACCACTACTGGCTAAACAATGGCATTTCAAAGAGTTCAACCTATTTGTTTTTTTCTTTACTTTCAGCTACCTTTACCTAATATAGTTCTTCTCTATATATCAATGTCATACATAAAGCAATAACTCTATCGACGTTCTTTCTGCCGTCATTCTCTATTAGTTCTTCTAATAAAGGCTCGCTGTATATTCTTTCTAAGTTAGGGCGACCTGGCTCAAACTCATCCATCAGCCATTCTAGTATAAGACCTTCTCCATACGCTCGTATAGACTTGGTCATATGACATCCTTTTCTTCTTTGTACTTTTGAATCTTTAAATACTTCAGATATAACCTTATCAGGCTAATCTGCAAGTAGATAATCACAGTGTTTATTTGTAAAGTATGGATATATACCTTTACGCTCATTCTCAAATAACAGTCTAGCATTATAAAACATTAATAACTTTCTAACGTTTTCATAATACTCTTCAGCTGTATCAGGTCTACCTGAATATTCTGCTACTATTACATCATTCCAAGCTTCACCAGCTTTGACGCGTTTAAATATAAATGTAGAACCAAGTGAATTTGTGAATGATTCATCGTGGTCATATGGGTCACAGTTGTGTGTCATTATATTCCTACACATAAATGTATGAGTATCACACTCAAAATTGTAAACGATTCCAGTATATTTGCCAACAGTTAGCTGTTTTATTTTACATATTATATATTTAAACTCATCATCAAAAACTATTTGTTTATTTGAATGGTTTGACAATTGCCTATCTATAATTTTACCAGCTTTAACAGTATCTTCTATACAATACTTATCAAATAAACGTTTTAAAAGAATAGAGCCTGATTGAGCTACTCTTGCATGATACGCTTCTCTCTAATTTATAACTCTTCCGCGTATTGTAGACTATCCACAATCTCTTAGTTTTGATATTCCACTTATTATTTTAAGTGCGAATAATAAGTCTTGAATATCTTCCAACAGGTTTAAACTCACACTTACAAATTCAACAGTTGATGTGTTATTTCTATTATAAACACATCCATCAGAAGCAAGATATCCAGCTATTATATTTAGTTTATATCTATCATTTATTCTTTTAATTCTATCTGGTATTGATTTATTATAACAACTATTACCAAATGTACTATTTAGCCATTGCTATACTCTTTTAGATGTAAAGTTTAACTCTATAGTGTTTCTCCTTACTCTATAATACGGAGTTATACCTAATTCATTTTGTATAAAATTATAACATTTATCAAAATAAAACTTTTGATTTACATCGAATGAGATAGATACTGAATGCTTCTTACTATCACACCAGCCATCTCCAAGCCATAGTCCAACAAACCACCAAAACAAATCAGAATTTATTGGAGCGTCTTTACATTCTTCATTTGTATTATAGTATATATTTGGGAATTTACAATAATATCCAGTTTGAATATCTTTTGCTTTTATAAAATCATATTTCCCATATAATGTTGGCGAACATAATATTGGGTGTTCTCTAGTAAATGTTGTAGTTCTATACGAATTAGCAGTTCTAATAGTATATATATCTTCGTTTTCTTTATCGTAGCGTTGTAGGTTACGTATATCAACAAACTAACCATCTTTATTTATAAGCTTGTCATCAAGAGTAACATCTTCTACATTTACCAACCCTCTTTGCGTACACACCTTTTCTCCGGGTGTTAAACACCCCCCTATGTATAATCCAAATGGAGGATCTTTGATTGGATACTCCCATATTACAATTGAACCACGTGGTTTATCATCTTTCTTTAAATGATATGTTGTTATATCACCAGACTTCTTTTCTTCAGCTCTAACACCACAATCACCATCCCAAAATAAATCAACGATGTGCTTCATATTTCGTAGCTTCTCATTGGTTCTAATGCGTGTTAATTGATTCATCAATAACTACCTAGGGAAGATGTTTTTACCCAACTCCAACACGGCTTCTTGTGGCTTTAATGGACGCTCTGATACGAATCTATCTATAGATGTTTGTGAAGCTCCTCCGTCTTTAACCTTGTTACGTTGAGCTATAAGCTCTTCTACAGCTTTCTCTTTAAGACTATTACCATCTTTATCCATAAACCTCTACTGTCCATTTTCATCAGTAGATTCCATATTAGACCAAGCGGGTACAAAGAATCCACATTTAGTATCACCCTAACCATCATCCCATATATTTGGAAATGATAAACAGTTAAAAGCTTCTGGATGATAGAATAAATTCTTAAGACCATCAAAGGCACCACCTTCGGTTCCTCCTGTACCAAACGCTATCATTAAACCGAATGCTACACCGTCATCAGTTTCTACAGCAGGTTGTTCAACTCGCCATGCTGTTTCTAAGTTTGGGAATTTACCACCCTCTTCAAATAGTACCAACTTACCACGAGTACCACGAAGTCTTTCGGGGTCATTCTTAAGAGTTATTCCAGTTATGCTTGAAAGATAACCTTGTTCTGTTTGTTTACCAAACTCATCAGTTATCTTAAAACCAGACACTCTTTCCATACGAGTGCTAGTTAATCTCTATTTAGACCATGCTGTATGTTTATCAACAAAGTCCATTATCTACCATGCTTTAGTAAGAATACCATCTCCAATTAAGAACTTCTGTTCTGAAGCTACAGCGAAGTTCTTTGAACCTGGTATCAACTCATAGTTCCTAACTAACATTGACGCACCTTTAAACGAGTATCCTCTTTGACGACACTTTAGGTTAACCATGTGTTTACCATCACTCTCAGCTTCATCAACAGCATTGAAGTAGTAGTAGTCGTAATCCCAGAATCTAGGGAAACCAAATATACGCTCACGCCTTGTTCTTTTGTCTCCAAATCTATCTGTGTACTCAACTTCCTATAACTTCATAATTGGACTGTAATTCAAGTAGAAGTAATTATATCCACTTATAGAATCACCATCTTGTGCTGTATACCCATATAAACACCTGTTAGTTTCTTCGTCCCAATACTTAGCATAATCAGTTGTACCTTTTGGTGCTAATGTATAACATCCATGTTCTTGAAAGAATATAGCAGCTTGTCTAAATTTATCACTATTGAGTATCTTCTTATTAAAGTCAACCATAATTATTTAGCAATTTCATACATGCCTATAACACCACCACCTTTAATCTTTCCAGACTCAAGCTATTCAGCTTTAGCTTGCTTCATTGCTACATCTAATGATTTAACAACTCCACTAACATCTTTAAGGATTCGTGTTATCTTTAAGGCTGTATCTATATCCATATTACCTTCTGAATACTAATTCAGAGTTTCAATCAATCCTTCCGCAGCTGATTGTGATGATTGTAGCAATCTGGTGCTAGGAGTCTGTTGAAACTCCTAGAACCTTTTTGCTAATATCTTCATCTCTGCTGTCGGTTTATATTTTTCATCATTGAATACATCTTTACCAATTATAGATGGTCTATCTTTCTCTGGGTACGCTTCATACGGGCTATTCCATTTATAAAGCCATACAATGTATTCAATTTCCTTTAGCGCCTAAGATTTATCCTCCGCACTATTATAATGTTGTTTAAATGGAGGTATAGCTAAATCTTGTGTGCTAAGTTTTATTTTTCCACCTTGTATATCAAACATTATTAAATATCCTTAGCTAATATTTCACCTGCATGTATATTATCACATGTAACTCCAGTTATGTATGGGTCTAAGTTACTAACATCTTCTTTAGTTTTAGCAGTCCATACTTCAAGTGCGCAGTTCCTTAAAACTAACCAATTTGCAAAGTTAGCATCAGCAGTTTTAAGATTATCAATATTTACATCTATAAATAAATAAGCTTTAGATGCATTTGCGTCATTATTAAATTCTTCTATCTTACTTAATACTGTAGTCCAATCTTGGATTGTTACTCCAATCTAACCAAAGTACACAATACCATATCTGTAACTCTAATCCTACTGAGCCATAAGTTTTAATGTATATGGAGTTGAAGAAATGAATGTAGCATTGCCTCTTAAACCGTATCTATTTACAATATCAAGAAGTTTTATAGCATATGGTTTACCATTGTATCTTCCATTTGTAGTATCAATTGTATTAGCCTCCCACATCATACCTTGCTTTATTTCAATATATGGATGTAGACCACATTCTTTACATGTTTTACAGAACTCTTCGAGAGTATCAACTTTCTCTCCATTTGGTCCGTGAAATGCAAGTATGTCAGCTAATGTATGGTCTCCATATTTGTAAGTGTTATCAGTAAGTGTTACTGTGCCATTTGTATAACCAACTGGAACATTATCATCATGACTTACTATAAACTTACCGTCTTTTGTCATATATGTATCAGTTTCTACATACCTCCAACCTTCTTTTGCAGCAGCTCTAAATGCAGCTAATGAATTAGGTCTCTCCATTTTATGAAAACCTTGATGAGCTATACTACGCATAACCTTATCATCGTTAGTATGGTCTTTCTTAGTATCGGTCTTAGCTGTAGGTTTAAACTCTGGATTAGATGTTCTTAACATCACCCTTCCATAAGATGGCAATGTATTAGTTTGAACTCCAGGATTATCATTTTCAGTAGCTATTAATATTACATAATAACTATCTTCTGTAACTGTATATTTCTTACCAGCGGTAGCCCAATCTGCCATACCAAATCTATTCTCGGCTTTCTTCCAGCCAATATACATTCTAAGAGTATTAGGAATTGTAATTACATCGCCTTGTTTTAAATTTGCTGTAAAATAAACACGTTTTATACCTTGGTTTATAGACCACATTGATAACGGCTTAATAGTAACATTACCATTAACAAACTCTGATGTTATATCTATATCCCAAGGACCATTGCTATTCAACTAAACTGCCGTTTCTATATCAGAAATAACTTGTTGTAATGATTTAGATTGAGTAGAAGTAGCGTTAGTGCCGTCGTAATTACCGATGCCGTATACATACATATTATTATCAGTAACAGTCTAACCTTCTCTTTTTATAAGAACTTCTAGAGCGTTAGAGTTTTGCATATTTATGTAAGACCCTATAGAAAATAATGTACAATGTCTAACATTTCCATTTTCAACAAGATTTGAAACATTGCCAAAACCACATGCAAACTCTCCGTCGTTTTTAACACTATTTAAACTACCAAATAATGATACACAGTTCAAACTTTTACCACCATGTACAAGATTATCGCTTAAACCAGTTCCAACAGCTATAGAATTTTCAGAATTACTAGCTATATACCTACCAAAAAGTATTGAATTTTTAGAGTTATTAGTATATATTGAATACGCGAAAACATTATCACAGTCTTTTAATTTATTAAGATATGGATTATTAAACTATATTACGTTATCACTTAATATTGTATAATTGCTAGTATCTCTAATAGTTTGATAACCACCACCAACTTTAGTATATTTTATAGTACCATCATTATCTCTAACAATTGCAAACTAATCAGTTATCATCAATAATCCTGCTTTTAAAGCTTTAAAAATAAAGCTATTTTTACTAATACGTAAACACAACTTGTTATTATTTGGTATTTTTTCAACATTTAGAACTATACCGTTACTACCTGCGATAGTATCCGCTATTGAATTTGTAAATATTCCAGACCCTAAAAGAACACTATCATAACCAGTGTATCTATTTAAGAATCCAGACTAAATCCCTCCAAAGCTATTAGTGTAAGAAAATTTATTAATATCATCTTTATAATTTGAAATATTAATACTTGTATAATTAGAACCTGGTTTTGGTTTTATATTAAACACTTCAGATATACTAAGTGGATCATAACTTGTACTAATGCGTTTTTTTAAATCTTCATAAAAACTATCATTAGGAGTACCTCCACCAGTACCAGCTAAAGTTAATGTAGCATTTGCATCTAATACATGTCCTCTCGGAAAGCCTTTATCTTCATTACCTATTACAACATTGAGATGCTGAGGGCCTCCTATTCCGCCACCAGTAAGTACGGAATTAACTAATTTTGCTTTATTCATAATATTATCCGTTTATTGCATTATCTATCTCAGATGTAGTTATTGCTACAGTCTTATTAAACATTGGCTTGAAATTAGTTCCATCCCATATATATATCCCACCATTCTTCATATCACAATAAAGTACATCTTGGAATGGAGTGGTTTGACCAGTATTACTTTCTCCGTATAAATATGATGTTGACCATACATCATAATAATTAAAACCAACTTTATATAATAGTTTATTTATACCTTCATCAAACACTACAGAACCATCAGTACTAAGTGTAGATGATGATTGTATGCTAGCATTGTTTACAAAACCATTAAATTTTATCATTATTTTATTTTTGATAAAATTCATGGTATCTTCACCAACGCATGGCTCCCATATACTCCATTTATTTAATTGTTCTGCTGGATAATTTCTAACTTTAAATCTTCTAGACCACATCATTGGAGGTGTATGCATTGAAAATGACAACTGTGTGTTGTTTGGCAGTAATGATGTTATTGCTACTTGTGTAATATTAGTTTTACCAGTATCACTAAACTCATACAATACACCACATGGCATTTTCTTATCATTAACATCACAAACAAGCGTATATTGTATTACATAGTTATCACTTACAAGTTGTCTAAATCTTTCAGATGTTGATGATATTGGATTATTTAAGTCTTTAACGTTTATAGTCTTAAACATCCTATCTGTGTTTTGTTGAAGCATCAACAATGCTTCATTCAGAGATTTTTCAGGAGTTATTTTATTATATTCTCCAGTAGCACTAGACATTGGAGTATAACCTGTTAATGATGTAACTACATTAGAACCATGGTCTTCTGGAGTAAACTTAGCTGGCTTATTTGTTACATTAGCCCAGTCAACACTTTGAATATTTACTGATGTACCAGATGCATATGGTTCATAACCATTCTCGTTATTCAACTTAGCATCATCTTTAACAAAGTACATTTTATTTGTATCTGATACCTTTACAGTATCACCATTCTGTACTTGTGTAGTAGTCAATGCAAATCTAGCAGCGTCATTCGCAACGACATAGCAGCGTTCTAAAGCTGCTTTTGGTATGTTAGCCAATGGGACTGTATCTGTACCCCATTGAATACCAGTTGATGGAACTGTATTTGCAGCTGCGGCTTTACCAACAACAATAGTACCATCTTTTAATTTTCCATTATAATGTTTAAGACCTTCAAGGTCTAAGTATTTCTTCTATTCCATATAGTTATAAAATTAAGATATTTTTAACACATTCATATATATGATTTTACCATAAGTTTGACCACCTTGAACTTGCGTTTCACTCCCATAAACATTAAATAAATATGTAGAGTTAGCTTGAAGTACACCTGGATTACCTTTAGCTGAAATATAATCAGCAAACTAAACGGTAACAGTGTTATTCCCAGTTATTACAATAAATTCAAACTTCTTCATAGCATCATTATCTATTACAATACTATGTTTCGGATTAACCCACCAAGTTTGACCAGGTGTGTATGAAAACTATGAATTGTCAAGTATTACAAGCTCGTTATTTGTAATGTTATCAATATAATTTCTATTTTTAATAATTCTTTGCTTTGGCGATAAGTGCTTTTTGATAGCTTTGACAAAGTATTTTAAACCATCAAAATCTAATATTTTCTAAACCATAATTATATATTATCTTATTTCGTTATCAATTTCAACTTCTGTTATACGAGATATATATAATTTTATTTCTGATTCAATTAAACTAACTGTATCGTCTTCAGTTAAAAGCTATTTCCAATTCTATACAGATGTATTTTTACCAGCGTGTAAATTCTAATATACAACTCTTAATCCTGTAGCAGAGTCTATAAATGTAATAAAATTAAAATTATCACGCTTGTCATCTTGGTATAATATCTCTATAGCTTGTGTTAAATCAAATCTTTCCCCTCTTGGAGAACAATCGTAAACATCATTAGAAGTTTGATATTCTGGTTTATTATTAAGCAACATTCTTTTGACAGAATTAGCATCAAGTATATCACCTTCTTCAAAGTGTTGGTTTATGCTGTCATAATCTGCAAGCATTATAACCTTTGGAGTTTTTGGAAGAAATACATTTTCAACTAACCTGGAACCAAAAAGTTTAGATTTTTTCATGTGCTATAATTTTATATAATTATACAAACATAGGAAATGTGTAGCACTATAAAATACTACACATACCCAGGTTTATTACTAAACAGTTAAAGGGAACTACAACTTTATTGTAATCCCCTTAACATGGAAGCATTGCTCTTCTATAATTATAACGCCGCTTCCCGTAGCGTTGTCACGCGTTACTCGGCTACCTCAGACTCCTCAGTTGAGTCCGCCGCTACCGTCGTATCTTCATTGGTTTTAGTATCAACGTCTTGTACACTAACTTCTGAAGCATCAGGTGCGCTCAATTTCGTATCGCTGGAACCATAACCACCTTCTCCACGTTCTGTTTCACTAAGTTCAGAAACCTCTGTAATATCTACATCAATCAAAGGCATAATAACAAGCTGTGCAAATCTTTCACCAATCATATACATAGCTGGTCTTGCATCAGTTGTAACATGCATCTTTGCTGTAATCTCACCTCTATAACCAGAGTCGATAACACCTACAGCATTAGTCACAAACATAGATTTCTTAGCAATTGAAGAACGAGGGAATATCAAACCAACATAGCCTTCTGGTATTTCTACAGCTAGACCGCAATGGTATACAACTACAGTTTGACCACATTCGTTTTGTTCGAGAGTTATATCTGTAGCTGTTAAATCAAGTCCTGCGTCACCTTTATGTGCGCGTATAGGCATTATAGCCTTATCATTCAATCTTTTAATTTTCAGTTCCATTCGTATTATTTTAATTTATATTTGTTTTGTTACCCTGCTAAGACTCGAACTCAGACATGAGGGGCTAGAATCCTCGGTGCTACCATTACACTACAGGGCAATATTATACTCTAGTGAGTCAAAACTCACCGCATCATTATTAAACGATACGCAGTCTTAGGTGTTGATAAATCATACATCAGTGCACTGTAGAGCTTATGCACAATTTAATGGTATTGTGCAAACCATCCTATTTAATACTATCTAATATGAAGATTAATTTCAGAATAATAAAACTATCATTGCTGACTCGAACAGCACAGTCTATACGTTGAACGTAAATTACTAACTCAATTAAGCGATATTAACTTCCAGTTAACATATGATAGTAATATAATCGTTGCGGCGGGTGGAATCGAACCACCGTCCTTTAGGTTATGAGCCTAATAATCTACCTCTGATATACGCCGCGATATTCCTCTTTGATAGAGTGGTTAAATAAAATGAAATTCAATTTTTTTATGTTAGACTGGGCTAACCCAGCGGTATCTGTTTACAGTACAGAGAAACTGTTGAATTTAATCAGTAATTTTGTTATTGAAATCTTTAATATAACAATCACGAGATTCTAATTGAGTTTTAATATAGTTAGAAATGGCTTCATTTTTAAATGATATAATCTCAGTGTCATCTTTGCCACAATGAAACACACAGGCAACATCACCTTTACTAACTTTGTAAACCTCACCATTAGAAGATATTTCCATATCATCTTCTGCTACAAATGCGTCTCCCATTGTCACCCATACTGTTGGAATTGCAGAACACTTAAATATCCCATTATTATCTACAATATTATAAAAGCCGTTTTTTTATTTCAATAACCCTCTTCATGATTACTTATTTTTACGAGTTATACTATTCCACATTCTCTTAAAGAAAGAAGCTTTCTTAACAGTCTCGCTTATTGTTTTAGTTTCAGGTTCACTTTCTTTATTGTAGATTGTATCACTAAAACTAAGCGCATCATTAATCAGCTCTTCATTAGATTTATGAGCTATAATTAGTTTATATTGTCTAAACATCCACTTGTCTACAGGATTGCCATTTTTAACATACCCTTCAACTGTAGCTACAATATAATCATCAAATGTTTCAATATTAGATAAATCTATATTGTTCTTAATATAATCTTTTTGTGTATACTTTTTCATTTTGCTTTGTATTTTAACGTCTTATCTTCTTTATATCTTCGCTTAAGCTTAAACTTAAATAATCCGTTGAAAAGAATATCTCTTGTATCAGTATCAGACTTCATTATTTCCATAGTCTTTATATATACGTGCTAACAAACCTTCTTTACTACATCAACATCATATCCTGTTTTCTAAGCTATTTCTTTTGATATTGTATCTATGTTTATCATTTGCAAATAGCAACAATATCGTAGTAATAAATTAACTTACTATCTTTAAGTAAATCAAAGTATATGCCTCTTCCTTCTCTAATCAAAACAACATCACCAACATTTACATCGTATGGACGGTCTTTCATATTGTTGTATGAAACAGGTAGTTTAATTACTACAGCTTTACGAAAATCAGACTCAACTTCTTTAACCTCAGTTTCAACTTTTTCATAATCAACAGCCTCAACTCCGTTTTTATCTTTTGAAGCTTTAGCAGTGTCTGAAACTGGTTTACTAAATTCTTTCTTAACTTTTGTGGCGTCCAACAACTTTACCAAGAATGTATCTGTAAAATCATACTGTATCTTTTCTGCTACACTTTCAGCAAGCTGTGACTGGTCTATAATTTTGTTATCTTCCATTACTTCTTTAGATTTTTAAGATGTTCTAAAACTTTAATTAAGTTGTTTAATACTGTATTCTTTTCAACTTTAAGACATGTTGATTTATCAGCAAATTCAACATCTAAAGATTTAAGTTCTGAATTGTATATAGAAAGTAGATTATCTATCTCTGTAAATACATTCTTAAACTCTGAAGTTTGTTGCTTCTCAACAACTTCTTCTAAGTATCCTTGATTGATAAGTTCTTTAGCGTAATTTGAATCAATCTTAAATGAAGCATTAAACGTAAACTTTGAATCTTTATCAGATGAACCTTCAGATACTCTATATTCATAAAAGTTCTTATCATCTGATAGTGTTAAAACATCACCAACTTCAAGATTATAAAATTGGTCAACAACTTTCAATTTATTCATCATGCTTTTATTTTTTGAATTTGTCCCCGTAACGTACACGTGTGCAATATCGGTTGCAAAACTGTAAAAATATTCATAATTTGCAACTTTTGGAATTATAAAATCGTTAGGGGGATTATAGGGGGTTATTGATATAATCAAACTGTATAGTTTTATAGATATATATATAAT
>OKRW01000112.1_pt1 | contig 79766 bp, 58 predicted proteins | sample 1601151 | NCBI WGS metagenome assembly OKRW01 (sample SAMEA3541471, study PRJEB24748) | human gut metagenome | biome: human gut; feature: human-associated habitat; material: faeces | place: China | collected 2012 | reverse complement strand
CGCCGCGCCCACGCGCGCAGCAGCGCGTGCCCACAACGCCACGCCCCGCGCCGCAAGCGCCCTACAGCACCACGTCGGGGTCGATCGTGGCCGCGCTTGCGCGCATCTCGCCCGCAAGCGCCAGGTAGGCCTCGAGCCTCACCTCATCGAGCTCGCCGGCGTCGGCCGCCTCACGCACCGCGCACCCCGGCTCGGAGCCGTGGGTGCAGTCTCGGAAGCGGCACGTCTGCGCAAGCTCCGCGATCTCGGGAAATGCCTTGGCAAGGCCGTGCTCGTGGCCCACCAGAGGCAGGCTGCGCAGGCCCGGTGCGTCACAGATAACGCCCGCGCCCGGCACCTTGACCATCATGCGCGCCACCGTGGTATGGCGGCCCATGTCGTCGCGCTCGCGCACCGCGCCTGTCGCCAAGGCGTCGGCCCCCAGCAGAGCATTGAGCAGGGTCGACTTGCCCGCCCCGCTCTCACCCAAAATCATGGCCACGCGTCGCTCGGGCACAAGGGCGCGCACGTCGTCGAGGCCCTCGCCCACAACCGACGACGTCACCACGATGTCGCCGTCCTCACCCACCAGGCGCCGCACGCGCGCCACGTCTACGGCAAGGTCTGCCTCGCTGCCCTTGCGGTCTGCCTTCGTGAGCACCACACAGGGGCGCACGCCGCAGTCGCGGGCAAGCACGAGCGAGCGGGCTATGCGCGCCAGGGGCAGCTCGCCGGCGCCCAGCGCCGCCACCACGATGACCGCATCGAGATTCGCGGCGAGCGTCTGGAACTCGCCGCGTCTGCCGCCGCGCCAGCGCGCGAAGGCGTTCCTGCGCGGCAGCACCTCGTGGATCACGCCCATGTCGTGCGTGGGTGGCACCGCCGCGGCCACCCAGTCGCCCACCGTGGGCATGATGCCCTCCTCGGCAGACGCGCCCTTGGCAAACTCGGGGGCGTGCTCGCAGCGAAGCGTCACGTCCTCGCAGGCCACCAGCGGAAAGCCGCGGTCGAGGCGCACAACGCACCCCAACTCAACGCACGCGGCGGCCTCCTCGCCCAGGCGCGCCGCGATGCGCTCGCGCGCCTGGGCAAGCGCCGCGACCTGCGCCTCCGTAGCCGCAACGTCTGCAAACGCCGGCACGTTCTCGAGCTCGCCCACCTGGGGCAGCGACGCCATGACGTCTGCCGCAGACGGGCGCGAGGCGCCGCCCCCGTGGGAGCGACGCCTCGACGAAACCTTGGACCTGGCCTTTTGGGACTTCTTGCCCACAGGCTTAAGCCTCCTTCTCCACATGGCGCATGATCGCCTTGTAGACCTCGACGATGGGGATGATCAGCAGTGCGATCAGCAGCGCGCAAATGACGCCGCGCGGCTCAAGGGTCACGTTACCAAAGAACATCTGGGCCAGCGCCGGGACATCGGTGACGATCACGGTGAGGACGAGCGCCATGGCGGCCGAGCCCCACAGCCACCAGTTCTGCTTCTTCATGGTGAACAGCGACGCGCGGCGGCTGCGCATGTTGAAGCAGTGGAAGATCTCGACCATGTTGAGCGTAATGAACGCCATCATCACGCCTTCCTCGTCGGCCGTGCCGGCGACCATGTCGGCAATGTTGATGTAGCCCATGTCAAAGTAGACGCCCACGAAAAAGCTCGCGAGGACCAGCAGCGTAATCGCGATGCCCTGGACGATGCAGTCCATGCCCATGTGGCCGGCGAACACGCCGTCGGAGGCCTTGCGGGGCTTGCGGCGCATGATGTCGCCCTCGGCGTCCTCCATCCCCAGCGCCAGAGCCGGGAAGCAATCCGTCACGAGGTTGACCCACAGCAGCTGCACGGGCTGGAAGATCGTGAAGCCCACGAGCGTGGCGATAAACACCGAGAAGACCTCGGCGAGGTTGGCCGAGAGCAGGAACTGGATGACCTTGCGGATGTTGTCATAGATGCGCCTGCCCTCCTCGCACGCCGAGATGATCGTGGCAAAGTTGTCGTCTGCAAGCACCATGTCGGCCACGTTCTTGGTGACGTCGGTGCCGGTGATGCCCATGCCCACGCCGATGTTGGCGCGCTTGATGGAGGGGGCATCGTTCACGCCGTCGCCCGTCATGGCCACGATCATGTCGCGGCGCTTCCAGGCCTCGACGATGCGCGTCTTGTGCTCGGGCTGCACGCGGGCGTAGACGCCAAAGTCCTCGATGCGCTCGTCGAGCTCCTCGTCGCTCATGCGGTCGAGCTCGGCGCCGGTGATGGCCTGGCTGCGGTCGGTGATGATGCCAAGGTTCTTGGCGATGGCCACGGCGGTGTCGATGTGGTCGCCGGTGATCATGACGGTGCGGATGCCGGCCGTGTGGGCCTCGTCGATGGCGGCGGCCACCTCGGGGCGCTCGGGGTCGATCATGCCGGAGAGGCCGCAGAAGGTAAGGTCGTGCTCGAGGGCCTCGGCGGTAAAATCGGCGGGCTTCTCGACGTAGTGGCGGCACGCCAGCGCCAGCACGCGCAGGGCCTGGTCGGCCATGGCCTTGTTGGCGGCGACGAGCTCGGCGCGCCTCTCCTCGGTCATCGGGACGACCCTGCCGTCCTCGTAGATGTGCGTGCACAGGCCCAGCACCACGTCGGGCGCGCCCTTGGTGTACTGCTCGTACTCGTCGTCGAGCGTCTCGACCACGACGGACATCATCTTGCGACCCGAGTCGAACGGGGCCTCGCCCACGCGCGGGTGCTCCTCGACAAGACCCGTGAGGCCCGCCTTGCCCGCGTCGTTCACAAGGGCGCACTCGGTGGGCTCGCCCACGGCCTCGCCAGCCTCGGCGTCCCACCTGGCGTCGCTGCACAGGGCCATGCCGGAGAGGAACTTCTCCTCGGGCGCGGCGAGCTCGTGCCTGACGACCGTCATCTTGTTCTGGGTGAGCGTGCCCGTCTTGTCCGAGCAGATCACCTGGGTGCAGCCGAGGGTCTCGACGGCGCTGAGGTTGCGGATGATCGCCTGGCGCTTGGCCATCTTGGTGACGCCCAGCGACAGCACGATGGTCACGACGGCCACGAGGCCCTCGGGGATGGCGGCGACGGCCAGCGACACCGCGACCATGAAGGTGTTGAGCAGAAGGCTCGGCTCGGCGGCCATGTTGCCAAAGCCATGGCGCAGGACGTCGACCACGAAGATGACCACGCAGATGGCGACGACCATCTTGGTGAGGATGTGGGAGAGCTCGTCGAGCTTCACCTGCAGCGGCGTGAGCTCCTCGGTGGCCTCGTTGAGGGCGCCGGCGATCTTGCCCATCTCGGTGTCCATGCCGGTGGCCACCACCACGGCGCGGCCGCGGCCATAGACCACGGTGGAGCCCATGTAGCACATGTTCTTGCGGTCGCCCAGGGCAACGTCGTCGCCCTCGAGGGCGATGGCCTCGGCGTGCTTCTCGACCGGCACGGACTCGCCGGTGAGGGCCGCTTCCTCAATCTTCATCGTGGCGCTCTCGAGGATGCGGCAGTCTGCCGGCACCGAGTCGCCGGCCTCGAGCAGCACAACGTCGCCGCGCACGAGCTCGGAGGAGTGCAGGCTCACGAGCTTGCCGTCGCGGATGACCTTGGACTGCGCGGCGCTCATCTCCTGCAGGGCCGCCAGGGCCTCCTCGCTCTTGGCCTCCTGGATTACGCCCAGCGCCGAATTGATGATGACGACGGTGAGGATGATGGCGACGTCGGCAAAGTCAATCTCGCCCTGGATGGCGCCGGTGACGGCACTGATCACGGCCGCGACCAGCAGCATGATGACCATGGGGTCCGCCATCTGCTGGAAGAAGCGAATCCACATCGGGGTCTTGGGCTGCTCTTTGAGCTTGTTGGGGCCATCTGCGGCAAGACGCTTGGCCGCCTCGTCCGCGCTCAGGCCGTCCGTGGCGCTCGTCGACAGCTCGGCGAGCACGTCATCGGCACACGACAGATACTCTCTCACGTGAGTCCCCTTCCTGGGTTTGTGGGCACCCGCCAGATTGATGCCCGATCATAATTCCCAGGAAGGGCAAGGGCTCATCAAGGCTGCCATGGCAAGCGCATGTCTTACACGCGAGGCGATGTGCCCCGCGCGGCATAGGCATGATGATACCCCGAACGGGCGCCCTCCTTGCGCGGGCGAGCGGCACCTTCTCAAACGCTTACCGAAAACAGCGATAGGTTACGCTCTTAAAATGGTAAGGAAATGGCCACTCTCCCCTGTACAATCACATCTAGCTGCAGTTTTAATTGCAAGCTTTACATGATTGGGCGGTTGAGCGATTAAATTGCGCGTTACAATTCCTAGGCGGTAATCACATCGATCTTGTGTCCCGGGGAAGAGGACACGGAAAGAGGAGACGTATGAAGATTCTGTTCTACGACGCCCGTGACTACGACCGCGAGTCCTTCGACTCCCAACTCAAGAACTACCCCAACATCAAGGTTGACTACATCGAGGCCGATCTCTCGCCGGTCACAGCCTCCCTCGCCCGCGGCTACGACGCCGTGTGCGCCTTCGTCAACTCCGACGCCTCGGCCATGGCGCTCGAAATCCTGCGCGGGTTTGACGTCAAGCTCGTGCTCATGCGCTCCGCTGGCTTCGACGCCGTGAACGTCGCTGTCGCCAAGGACCTCGGCATGACCGTCTTGCGCGTCCCGGCCTACTCGCCCGAGGCTATCGCCGAGCAGGCCATCGGCCTGGGCCTGTGCGCCGCCCGCCGCATCCACAAGGGCTACGCCCGCGTGCGCGAGAACGACTTCTCCCTGCAGGGCCTGCTTGGCGTGAACCTCCACGGCAAGACGGCCGGCATCGTGGGCACCGGCAAGATCGGCGCCGCCATGGTGCGCATCTGCAACGGCTTTGGCATGAAGGTCCTGGGCTACGACGTCTACCAGAACCCCTCCCTCGAGGGCATGGTCGAGTACGTCGAGCTCGACGAGCTGCTGCGCCGCAGCGACCTCATCTCGCTGCACTGCCCGCTGTTCGACTCCAACCGCCACATGATCAACGCCGACGCCATCGACAAGATGAAGCAGGGCGTCATTTTCATCAACACCGCCCGCGGCGGCCTGGTCGACACCAACGCCCTCATCGAGGGCATCCGCTCCGGCAAGATCGGCGCGGCCGGTCTCGACGTCTACGAGGAGGAGGGCGACAACGTCTTCCGCAACCGCTCGAACACGATCATCGAGTCGGTTACCTCGACGCTCTGCTCGTTCCCCAACGTGGTCATGACGAGCCACCAAGCGTTCTTCACCAAGGAGGCCCTGGCCTCCATCGCCAAGACGACGCTCGACAACGCCACGGCGTTCGCCAACGGCGAGGAGCTCCCCAAGGCCGCAGTCGTCTGCTAGCAGGCACCCAGGCGTCGTCCCCACGGGGCGGCGCCTTTTATAAGAGAGACCCAAGCCAAACGAGCGCGGGTCGAGCAGGCGGACAACCCCCAATCCGCCCCCGTATGCCAGGCAGGAGGCCCGGCGTACGTCACACGAAAGGAAAGAAATGCAGTCCAAGAAGACCAAGATCGTTTGCACCATGGGACCGTCCACCGAGAGCGAGGACGTGCTGCGCGAGCTCATCAAGGCCGGCATGAACGTCGCGCGCTTCAACTTCTCGCACGGTAGCCACGACTACCACCGCGCGGGCGTCGAGCGCGTGCGCAGGGTCTCCGCCGAGCTGGGCATCCCCGTGGCCATCCTTCTCGACACCAAGGGCCCCGAGGTCCGCACGGGCGTGCTCGAGAACGGCGAGAAGGTCCACTTCGAGACCGGCGACAAGACCATCATCACCACCGACGACGGCGTCGTGGGCAACCACGAGCGCTTCTCGCTCGACTTCAAGAACCTCCCCAACGAGGTCTCTGCCGGCGACCACATCCTGATCGACGACGGCCTGCTCGACTTCGTGGTCGACTCCGTCGAGGACACCGACATCCACTGCACGCTGGCCAACGCCGGCGACCTGGGCGAGCACAAGGGCGTGAACATCCCGGGCGTCGACATCTCGCTACCGGCCGTCACCGAGCGTGACCGTGAGGACATCATCTTTGGCTGCGAGCTGGGCATCGACGCCATCGCCGCCTCGTTCATCCGCGACGGCAAGGGCGTCGAGGAGATCCGCCAGATTTGCCACGAGCACGGCCGCGACAACGTCTCGATCTATCCCAAAATCGAGTGCGCCCTGGGCATCGAGAACTTCGACGACATCCTGGAGCACTCCAGCGGCGTCATGGTCGCCCGCGGCGATCTGGGCATCGAGATTCCGCCCGAGAAGGTGCCGCACGCCCAGAAGATGATGATCGCCAAGTGCAACAAGGCCTACAAGCCGGTCATCACCGCCACCCAGATGCTCGACTCCATGATCCGCAACCCGCGCCCGACGCGCGCCGAGGTCAACGACGTCGCCAACGCCATCATGGACGGCACGGACTGCGTCATGCTCTCCGGTGAGACCGCTGCCGGCAAGTATCCGGTCGAGGCCGTCAAGATGATGGCCTCCATCGCCCGTGAGACCGAGCAGTACCTGCAGGAGCGCCACGACTACCACCAGCGCGGCGGCGTGCGCGACGTCAACGGCTCAATCGGCTTTGCCGCTGTCACCACGGCCAACCGCGTGGGCGCCAAGTGCATCCTGACCCCGACCGAGTCTGGACGCACCGCCCGCCTCATCTCTAACTTCCGCCCCGAGCTGCCGATCTTCGCCGTCTCCCCGCACGAGGAGACCGTCCGCAAGTGCTGCTTCTACTGGGGCGTCATGGTGCTCAAGGGAACCGCTCAGGGCGCCATCGACGAGACGGTCAAGCAGGCCCTGACGCTCGCCCTCGAGAACGGCCTCGTCGAGGCTGGCGACCTCGTCTGCGTCACCGCCGGCGACCCGCACACCGCCCCCTCCCAGGGCGACTACATCACCTCGACGAACATGCTGCTCGTTGCCCAGGTGCCCGGGCTCAAGAAGTAGCTCTCAGATAGTTCGCGCACTCGCAAGCGCCAACGCAACGCCCCGGAAGGCCTGGCCTCCCGGGGCGTTTTCTTGTGCGTCATCTCGGCAGAGAATGCTCGCGATGCCTCGCGCCCGCCATCCCAGCAGCGAGCGCTCGCAACGCCTCGCACCCATTTCTGCGCGCTCCATCACCTTGGGCACCTGCTATTACGTGCTCAGCGGCCTCCTGGCGCGTAATAGCGAGTGCTCAAGGCACGCACGCGTAAGTGTGGGTGCTCGCTAGAGCTTGCGGGGCGTGGGCTCCATGCAGCGGTGCTCGTGCACGGCGGCAAGCGCGGCGGTCTGCACGGCGACGTCTCCCGCCTTGAGGGCCCGGCCGTAAGCGTCGGCGTCGAGGATGGCTTGCTCGAAGCGCTCCGGCGTAAAGCCGTAGGGGGCACGACCCCACTCGTTGGTTGCCTGGGCGCGCTCGACGATGCCCGCAAGCGCCTCGCGCCCGCACTCGATGTCGGCAAGCGTCACGGGCAGACCCAGCTCGCGGTTGTGTGCGGCAAAGCGCGCAAGGTCCTCAGGCGCGCCGTCGAAGGCCTTGAGCACGAGCACGCCAAACGAGACGACCTCGCCGTGCAGATGACGACCGGCCGCCTCGCCCATACCCGTGTAGGCGTTGTAGAAGGCGTGGGCCGTGCTCGAGTTGAAGTAGTAGGCGCCCTGTTTGGCCGCGAGGTTCGTGGTCATGTTCGAGACGAGGCCCGTCGAGATGATGATGTCGAGGATGACCTGCTCGAGCTCGTAGCTCGAGGTGCGGGCGCGCTTGTCGGCCAGGGCCTTGGCGCCGTAGTCGAACAGCGGGCGCTCGCAGGAGACGGCCAGCGCGCGGCCCATGAGCGGGGTGTGGGGCAGGTCGAGGTCACGGCTCGAGAGCTCGACCTCGGGCTGCTTGGACAGGGCGTCGCCGATGCCCGCCCAGAAGTAGTCGTCGGGACTCTCGGAGATGACCTGAGTGTCGATGAAGGAATGGATGGGCGGCTCGGAGGGGAAGAAGTAGTTGTCGACCGAGCCATCGTCCTTGTAGAAGACGCCGATGGCCGTCACGGGCGCGCAGTTGGACGCCACCGTGGGGAACGTGAAGAGCGGCTTGCCAGCAAGCTCGGCGATCTCCTTGGTCTCATCGATGGCGCGGCCGCCGCCCATGCCAAAGACCATGTCTGCCGCGAGCACGCGGGGGTCTTCCGCGAGCTCGGCCGCTACGCTGTGGCGCGGCTGGCCACCGTACCAGATGCAGTCGGTGACCGTGATGCTCGTGCCCTCGAGCGTGGCGATGAGGCGAGGGACAGCCTTCTCCATGGCGGTCTTGCCGCCAATGACCACCGCGCGCGTGCCAAAGCGGCGCGTGACCTGCTCCACAGCCTTGTAGGCGTCAACGCCCACGGTGTAGCTGGGCAGATAGTTGGTGCTGGTAAGATCCATGAGAAAGGGCCTCCCTCGATAATCAAGCATTTGACCATTCTAGGTCTGATATCGGGGGATGGCCCAAACTGAAAAGGCTCTATTACGCGAGCGGCGGGCGCGGCGTCCTTCTCACCGCACACCCATTCCTACGCATCCAGCAAACTCGCGCACCCGTTTCTACGCACTCAGCGGCCTTCTAGCACGTAAAAGCGGGTGCGCGGGATGGAGACATGGCGCAGCGATGGTCGAGAAACCCTAGCAGTCGAGAAGCCCTAGCGCGTGCGCACCGAGCTGATGACACAGCGATTGGCCGGCATCCAGACGCTGCCCCACTCGACGGGCGTGCCGTCGTCGAGGCGAACGAGTTGGTCGAGGTCGAGCACCGGGGAGCGCTCGCCGCAGCGCAGCCAGCGGCCGCGCTTCTTGCCGGCGGCGCGGGCGCTGTAGGTCATCTCGGCAGCGCCAATCGACTGGCCACTCGTGCGCTCGACGGCGTCGAACAGGCCCTCGCGCTCGAAGTCGATGTTCTCGAGGCCAGGGCACGGCTCGAGGTTCACGCGGCTCTCGATGAGCATGACTGGCTCGTCCTCGACGAAACGCACGCGCATGAGGTAGAGGTAGGGCGACCCCTCGGCGATCTGCAGGCTGCGGGCGCACACGCGACTCGCGCGCTCGATGCGCTTGTCGACCACCTTGGTGGTGAACTCGATGCCCTGCTCGGTCATCGACTCGGCGAAGGAGTGGAGCTTGTTGCCCGAGGGGCGCGCCATGACCGGCTCGATGACGAAGGTACCGCGGCCGCGCTGCTGCACGAGCAGCCCTTCCTCGACCAGGGAGCGGATGCCCTTCTGCACGGTACCGCGCGACAGGTGCAGCATCGCCATGAGCTCGTGCTCGGAGGGAATGCGCTCGTCGACGCCCCACTCCTTGGAGTAGATCTTCTCGCGGACGTAGTCGGCCACCTGCACGTAGAGAAGCGAGGTGTCCTTCTTCTCGAAGTCCGACATTGCTCGGGCCTTCCTCGTGGGCGCCGCGACGACACGTGCGCCGGCTGCGTCAACTTGACCAGTTGACCAATACATGTTGAAGTTTAACGCGAGCAAGGCTCTTCCACCAACTCAACAGTTGCCAATTCACAGAGTGGTCAACCTACGCTGAGCTGCAAATTTATTATGCTTTCCAACCTTTTGTAAGTCCTTACATAGAGACCGAGAAGCGCTTGCCATATTCCGACAGGCGCTGAATGAGGCACTCGTGGGCATGCTCGAAGACCTCGTGGAAGAACTCCTCGGTGAAGAGGCTGTAGTCTGGCACGCCGTCGATGTGGCGCTCCTGGTTGCTGCGCACGATTCCCTCGACCACGTCGCACGACCTCTCGACGTCCACCTTACCCACCGAATACTGCGGAAACGCCGCCGTCTGCTCGATGAGCTCGGGCGTGGCCTTGCACGTGAGGGTGATGGGCAGGGTGCGCCCGTACTTGTCGAAGTCGCCCTGCTTGCGAATGCGCGTGCGCTCGCCAGCCGGCACGTGATACTCCTGCAGCCAGGCATGCGTGGCGGTGTTGTAGGCGTTGTCGCACATGAGGTGCGCCCAGGCGCCCAACACCACGTCGCTCGCGCGGTAGCCAGGGCTGTTAAGCAGGGCTTCGACGCGCTCGTGAACAGCAGGTTTGGCGGGAATGACAAAATGACCACCCGCCTTTGAGATCTCCACGCCCTCCTCCACCGTGATGTTCGCGGGGCCTAGAGGAACGTCTGTGGGCAACTTGCGCGCAGGCTCCACGTAGAGGTCCCAGAACTCGCGCTCGCGCGGGATGGGGATGGAGCAGGGGTCGGCGAAGTGGGTGAGCTGGTAGGGCAGGATACCCGAGGGCTTGGGCAGCATGTATCCCACGTAGACGTCTGGCACGAGATTGCCAAATAGGAAGGCGTTGGCGTCGCGGATACCAAAGTCCGAGAGCGGTCCCGTGGCAAGAAGGCGCTGGGTGTGAGCGATATGTATGTTCCAACTAGGCATGGGCCTAATGGTAGCACGTGCCTGCGAGGGGTCAGCCATCCGCGCGCGGCCGCAACCAAACGCTTACGCGACCGGAGAAGTGGGACAGTTGCTCAGGCAGGTATTGTCCCAGCTAGTTCACGGAGACACCGCCGTCGACCTTGACGCAGGCGCCGGTCATGAACGAGGCCTCGTCGGAGGCGATGAACAGCACGACCGAGGCGAGCTCCTCGGGCTTGGCCTGACGGATGTCGGAGTCGAGGCCGGCCATGGCGCGACCCATGCCAAACTGGTTGATGCCGGAGCCTGCCATCATCGAGCCGGCGATCTCGGTCTCGACGCCGCCCGGGCAGACGGCGTTGCAGCGGATGCCGGAGTTGGCGTACATGTAGCCGGTGTTCTCGGTCATGCCAACGAGGGCGTGCTTGGAGGCCGTGTAGGCCACGCCGGCGCGAGCGCCGTTGGTGCCGCCGATGGAGGCGACGTTCACGATGTTGCCCTTCGTCTCCTGCTCGAGCATGACCTGGACGGCCTTGCGCATGGCGTACATCGGGCCCTTGACGTTGACGGCGAAGACCTGGTCCCAGCGCTCGTCGGCGATGTCGGCGATGGGCTCGAAGCCGTCCATGATGCCGGCGTTGTTGACGAGGATGTCGAGCTTGCCGGTCTGGGAGACGGCGAAGTCGACCATGCCCTCGTTGGCCTTGCGGCTCGAGACGTCGCCCACATAGGGCAGGACCCTGCCGGAAAGGCCGGCCTCGGCGACCTCGGCGGCGAGCTGCTCGAGGCGCTCGGCGCGGCGGGCAACGGCCACGACCGTGGCGCCCTCCTTGGCGAAGTCGTAGGCGATCTGGCGGCCCATGCCGGCGCTGGCACCGGTGACGACGACACTCTTACCCTCAAAGCGCATGGCGAATCCCTTCTGTGGGGTCACGGACGCCCCTGTCCGCGACATTAATATGTTAAGTATCAAAAAATAGGAACGCCCGCCCATCCTGGGTTGGGTGGGCGGGCGCCTATGAGGGCTAAGCGGTTGTGCGAAGGCCGCTGGGACGATAAAGCTCCGGGCTATTTCGTCCTAAACCGGGACATTGACCTACGGGGTAGCCGCCCGCCTGATGGCTACTGTCCCAACTTGCCGCGTGGAGCCTCCACGGTACCACGGCGCGGTGCCTGTCTCTTCTTATGTAAACGTGCTAAACTGGGCCGCGATCCAAAGGGGAGCTGGCGGCACGCCGGCTGAGAGGGACCCATCCCGGTCCGACCCTTGACCTGATCTGGGTAATGCCAGCGTAGGGACCCCAAACGTGCGCGTATGAGGCTCCCGCCAATGGCGAGGGCCTTTTTGGTCCTCGCGGAAAGCGAGGTTTGCATGGAATGTAGCGTAGCCATCCAGGTGCTGCCGATGGACTCGGCCACCGACGAGGACACGATCCGCGTCGTCGATGCCGTGATCGCCAAGATCCAGGAGTACGACGTCAACCCCTACGTGGGCCCGTTTGAGACGGCCATCGAGGGTGATTACGACACCTGCATGGAGGTCCTGCGCCAGTGCCAGCTCACCGCTGCCGAGGCGGGGTGCGGCCAGGTCATGACCTACGCCAAGATCAACTATAAGCCGGGTGGGGCCGTGCTCTCGACCGAGAAGAAGGTTGGCAAGTACCACGAGCAGGAGCGGTAGGGCCATGGCTCGTCGCACGCCCGCCCGCTGGATTGCCCCCGCCGTCACGCTCGTGGCGCTTGTCGCCCTCTGGCAGCTCGTCTGCTCGGTGGGCCTCGTTCCCAGCTACCTGCTGCCCAGCCCGGTGCAGGTGGTCGAGGCCCTCGTGGCAGACCTGCCCCTGCTGCTGAGCCACTCGGTCACCACCATCGCCGAGGCCGTCATCGGCCTTGCCCTGGGCGTTGCCGTGGGCTTCGCGGTGGCGGTGCTGATGGACCGCTTCGAGGTGGTCTACCGGGCGCTCGATCCCATCGTGACTGTCTCGCAGACGATCCCCACCGTGGCCATCGCGCCGCTGCTCGTGCTGTGGTTTGGCTACGGGCTCATGCCTAAGGTGCTGCTCGTGGTGCTGGGGACGTTCTTTCCCGTGACCGTTTCGCTCGCGAGCGGCTTCAGGAGCGTCGACCCCGACGCCATCGATCTCATGCGCTCGATGGGTGCCAGTCGCGCGCAGATATTTCGCTATGCCAAGCTGCCCGCCGCCATGGGGCAGTTCTTCGCGGGTCTGCGCATCAGCGCCACCTACGCGGTGGTGGGTGCCGTGGTCTCCGAGTGGCTCGGCGGCTTCGTGGGCCTGGGCGTCTACATGACGCGCGTGCGCAAGTCCTACTCGTACGACAAGATGTTCGCCGTGATCCTCATCATCTCGGCACTGTCGCTCGCGCTCATGGGCCTCGTTTCGGCCCTGCGCCGTGCGTGCATGCCGTGGGAGAGGGTAGAGAGGAAAGACCAGTAATGACTATGAACAAGCTCGTCTCGCGCCGTGGCTTCGTTGCCGGCGCTGCCGCCGTCTGCGCCGCCGGCCTTGCCGGATGCGGCGCCTCGGGTGCCGCCGCCCCCGCGACCGACGCCGCCTCCACCGACGCCGCCGCGACGTCGGGTGACCTCACCAAGCTCACCTTCGTGCTCGACTACACGCCCAACACCAACCACTCGGGCGTCTACGTGGCCATCGCCAAGGGCTACTACGCCGACGAGGGCCTCGAGGTCGAGGTTGTCCAGCCGCCCGAGGACGGCGCCGACGCCCTGGTGGGCACCGGCAAGGCCCAGGTTGGCATGAGCTACCAGGACGTCATGGCCAACTACCTTGGCTCCGATGACCAGCTGCCCGTGACGGCCATCGCCGCCACCATCCAGCACAACACCTCGGGTATCATGAGCCGCGCCGGCGACGGCATCACGCGCCCCAAGGGCATGGAGGGCAAGCGCTACGGCACCTGGGACCAGGACGTCGAGAAGGCCATCATCAAGAGCGTCGTCGAGACCGACGGCGGCGACTTCTCCAAGGTCGAGCTCGTGCCGAGCGGCGACGAGGTGAGCGGCCTCAAGGCCAACCAGTTCGACTGCGTGTGGGGCTACGAGGGCTGGGGCCTGCAGAACGCGAAGGTCCAGGACTACCCCTGCGACTACTTCTCGTTCCGCAGCATCGACTCAACGTTTGACTACTACACGCCAGTCGTCGTCGCGAACAACGACTTCCTCGCCCAGCAGCCCGAGGTGGCCCGCGCCTTCCTGCGCGCCACGAAGAAGGGCTACGAGTACTGCGTGACCAACCCCGACGACGCCGCCCAGATTCTGTGTGACGCCGCCCCCGAGACCGACGCCGAGCTCGCGAAGGCCAGCGCCGAGTACCTCGCCGACCAGTACACGGCCGACGCCTCGAGCTGGGGCATCATCGACCCGCAGCGCTGGGCCGCGTTCTACACCTGGATGAACGACAACCAGCTCACCCCCGTTGCGCTCGACGTCAACGGCGGCTTTAGCATGGACTACCTGGAGCAGTAGAGATGGATCTTCGAGACACGCAGAAGGTCGCCACGGCTGGCGCGGACGGCGCGGCCGGCGCTGCGGACGGACGCGAGCCCGCGCTCGTCGTGCGCGACCTGACCCTTGCCTGGACCGACGGCACCTCGCCCACGGTGGCCGACGTGTCGCTCGAGCTCGCGCCGGGCGAGATGGTGTGTCTCGTGGGGCGTTCGGGCTGCGGCAAGTCGACGCTGTTCCACGGCATGGCGGGCCTCACCGAGCCCGTCTCGGGCAGCGTGCTGCTGCATGGCGAGGACGTCACGGGCAAGCCGGGGCGCATCTCGTACATGCTGCAGAAGGACCTGCTGCTGCCCCAGCGCACGATCATCGACAACGTGTGCCTGCCTCTATTGGTTGCGGGCACGCCCAGGCGCGAGGCGCGCGCCAAGGCCGAGCCGCTCTTTGGGCGCTTTGGCCTCGAGGGTACGCAGGACAGCTACCCGGCCGAGCTCTCGGGCGGCATGCGCCAGCGTGCGGCGCTCCTGCGCACCTACCTCATGGACAACGACGTGGTGCTCATGGACGAGCCGTTCAGCGCGCTCGACGCGCTTACGCGCCGCGACATGCGCGCGTGGTTCCTCTCGATGGTGAGCGACCTGGGCATCTCGTGCATGCTCGTGACCCACGACGTCGACGAGGCTGTGGAGATGGCCGACCGCATCCTGGTGATGAGCGGCGCCCCCAAGGAGGGGCGCCCGAGCAAGATCGTGGGCGAGGTCGATGTCGCCTGCGAGCGCGAGGGACGTGGCGAGTGGATGCTCACGCCCGAGTCGCTCGCGACGAAGCGCCGGGTGCTGGAGCTTCTGGGATAGCGCGTGGGGCGTGCTTCTCGGCAACGCGTACGTAAATGACGAGAGGGGCCTGCCTGGTCTGGCGGGTCCCTCTCGCTTTGTCTGTTGTGACCTTATCGGCCTTTTGCCCTACTCGATGTGGAAGTCTGCGGGGAAGTGGATGAGCCCCTGGTGGCGAATCTCGTCGCAGATGGCCAGGGCGTCGAGCGTGACGTCGGTGAAGCTCGAGGCGGCGCCGGTGGGGGCCATGCTCGCGCCCCATAGGGTGTCGATGCGCTCGCCGTTTACGAGGCTCACGAAGTCGCGCACCTCGTGGACCATGTTGTTGGCGCATGGCTCGATGGTGAGCCTCTCGGTGACGTTGCCGACGCTGTTGGTCGTGGTGGTTGCGGCACCGCGGATGGCCTGGCCGCGCACCATGACCTCGGCGGACTGGGGCACGCTCATCGCGTCGAGCGTGAGGGTGCCGAGGTCGCCCTCGATCTGGCAGGGGAGCAGGTCGGTCGAGATCTTCGAGTAGGCGATCTCGACGACGAGGCCGGGCGTGCCGGAGTGCCTGCCGTAGCTGCACAGGACCGAGCCCGCGCCGTCGATGACGCCACCTGTCGACTCGGTGCGGGCGTCCGAGATGAGCGTGGGGGCGGCGACGATGCGGTCGGGCGCGCCAAAGAGGGCCACCATGGGCTCGATGCAGTAGACGCCGAGGTCCATGAGGGCGCCCGAGGCCATCTTGGCGTCGAAGATGTTGGTGTGGCGGCCGGCCTTGACGTCGTCGTAGCGGCTCGAGTACTTGCCAAAGCGGAAGGTGGCGCGGCGCAGCTGGCCCAGCTTGGGCAGGGCCGCCCAGATCGTGGCCCAGGCCGGGTCGTGGACGGGGCGCATGGCCTCGAGCGCCAGGACGTGGTGGAGCTCGGCCGCGGCGTAGAGCGACTGGGCCTCGTAGCGGTTTGAGCAGAAGGGCTTCTCGACCAGGACGTGCTTGTCTCCGCGCACGCAGGCGAGGGCCTGCTTGTAGTGCAGGGCGTTGGGCGTGGCGATGTAGACGGCGTCGACGTCCTTGCAGTTGGCGAGCTGCTCGAGCGAGGTGAAGGGGCGCGAGCCGCCGTGCCTCTCGGTGAACTCGCGCGCGCTCACGGCGTTGCGCGAGAGCGTGCCCACGTACTCGATGCCCTCGATCTGGCCTACGGCGTTGATGAGGTCGTCGCTAATCATCGACGTGCCGATGGTCGCAAGTTTGATTGTGTCGCTCATGATGGCTCCCCTGGTCATTATCCTTCCGAGTGCGATTCTATGGCCTGGGGGAGCCGTGGGCGTCGGCGTATTTGCGAGTGGTGGCTGCTAAATTATTTCTCGCAAATGGCTTGCGCGAGTGCGGGTGTATACGGTATAGTCTGTCTTCGCTGCGGCACGCCACGTGTGCGGCGGTCATGGAGTTGCCAGCTTAGCTCAGTTGGTAGAGCACCGCTCTCGTAAAGCGGGGGTCACCAGTTCAAGTCTGGTAGCTGGCTCCATCGAATCTTTCAGGCCAGGGGACACGTCCTCTGGCCTGTTTTGTTTTGCGACCGCCTGTTTTTGCCCAGAGAGGTGAAATTGGGGTGAACTTTCACCCCGCGTCCACGTCCTCGCCTGTCGTTTCTTCTCGTCCTAAGCATTCTCTTGCGTGCCTATTGCGCCTTGTTTGTCCGCTCGCGTGCCCAACGCGACTAGATGGCGGCTCTGGAGGGCCGGTTTAGTCGCGTTGGGCACGCAATGCCGCTCGATTGTCGCGTTGGGCACGCAATCCTGCTCGATTGTCGCGTTGAGCACGCAATCCTGCTCGATTGTCGCGTTGAGCACGCGAGGCAGCCCTGCGTACTCGCGGCACACCCGCCATGCCCAGCGGTCCTCACTAAACATCCTGCTAGAATGGGTCACCGTTGACCATGCGACCACGGGAGTGACTATGCCTCGTCCTGAGAGAATCGACTGCGTCCTGTTCGACTGCGATGGCGTGCTCATCGACTCCGAGCCCATCGCCGCCCGCCGCAACGTGGTGATCTTTGGCGAGCTGGGCATCCCCGCCACCTTCGAGGACTGCCTCACGATGTGCGGCCAGGACGGCAAGACCACAATCCCGGCCATCGGCGCCAAGTACGGCGTCCACGTTACGGCCGACGAGTTCGCTGCCAAGAAGACCGAGTGCATCGAGCGCGGCCTTATCGACAGGGTGAGCTACAACAACCCCGAGGCGGCCGCCCTGCCCGGCATCCACGATGTGCTCGCGCGCCTGCGTGCCGCCGGCGTGCGCTGCGGCCTCGTCTCCACCACGGTCTCGAGCCACATCCTCGTGGGCCTCGACCGCTTTGGCCTGGCCTCGTGCTTCGACTGCATCATCACCGGCGACATGGTCGAGCGCCACAAGCCCGACCCCATGCCCTATGCCACGGCCATGGAGTACCTGCACGTGGACCCCGCCCGCACCGTGGTGGTCGAGGACTCGCCAGCGGGCATTCGCTCGGGCCTCACCGCGGGCTGCTACGTGCTGGGCTTCACCGGCTCGGCCTACGTCAAGCAGGACGTAAGCGCCGCTAACGAGGTGCTGCCCAGCTACGCCGACTTTGACCTGGTGTAGCCCGTGAGCCCAAACGATTCCTTCCACAACTTCATGTCCGAGAAGAGTGCGGCCGAGAAGGGCGCGCCGGGTGCTGCCGCCGCTCACGTGGCCGAGAAGGGCGTGACCGAGAAGGGCGCCCGTACGGGCCGCTTCGTCGACGCCCCCTGGTTCAACAAGCTCCTCATTGTTGCCTGCGCCCTTGCCTGGGGCTTCTCGTTCTTCGTGATGAAGGACGTCACGGCGCAGTTCCCGGTGTTCTGGCTTCTGCTCGTGCGCTTTGGCCTGTCGGCCCTGCTCATGCTCGCCCGTTTCTGGCGGCGCATCTGCGGCAACCTCTGCGCGCCGGTCGTGCGCACGGGCGTGCTCCTTGGCGTGTTCTACGGGCTTGCCTACGTGTTCCAGACGTACGGCATCGTCTACACCACACCAGGCAAGAACGCGTTTCTCACTGGCGTGTACTGCGCGCTCGTGCCGCTGTGCGCGTGGGCCCTGGGGCAGGGCAGGCCGCGCCGCATGAGCGTGATCGCCGCGGTCGTAACGCTTGTGGGCGCGGGGTTCGTGGTGCTCGACCAGGGCCTGCCGCTGAACGTTGGCGACGGCCTCACGCTCGTGGGCTCGGTCTTCTATGCGCTCGAGATGGTGGTCGTGGCGCGCGAGGGACGCGGCCGCGACGTCTGGGCGCTCACGTTCTGGCAGTTTGCGACCGTCGCCGTGATGATGGCGGCGGGTCACCTGCTGGTCGAGACGGCGCCCTCGGCCGCCTCGTTCACGGCCGGCAACGTCGTGGCGCTCGTGTTTCTTGCTGTGGTGTGCTCGTTTGGGTGCCTGGCGCTGCTCAACTACGCGCTTACCAAGGTCGACCCGGCGGCGGGCTCGCTGCTCTCGAGCCTCGAGAGCCCCAGCGGCGTGGCCTTCTCGGTGGCCTTTGGCTACGAGACGCTCACGCCGCGCCTGCTCGCGGGCTTTGCGCTCATCTTCCTTGGCATCGTCCTGTCCGAGGTGGGCGAGAAGCTCGTCCTCATGCTGCCCGGCCGCAGCCGCGGGTAGCGCTGCGTGGCGAGGCGTGGCCACCTCTCCCTTAACCGCAGATTCCTAGGAATATGCGCTTAAGGCTGTCCACTAAATATGGTTAACGCCATTTTCCTAGGAAAATGAGAAGAGAAACGCTGGGATGAGAAGAGAAACGCCGGGGGAGGTTGGGCGCCTTCCCCGGCGTTCTGCGTTCGGACGATGTGCTGGGCTCGCGGGCGGCCGCGCGGTCTATGGCGCAGGCCCTCGTCCTGTGCTCTCGGAGCCCAGCGGAGACCATCGCTCCAGCTGCGCGGTCGATGGCGCAGGCCCTCGCCCCGTGCCCCTTGCGCGTTCCCGCACGTGACAAGCTCGAGAAGCTCGGTGGCGCAGGAGCCCCCGTTCTGCGTCCCTACGCCAAGCTGGTGGCGAGCTCCAGCAGCTCGGTGACGTCGGCGGCTTCGGTGGCCCAGGAGCACACGAAGCGGATGACGCGGCGGTCGTCGGGCAGCACGTAGAACGTCTCGCAGCCGCAGGCCTTCTCGAACGCCTGCTCCTGCGCCTTGCTTACGGCAACAAACACCTGGTTGGAGGTCGAGTTGCCGTAGAGCTCAAAGCCCCTCTCGACCAGGCCCTTGCGCAGTTGCTGGGCACATTCGTTGGCATGCGCGGCCAGCTGCCAGTAGAGTGCCTGCTCTGCGTCCGTCTCGGCAAAGGCGGCCTCGAACTGCGCACCCAGCAAAAAGCCCTTGGCGAGCAGGCCACAGCGCTCCTTCTGCAGGTAGGGGAAGGCCTCGCGCAGGCGCTCGGCCGCCGCTCCGTGGCCGCAGATCACGACGGCCTCGCCCATGAGCATGCCGTTCTTGGTGCCGCCGATGTAGAAGGCGTCGACCTTGCTCGCGATGTGGGCGAGCGTAAGGTCGTTGCTGGGCGCCGTGAGGGCGCTGCCCAGGCGCGCGCCGTCCAGGAAGATGCCCAGGTCGTGGCTGCGGGCCCAGTCGCAGATGGCGTCGAGGCGCTCGGCGCTCCAGACGCCGCCCAGCTCGGTGGTGTCGGTGATGTAGATGGCCGCGGGCCTCGTCATGTGGCGGCCCGTCGAGGTCTGCGTGCGCCAGACGCGCTCGGCCGCCTCGGGCGTGAGGAAGCCGTCGGCGTCGTCGGTGGGCAGGGCGGTGCGGCCGCAGGCCATGAGGGCGCCCGTCTCGTGCACAACGATGTGGGCGTCGGGCGTGCAGATGACGCCCTCCCAGTCGCGCAGCATGCCGTTCAGGCAGATGACGTTGGCGCTCGTGCCGCCAATGCAGAACTCGACGGTGGCGTCGGGCGTGCCGCAGGCGGCGCGAATGAGCTCGCGGGCGTGGTCGCAGTGCTCGTCGCCCTCGGTGTAGCCAACGTTTTGGTGGCTGCCGACGGCCACGAGGGCCTCCATGATCTGGGGCGCGGCGCCCTCGGAATAGTCGTTGCGGAACAGGTGCATGGCGTCTCCTCACTGTTTGGCTTGGGCGGTAGCTATGATAGCGCGCCCGCGCCCGGCGACGCGCCCGTCCGTGGCGGCGTCAAGGCCGTGGAAGCGCCCGTCTGTGTTCCCACCAAAGCCTCGTACGCGCCCGCCTATGCCTCCGCCAAAGCCGCGGACATGTCGCCCGCCCCCGTGCTGCGGCGCCCGCCCCCGCGCGGTATACTCAACAGGTTAAACCGCGACTGAGAGGGACGTGCAATCATGGCTAACAAGGCAGAAGGCACCGAGGACCTGTACGGCGCGCGCATGCGTGCCTGGGAGCGCATGCAGGCCGTTGCGCGGCAGACGTTTGCGCCGTACGGTTTTGCGGCCATCGAGACGCCCGCGATGGAGCAGGTCTCGACGTTCGTCCACGGCATCGGCGAGTCGACCGACGTGGTGCGCAAGGAGATGTTCCGCGTCTTCTCAGGCGCCCTGCTCGATCGCGTCTTCGCGGCCGGCAACGATGCCGGCCTCAAGCCCAAGCAGCGCCTCGCCATGCGTCCGGAGGGCACGGCTGGCGTGGTGCGCGCCGCCGTCGAGAACAACTTCGTGCCGCAGGGCGGCGCCCCGGTGAAGCTGTGGTATGCCGAGCCGATGTTTCGCGGCGAGCGCCCGCAGAAGGGTCGCCTGCGCCAGTTCCACCAGGTGGGCATCGAGTGGCTGGGCGCGCCTGACCCCGCGGCTGATGCCGAGTGCATCATCATCCTCATGGACTTCTACCGCGCGCTGGGCATCGACCCCTCTCACCTGCGCCTCGCCATCAACTCGATGGGCGACGCCGTGTGCCGCCCGGCCTATCGCGAGAAGGTGCGCTCCTTCATCCTCGACCACGCCGACGAGATGTGCGACGAGTGCCGCGAACGCGCCGAGATCAACCCGCTGCGCGCCTTCGACTGCAAGAACGACCACTGCCGCGAGGTCATGGCAGACGCCCCGCTTGCTCACGAGAACCTCTGCGAGGAGTGCACCGCCCACTATGAGCAGGTGAAGCGCTACCTCGACGAGGCGGGCATCGCCTACGAGGAGGACCCGACGCTCGTGCGCGGCCTGGACTACTACACCCGCACCGTCTTCGAGGTCGACTACACGCCCGACCCAGCGATTGGCGCCATTGGCGGCGGCGGCCGCTACGACGGCCTGATGGAGCTCGAGGGCGGCAAGCCCACCCCGGGCATCGGCTTTGCCGTGGGCTTCGAGCGCGTCATGCTGGCCCTCGAGGCCGAAGGTGTGAACCTGGGCGGAGACGAGCCGGGCTGCGTCTACGTGGCCGGCACCGAGGCCGACCTGCGCCCCGCCGTCTTCACGGCCACGCTGGCGCTTCGCCGCGCCGGCATCCGCACTGAGGCCGACTACCAGGGCCGCTCGCTCAAGGCCCAGTTCAAGCAGGCCGACAAGCACGGCGCCGTCCTGTGCGTGGTGCTGGGCCCCGAGGAGGTCGAGGCCGGCACCGCGACCATCCGCGACATGAAGACCCACGAGCAGGTGAGCGTGCCCGCCGCCGAGCTCGCTGAGCGTGTGGCCGCCCGGCTCGCCCAGGCCTAAGCCTCGTGAGCTCGCAAGATAAGACCAACGGGGGAGTCGGCGTTGCGCTTGCGGCGCCGGCCCTCATCTATGAGGACGAGTGGCTGCTCGCGGCCGACAAGCCCGCCGGCGTCATCGTGCATGGTGACGACACAGGTACCGCCACGCTCACCGACGCCGTGCGCGCCCACCTCCTGGACGAGGGGCGCGAGGAGGCCGCCGCGCAGCTCCAGGCCGTGCAGCGCCTCGACGCTGACACGACGGGCCTCGTGCTGTTCTCGCTCTCCAAGGAGGTGCAGCCCAGGCTTGACGCCCTCGTGGCGGAGCACGACGGCATCGAGAAGCGCTATCTCGCCATCGTGCGCGGGGAGGTACCGCCCACGCTCACCCGCATCGACACCGGTCTTGCCCGCGACCGCCATGACGCACGTCGCATGCGCGTCGACGCCCGCGGCAAGCCCTCGCTCACGCTCGTGCGCCCGCTCGACGTCGCGGGCCCGCGCCGCGCCCGCGTGAGCCTGGTCGAGCTCACGCTCAGGACCGGGCGCAAGCACCAGATTCGCGTGCACCTTGCGAGCCGTGGCTACCCCATCCTGGGCGACGCCCTCTACGGCGTGCCGGCCGACCGCGCGGGTCGCACCCCGCTCATGCTCCATGCCGTCAGCGAGGTTCTCGCCCATCCCGTGACGGGCGAGCGGCTGGCCCTGAGCGTTCCGTATCCCGAACGATTTGCCCCTTATTTTTCGAGGTAACGGGCCTTTTCGTGTGGAATGGGCGAGAAGCGCAAATGAGGGACACCCCAGCGCGCATCCGCCCAAGTTGACTGCTAATATATGGTCGTTTGACTGAGGCGCGCCTGGGGAGGCGCGTGACTACGTCTGCGCGGGCGCGCATGGGGATGCGTGGCCGCGCCGGGCCAAGCGGGGCCCAAAACTGGAGGAGAGGACTTTCATGGCTGGAACTATGCGTGGCGTCTACACCAACCTAACCGACATCCGACGCAGGGTGTTCACCGAGGTCGCCAAGGTGGCCTACGGCTCTGCCAAGGACCTGGCGACGACCGAGGACCCCGTTCCCGAGGCGGTCCACGAGCTGCGCCAGCTGCCCTACAAGCTCATTCCCGGCAACGTCGCAACCTACCGCGAGTCGGTCTTCCTCGAGCGTGCCATCGTCCAGGAGCGCATCCGCCTGGCTATGGGCCTGCCGCTGCAGGACCTCGACCGCCCGGAGACGGTCTCCGACGGCATCAAGAAGGCCGCCGTGTCGGAGACCTATTACGAGCCGCCGCTGGTCAACGTCATCAAGTTTGCCTGCAACGCCTGCGAGGACAACGTCTACCGCGTGATGCCCAACGCCTGCCAGGGCTGCCTGGCGCACCCCTGCCGAGAGATCTGCCCCAAGGGCGCCATTTCGTTCAAGGATAAGAAGGCGTTCATCGACCACGACAAGTGCATCAAGTGCGGCCGCTGCGCCAACGTGTGCCCCTACCACGCCATTCACCACCACGTGCGCCCCTGCGCCGACGCGTGCGGCATGCACGCGATTGGCTCTGACGAGCACGGCCGCGCAGAGATCGACTACGAGAAGTGCGTGAGCTGCGGCCAGTGCCTCGTGAACTGCCCGTTTGGCGCCATCGCCGACAAGAGCCAGATCTTCCAGACGATCATGGCCATCAACGCGGGTGACGAGGTCATCGCCGAGGTGGCGCCCGCCTTCGTGGGCCAGTTTGGCGGCAAGGGCAACGTGGACAAGCTGCGCGAGGCCTTCAAGGAGCTGGGATTTGCCGGCATGGAGGAGGTGGCCCTGGGCGCCGACCTGTGCACGGTGGAGGAGGCCGAGGACTTCCTCGAGGAGGTGCCCGAGAAGATTCCGTTCATGGGCACGAGCTGCTGCCCGGCATGGTCGGTCATGGCCAAGAAGGAGTTCCCCGAGCACGCGGACTGCATCTCCATGGCGCTCACGCCCATGACGCTCACGGCCAGGCTCATCCGCAGGCAGCACCCCAACGCCAAGATCGTCTTCGTGGGGCCCTGCTCGGCCAAGAAGCTCGAGGCCATGCGCAAGAGCGTCAAGAGCGAGGTCGACTTCGTGCTCACGTTCGAGGAGATGGCCGGCATGATGCAGGCCAAGGACATCGACTACACCAAGCTTGCCGGCGAGGGCGGCGACTTTGACGTGGCGAGCGCCGACGGCCGAGGCTTTGCCGTTGCCGGTGGCGTGGCCAACGCCGTTGTGAACGCGATCCACCGCCGCTACCCGGACCGCGAGGTCAACGTGGCCAATGCCGAGGGCCTCGACGAGTGCCGCAAGATGATGCGCATGGCCGTGAAGGGCAAGTACGACGGCTACCTGCTCGAGGGCATGGCGTGCCCGGGCGGCTGCGTGGCCGGCGCCGGCACGCTGCAGGCCGTGGCCAAGTCTGCGGGCGCGGTAAAGATGTACTCCAAGAAGAGCTCGCGCAAGAACGCCACCGAGAATGCCTACCGCATGCTCATCCCCGAGCTTGAGCGCGACGAGGACGGTGCTCACGAGCTCGAACAGGTTGCCGAGACCGACGAGGCGCAGAAGCCTAAGGCGTAAGCATCTAGCTGGGGTCTGTTGCTCGAGAAGCAAGCGCGAGGGCCGCGGGCGTCACGTGACGCTCGCGGCCCTCTTCTCTGTTGCGGGCTGTTTTGTTTGCGAGGGGCTGTCGGCGCCCGCGACGGCTCGGTGGCTTGCGGGCCCGCCGCTCTTCTCGGCTCCGCCGTTCCTCTCGCACTTGTCGCCGGGCGGGTCGCGGAGATGCGCCGCTAGGCCTGCTCGAGTGCCTGGGCGATGTCGGCGACGAGGTCCTCGGTGCCCTCGAGGCCGCAGCTCATGCGCACCATCGCGGGGGAGATGCCGGCGGCCACGAGCTCCTCGTCGGTCATCTGACGATGGGTCGAGCTCGCGGGGTGCAGGCAGCAGGTGCGGGCGTCTGCCACGTGCGTCTCGATCGCGGCGATGTTGAGGGCGGCCATGAAGCGCTCGGCAGCCTCGCGGCCGCCGGCCAGCTCGAACGACACGACGCCGCACGAGCCGTTGGGCAGGTACTTCTGCGCGAGCTCGTGGTAGGGGTCGCCGGCCAGGCTCGGGTAGCGCACGCCCGAGACCTTAGGGCTGCCAGCGAGGAACTCGGCCACGGCGGTGCCGTTCTTGCAGTGCTGCGGCATGCGCACGTGCAGGCTCTCGAGGCCAAGGTTCAGGATGAAGGCGTTCTGCGGGCTCTGGATCGAGCCAAAGTCGCGCATGAGCTGCGACGTTGCCTTGGTGATGAAGGCGCCCTCACGGCCGAACTTCTCGGCGTAGACGATGCCGTGGTAGGACTCGTCGGGGGTGGTGAGGCCGGGGAACTTGTCGGCGTGGACCATCCAGTCGAAATTGCCCGAGTCGACGATGGCGCCGCCGACGCCCGCGCCGTGGCCGTCCATGTACTTGGTGGTGGAGTGGGTCACGATGTCGGCGCCCCACTCGATGGGGCGACAGTTGACGGGCGTGGGGAAGGTGTTGTCGACGATGAGGGGCACGCCGTGGGCGTGGGCGGCCGCGGCGAAGCGCTCGATGTCGAGGACCGCGAGGGCGGGGTTGGCGATCGTCTCGCCAAAGACGGCGCGCGTGTTGGGACGGAAGGCCGCCTCGAGCTCCTCCTCGGTGCAGTCGGGCGCGACGAAGGTGCTTTCGATGCCCATCTTGGCCATGGTGTGGGCGATGAGGTTGAACGAGCCGCCGTAGATGGCCGAGCTCGCGACTATGTGGCTGCCCGCCTCGCAGATGTTGAACAGGGCAAAGAAGTTCGCGGCCTGGCCCGAGCTCGTGAGCATGCCGGCCGTGCCGCCCTCGAGCTCGGCGATCTTGGCGGCCACGTGGTCGTTCGTGGGGTTCTGCAGGCGCGTGTAGAAGTAGCCCGAGTCCTCGAGGTCAAAGAGGCGACCCATCTGCTCGGAGGTGTCGTACTTGAAGGTGGTGCTCTGGATGATGGGGACCTGGCGTGGCTCGCCGTTGCCGGGACGGTAGCCGCCCTGGACGCAGGTGGTGTCGATGGACATGGGTAACCTCCGTGTGCGGGTTTAGTTGCGCTTCTTATCGTATGCCTAAAACCCTATGGAGATTAGGAATTACTTGCGAGGGGGAGAAGTGCGCTGAAATAAGCGAGCGACCGCCTTTGTGCGAAGACGCCCGTTCTGTGGGCTCGGCCCAAGCGCTGCTTTCAAACAGGAGGCATGAAACCCTTCGTTCGCACTCAGTACAGCTCAAGGTGTTCCCCATGAGCTGCGAGCTTGCCGGGGGCCGGGACGAGGGGCTCTTGACCTCGGCCCGGAGTTCTAGCCGCGAATCGCGTGGGCAAGCTCGTCTGCCGTGGAGGCAATCGTGGCGGCGCCGGCAGCGCGCAGCTGCTCGACGGTCCTGAAGCCCCAGCTCACGGCTATGCAGGGAAGGTCTGCGTTCGCGGCGGTCGCCACGTCGACCTCGGAATCGCCCACGTAGACGGCGCGCCCGGCCGCAGCATCCGCCTGGGCTGCGGCGCCCAGGCGGGTGAGCGCCGTGTCGACCATGATGCGGTTGGGCTTCTTGGGCACCGTGTCGCTCGAGCCCATTGCCACGTCGAAGACGCCGGGGTAGTAGCTGTCCATGAGCTCGCGCACCGCGTAGTTGGACTTGTTGGAGACCACGGCGACGCGCCTGCCCTCGTCGCGAAGGCGCGCGGCGAGCTCGACCATGCCGGGGTAGGGGTGGGTGTGGTCGTTCTTGTGGGCGGCGTAGTAGTGGTCAAACGCGCTGGTGACGCGGGTCGTGAGCTCGGGCGATGCGCTGGCGGGCAGGGAGCGCTCGATGAGCTTGGCGCGCCCGTTGCCCACGCGCGCCTGGGTCTGCGCGAGCGTCGCGGGCGCCAGGCCGCAGGCGTCAAGCGCGTGCGCCAGCGCCAGGTGCAGGTCCTCGATGGTGTTCAGCAGCGTTCCGTCGAGGTCGAAAATCACGGTGGCGTAGCCGGTTGTCCCAAGCTTGGTGTCTGACACGGATGCTCCTTACGGTTGTCTGCGAACCCAGATTATGGCGCGAATGCGCACTGATGTCTCGCGTCATGGCCATCCATCGACCCAATAGATGCGCTCGCGGACTGGTGCTTGCGGGCGCACATCAATTGCGTTACACGCGGGTTACGGCGGGTACCTCCCTCCTTTCAGCTGCTATCATGGAAAGGAAACATGTGCGGGTGCACAGGGCTTGTGCACCCGCGTGCATGAGAGCCTGAGGAGGTACCTTTGTCAGCAAACAACACCAGCTCCGGGCGCGACAAGCAGCGCTACGAGGCACAGGCGGCCGCGGCGCGTACGTTTGCCGAGGTAGACCTGCCCGAGAGCCTGCGCGACAACCTCGAGCTGTTCCTGCGCCTCCTGCGCGAGGTGCTCACCGAGTACTCGCCCGAGCTCCGCGCAACGTTTGACGAGCTGCTCTCCGACCTCATCGCCGCCGACGAGCGCGGCGTCGTGAGCGCCACCGGCGCCTCCGAGGAGGACGAGAACTTCCGTCACGCCTACGAGCTCATGCGCGGCCTCACCGTCGAGCAGCAGACCATGGTCACCCGCGCCCTCACCGCCTACTTCCACCTCGCGAACCTCTCCGAGGAGAACTTCCGCGTGCAGACCCTGCACGAGCGCGAGCGCGAGGTGTCGCTTGACTCCGAGACCGACGAGAGCAATGCCCTCGCCGTGGCCTACCACCAGCTCATCGAGGAGGCCGGCCCCGAGCGCGCCTACGAGCTGCTGAACCGCCTCGAGTTTCACCCGGTCTTCACCGCGCACCCCACCGAGGCGCGCCGCAAGGCCGTCGAGGGCAAGATTCGCCGCATCGCCCGCCTGCTCGAGGACCACCCGCGCCTGGGCGGCTCCGACCTCGCGGAGAACGAGCGCCACATGCTCCAGGAGATCGACGCGCTGCTGCGCACGAGTCCCATCGCCCTCAAGAAGCCCACGCCGGTCGAAGAGGCCGACACGATTATCGACATCTTCGACAACACGCTGTTTGACATGGTGCCGCAGGTCTACCGCCGCTTCGACGACTGGGTGCTGGGCGACGACGCCGGCCGCGTGGCCCCGGTGTGCCCGGCCTTCTTCCACCCCGGCTCCTGGATTGGCTCCGACCGCGACGGCAACCCCAACGTCACGGCCAAGGTGAGCCGTCAGGTGGCGGCCAAGTTCTTCACCCACATGGTGGCGACCCTCGAGGACAAGTGCCGCCGCATCGGCCGCAACCTCACGCTCGACGCCGAGCACTCCAAGCCCTCGCCCGAGCTCGTCAACCTGTGGAACCACCAGGTCGAGATGAGCGAGGTGCTCACCGCCCGCGCCCAGCTCATCAGCGAGTCTGAGCCGCATCGCGCCGTCATGCTCGTCATGGCAGACCGCCTGGGCGCCACGATTCGCCGCAACTCCGACACAATGTATCGCTCCTGCGACGAGTTCCTGTCCGACCTGCGCATCGTGCAGCGCTCGCTCGCCCAGAGCAACGCCTGCCGCGCCGCCTACGGCCCCGTCCAGACCCTCATTTGGCAGACGGAGACCTTTGGCTTTCACATGGTCGAGATGGAGTTCCGTCAGCACTCGATCGTGCACAGTCGCGCGCTGGCAGACATCCACAAGCACGGCCGCAACGGCGAGCGCGGGCCGCTCGACCCGATGACTCGCGAGGTGCTCGACACGTTCCGCGCGCTGGGTTCCATCCAGAAGCGCTACGGTGCCAAGATGGCCCGTCGCTACATCATCTCGTTCACGAAGAGCGCCCAGAACGTCGCCGACGTCTACGAGCTCAACCGCCTGGCCTTCGCCCACGCCGAGGACGTGCCCACGATCGACGTCATCCCGCTGTTCGAGCAGCTCGAGGACCTCGAGAACTGCGTCGCCGTACTCGACGACATGCTCGAGCTGCCCGACGTCCAGCGCCGCCTGTCCGAGACGGGCCGCAAGATGGAGGTCATGCTCGGCTACTCCGACTCATCGAAGGACGCCGGCCCCACCACGGCCACGCTCGCCCTGCACTCCGCCCAGGAGCGCATCGCCCAGTGGGCCAAGCACAACGACATCGATCTCGTGCTCATGCACGGTCGCGGCGGCGCCGTGGGCCGTGGCGGCGGCCCGGCCAACCGTGCCGTGCTGGCGCAGCCCGCGGGCTCGGTCAATTGCTTTTTTAAGCTCACCGAGCAGGGCGAGGTCATCTTTGCCCGCTACGGCAACCCGGTCCTGGCCCAGCGCCACATCGAGAGCGTCGCCGGCGCCACGCTGCTGCAGAGCGCTCCCTCGGTCGAGAAGACCAACACCGAGATGACCAAGAAGTACGCCGACATGGCCGCCAAGCTTTACGACGCGAGCCACGACCACTTCGTCGAGCTGCTCAACACGCCCGACTTCACGCCGTGGTTCTCGACCGTGACGCCGCTCGTCGAGATCGGCCTTCTCCCCATTGGCTCCCGTCCGGCCAAGCGTGGCCTGGGCGCAAAGTCGCTCGATGACCTGCGCACCATTCCGTGGGTCTTCAGCTGGAGCCAGGCGCGCATCAACCTGGCCGCGTGGTACGGCCTGGGCTATGCCTGCGAGAAGCTTGGCGACCTCGACCTGCTGCGTGCCGCCTACAGGGAGTGGCCGCTGTTCAGCACGTTCATCGACAACATCGAGATGTCGATCGCCAAGACCGACGGCCGCATCGCCCGCCACTACTTGGCCCTGGGCGACCGCGACGACCTCGCCAAGATGGTCCTCGACGAGATGGCCCTCACGCGCAAGTGGACGCTGGCCATCGTGGGAGACGAGTGGCCGCTGCAGCACCGCCGCGTGCTTGGCCAGGCCATCCGCGTGCGCAACCCCTACGTCGACGCCCTGTCGATCTCCCAGGTGCGCGCCCTCACGGCCCTGCGCGAGCACGAGGCGGAGCTCACTGCCAAGGAGCGCGAGCGCTACATCTCGCTGATCCTCTCCGCCGTCGCCGGTGTCTCCGCGGGCCTGCAGAACACGGGGTGATGCCCCGCGCATCTGCGCCCCACCCATGGCATTGCCAAGCCCGTCTCGCCCTGCGCGAGGCGGGCTTTTTGCATAGTCGGGGTGGGCGGTGTTGAACCTTGACACAATCCGGGTGAGTGGGGTAAATCCGCTCGGGCGAGACGCGACCGATTGCACGACCTGCCTGGCTCTAATGGTCCAGCGGCTCGTCGTGCCACAGCACACGCTCGTCGATGTACTCGAGCAGGTGCGGGATGCGGCAGCGCCGCGCCGCCCACCATCGCGGGGATGATGAGCCACTTGCCGCGGCGCTCGGTGTCGGGTACGGGCTCCATGTCCTGGTCTGCGATGACGGTGCCTCCGGGCTGGAGCTCGCCGGTGCCGTTGCGGGGGATGGGAGCGGCCCCGCAACTTGTAAGGGTTTTGCCCCGCTCCTACCTTCTGGCGATGTGACGTGGGGAAACGTCCGTCTCTCCCGTACACTGTGAACAATTATGTAAATTGGTTTAGGCCGGGGTTCACGCGGGGTTACGTGGCCTCTGGCCAAAAGGGGAGGAACATGGACCAGACACCTATGCCTGCCGACGAGCGGGCCGTGCGCGTCATCGAGGTGAAGCAGAGCGTGTTCGCGGCCAACGACCGCGCGGCCGACGGCTTGCGCGAGCGTCTGCGGCAGCGCGGCACCTTCCTGCTCAACCTCATGAGCAGCCCGGGCTCGGGCAAGACCACCACGCTGCGCCGCACCGTCGAAGTGCTCGCGGACAAGCTCACGATGGGCGTCATGGAGGCAGACATCGACTCGGACGTCGACGCCCGCACCATGGCAGACGCGGGCGTCATCGCCGTGCAGCTACACACGGGCGGCATGTGCCACCTCGACGCCGGCATGTGCGCGGCCGGCCTCGCTGAGCTCGACGCCGCTGCCGCCGAGGCGGGCGTCGATGCCATCGACCTCGCGGTTCTCGAGAACGTGGGCAACCTCGTGTGCCCCGCCGAGTTTGACACCGGCGCCTCCGTCAACGTTGCCATCCTCTCGGTGCCCGAGGGTCACGACAAGCCTCTCAAGTACCCGCTCATGTTCGAGGTCTGCGACGTGGTGCTTGTGAACAAGATTGACGTGGCGCCCTACTTCGATTTCGACATGGACGCCCTCGAGGCAAACGTCCACCTGCGCAACCCCAAGGCCAAGATCTTTGCGATGAGCGCCAAGACCGGCGAGGGCGTCGAGGCCTGGACCGGCTGGCTTGCCGAGGCCGTGGCCTCCTGGAAGGCCGGCACCTTCTCCAAGGACGCCCCCGCCAACGAGGACGCCCCGCACTACCCAAGCGTCTAGCGAACGAATCGCGAAGAAGCGTGACAAGGCCCCAACCCCTTTGTCACATCCGTGCCCATAAGGAGACAAGATGATTCTCAACGGACCTGGCATTTCCTACACCGAGCCCGACATCGGCTCCGAGTTCGTGCCGCCCATCCCCGAAAACCCGCGTCCCGCGATCGTGGCCCTCTGCGAGCACTGCACCAACCGCATCCTCGGCAGGAAGGAGCTTCTGCCCTACGAGTACTGGAGTTTTGCCGAGGCGGCCACCGACGAGCAGGCCACCATGCTCTGCAAGCTCAAGATGCGCGTTCCCTACACGCTTGACGCCGCCGTGAGTGCCACGGGCATCGCCGCCGAGAAGCTCGAGCCCATGCTCGACGACCTCTCCTACGTGGGTCTTCTCGAGTACAACTGGGAGAACGACGCCCACGAGAAGCAGTGGGTGCTTCCCATGCTCGTGCCTGGCTCCGCCGAGTTCCTCAACATGCGCCCCGCCGAGCTCAAGGACCACCCCGTCTACGCCAAGTTCTTCGAGCAGGCCTCCAAGGGCCCTCTCTCCAAGGCCACGCCCATGGTGCCGCCCGGCGGCGCCGGCATCGGCATGCACGTGATTCCCGTCGAGCAGGCCATCGAGCACGAGAGCCAGTCCATCTCGATCGAGCACATCAAGCACTGGCTCGACAAGTACGACGGCAAGTACGCCGCGAGCACCTGCAGCTGCCGTGCCAGCCGTGACACGCTGGGCGAGGGCTGCGGCGACGACTTCAACGACTGGTGCATCGCCGTGGGCGACATGGCCGACTACGTGGTCGAGACCAACCGCGGCCGCTACATCACGCGCGAGGAGGCCCTCGAGATCTTCCAGCGCGCCGAGGACAACGGCTTCGTGCACCAGATCACCAATATCGACGGCGAGAACAAGATCTTCGCCATCTGCAACTGCAACGTGAACGTCTGCTATGCCCTGCGCACCTCGCAGCTGTTCAACACGCCCAACCTCTCGCGCTCGGCCTACGTGGCGCGCGTCGAGTCCAGCAAGTGCGTGGCCTGCGGCCGCTGCGTCGAGGTCTGCCCGGCCGGCGCCGCCAAGCTCGGCCAGAAGCTGTGCCTTAAGTCCACCGGCAAGGCCCCCAGCTATCCCGTGCAGGAGCTGCCCGACGCCGTCAAGTGGGGTCCCGAGAAGTGGAGTCCCGACTACCGCAACAAGAACCGCGTCGAGACGCACGAGACGGGCACTGCCCCCTGCAAGAGCGCCTGTCCCGCCCACATCGCCGTCCAGGGCTACCTCAAGCTCGCGAGCCAGGGCCGCTACACCGAGGCCCTTGCCCTCATCAAGCGCGAGAACCCGCTGCCGTCCGTCTGCGGCCGCATCTGCAACCGCCGCTGCGAGGACGCCTGCACCCGCGGCCGCATCGACGAGGCCATCGCCATCGACGAGGTCAAGCGCTTCATCGCCCAGCAGGACCTCAACGCCGAGACCCGCTACATCCCCTCGCAGGTGCGCCCCAAGGTTCGCGGCGACTTCGAGGAGAAAGTCGCGATCATCGGCGCCGGCCCCGCGGGCCTCACCTGCGCCTTCTTCCTAGCCGAGAAGGGCTACAAGCCCGTCGTGTTCGAGAAGAACGCGCGCCCGGGTGGCATGCTCACCTACGGCATCCCGGCCTACAAGCTGGGCAAGGACGTCGTGCAGGCCGAGGTCGACGTCATCGAGGCCATGGGCGTTGAGTTCCGCTATGGCGTCGAAGTGGGCCGCGACGTGACGCTTGCCCAGCTGCGCGAGCAGGGCTTCTCTGCCTTCTACGTGGCCATTGGCTGCCAGGGCGGCCGCCGCGCCAACATCCCCGGCGAGGACGCCGAGGGCGTCACCGTGGCCGTCGACTTCCTGCGCAAGGTTGCCGAGACGCAGCTCGACGGCGGCGTGGCCGAGCCCGTGAGCGGCAGGGTCGTCGTTGTGGGCGGCGGCAACGTCGCCATCGACGTGGCCCGCACCGCCGCCCGTCTGGGCGCCGAGAGCGTCGACATGCTCTGCCTCGAGGCCCGCGATATCATGCCCGCCTCCAACGAGGAGGTCGCCGAGGCTGAGAGCGACGGCGTGCGCCTGTCGTGCGGCTGGGGCCCGGCCGAGGTCCTTGCGCAGGACGGCCACGTCACCGGCGTGCGCTTCAAGCGCTGCACCAGCGTCTTTGACGATGAGGGCCGCTTTGCCCCCACCTACGACGAGGCCGACACGATCGACGTCGCCTGCGACCAGCTCGTCCTCTCCATTGGCCAGAGCATCGAGTGGGGCAACCTCCTCGAGGGTTCGGCCGTGGAGCTGGGCCGCGGCCAGGGCGCGGTGGCAGACCCCAAGACCTACCAGACCGCTGAGCCTGACATCTTCGTGGGCGGCGACGTCTACACCGGCCCCAAGTTCGCAATCGACGCCATCGCCGCCGGTCACGAGGCGGCCGTCTCGATTCACCGCTTCGTGCAGGGCGGCACGCTCACCATTGGCCGCAACCCGCGTAGCTATCGCGAGCTCAACCGCGACGACATCGAGCCGGGCTCGTATGACACCACGAGCCGCCAGGAGCCCGCGATCGACCACGAGCGCGAGCGCACGGCCCCGTTCGAGGAGTACGCCCAGGGCTTCACCGAGGAGCAGGTACGCGCCGAGACCGCCCGCTGCCTGGGCTGCGGCGCCTCGATCGTCGATGCCAACAAGTGCATTGGCTGCGGCCTGTGCACGACCAAGTGTGCCTTCGATGCCATCCACCTCCACCGCGAGCGCCCCGAGTGCTCCACAATGGTCAAGTACGAGGAGAAGATCCCCTCGCTGCTCAAGTACGCTGCCAAGCGTCAGTTCAAGATCATGTTCAACCGCAAGTAGCGGCTGAGCGTGCGCCATGGGGTGCCCGCTGCCGCCATCGCACGCGGCGCGGGCGCCCCGCTTTTGTGTGGAAGGGGAGTGCGCGTGCACGAGCTGGGAATCGTGTTCTACATCATCGACGACGCCAAGAAGGCGGCCACGGACAACGGCCTCACGAGCGTCAAGAGCGTGACGCTCACCTTGGGCGAGGTCTCGGGCGTGGTGCCCGAGCTGCTCGAGGACGCCTGGACGTGGGCCTGCAAGCGCGAGCCCATGATGGAGGGCTGTGAGCTCAAGGTCGAACCGCTCGTGGCCATGACCCACTGCGACGGCTGCGGGGCCGACTACCCAACCGTGGCGCACGGCCGCACCTGCCCGCATTGCGGCAGCGACGACACCTACCTCTTGCGCGGCCGCGAGGTGGTTCTCTCCCAGATCGAGGCCTACTAGCAGGCCGGGGACAGGGGGACGGGTCTTTTGTCCCCGCACTTGTTACAAGATTCTTTCTCGCGTGTTGCCGGTTGTTGGATGTAACGGACGCGACACATCCGCTGCGTAAGGTTGCAAAGGCCTGAACCCACACGGAGAAGGACTAAGACCATGGAGCCTCACCAGCAAGACGCAACCAATGAGGGGCTGTATCGCCCCAGCTACGAGCATGATGCGTGCGGCATTGGCGCCATCGCCCAGCTCAAGGGCGTGCGCAGCCACCAGACGCTTGACGATGCCCTGTCGGTGCTCGTGAACCTCGAGCACCGCGGTGGCAAGGGCCTCGAGCGCAACACCGGCGATGGCGCCGGCGTGCTGTTCCAGGTGCCCCACCGCTTCTTTCGCAAGGAGGCGCAGAAGGAGGGCCAGCTGCTGCCCGACGAGGGCGACTACGGCGTGGCCATGCTCTTCTTCCCCCACTCCGACGAGTGCGGCGAGACCGATGGCGCGGCAGACCCCGAGGCCGTCGCTGCCGCCATCCGCGTCTTCGAGGAGGGCTGCGCCGAGTGCGGCGTGCCCCTGATGTTCTGGCGTCGCGTGCCCGTTGACCCGCATGACCTGGGCGACACGGCCAAGGCCTGCATGCCCACCATCCTCCAGGCGTTCCTCCGCCGCCCCGAGGGCGTCGAGCGCGGCCTTGCCTTCGAGCGCAAGCTCTACGTGTGCCGCCGCACCATCGAGCGTGCCGCCGACGCCAATCCGGCGCTCGCAAACAAGATCTTCTACGTCTGCTCGATGAGCGCCCGCACCATCGTCTACAAGGGCATGCTCGTCGCCACGCAGATGCGCCGTTTCTTCACCGACCTCAACGACGCCGCCGTCGAGACGGCGCTGGCCCTTGTGCACTCGCGCTACTCGACCAACACGACGCCCAGCTGGGAGCGCGCGCACCCCAACCGCTACATCATCCACAACGGCGAGATCAACACCCTGCGCGGCAACGTCTCCTGGATTCGCGCCCGCGAACCAAACCTCTACAGCCCGGCGCTGCAGCACGACCTCGAGCGCGTGCTGCCCATCATCAACCGCGAGGGCTCTGACTCCGCCATCCTCGACAACGTGCTCGAGTTCCTCACGATGAACGGGCGGCCGCTCGACCGTGCCGTGACGCTCATGATTCCCGAGCCGTGGGACCACAACCCCAACCTCTCCGAGAAGCGCCGCGCCTACGACGCCTACCAGTCGATGCTCATGGAGCCCTGGGACGGCCCCGCCGCGATCGCCTTCACCGACGGCCGCATCCTGGGCGCCGTCCTCGACCGCAACGGCCTGCGCCCGGCGCGCTACTACGTCACCCGCGACGACCGCATCATCCTGTCGTCCGAGGTGGGAACCATCGACGTGGAGCCCGAGAACATCCTGCGCGCGGGCTGCCTGGGCCCGGGCGAGATGCTCGAGGTCGACCCCGCCCAAGGTCGCGTGATCTGGAACGACGAGATTCGCGACAAGTACGCCAACGAGAAGCCCTACCGCGACTGGCTGGGCGACGAGACCCTCGATATTCACGACCTGCGCGAGCCCGACGCCGCCGAGCTGCCGGCCGAGCCCGACGCGGGGCTGCCCCTCACCGAGCGCCTCGCCAAGCACGGCTACCACTACGACAACGTCGACGAGCTCGTGCGCCCCATGGCCACGGCCGCCAAGGTGCCGCTCGCCTCGATGGGCGTCGACGCGCCGCTTGCGGTGCTGTCGGGCAAGACGCGCAGCTTCTTTGACTACTTTCACCAGCTGTTTGCCCAGGTCACGAACCCGCCCATCGACGCCCTGCGCGAGAGCCTCGTGACGAGCTCGGTGCTTTACCTCGGCAACCACGGAAACCTCCTCGAGGACTGCCGCGACACCTGCCGCCTCGTGCGCCTGCAGGGGCCGCTGCTTACCCACGACGCCTTCCGTCGCATTTGCGCCATCGACCGCGTGGGCTTCCGCACCCAGGTCTTCCACGCCACCTACCGCCGCGACGCCGGCGAGGGTGCGCTTGAGGCCGCACTTGCCCGCCTCAACGACGAAATTGCCGAGGCCGTGCGCGGCGGCACCAACATCGTCGTGATCTCTGACCGCGCCGCGGCCGGAGAGGTGCCCATCCCGAGCCTGCTCGCCCTGGGCAGCGTCCACAACCACCTCATCCGCACCGGCCTGCGCATGCTCGCCGACATCGTGATCGAGACCGGCGACGCCGTCTGCGCCCATGACTTCGCCTGCCTCGTGGGCTACTCCGCGAGCGGCATCTACCCCTACATGGCCCACGAGTGCATCCGTGACCTCGTGGTCAAGGGCCAGATTGGCCTCGATGCCGACGAGGCCGTGGCCAACTACGACCGCGCGGTGACGGCCGGTATCACCTCGATCATGTCCAAGATGGGCATCTCGACGATGCAGGGATACCACTCCGCCCAGATCTTCGAGGTCATTGGACTGTCCGACGATCTCGTCGACCACTACTTCACCTCGACCACCACGAGCGTGGGCGGCCTGGGCATCGACGGCGTGCAGCGCGAGTGCTCCGAGCGCTACGACGCGGCCCTGGCCCTTGCCAAGACCCCCTCGCCCGACCAGCTGCCGAGCCTGGGCCTCACGAAGTGGCGCCCGCTGGGAGGCGAGCAGCACCTCATTGAGCCGCAGGCCATCTACCTGCTGCAGCGCGCCTGCTCCGAAGGCAGCATGGACCTCTTCCGCCAGTACAGCGCTCTCATCCACCGCGCAGGCCGCGCCGTGACCCTGCGCGACCTCATGGACTTCGACGCGAGCGGGCGCACGTCCGTGCCGCTCGACGAGGTCGAGCCCGTGAGCGAGATCGTCAGGCGCTTCAACACCGGCGCCATGAGCTACGGCTCCATCTCGAAGGAGGCCCACGAGACCCTCGCCATCGCGATGAACCGCCTGCATGGCCGCTCCAACACCGGCGAGGGCGGCGAGGACCCCGCCCGCGAGGTGCCGCTGCCCAACGGCGACTCGCGCAAGAGCGCCATCAAGCAGGTGGCCTCGGGCCGCTTTGGCGTCACGAGCCGCTACCTTTCGAGCGCCATCGAGATCCAGATCAAGATGGCCCAGGGTGCCAAGCCCGGCGAGGGCGGACATCTGCCCGGCAAGAAGGTCTACCCCTGGATCGCCGAGGTGCGCCAGTCGACCCCGGGCGTGGGCCTCATCTCGCCGCCGCCCCACCACGACATCTACTCGATCGAGGACCTCGCCGAGCTCATCTTCGACCTCAAGAACGCCAACCCCGGCGCTCGCATCTCGGTGAAGCTCTGCGCACTGGCCGGCGTGGGCACCATCGCCACGGGCGTCGCCAAGGGCGGTGCCGACAAGATCACGATCAGCGGCCACAACGGTGGCACGGGCGCCGCCCCTCGCGACTCGATCTGGCACGCGGGCATCCCGTTCGAGATCGGCCTTGCCGAGACCCAGCAGACCCTGCTGCGCAACGGCCTGCGCTCGCGCGTTGTGCTCGAGACCGACGGCAAGCTCATGGACGGCCGCGACGTCGCCATCGCCGCCCTTCTGGGCGCCGAGGAGTTTGGCTTTGCCACGATGCCCCTCGTCGCCATGGGATGCCTCATGCAGCGCGACTGCCAGCAGGACACCTGCCCGGCCGGCATCGCCACGCAGAACTGCAAGCTGCGCGGGCGCTTCACCGGCTCTCCCGAGCAGGTCATCAACTTCATGGAGTTCACGGCCGCCGAGCTGCGCGAGATCATGGCGCGCCTGGGCTTCCGCACCGTCGACGAGATGGTGGGCCACCCCGAGTGCCTGCGCCAGGTTGCCGTCGAGGGCAGCTGGAAGGCCAACACCGTTGACCTGTCGCGTGTGCTGGCCGGTGCCACGAACGAGTTTGGCCGCAAGATCCCCGGCGCGGAAGGGCACCACTTCCTGCCGAGCATGGCGCCTGACCTCGAGCTCGACCGCGCGCTTGACGCCACGCTGCTCGTGCCCTACACCGAGGCTGCCCGCAGGCACCTTGAGCCCATCCGCTTCCACGCCGACATCGACAACGTGAACCGCTGCGTGGGCACGATGCTCGGCCACGAGGTCACCGCGGCCCATCCCGAGGGGCTGCCCGACGGCTCAATCACGGTCGACTGCACGGGTGCTGGCGGCCAGAGCTTTGGTGCCTTCCTGCCGAAGGGCGTCACGCTCAACATCGAGGGCGACGCCAACGACTACTTTGGCAAGGGCCTCTCGGGCGGCATCGTCTCGGTGCGCCCGCCCGAGCGCGCCAATTATAAGTTCGACGAGAACATCATCGTGGGCAACGTCGCCTTCTACGGCGCCACGAGCGGCAAGGGCTTCGTGAACGGCCTCGCCGGCCAGCGCTTCGCCGTGCGCAACTCCGGCGCCACCGTGGTGGTCGAAGGCGTGGGCAACCACGGCTGCGAGTACATGACGGGCGGCATCGCCCTTGTGCTGGGCGAGGTTGGCCTCAACTTCGCCGCGGGCATGAGCGGCGGCGTGGCCTACGTGTTCGACGAGTTTGGCACCCTTGCCAGTCGCTGCAACACCGATATGGTCGACCTCAAGGCCCCGACGGCCGACGAGCTCGAGCTCATCCGCGGCCTGGTCGAGGAGCACGTGCGGCGCACCTCGAGCCCGCGCGGCATCAAGATGCTCTACCGCTTCGAGACGTACAAGAACAAGTTCGTGAAGGTGATCCCGCGCGACTACGAGCGCGTGCTCGACGCCGTCGCCGCGGCCGAGGCGCAGGGCAAGACCCACGAGGAGGCCCTGCAGGTGGCCTTCGACCAGATCACGGGGAGGAACTAGCATGGGCAAGCCAGGAGCGTTTCTCGAGCAGGGGCGCCAGGGTCACGGCACGCGCCCGGTTGAGGAGCGCACGAAGGACTTCGACGAGCTCTACGAGCCCCTCTCCCGCGAGCTGCAGCAGCTGCAGGCGAGCCGCTGCATGATGTGCGGCGTGGCCTTCTGCCAAAGCGGCGTGTCGTTTGGGCACGCCCGCCCCAGCGGCTGCCCCCTGCACAACCTCATCCCCGAGTGGAACGACCTCGTCTATCGAGGCCAGTGGGAGCAGGCCGCCGAGCGCCTGGCGCTCACGAGCCCCATGCCCGAGTTTACGAGCCGCGTGTGCCCGGCGCTGTGCGAGGCGGCCTGCAACCTGGGCCGCGCCGACGAGCCCGAGACGATCCACGACAACGAGCGCGCCATCAGCGACTGGCAGTGGGAGCATGGCGGCCCCGCCCGCTTTGAGCCTGCGGCCGAGGGTGCTGCGCGCGTGGCCGTGGTGGGCTCGGGCCCGGCCGGCCTCGTGAGTGCCTGGGAGCTCGCCCGTCGCGGTGCCCGCGTGACGGTCCTCGAGCGCGATGACCGCGCCGGCGGCCTTCTCATGTACGGCATCCCCAACATGAAGCTCGACAAGTCCGTGGTGGAGCGCCGTGTGGCGCTCATGGCCGAGCTTGGCATTGAGTTCAGGCTGGGCGTCGACGCGAGCGACGTGGCCGTTGCCGCAAGCCTTGCCAAGGAGTTCGACGCCGTGGTGGTTGCCGCGGGCGCCCGTGCGCCGCGTGGCCTTGGCGCGGCTGGCTTTGACGGGGGACTCGCGGCCGGTGGCGTGGTCTACGCCGTCGACTACCTCACGAGCGCCACGAAGGCCGTGCTGTCTGGCGCGGAGCCCGCCATCGATGCCGCCGACAAGGACGTTATCGTGATTGGCGGTGGCGACACGGGCAACGACTGCCTGGGCACCGCGGTGCGCCAGGGTGCGCGCAGCGTGCGCCAGCTCGAGTTCATGCCGTGCGCGCCCGAGACGCGCATGGCCTCCAACCAGTGGCCCGAGTGGCCTAACGTCAAGAAGACCGACTACGGCCAGCAGGAGGCCATCGCCCTCATGGGTGGCGAGATGCGCGAGTGGGCCGTCGACACGCTCGAGGTGCTGCGCGGCGAGGATGGCTCCGTGAGCGGCATCGAGGTCGTCGACCTCGACTGGACCGGCGGCAAGCCCGAGCGCGTCGAGGCGTCGCGCCGTACGATGGACGCGCAGCTCGTGCTTATCGCCTGTGGCTTTACGGGCCCCGAGCGCTCGGTGTTCGAGGCGCTGGGCGGCCAGATTGCCGCCCAGGGCCGTCCGCTGCCGGTCATGGCCGGCGCGGGCTCGCACCGTGTCGCCACGGCGGGCGAGGGCGCCGCAGTCTATGCGGCCGGTGACGCCCGCACGGGCTCGTCGCTTGTGGTCTCCGCCATGGCAGACGCCCTGGCGTGCGCCGGCGAGGTTGCCGAGGCGCTGGGGTTGTAGGGAGCCTGATGCCTGTGGTCGCTGCCAGTCGTGACCGCGGGGCCGCGTGGCGTGCTGGCTGTGGGGGCGGCACTCGCTTGCGAACGCTTCGTGTTTGACTTGTGGGGACCAGCCGCGTGCGTGCGGCTGGCCCCATTTTTGCTGCGGCTGGCTGGTACCATCGCGCTGACACGACGAGCGCCGGCGCGTCCGGCGAGAGGGGAGAGCGCGATGAGCGAGCAGGTTGTCCACGGTCAGGTTGAGGCCATGGCAGATGCGGAGCAGATCCGACGCATTGAGCGGGCGCGCGAGGTGCTCGTTGCCCAGCTCGTGGGCCTGGGCGCCACGATGTGCGCCGCGATGGATGCCCACGAGGGCTTCGTGCCGTGCGAGCACGCCTTTGGCGTGGTCATCGAGGGCGCGGCAGCAGCATGTGCCTGCGAGGATGAGACGCGTCTCGAGGAGCTTACCGCTGCCGTGCGCGCCCGCTCCGAGCACGTGGCCGAGCACCGCGGCGTGGCGATGGGCGCGTCCGCGCACGTTGACATGACGGACGTAGACGCTGTCTCGCTGCTGCTGTGCGTGCTTGGCGGAGCCCCTCGCATGGTGCGTGCGATGCGTGCGGGCGTCATGTCGCAGGAGGCCAACGTGGCGCTCGTGCGTGCGCTGGCGTGCCTGGGCGAGAGGGGCCGGGACCTGGCGCCGTGCGTCCGCGAGCTCTCCGGCGCCATCGCAAGACTCGCGCTGTAAGGCACGGGTGTAGCCGCGGTCGTCGCGCTTCTCGCGTTGATGGTGCTGGCCGTGCCCGTGTGGCGAGCGACGCCCTGCGTCGGCAGCGTCATTCGCACCTGTCGCGCTTCTCGCACGGATCTTGCGCTTCTTGGCATATTCGAGTGGATGTGATTCTCGGCGTCGAGCTAATCGGTTCAAAAGGAGGGGCGGACAACCTTACTGGCTGTCCGCCCCTCTCGCATACGTGAGTTGTGGGCTGGCCCTACTTGGCGTCGGCCCAGACGCGCTCGGCCACGCGCTTGACCAGCGCGACCTTGGCCCACTGCTCCTCCTCGGTGAGCTTGTTGCCGCACTCGCAGGAGGCAAAGCCACACTGCGGGGAGAGGCAGAGGTGGTCGAGGGGCACGTACTTGGCCGCCTCGTTGATGCGCTGAACCAGCAGGTCCTCGTCCTCGAGGCCCGGTTGCTTGGAGGTCACGAGGCCCAGCACCACGTACTTGCCCTCGGCCACGTGGGCAAGGGGCTCAAAGCCGCCGGCGCGCGGCGTGTCAAACTCGAGGTAGAAGGCATTGACGTTCTCCTCGGCGAACAGGTACGGCGCGATGGGGTCGTAGCCGCCCTCGAAGGCGTAGGTGGAGTGGTAGTTGCCGCGGCAGACGTGCGTGTTGATGACGAGGTCCTCGGGCTTGCCCTCGATGGCGAGGTTGTTGAGGCGAACGCCCAGCTCGGAGACCTTCTGGATGTCGACGGGGCTCATGCCGGTCTTGGCCACGAAGTCCGCGTCGCAATAGATGCCCCAGGTGCAGTCGTCGAACTGGATGTTGCGGCAGCCGGCGGCGTAGAGGTCGGCGATGACGGTGCGGTAGGCGGCGGCGATGTCGGCGACGAGCTGCTCGTCATCGGCGTAGACGGCGCGCAGGCTCTCCTGCTGGCCGTCGCAGCGGTCGAGCGTGACCTCGGAGAAGGTCTGGATGGGCGCCGGGATGGTCTGGCGGGCAACCTGACCATCCTCCTCGAGGGCCTTCACGAACTTGAAGTGCTCGACGAACGGGTGGTTCTCGCCAGAGATCTTGCCCGTGACGACGGCGGTGTCGGCCGTGGTCTCCTCGTCGTGGAACATGTAGCCCGTGCGTGAGGTGCGGCGCTCGATGCCCTGCAGGCCCCACATGAAGTCGAGGTGCCAGTAGCTGCGGCGGAACTCGCCGTCGGTGATGACGTGCAAGCCGGCGGCCTTCTGCTTGGCGATGAGGTCGCGGATGGCCTCGTCCTCGACGACCTTGAGCTGGGCGTCATCGATCAGGTGCGCGGCGTGGTCGGCGCGGGCCTGCTTGAGGACGTCCGGGCGCAGGAAGCTGCCGACGACGTCGTAGCGGAAGGGCGAGTTCCAGTGATAGGACATGGGGTCTCCTTTGGTCGTGCGCCGCTGGGGCGCTTATCCGAGTGGTTTGCTGGTGATTAGTATTCCATGGCTTGCGGCTATCTGGTACTACGCGTCTTGTATGTCATTCCATAGACGTAGGCTATGGGATGTATGTGCGGGGCAAGCGCGGTGCCGGGCGTGCCGCTGGGCTGAGGCGCGCCATCGGTTTGGCACGTTTGCGGGCGCCGGGACGTGCACAACCGATGGGACGTTATGGCTGGTGGCGGGCCGCCATCGGTTTGGCACGTTTGAGGCGGCCGGGACGTGCATAACCGATGGGACGTTGAGGCTGGGCTATAGCGCCATCGGTTTCGCACATCTACAGGCCCTGGGACATGCCTAACCAATGGCACGTTGGAGCCGATGCACTGCCATCGGTTTGGCACGTTTGCGGGCGCCGGGAAGTGCGCAACCGATGGCGTGTTGAGGACAGATTGGTTGGCCATTGGTTTTGCGCGTCTGCCGTTCCAGAGGCGCGTCTAACTGATGGGGCCTTGCCCGAGACGTGCGCAACCGATGCGCGTTGCGGTCGCGCTCGAAAACATGCCGTTCGGCGGATTTGGCCCCTGGTCATTATTTGGCAAGAAATGGCTGTTGACCTCGTGTGTTAGACCCCTGTTAGATGCCTGTAAGATTCCTTGAGCGCCTGGCTTGCTATCCTCGCCCTACAAAGAGGGGAGGGGTCATGGCGCCGAGAAGAACGGCCGAGATAGATCGTCTGCTTGATGAGGCCCAGGGCAAGGGCACCTATCTGTCCGTTCACGACCGGGCGCTGAAGGCGGCGCTCGAGCGCAGGGTGGGACATGGCCTTGTCTCTCCGCGCCCGAGCCTGTATGCCCGAAAGGCGTATTGGGAGGGCCTGTCGCGCAGGCAAAGGGAGCTCCACATTCTGAGGGGCCAGGCAGGTCGCCATCCCAACTGGACGTTTTGCTTTGCGAGCGCGGCCCTGCTGTACGGGTTGCCGATATCGTTCGGCCGCCTCAAGAAATGCCACGTGCTGGGCACCGGAACGGCCCACAGCTCGCTCGCGCGGCGCCACTACGTGAGACGCAGAGGAGTCGTGCTCGATGGCGTGCGCGTGACCTCGTTCGAGGACACCATCGTCGACTGCCTGCTCACGCTGGGCTTTGACGAGGGGCTGGTCATCGCGGACGCGGCGCTGGCTCGTCTCGGTGTAACGCGCGAGCGGATGGCCGAGCTCGTCTTGCGCTTGGGAAAGGGACGCTCCGGGTTGGATGACGCGCTCGCGTGTGTTGCCTGGGCCGACGCGCGCAGCGAGAGCGGTGGCGAGTCGATGGCCCGCGCGGTGATGATCCGCCATGGCTTCATGCTGCCTGAGCTGCAGGTTGTTGTGGGCAATGCGAATTGCGAGGGCGAGTCGTGGCGCTGTGACTACCTGTGGCACCTCGCGGATGGCACGACGGTGGCGGGCGAGCTCGACGGGCACGAGAAGTACGTGAACCCCGAGATGACGAAGGGGCGCGACGCCGTGGCGGTGATGAGCAACGAGCGCATGAGGGAGTCGCAGCTCACGCTCTACGTCGACAGGATCATGCGCTTCTCGTATGCCGATATAGTGAACGAGGGGCGGCTGGTGGCCAAGCTCGAGAAGTTCGGCATCCCCCGCGTGTCCCAGGGCGGTTGAACGTGGCAGCGTCGCCATCGGTTTGGCACGTTTGGGGCCGCGCCGCCATCGGTCCGGCACGTTTGAAGCGGCCGAGACGTGCGCAACCGATAGCGCGTTGGGGGCGGGGCTGCAGAGTCATCGGTCCGGCACGTTTGAAGCGGCCGAGACGTGCGCAACCGATGGCGCGTTGGGGGCGGGGTCGCACTTGCGGCACCCCGCTCCACACAAAAGGGGCCGAGACGCGTGTGGCGCCCCGGCCCCAAGCGGGTGCTATGTGGCTCGCCTTACGCCTCGTCGGCATCGTCCCACACGGAGCGGGCGATGTCGCGCACGAGCGCGAGCTTCTCCCACTGCACGGACGGGTCGATCGAGTTGCCCTCCTCGGTGGAGGAGAAGCCGCACTGCGGCGAGAGGCACAGGCGCTCGAGCGGCACGATCTTGGCGGCCTCGGCGATGCGCTCGCGGATGCGCTCGGGGTCCTCGAGCTCGGCCGTCTTGGTGGTCACGAGGCCCAGGACGACGCGTTGGTCGGTGTCGGTGGGCAGGTGGCGCAGCGGCTCGAAGCTGCCGGAGCGCTCGTCGTCGTACTCGAGGAAGAATCCGTCGAAGCCGCGGATGTTGAGCAGGCGGCGGGCGATGGTCTCGTAGGTGCCCTCGTAGAGCCAGTGGCTCATGAAGTTGCCCTTGCACATGTGGGTCGTGATGACCATGTCGTCAGGCCTGCCCTCGAGCGCCTCGTCGGTGATGTCGCCAAAGACGTCGATGAGCTCGTCGGGGTCGTAGCCGCAGGCCTCGATCTTGGCGCGGAAGCGCGGCGAGAACAGGGCGCCCCAGCTCGTGTCATCGAGCTGCAGATAGCGGCAGCCCGCGTCGTGGAAGGCCTTGATGGCGTCCTGGTAGGTCTTGGCCAGGTCGTGGCGCAGCTCGTCGAGGTTGGCGTAGACGGGGTTGGCGGCGTACTGGGCCGAGAGAACCACCGAGTCGAGCGTAATCATGTTGGGGCCCGAGATGGTCTGCTTCACGGGCGTGTCACCGGCGAGCTTCTGCGTGCGGCGGAAGCCCTCGATGAAGGGGTGGTTGGGGTCAAAGGAGAGCGGGGAGTCGACGTAGGTGCCCTGCATGACCTTCTCGATGCCAAAGCCGGCGGTCTTGAAGTCATAGACCTTGATGCCGTTGAAGCCGGCGAGCCAGTCGAGGTGCCACCAACGGCGGCGGAACTCGCCGTCGGTCACGGCGTGCAGGCCCACCTGCTTTTGGGCCTCGATGACCTTGGCGACCTCGACGTCCTCGACCTTGTGGAGCTGCTCGAACGTGATGTTGCCGGCCTTCCAGGAGGCGCGGGCGTCGTGGATGGCCTGCGGACGCAGGAAGCTGCCCACGATGTCGTAGCGGAAGGGTGCCTTGAGCTTGTCTGCCATGGTGAGTCCTCTCTGGACGGTGATTTTCGATGAGGAAAGTGTCGCACTAGCTGCGTCGATTGACCAGAACTGTTTCTGCATAGAGCCTCATAGTGTTTGCCTATGGGAAGGGCGAGCAGGACTCTGCCGAGGGGACGAGTGAGGGCGAGAGGTCGGGTGAGGGCAAGAAGGGCGGGCTGCCGGCGAGAAGGACTTTGCCAAGAAGGGCGCGCGAGAAGGGCACTGCCGAGAAGGGCTCGCAGGCGGCGGGCCACCATGCTGCCTGTGAGGGATGGGCGAGACGCTCGCGTGCTTCTCGGCCAAAGCATCGTCGTCGGGCGCTGGGGCATCCCTGGTCCCGGCACGCACCTGCCGCCCTTCTCGCGCCAAGAAAAAACGGCGGGCCCCGAAGGACCCGCCGCTCCCTGTGGGAAGGGCCTGGCTGATGCGACGACTAGCCCTCGCGGACGGCCGCGAAGCCGCGTTCGAGGTCGGCGATGATGTCGTCGATGTGCTCAGTGCCAATGGACAGACGAATCGTGGACTGCGTGATGCCCACGTTGGCGAGCTCCTCGCCGGAGAGCTGGGAGTGGGTGGTGCTGGCCGGGTGGATCACGAGGCTCTTGACGTCAGCGACGTTGGCGAGCAGCGAGAAGAGCTGCAGGTTGTCGATGAACTTCCAAGCGGCGTCCTTGCCACCCTTGATCTCGAATGTGAAGATCGAGGCGCCGCCGTTGGGGAAGTACTTCTCGTAGAGCTCGTGGTCGGGGTGGTCGGGCAGGCTCGGGTGGTTGACCTTCTCGACCAGCGGGTTGTTGGCGAGGTACTCGATGACCTTCTTGGTGTTCTCGGCGTGGCGGTCGAGGCGCAGCGACAGGGTCTCGGTGCCCTGGAGCAGCAGGAAGGCGTTGAACGGCGAGATGCAGGCGCCCTCGTCGCGAAGCAGGATGGCGCGGATGTAGGTCACGAACGCGGCCGGGCCCACGGCGTCGGCGAAGGAGATGCCGTGGTAGGAGGGGTTGGGGTCGGCGATCTGCGGGTACTTGCCCGAGGCCTTCCAGTCGAAGTTGCCGCCGTCGACGATCACGCCGCCCAGCGAGGTGCCGTGGCCGCCGATGAACTTGGTGGCGGAGTGCACGACCACGTTGGCGCCGTGCTCGAGCGGGCGGAACAGGTAGGGGGTGCCAAAGGTGTTGTCGACCACGACGGGCAGGCCGTGCTTGTGGGCGATCTCGGAGATGGCGTCGATGTTGGGGATGTCGGCGTTGGGGTTGCCGAGGGTCTCGAGGTAGACGACCGTGGTGTTGTCCTGGATCGCGGCCTCGACCTCCTCGAGGTTGTGCGCGTCGACGAAGGTGGTCTCGATGCCAAACTGCGAGAGCGTGTGCTCGAGCAGGTTGTAGGAGCCGCCGTAGATGGTCTTCTGGGCCACGACGTGGTCACCCTTGCGGGCGAGGGCCTGGATGGCGTAGGTGATGGCCGCGGCGCCGGAGGCGACGGCCAGGCCGGCGACGCCACCCTCGAGGGCGGCGATGCGGTCCTCGAAGACGCCCTGGGTGGAGTTGGTCAGGCGGCCGTAGATGTTGCCGGCGTCGGCCAGGCCAAAGCGGTCGGCACCGTGCTGGGAGTTGCGGAAGACGTAGCTGGTGGTCTGGTAGATGGGCACCGCGCGGGAGTCGGTGGCGGGGTCGGCGCTCTCCTGGCCAACGTGGAGCTGGAGGGTCTCGAAGTGGAAGGTCTTCTCGACCTCGGGGGTGATGTCGGACATGGTGTTCCTCCTTGTGGGATGGTGATGCTTGGATGATTGGCCGGTCGCAGTTCAATCTCGGGTACAGAAAAGCGCCCGGCAGCTTTGGGCTCCCGGGCGCGAACGAAGACGCTGGTGCGCGCAGGCCTGCGAGCGTGTGCTCGTGGCGCTAGGCGCGGGCGTACCCCTGCGGTGCCCGGGAGCTCAGCATTCGCATGCACATCATCGTGTTGGTCTTGTTGGTCATCGTTCGGGCACCTCCTCTTTTCGTTGCCTGCTGATGAGTTTATACGGCGCTCGAATTCATACGTCAATACCCTAGTAGAAAAGTAGGTATTAACGTTTTGTTACGCCGAGGTGAGGGGGCGCGTTTTGCGTGCGCCAAGGATTTGACGAGGACCGCGTGGGCATGGCGTGCGGCTGTTGCGTGGGCATGGCGTGCCGTGCCGATGCTCTTCTCGGCAGCCGTTATGGCGGCAAGGCGATGGCGCGCCGCTCCTTCGACATCGCCGACGTCTACGGCCGCGGCGCCTGCGAGAGCCTGCTGGGCGAGGTCTTTGCCGCGAACCCCGGCCTGCGCGACCGCGTGTTCCTGCAGTCCAAGGTGGGCATCCGCAAGGAGGACGATGGCTTTACCTGGTACGACTTCTCCAAGGAGCACATCATCGAGGCCGTCGACGCAAGCCTCTCTCGCCTGGGCGTCGACCACGTCGACTCGATGCTGCTGCAAACGTGCCATATCGATGGGGAGATGCCGCCAGTTGAACGTGCCATCGTTTGCGCACGTTCGCACGGCATGAAACGTGCAAAAGCAATGGCGATGCGCTCCGGCTCCAACGTGCCATCGGTTGCGCACGTCTCCGCGGCTCCAGACGTGCCATATCAATGGAAGGCTGCTACCAGCTGAACGAGCCATCGGTTGCGCACGTCTCCGCCACCTCAAACGTGCATAACCGATGGCGACGTGCGAGAAGTGCCGTGGTGGCGGCATGCGAGAAGTGACATGGCGACGTGCGAGAGGCATGGGAAGCGCACGAGAAGCGCGGGAGACGAGCGATATGCGCTAGCTCAGCACCTCGTAGCCGTCCCGGGCGATGAGGGCACGCAGCTCGTCGAGGTAGCGCCTGGCCATGGGCGAGAGGCGGGCGCGGTCGTTGGTGAGGTATCCCAGCTGCATGGTCTCGTCGGTAACGAGCGGCACCGAGACGATGTCGCTGCCGTTGAGGTTGCTGTTGAGCATGCCCGAGCAGATCGTGTAGCCGTCGACGCCGCGCAGCAGGTTGAACAGGGTGGCGCGGTCGGTCACGACGATGCTCTTGCGGTGGCTCTCGAAGGGCAGCAGCTCCTCCGAGAAGTACAGCGAGTTGTGGGTGCCCTGCTCGTAGCACAGGTAGGGGTAGGCGTCGAGCTCGTCGAGCGTCACACGCTCAGCGTGCGCCAGCGGGTGGTGCTGCGAGAGGAACACGTGCGGCTGCGCGTCGAACAGCGGGGTGTAGGTGAGGTGGTTCTCGCGCATGAGCTTGCGCAGGACCTTCTCGTTAAACGAGCTCAGGTACAGCACGCCCAGCTCGCTGCGGTAGCCCGCGACGTCCTCGATGATCTCGTAGGTGCGGCTCTCGCGCAGGGTCATCTCGTACTCGTCGGCCTCGACGCTCTCGAGTAGGCTCACGAACGCGTTGACCACGAAGGCGTAGTGCTGCGACGAGATGGCAAACAGGCGCTTGGAGGGGCGCGCGTGCGCGTAGCGCTGCTCGACGAGCTCCGTCTGCTCGAGGATCTGGCGCGCGTAGGAGAGGAACTCCGAGCCGTCGGGCGTGAGCGAGATGCCGCGTGCCGAGCGGTTGAAGATGACGATGCCGAGCTCGCCTTCGAGCTCGCGCACGGCGGTCGAGAGGCTGGGCTGGGAGATGTAGAGCTGGCGCGCGGCCTCGGTGATCGAGCCGCACTCGGCGATTTTTGCGACGTAGCGCAGCTGCGTGAGAGTCATGGGCGCTCCTCGTGTGTGACTGGAGCGATTCTAGCGCGTGCGCCGGCCGTTTGCGCCCACGTCGCGGCTCCCAAACGTCGCGCGCGGGGGTACCCTAGTGACGACGAGAGGGGTCTGCGGCATCCGCCGCACTCGCTGTTGGCGCAAGGGGAGCGCCACCACTCACGTTTGGAGGAATCGCATGGCAGAGCACTACAACTTCTTTGCGCCCACGAGGGTCCTGTTTGGCCCGGGCAAGCTTGCCGAGCTGGGAGACCAGCAGCTTCCCGGCAAGAAGGCGCTCGTGGTCACGACCGGCGGCAAGTCGGTCAAGGCCAACGGCTACCTCGACAGGCTCTACGGCCAGCTCGACCGTGCGGGTGTCGCCCACGTGCTGTTCGACCGCATCGAGCCCAACCCGCTGAGGCGGACCGTCAACGCCGGCGGCTGGCTCGCGCGAGAGCAGGGCTGCGACTTCGTGGTTGCCCTGGGCGGCGGCTCGGTCATGGACGGCTCGAAGGGCATCTGCGTGGTCGCCGCGAACCCCGGTCACGACGAGGCCGGCAACGAGGTCGCGGGCGACATCTGGGACTACGTCATGGGCGGCACGGCCAAGGGCCTGCCCATCCCCAACGACCCGCTGCCGCTCGTGTGCGTGACGACCACGGCCGGCACGGGCTCCGAGGCAGACGCCGGCGGCGTCATCTCCTGCGAGGAGAATGACGAGAAGCTGCGCCTGGGCAGCCCCAAGCTGTTCCCGCGCCTCTCGGTGGTCGACCCCGAGCTCATGCTCACGGTCCCCGCCCGCCTCACGGCCTTCCAGGGCTTCGACGCGCTGTTCCACAACGTCGAGTGCTTCATCGCCAACAACCACACCCTCATGGGCGACATGATCTGCCGCGAGGGCATTCGCAACGCCGCCGCCTCGCTCGCCGCCTGCGTGAGCGACGGTGCCAACCTCGACGCGCGCACGCAGCTCGCCTTTGCCAACACGCTGGGCGGATACGCCATGGTGTGCTCGGGCTGCTGCGGCTGCCATGGCACCGAGCATGGCATGAGTGCGCACCACCACGACCTGCCGCACGGCGCGGGCCTCATCATGATCGCGTGCGCCTACCACCAGCACATGATCGACGCCCACGCCTGCGACGACCGCTACGTCGAGATGGCCCGCCTCATGGGCGCGAGCGAGGGCGAGGTCGCCGAGCAGGGCCCGTCCGCCTTCGTGACCGAGCTGGCGCGCCTCAAGCGTGAGTGCGGCATGGACGGCCTTGCCATGAGCGAGTGGGGCATCACCCGAGACGAGCTGCCCGCCATTGCCGAGAACGCCATCACGACCAACGGCGCGCTCTTTGGCCACGACCCGGTCGAGCTCTCGGTCGACGACGTTACCGCGATTCTCGAGGCAAGCTGGAAGTAGGCATTCGCCGCGTGCGGGGGCGGGCTGGCGCAGGTGCCAACCCGCCCCCCGCGAGAAGGAAAGCGCGTGCGCAAGGACCTCTACCTCGTACGACATGGTCAGACGCTCTTTAACCTCAAGCGCATTTCGCTCATGTCGACCCACACCCTGCTGCGCTACTCCTGGACCTTGAGGGCGAGCGACATCGGCATGCGGCGGATCGAGCGCAGGTGGAGAAGCGCCGCGACGACGTAGGTGGCAAAGCCCGTGAGCACGCACTGGGCCATGGCGCCCGCGGGGACGAAGATCTCGATGTTGCCGTTGTAGGCGTAGAGCATCGAGCGGAAGATCGCCGTGAGCGCACCGATGAGCAGCGGCTGCGTGAGCAAAAGCGACGCTACGACGCACCACGTGATCGAGCGCACGTAGAGGTGGCTCACCTCGCGGCCGCGGTAGCCAAAGACCTTCATGTACGAGATGCTGCGCGCGCTGCGGTCGATGACGGCCTTCGTGAGCAGGTAGATGAAGATGAGGAAGATGAACACGGCGATGCCCATCAGCAGGTACATCATGTCGCCCATCGAGTCGGTCATCTGCTCGCCGATCTTGTCCATGTCCGCGGGCGTGAGCTCGCTCGCGAGCCAGCGCGCGTCGATGTCGAGCGGTTCGTCGCTCGCTATTGCGTTGAAGTAGCCGCTCGCGTTTCCCAGCAGCGTGTTGAAGGTGTCGAGGTCGAGGTAGACGTTGAGGTCGGACTTGGTGCCCCAGGTGCCGTCGATCTTGAGGCGATAGGTCGTGTCAGTGTACTTGTCCCAGAGGGTAATCGTGTCGCCCGCGCCCAGGCCGTACTTGTCTGCGATGCCCGCGCCCACGACGACGCGCCCGCCCGCGACGTCGAGCCCCTTCCAGTAGCGGGAGTCCTCACGGATTCCATAGACGCTCAGGCCCTCGTAGCCCGCGTCTTGTCCGCGGTCATATTGCAGCTGGTAGATGCCGTAGCTCTCGGCCTGCTCGATGGCCTCGCTCGAATTGGCGGCGAGGTTCACCGCGTGGTCGTCCTCGTCGATGCGCGCGAGGCTGCGCACGAAGTCGGCGCGCTCGTCGCCCGTGAGGCCCAGCTCGTCGATGTCCGAGACCGAGGCCAGGCGGTCGTACGCCTCCCAGCTTGCCCGCGCCTCGTCCGTGCCCGTGAGGTCGACGGGACGCTTCAGGGTGTACTGGTGGGCGGCCACCATGCCGCTTCTCAGGTTCTCCGAGTAGTGGTTCATCGTGGGCATGATCGCGAGGCCAAAGAGCAGCAGCATGCTTGCGAAGGCGATGCCAACGAACAGCGTGGCGAAGTTGCCGAGGTTTCGCAGGAACACGCGCAGGCGGAAGCGCGCGACGAATCCCAGCCGGGCGGGCAGACGCACGCCACGCCTCGTGCCGCCCCGCCCCAGCTCGTGGCGCAGGAACTGCAGCGGGGTCCTTCCCATCTTGCGCAGCAGGCCCACGAGCGTCACGCCCACGAGCAGGGCGAACGGCACGGCGGTGCACATGGCAAAGACGCGCCAGCTCCAGGTCATGTGGTAGGGCGTCAGGCTGTAGGAGTTGTAGTAGAGCCCCTTCATGGGCTGCTCGAGCAGCGTGAGCCCCAGCCCCGTGCCGCAGGCGCAGGCGAGCGCGCCCACGAGGGCGGGCGTCGCCAGGTAGTGGGCCACGATCTCGCGCGTGCGCCAACCGCTCGCGAGCAGGGTGCCGATGATGGCGCTCTCCTCCTCGATCTGCGCGCCGCTGAGCACCACGAAGACGAAGCCCATGATCACGATGATGATCGCCATCATCATCTCCCACATCGAGGAGTCGCCCTCGACGTCGTCGGCGGCATATCCTATGCCCTGGTTGGCGTCGGCGTCGATGAAGTCCGAGACGCGCGCGTCGTGGTCGGCGAGCGCCTCCATAACGTCGGCCTCGGCGTCCGTGCGGCGCGCGGCAGACATCGTGCGGTCGCCAAACACGATGGCATAGGTGTACGAGACGGGCGCCACCTCATCGAGCGCGGCGAGGCCCTCGTCGCTCACCTCGGCCACGCCAAACGACAGGGCGTTGATCGTGAAGTCGCTGTTGTTCTCGAAGAGGGCCTGCTGGTCGGGCAGGGTCATGATGCCCACCACGGAAAGCTCGCGGCCAGCGAGCTTAACCGTGCCGCCCACGTGGATGCCGTTGTGGCTCGCGAAGACGCGGTCGACGGCGACCTCGCTGGCGGTCTGGGGCGCGCGACCTTGCGCATAGGCCGCGACGTCGACTTGCGTGCGGTGGGCGTAGGCGCGCACGGTTGCCTCGCGCGCGGCGGCGCTGCCGTCTACTTGCTCCAGCGCGGCGTCGACGCTCGTGATGGGCACGACCTCGGCGCCGCCATAGCCTTGCGCCGCGTCGCGGGCGGCGTCGAGCTGCCCGTCCGTTGCCTCGTAGTCGAGCGTGAAGCGGGCGTCCTCGATGACGTAGTCGTCGCGCATCGTCGACATGATGACGTTGATGGAGCTCGCCGCAAGCAGAAATCCGCTCACGAGGGCGATGGACCCCGCCATGAGCAGAAAGATTCCCAGGTACTTGCCCATGTTGTTGCGAAGCTCGCGCGGGAGCCTCTTGGTCAGCGGGTTTCTCATGGCTACCACTCGAGCTCCAGCGCGTGGGCGGGCGCGGGGTTGACCTCGTCGGAGACGATGAGGCCGTCGCGCAGGCGCAGCACGCGGCTGGCCATGCGCGCGATGGCCGCGTTGTGCGTCACCATGACGATCGTGCAGACCCAGTCGCGGTTGACGCGCTCCATGAGGTCGAGGATCTCCTTGGAGGTGTGGTAGTCGAGCGCGCCCGTGGGCTCGTCGCACAGCAGCAGGCCCGGGTTCTTCACGAGCGCGCGACCAATCGCGCAGCGCTGCTGCTGGCCGCCCGAGACCTGGCGGGGGAACTTGTCGCGCTGCTCCCACAGGCCTAGCGAGGCGAGCAGGTCGTCCATGGGCAGGGGGTTGCTCGACAGATAGGCCGTGACCTCGATGTTCTCGCGAATCGTGAGGTCAGGCACGAGGTTGTAGAACTGGAACACGAAGCCCAGCTCGCGACGGCGGTACTCGCCCACCTGCTTGGGGGCGAGCTCCGTGAGCTCGCAGCCACCCACGCTGATGGTTCCGCCGTCCGCGCTCTCGAGCCCGCCAATGAGGTTGAGGAAGGTCGACTTGCCCGAGCCGGAGGGTCCCAGCATGACGCAGATCTCGCCGCGGCCCACCGTGGTGGTGAGGCCGTCGAGCACCTGCACGCGGGCATCGCCCTCGCCATAGTGCTTCTTGAGGTCGCGTACGACGAGGTAGGGCTCGCCGGCGGCTTCCCGGGTGGTGGGCGAGGGGGTCGCACCTGTGGCGCGGCGGCGGGTGAGAGGTGCCATTGCTGCTCCTAGTTGGCTTGCGTAGCTATAAGTTAGCCAAATCTAACGAATTAGTTAACGCAAGTATACTCCGCGGCTCAAAGGGGTAGGGGTAGGCTTTGACTCAAATTTAAGATTCTTGTTTACATAAGACAAAATGAGGGTAATATGCTGCAGGGTTTACATAAGTTATGGCAGCTGTTGCACGCCGGGCGGGTCCCAGGAGGGGGCGGCCCGGGCGGTTGCCGCCTTAGGGTGCGCTCGAAGCGCACGTGAGGGAGAGAAATGGGACTTACGCAGGCCGCCGAGCGCGCGGCGCTCAACAAGCTCGTCGACTACCTTGACGAGAACCCCGAGGAGCACGTCGACAAGATCATGGACCTCGTCAACAAGCTCGTGCCGGACAACGTCTTCCCCGTTCAGCGCCAGGCGTTCACCGACGTCATCAAGAGCCGTGGCAACTGGTACCAGCTCATCATGAAGGTCTTCCAGCTCAACCCCGAGATGCGTACCAAGCTGCTCAGGGCCCTGCTCATCGACGGCAACCTGCTTGCCTGGCCGCGGCAGGAGAAGGCGCGCGAGAAGTACCAGCGCAACATCCCCTGGGCCATCCTGCTCGACCCCACGAGCGCCTGCAACCTGCACTGCACCGGCTGCTGGGCCGCCGAGTACGGCCACCAGCAGAACCTCTCGTTTGATGATATCGACAGCATCGTGACGCAGGGCAAGGAGCTGGGCACCCACATCTACATCTACACGGGCGGCGAGCCGCTCGTGCGCAAGCACGACCTCATCAAGATCTGCGAGAGGCACCCCGACTGCGCCTTCCTGTGCTTCACCAACGCCACGCTCATCGACGAGGCCTTCTGCCAGGACATGATTCGCGTGGGCAACTTCGTGCCCGCCATCTCGGCCGAGGGCAACGAGCACACCACTGACGCCCGCCGCGGCGAGGGCACCTACGTCAAGATCGAGCGCGCCATGGACCTGCTGCGCTCGCACAAGCTGCCGTTTGGCATCTCTTGCTGCTGGACCAAGGCAAACGCCGACACGGTCGCCACGGAGGAGAACATCGACTGGATGATCGAGAAGGGCGCCCTGTTCTGCTGGTACTTCCACTTCATGCCGGTGGGCCGCGCCGCCACGGCCGACCTCATCCCCACGCCTGAGCAGCGCGAGAAGATGTACCGCTTCATCCGCGAGATGCGCGACAAGAAGCCGCTCTTTACCCTCGACTTCCAGAACGACGGCGAGTATGTGGGCGGCTGCATCGCCGGTGGCCGTCGCTACCTGCACATCAACGCCGCGGGCGACGTCGAGCCGTGCGTCTTCATCCACTACTCCAACGTCAACATCCACGACGTGAGCCTGCTTGACGCCCTGGGCAGCCCCATCTTTATGAAGTACTACGAGGGCCAACCCTTCAACGGCAACCACCTCAAGCCCTGCCCGATGCTCGAGAACCCCGACACACTGCCCAAGATGGTGGCTGAGAGCGGCGCCCACTCCACCGACCTGGTGGAGCAGGAGACGCCCGAGCAGCTGCGCGAGAAGACCGTCGAGGCCGCCAAGGCCTGGGCGCCCATCGCCGACCGTCTCTGGGAGGACGAGTCGGACTCGATGTACGTCAAGCGCCACAGCGCCGACGGCTCGCAGGGCATGGCGGCCTCTGACATGGCCAAGTTCGCCGCCCAGGGCCACCGCGGCTACGTCGACGAGCCCACGGCCACGAAGTAGCGAGCGCGCCCAACCCGTTCGATTAAAGCGAGGGGCCCGTCTTTCCTGGGGGAGACGGGCCCCTTCTCGTATGACGTGTGCCATTGGGGACGGGTCCGTTTGTCCATGACAGTGGGAACGTGCCTTCTGTCATATGACATCAAACACGTCCCCGCTGTCATACGCTAGATGCGCACCTCGAACTGGGGGCTGTCGCCAAGATTGCGGCAGCCGCGCCGCTCGCACGAGGCAACCGAGAAGCCCAGGCCCAGGCGGCGCAACATCTCGTACTTGCTGCGGGCGTCTGCGTACTGGTCGCGTAGACCGCGCAGCACGTCGCAGACGGCCACGCCCGTGCCCTGCAGCTCGCAGGAGACGTTGCCGTCCTCCTCGTTTCTCACCCAGCCGGCCACGCCCGACTGGCGGGCGAGTGCATGGGTAGTCCAGCGAAACCCCACGCCCTGCACCATGCCGGTAAAGACGAGGGCGAGGCGAATCTCCTCGGGAACGTCCCAGCGCTCGATGACCTCGTCGATGTTTATGGGCGTTTCCATGGGCGCTCCTTGCTGACTGGACGTTTTGCGAAAGCTGCCGATTTGGCCAAGGGCGCCTCGTCGGAGCCCCTCGCTCACGTCCTCGCCGCTGCGCGGCTGCGGGATGACTCGCTTAGGACTCCGACGAGGTGCCCAGCTATGCGTCGCTCAGTGTCATGGCCTCGTGCGGGTTTTAAGCGAGCATTCCGCAGCCGCAACGCGGCGAGGACGCGAGCGAAAGACCCGCACGAGGCGCGCTAGACCTTACAGGCAGCTCTCGTAGATGGCGCGGGCGTCGGCCATCGTGAGCCTCTGGATCTGGCCAAACTCGGCACCCTTATTAATCTCGAGCGTCTCGAGCAGGGCGTCGATGTCGTCTGCGGTGACGCCCAGCTCGCCCAGCGTGCGCGGCATGCCCAGCGAGCAGAAGAAGGCCTGCAGCTCGTCGATGGTGGCGAGCACGGCGTCCTCGATGGCCTCCTCGGGCGTGGCGTCAATGCAGTCCTCGACGACGTCGACCGGCTCGATGTCGAAGATGCGCGCGCCCAGCGTGAGGAAGCGCTCGGGGGCAGACTGCCAGACGTAGCGCATCCAGGCCGGCATGATCACGGCGAGGCCGGCGCCATGGGCGATCATGGGGTCGTGAGCGGAGAGCTCGTGCTCCATGCCGTGGCTCTCCCAGCCGCCGGCGCGCTTGCCGTCGACGCCGCGGCCACAACCGGCGAGGTCGTTGTGCGCGAGCGTACCCGCCCACATGAGGTTCGCGCGGGCGTCGTAGCAGGTGGGGTCATCGAGGACGCGCGGCGCCTCGTCGACGATGGCGCGGATGAGCCCGCAGTCGAGCTCGTCGGTCACCGGCACGGGGCCGCTCGTCGAGAAGAAGCGCTCGAGGATGTGGGCGCACATGTCGGTGATGCCCGCGGCGGTCTGGTAGGCGGGCAGCGTGAAGGTGAGCTCGGGGTCCATGATCGAGACGACTGGGCGGTTGAGCTCGGTGGAGAGGCCCTTCTTGAGCAGGGTCTCGTCGTTGGTGAGCACGCTCGAGGCGCTGGCCTCGGAGCCCGCGGCCGGGATGGTGAGGATGCAGGCCACGGTGGGCTTGCCGCCCGCGACGGGCTCGGCGGCGTGGGTGTAGAGGTCCCAGACGTCGCCATCGTAGGGAACGCCGAGGGCGATGCCCTTGGCGGTGTCGATGACCGAACCGCCACCCACGGCCAGGATCACGTCTGCCTCGAAGGCGCGGGCCGCCTCGATGCCCTCGCGGGCGTGGGCGAGGCTCGGGTTGGGGCGGGCGCCGCCAAACTCGCTGTGTGCGATGCCAGCTGCGTCGAGCGAGGCCAGCACGCGGTCGAGCGTGCCCGTGCGCACCACGGAGCCCTGGCCATAGACGACGAGGGCGCGCCCAAGGCCGCGGCTGGCGAGCTCGGCGCCCGTGCGGTCCGTGACGCCCCTGCCAAAGACGACCTGGGTGGGCATGGAGAAGCTGAAATCGTTCATGGGTGGTCCTCCCGTTTGCGCTGGTGGGTCGCGTGCTGTGCTTGCGCTATTGTAAGGCGTGCAACCGATGCGACGAGGAGGCAATCGATGGGCGACAACGGAATCGGAAGGGCGCTGGTCTGCGCCGTGCTGGGCGTGGCACTGGCCGTGGGCGGCCCCTATGCCCTCGCAGGCGTCGACGTCGCCTGGCAGCGCATCGTGCTCATGTCGCTGCTCCTTCTGTGCGTCGTGGTGCTCGTGGCCTGCGTCGTGCTCGCCATGGTGGCAGAGATCTGCTTTCGTGCCGGCACCGCTCGCGCCGACCGCGTGCTGCTGCTCGCCGACGCCTTCCTCATGGGAAGCGTGGGCTGCATCACCATCGTCGCGGTCTTCTCGTTCGTGCTTGCCGTGATGCGGCTGGCCTAGGCCCGCGCCGTCCCTGGCCGAGGCCGGGTACATCTGTCTGGGTGCTCCTTGCGCCCCGCGTATGTCCTGGCGTGCCCCGACGCGCCGCCGCACGCCCGTTGCGCCCGGGGTGCTCCTCGAGCCCTTCTCGCACGGCTCTTCTGTGTGCGCCCGGTGTGCGCAAATGACTACGGATTGCGGAACAACTTGCCCATCTAGCAGCAAATTTGCATAATTGGGCTGCCGGGTGTGGCCTGCATGGGGCTATACTCGGGTGCGGTTAGTGTAGTCGCCAAGCTATGGAGGTAACACATGCTCGTTAACGCTGCGCACATGCTCCAGTCCGCCGAGAAGGGCCACTACGGCCTCGGCGCGTTCAACACCAACAACGTGGAGTGGACCTACGGCATCCTCACCGCCGCCGAGGAGCTCCAGAGCCCGCTGATCATCCAGTGCACCGCTGGTGCCGCCAAGTGGATGACCAGCTTCAAGCTGTGCCACGACGTCGTCGTCGACATGATGGACACCCTGAACATCACCGTCCCGGTTGCCCTTCACCTCGACCACGGCTCCTACGAGGACTGCTTCAAGGCCATCGAGGCCGGTTTCTCCTCCATCATGTATGACGGCTCGCACGAGAAGGACTTCGAGACCAACCTCGAGCACACCGCCGAGCTCGTGAAGCTTGCCCACTCCAAGGGTCTCTCCATCGAGGCCGAGGTTGGCGGCATCGGTGGCGTCGAGGACGGCGTTGCCTCCGAGGGCGAGCTGGCCGACCCCGAGCAGTGCAAGCAGATTGCTGACCTGGGCGTCGACTTCCTGGCCTGCGGCATCGGTAACATCCACGGCCTGTACCCGGCCGACTGGAAGGGCCTGTCCTTCGACCAGCTCCAGGCCATCAAGGCCAAGACGGGCGACCTGCCGCTCGTCCTGCACGGTGGCACCGGCATCCCCGTCGACCAGGTCCAGAAGGCCATCTCCATGGGCATCTGCAAGGTCAACGTCAACACCGACCTGCAGGTCGTCTTCGCCAAGGGCGTGCGCGAGTACGTCGAGGCCGGCAAGGACCAGCAGGGCAAGGGCTACGACCCGCGCAAGATGCTCAAGCCTGGCCGTGACGCCATCGTCGAGCGCACCAAGGAGCTCATCCGCGAGTTCGGCTCCGACGGCAAGGCCTGGAACTAGTCATTCCTCGCGCAAACGGCGCATCTGGCCGGCCCGCTCGTCGCGGGTCGGCCTTTTTTCATGCCCGGGGACACAGGGACGGGTCTTTTGTCCCCGCCCGGTGGTGACAAAAGACCCGTCCCTGTGTCCCCGCACTGTTGTGAGATGCGCCAAAGTGGGATACTTTTGTGCCGACGAAAGGAAGTTAACCATGTATGACAATGGTCCAGTCCCTGGCCGCAACGACGAGTGCTGGTGCGGCAGCGGCAAGAAGTACAAGAAGTGCCACGCGCGCATCGACGAGCGCCTGCAGGAGTGCTACCTCAACGGCCAGGAGGTCCTCGACCGCACGTGCCTCAAGACCCCTGCTGACATCGAGGGCATCAAGGCGTCTGCCGCCATCAACATTGGCGTGCTCGACTACGTGGCCGAGCACATCCGTGCCGGCGTGACCACGGCCGAGGTCGACCAGTGGATCTATGACTACACCGTCGAGCATGGCGGCATCCCGGCCGACCTCAACTACGAGGGCTTTCCCAAGAGCGTCTGCACCTCGGTTAACGACGTGGTCTGCCACGGCATCCCGAGCGAGCACGACGTGCTCAAGGATGGCGACATCGTGAACGTCGACTGCTCGACGATCCTCAACGGCTACTTCTCCGACTCCTCGCGCATGTTCTGCATCGGCGAGGTGTCGCCCGAGCGCCAGAAGCTCGTCGACGTGACGCGAGAGAGCATCCAGCGCGGCCTGGCGCAGGTGAAGCCCTGGAACACTCTGGGCGACATGGCCCACGCCGTGCAGTCCTACGTCGAGGAGAGCGGCTTCTCCGTGGTGCGCGAGTTTGGCGGCCACGGCATTGGCAAGGAGTTCCACGAGGACCCGTTCGTGTCCCACGTGGGCGAGCCGGGCGAGGGCGTGGTGCTGGCCCCGGGCATGTGCTTCACGATCGAGCCCATGGTCAACGCCGGCGGCCCCGACATCGACATGGACGACCCCAACGGCTGGACGGTGCGCACGGCAGACGGCTCCGATTCCGCCCAGTGGGAGGTTCAGGTCGTGGTGACCGAGACGGGCTATGAGCTGCTGAGCTGGTAGCTTGCGAGCGCAGCGTGTTTTTCGAGGGGCTTCCCGGCCTGGCTGGGAAGCCCCTCTCTTTGTCTGGGGTGCGGTGGGTGGTTGGTGCCCAGAGGGCTACGCCCCCTCGGGGCGCTTAGCCGGCGATGCTCTCCCAGTAGAGGTATGCGGCCTGGGCGGGGTCATCGCATCCGAGCCAGGTGAAGTAGTCCTCGGCGTCTGCCTCGTAGTCGTCGGGGTTGTCATAGTCGTTGGGGTCTGGGAGGTCCGGAGCGCCGGACGACACGTCGCTTCTTGCGCCAGAGGCATCGAGGATGGGAAGGGCATCGGCGTTGAGCGAGGTGCTCTCGGGCCAGTAGTTTGCGCCCTGGTTCCACCTGGAGACGTCGATGACCTCACCGTCTCGCCCGACGGCCTCGAACACGCGCTCGCGCTTCTCGTTGCGCGAGCGCCAGTAGTAGGGCGTGCCGCCGTCGAGCAGGCCACCGTCGATGACGTCGCCCGTCTCGTCGGGCTCTCCGAGGTAGGTGCTGCCAATGAGGGTGGCGGGCATGCCCTTCCAGGGCATCGCGTGCGCAACGGGAATGCCACGGGGGTTCGTCGTGGGGAGGTCCTCGGTCTGTGCGACCTCGGTGGTGGAGGGCTGCGTCATGGCGTCTATCCTTGCCTGGTTGTCCGCAAGCTGCCGCTGCTTCGTGGCGAGCTGGCTCTCTGCCAGCCTGATGTTCACGTAGGTGGGCGTCGGCTTTGGCTTCGGGGCCATGGCCAGGCTGCATGCGGAGATGGCGAGCGCGGCGATTGCGATGCCGAGAAGACCGAACAGCGTGCTGTGCCTCATGGTGTCCTCCAATCCTTGCGTCGAGTCTAGCGCCAGCTGCGGACAATATGTATCCTCGCAGGTAATGAGCACTGCAAGGCGAAAAGGAGACGGTATGGGACTTGCAGAGGACGTCATGGCGTACCAACCCGTGAACGAGCAGGAGCACGTGGACCAAGAGCTCATTCTGGGACGTCTCGCGCACGACCCGCACGTGGCGGACCGCAGCTCGCTCGCGCACCTCACGACGAGCGCCTGGACCGTGGATGCGGCGGGCGAGCGGGTGCTTCTGTGCTACCACAACATCTACGACTCGTGGAGCTGGGTGGGCGGGCATGCGGACGGCGAGCTTGACCTTGCCGCCGTCGCGGCCCGCGAGCTCGCCGAGGAGACGGGTGTGACCCGCGCCCGCCTCGTGGACGCGGGTGCGGGCGGTATCGCCTCGCTCGAGGTGCTCACGGTGGACGGCCACGTGAAGCGAGGGCACTATGTGGGGTCTCACCTTCACCTCAACGTGACGTACCTGTTCGTTGCAGACCCCTCGCTGGCCCTGCGCAAAAAGCCGGACGAGAACAGCGACGTGCGCTGGGTTGCGCTCGATGAGGTCTTCGCCCTCTCGAGCGAGCCCTGGATGTGCGAGCGCGTGTACGAGAAGCTCATCGCCAGGACGCGCGAACTCCGCGACGCGGGCCTGCTGGGCTGAGACGAGCCCCTAGAGCGCCGTGCCGCGTGTGGGGACCGTGAGCCCCGTGAGGGCAACGCCCTCGCGCTCAAGAAGGGCCACCTTGGCCTTGATGCCCCCGCCAAACCCCGTGAGGCTTCCGTCCGCGCCCACGACGCGATGGCAGGGGACGATGATGCCGATGGGATTGGCACCCACCGCGCCGCCGGCGGCGCGTGGCGACGTTCTGGAGCCGCGCATGTCCGAGACGCGCCTCGCCACCCAGCCGTAGGTGACCGTCTGCCCGTAGGGGATGGTGAGAAGCGCCTCCCAGACGGCCTGTTGGAACGTCGTGCCGCGCGGTGCGAGACAAAGCCGTGTGGGGTCTGGCGCCTCGCCCGCGAAGTATCGGTCAAGCCAGGAGCGGGCTTGGCAGAAGACGGGCGCCTGGTCGCTGCGCTCGGCGCCGTCCCAGCAAAACTTGGCGGCGTCCCTGCCGGACGTGAACTGGCAGGCGCACAGGCTCGTGCCGTCCTCGCTCCCAAGCACGAGCGGAGCGATGAGGGCGGGCTCGTACGTCGAGTACATCATTTGCTCGATTCCTTCCTTCTTGCCTTGTCACGTGAGCGCCTGCGTGCCTTTCTCTGCGCATCCGTGAGCGGGGCGTAGTCCTTCTCGAACCCTGGGAACTGGCCACCGGCGATGGCCCACAGATACAGGCTCGCAACGCTGCCATACGGGCTGTACCTGCGTCGATAGCGCTCGAATTGCTCGCGGGTGACCTTGCGGTGGTGATAGACCATGCGCATGCCGCGCTGGATTGCCAGGTCGTCGAAGCTCAGGACGTCTGGTCGCTCAAGGCAGAAGAGCAGAAGCATCTCTGCCGTCCAGACACCGACGCCCCTAAGCGAGCAGAGCGCCGTTATGGCATCGGCGTCGTCCATGCGCTCCACGGCCGCGAGGTCGAACTCATGGCAGTTGACCTTCCTTGCGAAGTCCTTGATGTACTCGGCCTTCTTGAACGTCATGCCGCATGACTGCAGCTCCTCGGCACTCGCTCGGTCTACGCGCTCGGGACATACGCTTCCGAGCGACGCGCGAAGCCGCTCCCATACCGTGCGCTGCGCCGCGCTCGAGATCTGCTGTCCCACGATGTGGTGGATGACGGCGGAGAAGAGGTCCTCGTCGGTCTCTCTAGGTATGTGGCCGCACGTCTCCTCCACGGCCGCAATCGCCCGGCCCAGCCGTCTATCTCTTGAGGAGAGATAGTCCGTGGCCTCGCTCGTGTAGCTGAAGTACGTGGGCATCGTGGCCTCCGTCCGATCGTCTGTTGGCCTATATCATACATATGTTCGATTCTGCTGCAATAGAAATCGTGCGCAGGGTATACTCGACACAACCAACGGCGCCGCCGGGGAGCGGCGTGAGGAGAGGAGCTTCGCATGAAGGTCATGCTCGTGAACGGTAGCCCGCACAAGTATGGGTGCACGAACCGCGCGCTCGAGGAGGTTGCCCGCGCGCTCGAGGCGGACGGCGTGGAGGCGGAGATCTTCTGGATCGGCGCCAAGCCGCAGGGCGGCTGCGTGGCGTGCGGCGCCTGCGGCAAGACGGGGGAGTGCGCCTTCGGGGCCGATAGCGTCAACATCTTTCGCGCCAAGGCCGCCAAGGCCGACGGCTTCGTCTTTGGCGGTCCCGTCCACTACGCTCATGCGGCCTCGTCGCTGCTGGGCTTCATGGACCGCCTGTTCTACTCGAACGGCCGCGCCGGCATGCCCAACGTGCTTGCCCACAAGCCGGCCGCAGCCGTGGTGAGTGCCCGACGCGCCGGCACCACGGTGTCGTTCGATGACATCAACAAGTTCTTCACCATCTCGCAGATGCCCATCGTGAGCTCGTTCTACTGGAACAACGTCCATGGAGCCACCCCGGCCGACGTCGAGCGGGACGAGGAGGGCCTGTCGGTGATGCGGCAGCTGGGCCACAACATGGCCTGGATGCTGCGCTGCATCGAGGCGGGACGTGCCGCGGGCATCGAGCCCGTGGCCGAGCCGCGCTCCTGGACGAACTTCATCCGCTAGGGGATCTTTCGGTCCTGAGCAACCAGAGAACGTAAGAGCGCGCCCGCAGCCGTAACGGTTGCGGGCGCGCTGTTGTTGGCGGGGTGTAAGAGGCGACGTTCTAGCCCTGCTCGGCCGGTCCAAAGACCTCGATGGAGTGGGCGAGCTCCTCGCGGATCTTGATGTGCTGCGGGCAGGCCTTCTCGCATGCGCCGCAGCGCACGCAGGCGTCTGCCGGCACATGTCCGTGCTTCTCGACCTGCCAAGCGCGCTCCTTCTTGGCAGTCTCGAGGTTGCCGTAGAGCGTGAGCATGTTCATGGCCGTGAAGGTGCCCGAGATGCCAACGTTCTTGGGGCACACCTTGGCGCAGTAGTTGCAGCGCGTGCAGGGGATGAGGGGAATCTTGGCAAGCTCGGCGCGCGCCTCGTCGAGCGCGGCGCGCTGCTCGCTCGTAAGCTGCTTGAACGTGCTCATGTAGGAGAGATTGTCCTGCATCTGCTCCACGTTGCTCATGCCGGAGAGCACCGTGATGACGCCCGGCAGGCTCGCGGCGAAGCGGATGGCCCAGCTGGCGACGCTGGAGCCCGGCTCAGCCTGGGTGAGGACGCGGGCAACCTGCTCGGGCGGGTTGGCGAGCATGCCGCCCTTGACGGGCTCCATGATGACAACGGGCTTGTGGTGCGCCCTGGCCACCTCGTAGCAGCGCCGGCTCTGCACGGCGGGGTTGTCCCAGTCTGCGTAGTTGATCTGCAGCTGTACGAACTCCATCTCGGGGTGCGAAGTGAGCAACTCGTCGAGCTCCTCGGGCGTGGAATGGAACGAGAAGCCCGTGTGGCGGATGACGCCCTCGCGCTTCTTCTCCAAGATCCAGTCCCACATGCCCCACTCGTCGAAGAAGTGCGTGCGGAACTCGCCCAGGTTGTGGAGCAGGTAGAAGTCGAAGTAGTCCGCTCCGGTCTTCTTGAGCGAGGTCTCGAGCTGGGTGATGGCGTCGTCGCGGCTCTCGCAGCTGATCCAGGGTGCCGCTTTGGTGGCCAGCTGGAAGCTCTCGCGTGGGTAGCGCTGCACGAGGGCTTGGGCGATGGCCTCCTCGCTGCCGGCGTAGGCCCAGGCGGTGTCGAAGTAGGTGAAGCCGGCGTCCATGAACAGGTCGACCATCCGCTTGGTCTGCTCGACGTCGATCGCCTCTCCCGCCTTGGGCAGGCGCATGAGGCCAAAGCCCAGCTTCTTGATGCCCTGCGCTCCGTCCGGTCCAATCGAGTACTGCGCCATGCTGGCTCCTCTCCCGTTGTGCCCGGCAGGCCCGTCCCCGCGCGCCGCCCGGCATGTCTGTGCTGGTCGCGGGCGTGCGGGCCCGCGCGAAACCCTAGTTCCTGCGATACCACGCGAGGCACATGGCGATGAAGTTTGCCATCTGCGCCCCGAAGTCCACCGGCTCACGCACGACGCCCAACTGGGCCACCGCCTCGCGCACGAGCGGGTTGTTGAGGCACGACCCTGACAGCCCCACGGCGTGGTGGTAGATAGTGTTGGCAAGCTCCTCGCAGCGCTCGGCCGGCACGCCCAGGGCGCGCGAGAGCCGGGCGTTCGTCTCATCCAGGTGCTCGTAGTAGCCGCGCTTGAAGGCCACGAGGGCCTCGACGCTCACGTTGGTCTCGATGACGGTGAAGAGCAGGTCTGCGTAGCGGAAGTAGCGGCGGTGCCGGCAGCAGACGTCGGTCCACGCGGCCGCCGCGTCTTCTGGTGTGGGAAGCGACGCCATGGCGTCGAGCAGGTCCGCCGTGTAGGCGTCGCGCAGGTCGGCCATGATGAGCAGGAAGATCTCTTCCTTGGTGCGCACGTACTTGTAGAGGTTCGCGCGCGACCAGCCAAGCTGCTCGGCGATCGTGGTGAGTGTGATCTGGTGGTAGGGGTGCTGCTCGAACAGCTCTCCCGCCGCGCCCTTGATCTGCTCCACGCGTCGGCACTTCTGCTCGGCGCTTCTCGCGCGCTGAAACTCGGTCATGCTGCGGTCTCCTCGCAAGTGACGATGTGTAGCCTTATGGTAGCGCATCGGGCGTGTTGCGAGGTACGCGCGGGCAAGGCCGCGAACGTAAGACGGTGGGCGTGCGGGTGAGACCGGCGTGATGCCGCGCCGCGCACGTACGTGGCCGGAGAGCCGATAAGGCGGGTGCGGTCCGCGGCTTGGCGCGTTGGGTCCGCGCCGGCCGATTGGCGGCTACGCGCGCCTGAGGCCGTAGACGCGGGCGGGGCGGCACACCATGAGGGCCACGAAGACCGAGAAGCACGTGAGCGCGAGGCTGATGGGGTAGATCATCATGACCGTCGCGAACGTGGGGTGCGCGGGGAACACGAAGAGCACCCACAGGAAGCGCGAGCCGCAGACGCACACCGTGGTGATGAGCGCCGGCGTGAGCGAGATGCCAAACCCGCGCAGGTAGCCGCTGATGTTCTCGTAGGTGAGGCTGAAGACGTAGGACGGGATGATGTAGCAAACGCGCACGTAGCCGATGCTCACGACCTGCGGGTCGCCGTTGAACAGCGACAGGATCTGGCGGCCAAAGACTACCAACACGGCAATCATCGCGCCGCAGACGAGCAGGTCCTCGGCAAGCGCCACCTTGAACGAGGCGAGGCAGCGGCCGATGTTTCGCGCGCCAAAGTTCTGGCTCACGAACGTGGTGCAGGCCTGGGAGAACGAGTTCACGAGGTTGTAGCAGACGTACTCGAGCGACAGCGCGGCGCTCGAGGCTGCCATGACCTCGGTGCCCAGGCTGTTGATGCTCGACTGGATGACAACGTTGGCCACGGCGAAGACCGCGCTCTGCAGGCCTGCCGGCAGGCCGATGCGTACGATGCGGCCCAGCACCGTGCGGTCGATGCCAATCTGGGAGGGCGTGATGCGCACGGGTGCGTCGATGCGCATGAGGCGCCAGAAGAGGATCGCCGCGCTTGCCGTGTAGCTGATGACGGTGGCGATGGCGCTTCCTGCCACGCCCCAGCCCAGCCCCGGGATGAAGGCGAAGTCGAGGGCCACGTTGAGCACGGCCGAGAAGGCGAGCGTCTGCAGCGGCATCTTGGTGACGCCGATGCTGCGAAGGATTGCCGCCTCGAAGTTGTAGAGCAGGATCGAGGGCATGCCCAGCAGGTAGATGCGGAAGAAGAGCAGTGCCAGGTCGAAGGCGTCGGGCGGGACGTTGAGCAGGTGGAGGAGGGGTGCTGCGGCAAGCTCGCCCAAGATGGTCACGACGACGCCGAGCGCCGCCATGGCGACCGAGGTGTGCGAGGCGCGGCGCACGGTGGCCTCGTCGCCCGCGCCGATGGCGTTGGCGATCACGACGTTGGAGCCCAGCGCCACGCCGATGAACAGGTTGAGAATGAGCGACGAGATGGGCGTGTTGGAGCCCACGGCCGCCATGCCGAGCGCGCCGCCGTCTCCGGTGAAGTGGCCCACCATGACCACCGAGATGAGGTTCGAGAGCTGCTCGAGGATGCCGGTGAGGGCCACGGGCAGGGCAAAGAGCGGGATGTTTCTCCACAGCGACCCCGTGAGGATCTGCAGCTCCCCGCGCCTGCGCCCCTGCTCGTGCTCGCTCTTGTGCGCCCCTGCCTCTGCTGCCATACCACTCCCGTTCGACTGTCTGCGTGCCCGTCTAGTCTAGTGACGCGGCGTTACTTGTGGTGGCGCGAACCTGAAGGTTTACATACTCGCCACGTGCTCGAGGGCAAGCTCCACGAAGCGCTCGGCCACGGGCCAACGCCACGAGTCTGCCGGCAGGGCGTAGTCGATGGCATAGGTCGCGTCCTGCCCCAGGTCAAAGACCGTGAGGCCGCGGGCCTGCTCGGGCGTCTTGGTGTCGTCGAGCAGGTCCTTGGGGCACACGCAGGCGCCCACGCCGCGCAGGGCCAGCGACAGCAGGGTCGCCATGTTGCGCGAGTAGGCGCGCACCTTGGGGCGAAAGCCGGCACGCGCGATGAGCTCGAGGCCCAGGCGGCCCGTGATGTCCTCGGACGGGCTCAGCACGAAGGGGCATCCCGAGAGCGGGCTCACGTCGCCGCGGCCCAGGGGCTCGGTGAGCGCCTGGGGGTCGACGCCGTGACACTCGAGCAGCTCGGTGGTGGCGAGAAGCACCATGCGCTCGCGGAAGAGCGGGTGCGACTCGATGCGCGCGCTGCTTGCCGGCAGCACGCCAAACGCCACGTCGACCTGGCGGGCGAGCAGGCCGCGCAGGATGCCCTCGTTGGTGTCCTCGCGCAGGTCGACGCACACGTTGGGGTACTGCTCGCAGAAGCGCTCGATGACGGGTGGCAGCACCGTGCGCCCGCGCGTGAACGAGATGCCCACGCGCAGGGTGCCCGCCTGCAGGTTGTCGGGGCCCGCCACCTCGCGGCGCATGTCGTCGAGCTCGCGGGTGAGGCGCTTGGCGTGGACGAGGAAGGTCTGCCCCTCGTGCGTGAGGCGCAGGGGGCTGCTGCGCACGATGAGCTTGCAGCCCAGCTCGCGCTCGACGCCGGCGATGTGGGCCGAGAGCGTCTGCTGGGTCACGTGCAGCGCCGCCGCGGCCCGCGTGAAGCTGCCCTGCTCGGCAATGGCGCAGAAGTACTCCATGGTCTGGAAGTTCACGTTGACCCCCTCTGTTTCACAAGAATCGTTTGTATCAGCTATCGAGAATAACAGTTTGAAACCGTGGGCGTCTGGGTCGATAGTGCTCTATGCGCGGCCGTCCTACCTTCCAAACATCCCTCCGGCCGCGCGCATCTGCCCACCCCGTTCCTGAGGAGCCGCGCTTCATGCTCGAGCTGGTTGTCCTTGCCGTCTTCTGCCTTCAGCTCATCGTCTTCGTCGCCGCCGGAGTGGCGGTGACGGTTCCGCTCTCCGTGGGATTCATCCTCTTCTATGGCTATGGGCTCATGCGTGGCCACGACCCGGTCGCGCTCGTTCGCATGGCCCTCTCGGGTGTCTCGACCGCGCGCGGCGTCATCGAGAGCTTCGTGCTCATCGGCATCCTCACCGCCCTGTGGCGCGCGAGTGGCACCATCTCGCAGGTCGTGGTCATGGCGTCGCCCCTCGTGACGCCCGCGGCCGCCCCGCTTGCGACCTTTGCCCTCACGTCGCTCATGTCGTTTCTCATGGGCACGGCCTTTGGCACCGCGGCCACGATGGGCGTCGTCTGCATGACGATGGCCCACTCTATGGGCGCAAACGCGCTGCTTTGCGGTGGCGCGGTGCTCGCCGGCGCCTACTTTGGCGACCGCGTCTCGCCCATGAGCTCGAGCTCGCTGCTCGTGCGCTCGATTACCCACACGTCGCTTGGCGGCAACTTCCGCGCGATGATGCGCTCCTCGCTTGTGCCGCTCGTCGTCGCGGCCGCGGCCTATGGCGTGCTGGGGGTGGCGCTTGCGCCTGCGACCTCGGGAGATGCGGGCGCGGTGTCGGGGGTGCTCGCGTCCTACTTCAGCCAGGGCGTCGTGGCCCTGCTGCCCGTGGTGCCCGTGCTCGTGCTGCCGCTTCTCAAGGTGGGCATGAAGCGGTCGATGGCCGCGAGCATTGCCCTGGCGGCCATCGTGTGCGTGCTCGTCCGCGGCGTGGCGCCCGCCGAGCTGCTCCAGGCGAGCGTCTTTGGCTACGTGCCAGCCGATCCTGGCGTGGCGCGCATCATGAGCGGCGGCGGCATCTTGTCGATGGTTAACGTCACGGCCATCGTGTGCCTGAGCTCGAGCTTCGCGGGCCTCTTCGAGGGAACCGGCCTGCTCGACGGCGTGCGCGGCCATGTCGACGCGCTCGCCGACACCCTCACGCCCTTTGGGGCGGTGCTCGCCGTGGTGGTGCCCGCCTCGATGGTGGCCTGCAACCAGACGCTGGGCACGATGCTCGCCCACGAGCTGTGCGCGGGCGTCGAGGGGAGCGACCGCGAGCTCGCCCTTGACCTCGAGGACTCGGCCGTCGTCGTGTCGCCGCTCGTCCCGTGGTCTGCCGCCTGCAGCGCGGTGGCGAGCATGTGCGCCGCCCCCGCCACCTGCTGGCTTGCGGCCTTCTACCTGTGGCTCATTCCCGTCTGGCACCTCGCGGCCTCGCTTGCGGGCCGCCGTGGATCGCGCGCCTCGAAGGTCTCGCGCGGCCTCGTGCGCCTCACCCTGGGCGCCGCGGCGTAGCGCTCGCCCGGCCGCCTGTCTCGCTGATTTACGTGGCTCGTTAACGGCCCGGTGTGTTGTTCGATTTGCTGACGCCCCGATTGCCCCGCGCTTCTCGCCCTTCTCGCAGACGCCCTATCGGCTCTGCACGTTTTTGAATTACGTCTCATTGGTTTTACACGTCTGGAAGGCCGGGGACGTGTCAAACCAATGGCACGACCCGCACTACGTGCTAAACCAATGGCGTGATTCGCACGACATGCCAAACCGATGACGCGATGGGGCGCCGCTACTTCGTGCGGTAGCTCGGGTCGACCTCCTGCAGCTCGGCAAACGAGTCGATCTCGACGATGTGGGAGGGGTCGCACTCGCGTACGTGCACGTCGTAGGCGTCCGCGCGCACGCGCAGGGGCACGTCGTCCCAGAAGATCTGGCGCTCCTCCTCGCCCTGCTCGAACACCTCGGGCAGGTCTGCCGCGAGGCGCGCGCCGTCCGCGCCGTCCCAGTAGGAGAGGCCCACCATCTGCCAGCAGGGCCTGTCGCTTCCCTTGGCAAGACGCGTGATGCGGCCCTCCTCGGTTGTCTCGAACATCCAGTCCTCGGTCTTGTCGACCGGAAACGCCAGGTAGTTCGAGCGGTACTGGTACTTGCTGATGTAGCTCGGATCGGTGAGATACAGGTCGCTCTCTAAGGCGTAGGCGTTTGCGAAGTGGTCCTTCGCCGCCACTGCCGACGAGATGTTGTTCGTCTGGTCGAACAGCGGGTTGTCGATGAAGGTGACCTGAGGGTACTTCTTGAGCAGCACGTCAAACTCGTCTGCGAGGTAGCCGCGCACCACGTAGATCTCCTCGATGCCCACGGCGATGACAGCGTCGAGCAGGCGCTCGATGAAGCGCTTGCCGTGCACGCGCACGAGCGGCTTGGGGGTGTTCACCGTGATGGGCAGCATGCGGCTGCCAAAGCCCGCGGCGAAGAACACGGCACGGCGGGCGCGGTAGGGCTCGAGCGCCATGAAGCCGGCGGTCGTGATTTTGTAGGGACGGGCCGCCTCGTCCTCGTCCTGATCGGACGCCCTGCGCGCGAAGCCCTCGATGGCGAGGTTCTCGAGCACGCGCGCGTCGGCCTCGTCCGAGCGCCCCGCCTCGCAGGCGACGAGCGCGTCGAACTCGGGGCGGGTGAGGGCGCGGCGGCGGCTGCAGCTCTCGTCGATCATCTGCTGGGCGGCGCGGCCAAAGTCGCGGGCCGCGTTGTACCAGATGCGCGTCCACTTGCCCACCGGAGAGCCCTTGCACTCCTTGAAGAGGGCCCACACGTACCAGTACCAGCCCACGACGGCCGTGGCGGCGATGCAGTGCAGGCGTTCCTCGGCCGTGGGCTCGCGGCCAAAGTAACTGGGCAGGATCGCGAGGGCCTCGTCGAGCGTGTAGCCCGAGCCCTGCGCGATGAAGTTGCCGATGTCGCAGCCGTAGTCGCCCATGGCCGCGTACTCCCAGTCGATGAGGCAGATGTCGTCGCCCCTCACCAGCAGGTTGGGGCCGTAGAAGTCGTTGTGGCACAGCACGGGCTTGCCGGCGCCCGCGCGAAGCGGCCCCACGAGCTTGGCGATCTGCTGGTTGCGCGCCTCGAAGTCGGGCGGCAGCGGCCAGCCTTCCGCCTTGAGCAGGCGCACGATCTTCTTGGCTTCGTCGTAGAAGTCGAACTTCCAGGGAGACGTCACGCCCGACTCGTGGAGCTCGCGGGCGATGCGCATGGCGTGGGCCACCTGGGCGGGGTTGGCATAGTCGAACTCGGTGCAGCCCGAGATGAAGCGGCTGATCTTCCAGCCCTGGTGCCAGTCCTCGTAGACGAACGACGTGTCGAGGCCCAGGCGGCTCGCCGCCTCGAGGGCGAAGGTCTCGGCCTCGCGGTTCACAATCTCGTCGGTGCCGGCGCCGGGGTGGCGGTAGACGTAGCGCTGGCCCTTGCACGAGAAGAGCACCGAGAGGTTGGTGAGGCCCGCGTCGAGCGGGCGCACGTCGGTGATGTCGCCGCGCTCGCAGTCGAGCGTGGCACAGATGTTGTCGAGGATCGTGGAGTCGACGTTCTCGAAGAAGTCGGCGTCGAAGGAGCGCAGGTCTCCCAGGTAGTCGAACTCGTTGATGACGCCCGGGCCCACCTTGCGCGCGTACATGGGCAGCTCGTCGGCGTGCTCGAGGAAGACCGTCTCCCACAGCTTGCCCAGGGTGTCGGGCGCGTAGTACTCGTCGGCGAGGATCTTGAGGTAGTCACGGGCAAAGGCCTCGTCGAGGTAGGCGGGGCCGTCCATGCGCCAGGTGTGGTCGACCCCCTTGCGGCTGCCCACGATGCGCTCGCCCGCGCCCAGCTCGATCGCCGTCTTGGCGTCGTGGCCCAGGCCCTGGCTCTCGACGGCCGTGGCGCACGAGCGCCACTCGTAGGCGCTGAAGAGGTTCTCGGCGTAGTACTGGTCCGACGGGCAGACGTAGGTGTTGCCCAGCCACTCGCGGGCGGCGAAGAGCGACGCGTGGTTGTTGCGCGTGGCGTACTCGGTGGTCTGCACGAGCGTGACGCCCAGCTTGTCCTCGAGGTAGTAGAAGCTCTCCTTCATGGGGCCCACGACGACGTGGATGTCCTCGACGCCGGCCTCCCTCAGCTGGCGGATGAGGCGCTCGATGAGGACCTCGCCGCGTACGCGGAAGAGGGCTTTGGGGCGCTCGAACGAGAGGGGCGCGAAGCGCCTGCCCATGCCGGCCGCCAGGATGATGGCCCCGCGCACGCGGTGGCGCTCGAGCAGATCCGCGCCCGCGTCCGTGAGGGCGAGGTCTTCTGCGAGAAGGCCGCGGCCCCGCAGTTCGCGCACGGCGCGGTTGGTGGAGCCGAGCGACAGGCCGGCGTTCGCGGCGAGCTCGCGCTGGGTCGTGGCGGGCTTGGTCGCGAGCGAGGCGAGGACGTCGAACTGGATGCGAGAGATCATGGGCTGTTCCTTGCTTGGGGTGGTTGGGGAGGGTGCGTGACGTGGCGGCATCGGCCGCGCTCGGGCCGTGTGCGCCCGGGTTGGCGCCGGTGCCTGCTAGCAGCTGCCGTGGCCAGCGATGCCGCGGGCGATGGCAGCGGCGACGCCCTGGCGCTGGGGCGCGTACGGCCTGCCCTCGAGCAGCAGCTGCTCCACGCGGATCCGGTCGAGCTCGCGCGGGTCCGTCTCGTAGGGGTCTGCCGAGAGGACCGTCATGTTGGCGAGCTTGCCGGGCTCGAGCGAGCCCCAGTCGCGCTCGTCGAACGTGGTCCAGGCGCCGTTGTAGGTGCACATGCGCAGGGCCTCGCGCACGGTGAGCGACTGGGCGGGGTTGCTGTGGTTGCACGCACGGCTCATCCACAGGATGGGGTCGGGGTCGGTGCAGGGGGCGTCGGAGCCCGCCGAGATGGTGATGCCGCGGTCCCAGAGGTCGCGCAGGGGGTTGAGGCGCGCCGCGCGCTCGGCGCCCAGGATCTTCTCGAGGTAGGCGTCGGGCTCCTGCGGCCAGTCGATGAACGAGGTCTGCATCGGCAGCTGGATGTGGTGGCGCGCGCAGAGCTCGAGGCCCTCCTCGGTGGGCAGGCAGGCGTGGATGATGCCATGGCGGTGGTCTGGCCTCGGGTGGTCCTCGAGCGCGGCGGCCAGGGCGCGGGCGGCCTGGTCGAAGGCGGCGTCCCCGATGGCGTGCATCTCGATCTGCAGGCCCGCGCGGTTCGCCTCGACGCAGAAGCGCGTGACCTCCTCGTCGGTGTAGTAGAGCACGCCGGTGTCGCCCGTGCCCTCGTAGGGCTCGCCCAGCGCCGCGTCGGTGGAGCCAAAGCAGCCGTCGAGCGCGCAGGCGAAGCAGCCGCCGATGCGCGGCAGGTGACGGCTCGTGGCCACGCGCACGTCCATCGACTGGGGGAACACGCGCACGGCAAAGCCGCCCTGGGCGCTCTTGGCGAGCCAGCGCTCGAGCGAGATATCGAGGTTTCCGGCAAAGCCCACGCCGCTCACATCGTGGACCATGCCGATGCCCTTGCCCGTGAGGTAGTCCATGGCGCGCTGGATGTTGCCCACGAGCTCAGGGATTGAGAGCGACCCCGTGATGAAGTCCGAGACGGCAAAGAACGCCTCCTGGTTCATCTCGCCCGTCTCGGGGTGGTAGCCGCGCAGGCCGCTCACGCGCTTCTCGACCCTCTCGAGCAGGCGCGAGTTGACGACGCAGGCGTGGCCGTCGTACTTCACGAGCATGAGGGGCCGGTCGGGGCAGACGGCGTCGAGCTCGGCGCGGCTCACGAGGCGTCCCTCCGCCACCGAGTGGGGAGAGGCGCCAAAGGCGATGAGGGTCTTGGCGGCGCTGTTGTGGGCAAAGTCGGCGACCATCTCGCAGATTTGCTCGTTGGAGCGTGCGTCCATGACGTTGAGGCCCGCGTTGAAGGTGGCGAAGCTCGCGAGGTGCTCGTGGGTGTCGACGAAGCAGGGGACGAGGGCGCGTGGTCCCAGGTGCTCGACGGGGGCTCCCCCGTAGCGGGCGGGCAGGTCGTTGCCCACGTAGGCGATGCGGCCGCCCTCCTCGACGAGGTAGCGGCAGACGTCGTCGTGCTCGTTGACGGTAAGGATGTGACCCTCGTAGACCTTCATGCGTCTCCTGACGTTTGGCGTGACGCGTCTGCGTTTGACGCGGTGGCTGATCGCTCGTTCGCGAATGCAAGCGTTCCGTAAACGGTGAACATGCTAGTACGTGAACGCGCCCGCGACCGCGCTTCTCGGCCAACGGTGCCTGCGCCGGCTGGGAAGACCATGGGCGACAAGGACATGACCGAGCAACGCCGCCGCCAACGGGGTGCCGATCGCTAGCCATGAGCCCCTCTCGCCAAGGACCCCTCTCGCCAAGGACCCCCCTCAAATTCCTAGGAATATGTCGATATGAGTATCCGCTAAATTCTGTTTTCGCCATTTTCCTAGGAATTTGTGGTTGGGAGAGCGGGGGAATGCTCGCCTGGTATTTGTGGTTGGGAGAGCGGGGCTGCTCACCTGGTATTTGTGGTTGGGAGAGCGGGGCTGCTCGCCTGGCATCGTGACAACCGGGAAGGAGGCTGCCCGCGGTATCTCTCCTTTACATAACGTCGCATATACAGGGATGTTGTTGAGATGGAAACACGATGCGGGTGCCGCGCGCGTGCGTGGCGCTATACTTCTGTACACATATGAAGTTCTCAAGTGCGGCGCCCCAGTCTCGGCACCGCTGGTGGCGGGCGCGCCTGCGTCCGCCTTCTGAGAGGAGAGACGCATGGCAACTACCATCCCCGGCAGCCTCCGGGTCTCCAACGACGTCATCGCCGACCTTGCCGGCTACGCCGCGCTCGAGTGCTATGGCGTGGTGGGCATGGCCTACACGGACGCCCAGGACAACATCGTGCGCCTGCTCTCGCTCGGCAGCCTGCGCAAGGGCATCGACGTGAGCACCTGCGAGGGCACCGTCAAGGTCGACCTGCACACCGTGCTCGAGCAGGGCGTCAACATGGCGAGCGTCTCGCGCAACCTCCAGAGCGCCGTGCGCTTCACGCTCAAGGAGATCGCCCAGATTGAGGACGCGGACGTCACGGTCCACGTCGAGGACCTGCGCGCCAACAAGTAGCAACACAGAAGGCCCGGCCTCGCGTCGGGCCGCCGCACGTTACTGGCCCGCACCGCGCCCGGCCAGCCTACGATTTGGAGAGAATCTCACCTATGATTGCCAACACGATTCGCTCGTGCTTCCCCGTGGCCGCCCAGGCCGTCGCCGACAAGTCCGAGGACATCAACAAGCTCAACGTCTTCCCCGTGCCCGACGGCGACACCGGCACCAACATGTCGCTCACGCTGGGCACCGTCGTGCGCGAGGTCGCCGCGCTGCCCGCTGGCGCCGACATGGAGGCCGTCGCCAAGGCGATCACCCACGGCTCGCTCATGGGCGCGCGCGGCAACTCCGGCGTCATCACGAGCCAGATTCTGCGTGGCATGGCCGAGGGCCTCGTGGGCGCGCACGACCCCGTGACCACGGGCGACATCGCGAGCGCCTTCCGCAACGCCGTCAAGGTCGCCTTTAAGGCCGTGCGCAAGCCGGTCGAGGGTACGATCCTCACCGTCATCCGCGACATGAGCGCCCGCGCGGACCGCTGCGACAAGGAGAAGATGCCCGTTCCCGAGATGCTCGAGGCCCTCGTCGTCGAGGCCTACGAGAGCGTTGCACGCACGCCCGACCTGCTGCCCGTCCTCAAGGAGAATGGCGTCGTCGACTCGGGCGCCTACGGCTTCGCCACCTTCGTCGAGGCCTTCGTGAACGCGGCCCTGGGCAAGAGCGGCGTCTCCATCGACTTCGACACCACCGTCGCTACGGCCGACGGCGCCCACAACGCCGCCGACGCGCGCGTCGCCATCGAGCTCAATGACGACTGGGAGGGCTCGGAGTACCGCTACTGCAACGAGTTCCTCTTCAAGGCCGAGGAGGGCTTTGACCCGGACGCCGCCCTCACGCACCTCGCCACGCTGGGCGACTGCGAGCTCGTTGTGGGCTCCTTCCCCGACTTCAAGGTGCACGTGCACTCCAACGAGCCCAACCGTGTGCTCGAGTACATGCTTCAGTACGGCCAGGTCTACGAGGTCTTCATCCACAACATGGACATGGAGGCCCACGACCGCACCGCCAAGATCGCCGACGACCAGGCGACCGCCCGCGAGCCGCGCAAGCCGCTGGGTTTCGTGGCCGTCGCCGCCGGTGACGGCGAGGCCGAGATTCTCAAGTCCCTGGGCGTCGACGTCGTGGTCTCCGGTGGCCAGACGATGAACCCCTCCACGGCCGACATCCTCGACGCCGCCGCCGCGACCAACGCCGACAGCGTCATCGTGCTGCCCAACAACGGCAACATCCGCATGGCCGCCGAGGCCGCCGCGAGCGCGAGCGAGGACTTCGAGATCGTCGTCGTTCCCACCAAGACGGTGCCCCAGGCATTCGCTGCGATGTTCGCGGTCGACACCGACGCCAGCGCCGCCGAGAATGCCGAGGCCATGGTCGAGGCCATCGCCGAGGTCCGCGACGGCGAGGTCACGCATGCCGTGCGCGACTCCCAGGCAGCCGACGGCACACCCATCCACGACGGCGACATCATGGGCATCGCCGGCGGCGACATCGCCATCGTGGGCTCCGACGTCGAGCAGGTGACCCTCGACCTCATCAACAAGATGCAGGAAGAGGAGGAGGGCGACACCCTCACGATTCTTGCCGGCCAGGACATGGACGACGAGCGCTTCGAGGCCCTGTGCGACCGCATCGAGGACGCCCAGCCCGACCTCGAGGTCGACGCCCACCGTGGCGGCCAGCCGCTCTACCCCGTTATCTTCTCGATCGAGTAGGTCGCAAGGAACGTGGGGGCGGCCGGAGAGCCCGGCGTTGCCGGGACCCTTCCTACCATAGGCGAGGCGTCGATGCGCCTCGCGCGCACGCGGGCGTGGGACGCTGATGTCTCGCGCCTGCGTTTTGCTCGCGGGGCGCGCGCCGAGGCCCTCGAGCGCATTGGCGTGCGCACCGTGCGCGACGCCCTGCTCCACGTGCCGCACCGCTACCTCGACTTCACGCGCGTGACGCCCGTGGCCGCTGCCGATATCGGCACCGAGGCCACGGTGGTGGGCGCCGTCGACAAGGTGACGCTCAAGCGCCCGCGCCCGCGCCTGCAGATTGTCGAGGTGGCGCTCGTCGACGCCTCCGGCGTGCTCATGTGCGCCTTCTTCAAGCAGCCGTGGCTGGCCGAGCAGATTCATCGCGGCGACACCCTGGCGGTCTCCGGCAAGGTCACGTTTGCCTATGGCTTCAAGCAGATGACCCCGCAGTTCCACGAGGTCGTGGCCAAGGCGGGCGAGGCGAGCGTGGGCTCTGCCACGTTCGCTCGCATGCTGCCGGTCCACGGCGTGACCGAGGGGCTCTCGGCGGCCTGGATGCGCCGCATCGCGTCTGCCGCCGTGGCCGACTACGCCGACGCCTGCGACTACCTGCCCGCGAGCCTCGTGGCCAGCCACCGGCTCATGACGCTCGCCCGGGCGCTTCGCGAGGCGCATTTTCCCACCTCGCGCGTTGGCGCCGAGCATGCCCGCCGCCGCCTCGCCTTCGATGAGCTGCTCTGTCTGCAGGTGGCCCTGCTCGCGCGCCGTGCCATCGAGGTGGCAGACGTGCGCCCCCACCAGCACGTCGTTGACGGCCCGCACAGGGACGCACTGCTCGCGGCCTTGCCCTTCTCGCTCACGGACGAGCAGGACGCGGCCGCTCGCGATATCCTGGCCGACATGGCCGCGCCCCGCCCCATGAACCGCCTGCTTCTGGGCGACGTGGGAACGGGCAAGACGGCCGTGGCGGCCGTGGCGCTCGCCGCCTGCGCAGACTCGGGGACCCAGGCCGCCGTCATGGCGCCCACCTCGGTGCTCGCGCGCCAGTATGCCGAGAAGCTCGGCCCCGTGCTCGACGCGGCGCAGGTGAGCTGGGCACTCGTGACGGGCGCCACCCCCGCCCCCGAGCGCGCCGGCGTCGCGGGGCGCCTAGCCGCAGGCGAACTCACGGTCCTCTTTGGTACCACGGCCGTGCTCGGCGACGACCTGCAGTTTCATGACCTGTCGCTCGTCGTGGTCGACGAGCAGCACCGCTTTGGCGTGGGCCAGCGCGCCCGCCTGCGCGCCAAGGGCGAGGCGGCCGACCAGCTCACGATGACGGCGACGCCCATCCCGCGCACGCTTGCGCTCTCGGTTTACGGCGACCTCGACTGCTCGCGCATCGCTCACCGCCCGCACCCGGGCGTGGGCGTCACTACCAAGCTCATCACGCCCGAGAACGCCGACATCGCCCACACCGCGATCGCTGACGCCATCGCGGCGGGGCACCAGGCCTACGTGATCTGCCCGCTCGTGGACGACGCCGACGAAGGCGACGAGCTCGACGACGTGCCGCAGGCCGAGCTGGCCCAGACCTCGGCCAAGCCGCACTCGGCACTTGCCACCCACGAGCGGCTACAGCGCGTGTTCAGGGGCTCTGAGGTGGGGCTGCTCCACGGACGCATGCCCACGGCCGAGAAGGACGAGGTCATGGCAGCCTTCCGCGCAGGCACCATCGACGTGCTCGTCTCGACCACGGTGGTCGAGGTGGGCGTCGACGTGCCCAACGCCACGGTCATGATGATCTGGGACGCCGACCGCTTTGGCCTGGCGACCCTGCACCAGCTGCGCGGACGCGTGGGCCGCGGCAGGTGCGCGGGCAGCGTCTACCTGGTGAGCGCGGCGCGCGGAACGAGCCCGGCGGCCAAGCGCCTGCGCTCGCTCGAGCGCACGAGCGACGGCTTCGAGCTTGCTGAGACGGACCTGCGCCTGCGCCACGAGGGCGAGGTCCTGGGATACCGTCAAAGCGGCGGCGTGACGCTTCGCCTCGTCGACCTCGTGGCCGACGCGGACCTCGTGGCGGCGGCCCATGCGGACGCCGAGGCAATCGTAGAGAGTGACCCGGCGCTCACCGACGCGCGCCACGCGCCCCTTTCGCGCGAGGTGCGCCGTCGGTTTGGCGCCTACTTCAGGGGAGAGAGGGCAGACAGATGAGAATCGTTGGAGGCAAGTGGAAGGGTCACCCCATCGAGGCCCCCGACGGGCGCGACGTCACGCGTCCCACGACCGACCGCGTGCGCGAGGCCGTCTCGTCGATGCTGCTCAGCGCCCGCGGCCTTTCGCTCGACGACGTGCGAGCGCTCGACGCCTTCGCCGGCTCGGGGGCGCTTGGCCTCGAGCTCTTGAGCCGCGGCGCCGCCCACGTCACCTTCGTCGACCTCGACCGCGGCGCCTGCGCGCGCGTGCGCAGAAACGCCG
>OKRW01000106.1_pt1 | contig 81882 bp, 75 predicted proteins | sample 1601151 | NCBI WGS metagenome assembly OKRW01 (sample SAMEA3541471, study PRJEB24748) | human gut metagenome | biome: human gut; feature: human-associated habitat; material: faeces | place: China | collected 2012 | reverse complement strand
TCATGCAATTGCATGACGCGCACCTCGCAGCAAGAATGCCGAGGCATTCTTGAAAGTGTATATGAGAGGAAAGAAAAAGAAAAGTAATGCGAAGCCACTCGCATTACTTTTCTTTTCCATCAATGAGATATTCATAAGATATTTCGAAAACTTCAGAAAATGCTTTGATTTCAACATCAGTAACAAAGCGCTTATTGGTTTCAATTCTTGTAATTACATTTTTGTCCATATCATAGCCGCGCAGTTGAAGCTGGTGGGCAAGCATCCGCTGGGACATATGGTTTTTCTCACGAAGCTCGATGAGCCTTTTACTGATTAAGTTCTTTTCTCCGGTGGCTGTCTTTGGTTTTGGCATATAAATTCTCCTCTCTATTGTAATTGAAAAATGAGATTGTCTCACTTTTTGCTCTATTCATTGATTTTACAGTTGAGGTAAGAATAAAACGGTTGTAAAAGTGAGACAGCATGGACGTTCTTGGATTTTATGAATAGTGTGTTATAGTAAAATTAATTAAAAAAAGGAGTATTCTTATGCAGGTGTCAGATAAATTAATTACCCACTGGCGGAAGCGATTGAAGAATATGGGACTTCTGGGTATCAGGAAAAATTACTTTCATCAATAATCTCTTGACAAATCCCTTTGAAATCACGTATCCTCATAGTATAAAAGCGCTTTCATAAGAGCTTGGTATGCAATGCAAAGCAGTGAAAAGAGGAAAAAGATGAATATATATGATATAGCAAAAGAAGCCGGAGTTTCTATATCAACGGTTTCTCGTGTTATGAATAACAAAGGGAATGTGAATGCTGCTACAAGAAAAAAAGTAGAAGCAATATTGGACAAGCATGATTATACGCCCAGTGCGATTGCGCGTGGTATGGTAAGTAAAACAATGAAGACGGTTGCAGTACTGACTGTGGATATCCGCGTGCCGCATTATGCGAGAACTGTTTATACAATTGAACGGGAGTTTAGCCACAGAGGGTACGAGGTCGCAATCTGTAATACGGGTGGTGAGTTGGAAGAGACAGCCAAGTATTTAAAGACAATGCTTGAGAAAAAAGTAGACGGAATCGTACTGGTCGGTTCAATTTTTAATACACTTTGCAAAAAAGATGAAATTGGAAATATGATCAAGAATACACCGGTAGTGCTTGCGAATGGAAAACTGGAACTGCCGAATTCCTATTCTGTCTTAGTTGATGACCGGTATGGCGTTTCTCTGGCAGTGGAACATCTGCTAAAAAGAGGGCACCTTGATATGTACTATCTAAAGGATATGGATACGGTCAGTGCCAGATTAAAAAGTGAAGGGTTTATAAAAGCATTGGAAAGTCACGGAGTCAGTGACGCGAAGCAATATGTGATCGATACGGATAGAAGTATCGGTGGAGGAATCGAAGCGGTTGAAAAACTGATTGCCGAGAATAAGAAATTTACAGCCATTGTCTGTGGAGAAGACATTACAGCAACGGGAGCGGTGAAAGCGGCATTGCGTGCCGGACTTCGAGTGCCGGAAGATGTAGCGGTTACCGGGTACAATAATTCAGAATATGCAAGAATCTGTGAACCACGTCTTACGACTATTGACAATAAGCCGGAGATGGTTGCGATGATGAGCGTGCAGCTTCTTACAAGTTTGATTGAACAGACGGATGTGTACTCTTCCTGTGTGATCCAGCCGGAATTGGTGGAAGGAAAGACAACATAAGCTGACATAAGACAACAAAAAAAGACGATATAGGTGAAAGATTGCAGATAGAACTATGAAAAGCAGAAGGATTTTCAGAAAGAAAAACTGAAAGTACCTCTGCTTTTTTTTCTTCATAATCTTCAATAAACTGAAAGCGCTTGCATAAAATATGAAAGATTGTTAAAAAATAATCGTTATTTTGTACTAAAATAAATGCTAGGATTTGAACATAATGCCGAAAAAAATAAAAATATGCGCATGAAATTGACAAAACGAGTGAAATAAATATAATGAAAAGTAAAGAAAGCGCTTCTATAAATTTTCAATAATATTTTCTCGAAATTGAAAGGAGATTAATATGAGAGTTCAATATGATGTAATGGTGCAGGAGTTTGCAAGAGTATTAGAGAAAAAAGGATTCACTCATGAAGATGCCGAGAATGCGGCAATCATTTTCGCACAGAACAGTCTGGCTGGTGTATACTCCCACGGACTGAACCGTTTTCCAAGAGTTGTCAGCTATCTGGAGAAAGGTGAGATTGATCCGAATGCAAGAGCAACTTGTGAGATGAAGATGGGAGCGATTGAACGTTGGGATGGACATCGTGGATTTGGACCTCTGAATGCAAAACGTGCAATGGATCGTGCATGCGAGCTTGCGAAGGAGAATGGAATTGGTTGTGTAGCTCTTGGAAATAATAACCACTGGATGCGTGGTGGTACATATGGCTGGCTTGCAGCAGATCATGGCTGTATCGGAATCTGCTGGTCTAATACAATGCCGAACATGCCTGCATGGGGTGGACTGAACCGCAAGATCGGAAATAACCCGTTGATCATGGCAGTGCCTCGTTCTAATGGGGAACATGCAATGATCGACTGTGCTGTATCTCAGTTTTCTTATGGAAAGATTGAAGATTGCCGTCTGAAAGGACTGAAACTTCCGGTGCCGGGAGGATATGATACAAAGGGAGAACTCACAACAGACCCTTCAGAAATCGAGAAGACATGGCGTGTGCTTCCGATGGGATACTGGAAGGGAAGTGGACTTTCCATCGTGTTGGATCTGATCGCAACAGTTCTTACAGATGGAAACTCTGTATCAAAAATAGGAACATTCGGTGACGAGATTGGACTTACTCAGATCATGATCGCAGTAGATCCTACAAAGTTCAACACAGTGGAGCAGACGGATGCAATTGTAGATGAGATTCTTGCAGATGTGAAATCTTCTGAGCCGATCAAAGAGGACGGAGAAGTTCTTTATCCAGGAGAGCTGGAACTTAAGAACATTAAAGAGAATAAAGAACAGGGAATCCCGGTTGTTGAAGAAGTATGGGAATCTGTTCTGAAGATGTAATAATAATTGGGAAATATAGAATAGGAAGAAACAATGATTCAGGGAGTACTTTTTGATATGGATGGGCTTATGTTCGATACGGAAAGAATCGGATATGAAGGCTGGAAATATGCAGGGAAAAAGCTTGGCATTTATATAAAAGATGAATTGATCGCGTCTTTTCGCGGGACCGGAGAAAAAGAAAAGCGAAGACATTTCAAAGAAGTATTTGGAAGTGAAGAGTTGTATGATGAAGCATTTACGATTCGGACAGTATATGCAAAAGAATGGATCGATAAGAATGGGCTTCCGGTAAAGAAAGGGCTGGTGGAGTTGCTGGAGTATTTGAAAAAAGAAAATATTCCGGCGGCGCTCGCAACCTCGACAAACCGCAAGAAAGCGATGGGTTATCTGGATATGGCAAATGTAACAGAATATTTCAGTGCATCAGTGTGCGGTGATGAAGTGAAGGCAGCGAAGCCTGCCGGTGATATCTTCATAGCTGCGGCAGATGCGCTGGGAGTTCCGACAGAGAAATGCCTTGTTTTGGAAGACAGCCCAAATGGTCTGAAGGCTGCAAAAAATGCTGGCTGCAAAGCGATTGTAATCCCCGATCTGTCCCCGGCACCTGAGAAAGAAGAAGGCCTGTGGGATGCGAAAGTTTCGAATTTAAAAGAGGTTATAGAAATCATAAAGAATCTTTGATACAGGAGGAAATATCATGGAATATATTATTGGAATCCTGCTGCTCATCTCGTTTGTAGGGTTGGCCGTATACGCAGTGCGCGGCGGTAACCTGATGATGGGTATGCTGATTATGGCAATTATTTGGACAGTGCTTCCACTTATTGGAAATACATTTGCGACAAATCCGGAATTTATTGGTTCTTATCCGGGAATCACGGATATCAGTGTTGTTGATGCAATTACAAAAGTTTTCCAGTCCGGTCCGGAAGGCTGGGGAAATGTACTTGTAAATGTTGTATTTGGTGCATGGTTTGGACGTGTTCTTCTTCAGACAGGTATTGCAGATGCACTGATCCGTAAAGCGGTTGAGCTTGGTGGAGACAAACCAGTTATCATCTGTGTATTACTTTCTACAGTTACAACAGCAATCTTTTCAACATTATTTGGCGCAGGTGCCGTTGTAGCGATTGGAGTGATCATTCTTCCAATCCTTATGAGTCTTGGTATTCCTAAGACACTTTCCATCGGATCCTTCATGATGAGTGTCGGAGCCGGAATGTATTTAAATCCGGTACTTACCGGACAGTTCCTCGGATTCTTCCTTGGAGAAGATGGAAAACAGCTTATCACTTATGATGATCCTGCACGTCTTCACTGGGCGATCATCGGAGTTGCAGTACAGCTTCTTGTAGTAATTGTTATGTGTGTTGTGACGCTTGGAAAGAAGAAAACCGTTCATGCATGGAGCGCATCTGCAGCAAGAAAAGCCCGCCCGGGATATGTTCCGACAATTGCTCTGATCGCACCGATCATCCCGGTTGTACTTCTTGTAGTATTTAATGTACCGATCATTCTTGGATTTACAATTGGAAGTTTCTACGCATTATTCGTATGTAAGAAACTGACATCATTCCGCGGTGCATGCCGTGTACTGAATAAGGATTTCTATGATGGTGTTGTTGACACTGCACCGCTGGTAGGATTCCTGCTTATGATTCCGATGTTCAACAAAGCAGCAGAGCTTTGCGTGCCATATTTTAATGCACTTCTTGGAAATATTATTCCAAATAATACTCTGGTTATCAGCATTGTATTTGCAATTCTTGCGCCACTTGGACTGTTCCGTGGACCATTTACACTGTTCGGCTGCGGAGCTGCAACACTTGGAATCCTGAAAGGAATCGGATTCTCAACACCATATCTGTATGCACTGATGGTCATTCCTTCTATTACAATGAATGTATCAATTTGTATGACACAGAGCTGGATTGCATGGGGAGTAAGCTACTCAAAAGTATCCACAAGAGAACATCTGAAGATGACACTGCCATATGCATGGCTTGTATGTATCATTATGCAGGCGATCACATATGTTATGTTCGGTTAAGGAGGGCGTGAAAAATGAGCGATAGAAAAGTACGTATGGGTATTGACGTAGGTGGAACGCATACAAAAGCGGTTGCCATTGACAATGCCACACATGAAATAATTGGAAAATCTTCTGTAAAGACAACTCACGATGATAAAGCAGGCGTAGCAGCCGGTGTTGTAGCAGCATTTCAGAATTGTCTGCGGGAAAATAATATTGACCCGAAAGATGTCATTTTCGTAGCACATTCTACGACCCAGGCAACCAATGCCTTAATCGAAGGTGACGTTGCAAAGGTTGGTGTTGTTGGTGTCGGCCCGAAAGGAATCGGCGGACTCATTGCAAAAGCTCAGACAAATATGAAAGACATCAATCTTGGGTCCGGACGTTTTATCCGTCTTAAGAATCGTTACATCTGTGATGAAAAACTGTCCGACCAGGCTGTGACAGATACGATTAAATCTTTGGTTGGAGATGGCGCAGAGGTTATCGTTGCCAGTGAGTCTTTCGGCGTGGATGATATGGAAAATGAGACTGGCATCTGCAAGATTGCAAAAGACATGGGACTTGAAGCAACAGCAGCCAGTGAGATCACAAAACTTTACGGACTGACAAGACGTACCCGTACAGCAGCGATCAATGCGTCTATTCTTCCGAAAATGCTTAACACTGCAAACTCTACAGAACAAAGTGTTAAGAGTGCAGGTGTTGAAGTTCCGCTGATGATCATGCGAGGTGACGGTGGAGTTATGGAAATCAGCGAGATGAAAAAACGTCCGGTACTGACCATGTTATCCGGTCCGGCTGCATCTGTTATGGGAAGTCTGATGTATCTGCGTGCTTCTAATGGTGTATACTTTGAAGTAGGTGGAACAACGACCAATATCGGTGTTATCAAAGATGGACGTCCTGCTATCGACTATTCTGTAGTTGGCGGACATCGTACATATATCAGCAGCTTAGATGTACGAGTTCTCGGTGTTGCCGGAGGAAGTATGGTTCGTGCAGATAAGAGCGGTGTAAAAGATGTAGGACCACGTTCCGCGCATATTGCAGGTCTTGACTATGCAGTATTTACACCGGAAGAAGAAATCGTAGATCCGAAGGTTGTATTCTTCAGCCCGAAAGAAGGAGATCCGGAGGACTATGTTGCAATCGAATTAAAGAATGGAAAACGTATCACCATTACGAATACATGTGCAGCCAATGTGCTTGGTCTTATTAAGCCGGAATATTTTGCATATGGAAATGCGAATGCAGCAAGAAAGGCAATGCAGCCGCTGGCAGATTACATGGGAAAAACTGTAGAAGAAGTTGCAACTCAGATCCTGACAAGGGCTTACGAAAAGATTGAGCCGATTATTATGGATCTGGCTGACAAATACCGTCTGGAAAAAGACCAGATCAGTCTGGTCGGAGTTGGTGGAGGAGCAGCGGCTCTTATCGGATTCTGTTCTGATAAAATGGGACTGCGTTATTCAATCCCGGACAATGCAGAAGTTATTTCTTCTATCGGAGTTGCGCTTGCAATGGTACGAGACGTTGTAGAACGTGTTGTTCCGAACCCGACACCGGAAGATATCCGCTCCATCAAAGCTGAGGCAATTGATAAGGCTGTAGAAAGTGGTGCGGCAGCAGACAGCGTAGATGTACATATTGAGATCGATCCGCAGACATCAAAACTGACAGCCATTGCCCTTGGATCAACAGAAGTTAAGACAACGGACCTCTTAAAAGAGTGTACAGCTAAGGAAGCAAGAGAACTGGCGGCTGAAGACTTGAAAGTTGCTCCGTCAGAAGTAAATGAAGAATGTGCAACAAAGAACTTCTATGTATTTGCTATAGAAGGAAAAGGAAAACATCCGGTTCGTATTCTGGATAAAAAAGGATTTATCAAGGTTCAGAGAAATGACGGAAAAGCAATTCTTTGTAAAGCCGGAAGCTATCGTAATATCGTATCTCAGTTATGGGAAGAGCTTGCAATTTATCAGCAGGACGCAATCCTTCGCCCGGACTATTACATTTGTGCCGGTGCGCGTGTCATGGATTTCTCAGGTTCTGTAGACCTTGATAAGATCATGATGCTGATGGAAGTGGAAATGCAGATGATAGATCCAGGTGATGATGTCATCATCGTAGGAGCAAAGAACAGTTTATAGATCAATCATGATCCGTGGCATCTAAGGATGCAGAGGTATAAAATATATGGGAAGACAGGAAAAGTGGAACAGACTTATAGACGCATTTTCAGGAAAGGGTACTGCCTTTTCTATGCCGGAATATCCCAAAGTTCCGTTTCCGGAAATGATAGAGAAACTGGGTGCTTTGACAGAGGAAGACTGGGGAAAATATGCATTTAGCAGAGAGCCTTTAGAAGGAAGGTTCAGCAACGAGCAGAAAATGCAGTATACGCACAAAGCGAATGATTGCGGTCGAGAGTGGGCTGAAAAAATCGCGAGGCAGTATGGAACGAGAAATCCGGGAGAATTAGCTGAAAAACTTGGGATGAAAGTAAAAACTCCAAAAGTCCCGGTAGGAGGCGGTCTGGTACTTTTTGCTCAATTTGTAGAACCGGATGAGATCACTATTTTTACGGATTGTGTGGATAAAGCTTCAAGATTGGAAGAAGAGTGTGGATGTGATCTGCTTTGTAGAGAAAATCTTACCAATACATTACTTGCTCATGAATTATTTCATGCAGTAGAGGAGCAACACGTGAAAGAAATCTATACAAGAACAGAAAGGGTAGAACTCTGGAGAAAACCGTTTTCCAATAAATCTACGATTTCCTGTCTTTCTGAGATTGCGGCTATGGCATTCGCAGGGAAACTTCTGGATTTGAAGGTGTCCCCGTATATGTTAGATGTACTTCTCGTGTATTCTTATGATAAGAATGCGGCATGGGGACTATACGATGAAATCGTGAATATCAGAGGTGTGCAGTAGAAGTATGTCATGCAATTGCATGACGCGCACCTCGCAGCAAGAATGCCGAGGCATTCTTGCAAACAAAGGAACAGCAAACGCTGCAGGAGGAAATAAATGTTAACAACGAATATTACATTAGCTGAGAAGTATGACTACCTCAGTGATAAGTTTAAAAAAGCATTTACATTTTTAAGAGAAACAGATCTTGCATCACTTCCGACCGGAAGAGCAGAGATTGATGGAGATGAAGTTTATGCAAGTGTGCAGAGCTATACAACTATGACTGTAGAAGAATGTGCATTTGAAAGTCATCTGGAATATTTTGATGTACAGTATGTGGTAGAAGGAGAAGAATGCTTTGGGTATGAGCCGGTGAAAAATCTGACACCTTCTATGGACTACGATGCAGAAAGAGACTTGATTTTCTACAATGAGCCGGACGATGCAGGCTCTGTGATCCTGAAAGCCGGAGATTTTGCCATTGTTCCGCCGGAAGACGGACATGCGCCGAGACGTATGACAAAGAATGGTCCGTGTCCGGTGAAGAAAATTGTTGTAAAAGTGAAGCTGTAAAATAACTGAGCAGGAATGCCGAGGCATTCTTGAATAGGAGGAAAATGCAATGAAGAGTTCATTTCGTTGGTACGGAGACAGTGATCCGGTAACGTTAGATAAGATTCGTCAGATTCCGGGGATGCGTTCCATCGTTTCCGCTGTCTATGATGTAAAACCGGGAGAAGTATGGCCGGAAGAAAGTATCAAACATCTGGCAGATGAATGCCGGGAGCATGGATTAATTTTTGATGTTGTAGAATCCATTCCGGTAACGGAAGAGATCAAACTTGGAAGACCGGGAAGAGAACGTCACATTGAGAATTATTGCGAGTCTATCCGCAGATGTGCAAAATACGGGATTAAATGTGTGACATATAATTTTATGCCGGTGTTTGACTGGACAAGAACACAGCTTGACAAAGAAGCAGAAGATGGTTCCACAAGTCTTGTAATGTACTGGGAACAGATGAAAGGTCTGGATCCATTAAAAGATGATATTCATCTTCCGGGCTGGGATTCCAGTTACACACAGGATGAAGTCCGTGAATTGATCCGTGCCTATGGTGAGATAGGAGAAGAAGGACTTTGGGAAAACATTGAATATTTCCTGAAACGTGTCATTCCGGTAGCAGAAGAATGTGGCGTTGTCATGGCGCTTCACCCGGATGATCCTCCGTATCCGATTTTTGGACTTCCAAGAGTGATCACATGCGAGGAAAATCTGGATCGATATCTTTCTATTGTGGACAGCCCGGCTAACAGCTTGTGTTTGTGTACAGGATCCCTGGGAAGTTCACCGAAAAATGATATCCCGGCAATGGTCCGCAAATATTCTGCGATGAAACGAATCGGATTTATGCATATCCGAAATGTAAAGATCCTTCCGGATACATCATTTGAAGAGTCTGGACATCTGACACAGAATGGCTCTCTTGATATGAATGCGATTGTGAAAGCATTGGTAGAGACTGGATTTGACGGATATTTCCGCCCGGATCACGGACGTATGATCTGGGGAGAAACAGGAAAACCGGGTTACGGATTATATGACCGTGCGCTCGGAACAGCCTATATCAATGGACTGATTGAAGCAAATGGCGGAGTAATCGAATAAAATTATAGAAGAGAATAGATTCAAGAGCTTCATACACAGCCTGGAAAGTTGTGTGTGAAGCTCTTTTCGCATGAATGAAAACAGCAGATTTGTTTTAAGTGTGCAGATTTAGGTGCTGCAATGAACATGTCGAAAAAAGTGGATATAAGGAAAATGCATAAAAAAATCACTGATTACCGTAGAAATTTAATAATAAATACAAAAATATTCTATTTTCTAAGACTCGAATGGTGATTATAATTAAATTAATCAATTGATTCAAAATAATTTGAAGCAAAATGAACAAACGGGAGGAAGAAAAATGAAGAAAAGAAGAGTATTAGCAGCGCTGATGACAGCAACACTTGCATTGTCACTTGCAGGTTGTGGCGGATCCTCAGGAGATTCCAAATCATCCGGATCATCTGACAGTTCCGTAGCAAATGCAGACAAACCACTTTGCTGGTTCAACCGTCAGCCATCTAACAGTTCCACAGGAGAACTTGACAAAGATGCACTGAATTTCAACAAAGATACTTATTATGTAGGATTCGATGCTAACCAGGGAGCTGAACTTCAGGGACAGATGGTTGTTGATTACATCAAAGCAAATGCTGATAAGATCGACAGAAACGGAGACGGAGTAATCGGATATGTACTTGCAATTGGTGATATCGGACATAACGATTCTATCGCTCGTACACGTGGCGTTCGTTCTGCTCTTGGAACAGGTGTTGATGCAAGCGGTGAAGTTGATTCTACACCAGCAGGAACTAACGTAGACGGAAAAGCAAAAGTTGTTAAGGATGCAACTCTTGATGTAAATGGAAAGACATATACAATTCGTGAGCTTGCTTCTCAGGAGATGAAGAACTCAGCAGGTGCTACATGGGATGCAGCAACAGCTGGTAATGCAATCGGAACATGGTCAGCTTCTTTCGGAGAGCAGATCGATGTTGTTGTATCTAACAATGATGGTATGGGAATGTCAATGTTCAACGCATGGGCAAAAGACAACAAAGTTCCTACATTCGGATATGATGCTAACAGTGATGCTGTAGCAGCAATCGCTGAAGGATACGGCGGAACAATTTCACAGCATGCAGATGTACAGGCTTACCTGACACTGAGAGTTCTTCGTAACGCACTTGACGGAGTAGATGTTGATACAGGTATCGGTACAGCAGATGATGCTGGTAACTGCCTGACAGAAGGTGAAGACTACAGATACAGTGAAGAGGACAGATCATACTACGCATTAAACGTAGCTGTAACAGCTGACAACTACAAAGACTTTACAGATTCAACAAAGGTTTACGACAAAGTTTCCAAACAGCTTGATTCTTCTAAGAGTCCATCTAAGAAAGTATGGCTTGACATTTACAATGCATCAGATAACTTCCTGAGCTCAACATATCAGCCACTGCTTGAGAATTATGATGATCTTCTGAACCTGACAGTTGATTACATCGGTGGAGATGGACAGACAGAGTCTAACATCACAAACCGTCTTGGAAATCCAAGCGAGTACGATGCATTTGCAATTAACATGGTTAAAACAGACAATGCATCATCTTATACATCACTTCTTAAATAATAAGAGATTGATTAACAGTAAATTAATGAAACAAAGAGGGGTGTCAGAGATGATACCCTTCTTTCACTAAGAAAAGGAAGCAGGGCTATGACAGAGGATAAGAATAAATACATCTTATCGATTAAAGGTATGAGTAAGTCATTCGGCAGAAATAAGGTTCTAAAACATATTGACCTGAATGTCAAACCTGGAACCATTATGGGACTTATGGGTGAAAATGGTGCCGGAAAATCGACAATGATGAAATGTCTCTTTGGAACCTATCAGAAAGATGAGGGGACAATTATATTAGATGGCCGGGAAGTGAATTTTTCTGGACCGAAAGATGCACTGGAAAATGGCGTAGCGATGGTACACCAGGAATTGAACCAGTGTCTGGAGAGAAGTGTTATCGACAATATGTTTCTTGGTCGATATCCAAAAAACTCTTTTGGAGTTGTTGATGAAGCAAGAATGAAAAAGGAAACATCAAATCTGTTCCGTCAACTTGGAATAACTGTGAACCTGACTCAGCCAATGAAGAAAATGTCTGTGTCACAGCGCCAGATGTGTGAAATCGCGAAAGCAATTTCATATCATTCTAAGGTGATTGTATTAGATGAGCCAACATCATCACTTACAGCACCAGAGGTAGAAAAGCTTTTCAAAATGATGCGTCAGTTGAAAGCACAGGGAATTTCACTGATTTATATTTCACACAAGATGGACGAGATTTTTGAAATTTGTGATGAAATATCAGTTCTTCGAGATGGAAGTCTTGTTATGACTAAGGATAGTAAAGATACTGATATGAATGAGCTGATCGCAGCGATGGTTGGCCGTTCATTGGATAACAGATTCCCACCTGTAGATAATGAACCGGGAGAGAAAATTCTCTCTGTACAAAATCTTTCAACAAAATATGCACCAAAGATTCAGAATGTATCCTTTGATATCAGAAAAGGAGAGATATTCGGATTTTATGGTCTGGTAGGAGCCGGACGTACGGAACTTCTGGAGACAATCTTCGGAATACGTACAAGAGCAGAAGGAAATGTAATTTATGATGGAAAAGTTATGAACTTTTCCTCTCCGAAAGATGCAATGGATCATGGATTTGCTCTGATTACAGAGGAAAGAAAAGCCAATGGTCTGTTCTTGAAAGGTGATATTACATTTAATACTACCATTGCCAATATGAGTCATTATAAGAGCGGCGTTGCATTGTCTCATGACAGAATGGTACGTGCGACCGCAGAAGAGATCAAAATCATGCATACAAAATGTATGGGACCGGATGACATGATTACAAGCCTTTCCGGAGGAAATCAGCAGAAAGTAATCTTCGGTAAATGGCTGGAGCGTTCACCAAGCGTATTCATGATGGATGATCCGACCCGAGGAATTGATGTAGGTGCAAAATACGAGATTTATGAACTGATTATCAATATGGCAAAGCAAGGAAAGACAATTATTGTAGTTTCTTCAGAGATGCCTGAAATTCTTGGAATTACGAATCGAATTGGCGTTATGTCAAATGGACGCCTGGCTGGAATCGTAAATACAAAAGAGACAGATCAGGAAGAATTATTGAGACTCAGTGCGAAATATTTGTAACAGAGAGGAGTATTAGAGATGGCAGAGAACAACGTAATTATTTCGGCTGAAGAAGAAGCAAAGCTTTTAAAGCCGATTGACGAATATGTTGGTAAGATACAGAAACAGATTGATGCACTTCGTGTAGAAGGATCTGACAAAGTCAATAGTTTAAAAAATCAGATTGCAATTGCAAAAGAGAATAAGAACTTAACAAAAGAGCAGCAGAACAAGATTATTGAGGAAAGCAAAAAACAGCTGGAGAAAGCAACAGCAACAGAAGCTGCAAATAAAGATCAGATTACAAAGTTGATCGCAGATGCAGAAGGTTATCTTTCCAAGCATTACAACAGCGAATATTATGACATTGTTGTCAAGAGCTGTGAAGCTGAGAAGAAAGCAGAAAACAGCAGCTTTGAAAAAACTAAAACACAGCTTCAGGAAGAGCATAAGAAAGCACTTGGAAGCCTGAAAGATGCAGAAGAGATCAAAGCAGAGAAGTATACATATAAGAATAAATTATATGATGCGCAGATGGCACATGAGTCCAGACTTCAGGAAATCAAGGACAGAAAACATGATGCATTTATGCATAAGTTCCATTTGATTGATCTTCTGAGAATGTCAAAATACACATTTGCTCAGAAACAGGCACAGAAAATTGAAAATTACAAATATACATTCAATATGACACAGTTCCTGTATAAGAATGGTCTGTATATTGTAATTATTCTGATCTTTATTGCTCTGTGTATCATTACACCAATTGTGAAAAATACACAGCTCTTTACAGTAACGAATATCCTGAATATCTTACAGCAGGCTTCACCGCGAATGTTCCTCGCACTTGGTGTTGCAGGCCTGATCCTCTTAACAGGTACCGACCTTTCTGTAGGACGTATGGTTGGTATGGGTATGGTTACAGCAACCATTATTATGCATAACGGAATTAACACCGGTGGTGTATTTGGTCACATTTTTGATTTTTCCAATATGGGAACAATTCCAAAAGCATTATTAGCATTAGGTGTATGTATCATTCTTACAACCGTATTTGCTATGATCGCCGGATTCTTTATGGCAAGATTTAAGATGCATCCATTCATTTCAACAATGGCGAACATGTTGATCATCTTCGGTCTTGTTACATATGCAACAAAGGGAGTTTCTTTTGGAGCAATTGATCCGGCAATTCCGAATATCTTTATTCCAAAGGCAGGAAGATTCCCAATGATTATTTTATGGGCAATCATCGCAGTAGTTGTTGTATGGTTCATCTGGAACAAGACAACATTCGGAAAGAACCTTTATGCAGTCGGTGGAAACCCGGAGGCAGCAACCGTATCCGGTATTTCCGTATTCAAAGTAACAATGGGAGCATTTATCATGGCAGGTATTCTTTATGGATTTGGTTCCTGGCTCGAGTGTCTCCGAATGGTTGGATCTGGTAGCGCAGCTTATGGACAGGGCTGGGATATGGACGCTATTGCAGCCTGTGTAGTTGGTGGAGTTTCCTTTACTGGTGGTATCGGTAAGATTTCAGGAGTTGTAACTGGTGTATTAATCTTTACATCTCTGACATACTCTCTGACAATTCTTGGTATTGATACAAACCTTCAGTTTATCTTTGAAGGTATCATTATTCTGGCAGCCGTTACACTTGACTGTCTGAAATATGTACAGAAAAAATAATAGTTAAAAAAGGCTGTTTACGCAGGTAAACATAAAAGGTGAAAGCTGCCCTGCTCGTCTTATAGATGAAAGGGGCGGCTTTTATAATATAACAGGAGTCTTAAGAGAATTCCTGCTATATTATAAAAGTCGCTGGCAGTTGTATAATGATTGTTTAGAATCCGGGAAATGTTTGATATAATGAATGGGGATTAAAAGTTCTCGATTTATGATAAAAAACTTGAAATAGGGACAAAAAGGGGATTAAGATGGAACGATATAAAGTAATTCTTGTGGATGATGAAGAAGAAGTCATTGATGTCATGGAAGCAAAGATTCGCTGGAATGAATTAGGGTTTGAAGTAGTAGGAAGCGCGACAAATGGAGTGAAGGCATTAGAATTGATAGAAAAGCTTCAGCCGGATGTCGTTTTAACAGATATCAAGATGCCTTATATGGACGGACTGGAACTGGCCAGAAGAGTGCGTGCGGATTATCCGAATATATACATTATGCTCTGTACCGGTTTTGATGAGTTTGAATATGCGAAGGAAGCAGTACATCTTGAAATCAAGGAATATATGTTAAAGCCAATCAATGCGGTGGAATTATCAGAATGTCTGACAAGGTTAAAAGATACGTTAGATAAAGAACGGGAAGAGAAGCTAAATGTAAAGAAACTGGAAGATTATTTCCAGGAAGCGCTCCCGGCATTAAAATCTAATTTTTTGATCTCATTGATTGAAGGAAGAGTGAGTGAAGAAGATTACAAGAGATTTCTGACAGCATATCAGGTCGATATGAAGGGACCGCTTTTTTGCTGTGTTGTATTTCATACTTCGGCGAATCATGTACCGGAGGGGATGGATTCGCTGCTTTTGTCCATGTCGGTAGACCGGGAAATCAAGCAGAGGCTGACAGAAAAATGGAAGTGTCAGGAGTTTATCTATCTTGGTAATACAGTTTTAGTACTAGAAGTGAACACGGAGGAGAATCTTGTTCAGATTACCGATGAATGTGACAGGTTCTGTCGATGGGCCTATCGGATTATGGGAGCAGTTGTCACAGCAGGAGTAGGAACGACATGTGAAAGTCTTTATGATATCAGTACATCCTACGAAGGCGCCAGAGAAGCAGTTTCCTATAGAGTTTTGTATGGAACAAAGCGGGCAATCAATATTGGAGAAATCGTACCAAAAGAATCGAAAATCCAGACGCAGCAGGAAGAAGCGAGAATGCAAGAGCTATTTCGTGCTATTCATGTAGGCGATGAGGAAGAGATTGAGAAAGCGGCCAGAAAAGAGATTGAAAAACTTCATAAAAATGCAAAGACGATTGGACAGTACAACCTTGCTACCATGGAGATCGTAAGCGGCTACTTTAAATTCTGCTCCAATAATTCACTGGATTTTAATGAAATGTCCGGAAATGTACCGAATTTATATCAAAAAGTATCCCAGATGGATGAAAGTGCACTGACATCCTGGATCATAGGTATGTCGCTGAAAATCAGCGAACAGTTGAAAAATGCCAGAAACAGTACGTCAAGACGTCTTGTGACAGAGGCTCAGAATATTGTGAGAGAAAGATATATGGAGTCAGAGATCACGCTTGATGATGTGTGTTCAGCACTTGGAGTTTCCAATTCATATTTTTCTTCCATATTCAAAAAGGAGATGGGAAAATCTTTTATTTCTTATCTGACCGATTACAGGATGGATATTGCGGCAGAGATGATACTGAATACGACAGAAAAGAGTTATACCATTGCAGAAAAAGTAGGATATCTGGATGCAAATTATTTCAGCTATGTTTTTAAAAAGAAATTTGGGATGTCACCTTCGAAATATCGGAATGAACATTTGAAGAAATAATCCATATGAGGGGAAAAGAAAGCGTGAAGAAAAGAAAAGGCGGATTTAACATACAATCCATTATCATGTCTGTTCTTATGGCATCGACACTGATTACAATTACTATAATGGGATTGTTGCTTTACTACAGATTCAAACTGGCAATGGATAATACCGCTGTATCGAATACGGAAGCAACGGTCGAAAGCAGCGTGGACCGGTTGAATTCTGATCTGTTAGATATCAGACAGATTTTTAATGCGGCTAATTACAATATTATTCAGGAATTTGATATTTCCAGTCAGGAATTTGCAAAGCAGTTCAGTCTGCTGTATGAGACGAATTCAGATAAGATACAGAGTATGGCATTGTATGGAAGTGACGGAAATCTTATTGCTTCAGAGCCGGTATCTTTAGAAAAAGAAAATGTAGAGATTAAAAACCAGGACTGGTATCAGAATGCGGAAAATGCGATTGAAAATATTCATTTTTCCATGCCTCATGTACAGAACTTGTTCCAGGACGGAACTTATCGGTATCATCGAGTCATTTCGCTCAGCCGTTCGGTTGATATTAATGACGGAGATAGACCGGGGAGCGGAGTGCTTCTGGTAGATATGAAATATTCTGTTGTTGAAAATGTTTTAAAGCAGATCAATGAGTCTTCGGACGGAGTTTACTATTATGTTTGTAATCGGGACGGGGAGCTTCTCTATCATCCAAGAAGAGCAGAGATAGACCGTGAATTATTCAAAGAGAACAGCCTTAAGGCAGCAGGATATGAGGATGGAGTCTATGAGATATCATCTGGCGATGGTAAAGAAAATGTTATTGTCGGAAGTATTTCCTATACAGGCTGGAAACTGATCGGTGTGATACCGGAAAGTGTGCAGACAGCCAATATTAACAACTTCAGATATTATATTTTTACAACGATCATTATATTGATGATGCTGCTTTTAGAGGGAAACCGGTTAATTTCCCAGAAAGTATCAAAGCCGATCCGCGAATTAGATGCTTCTGTGAAGGCTTATGAAGCCGGAGAAAAACCGGATATTTATATCGGGGGATCTTTGGAAGTACGACATCTTGGACATTCCGTGCAGAAATCATATGAACAGATCGAACAGTTGATGGAAGAAATTATGCGTCAGCAAAACGAGCGGAGAAAAAGTGAACTGGATGCGCTTCAGAGCCAGATCAATCCACATTTTCTTTATAATACGTTGGAATCTATCACCTGGATGGTAGAAGCACAGAAGAATCGAGAAGCGGTCATTATGATTTCTGAGCTTGCAAAACTGTTGAGAGTCAGCCTGTCAAGGGGTAAGACGATTATTCCAATCAAGGATGAACTTCAGCATAGCCGTAGTTATATGAATATTCAACTGGTACGCTATAAAGAAAGATTTAAGATAGATTTTCAGATAGATGAAGAACTTTATAATTACTGTATTGTAAAGCTGGTCATCCAGCCTATTTTGGAAAATGCGATCTATTACGGAGTCGGACATATGGATGAAGACGATGATGGAAGAATTGTAGTATCCGGGGAAAAGAAAGACAATGATATATACATTAGTATAGAAGATAATGGAATGGGAATGCGCAAAGAAGTGTTGGAAAATATTTTGACAGATAACAACAAAGTTCCAAAACATGGGTCAGGAGTCGGAGTTATTAATGTTCATTCCCGAATTAAACTGATGTTTGGTGAAGGATACGGACTTACTGTCTACAGTGAACCTGATGAAGGAACGAAAGTCGTTATTCACATTCCGGCAATCCCATACACAAAAGAAAATGCAGAAAAGCTGGAAATGCAAAAATACAGCCAGAGGGGGAATGCACATGAAAAAGAATAAAATAACATTCTTTGCTATGGAATTGATTCTTCTTGTATTGGCACTGTTTTTTGTGTGGAAGATTTTTATTCAGAACGTGCCGGAAAAAAGAGTAGCCGTAATACTTCCGGAATCCGGAGACCAGAGATGGGATTCTCTGATCAAAGGAATGAAGCAGTCGGCAAAAGAGAATCATATACATCTGGTCATTTGCAACACAGATGATATTGAAAATGCAGAAGCAGAAAAGGAAGCTATCGAAGAGCAGAAAAATAATCATATCGATGCATTTATTGTGCTTCCTGCACCTGGAACAGATACAAAAGAGATGTTGACAAAAGAATGTTCAGATGTTCCGGTTGTTTTGGTCGTGGAAGATCTGTATACCGAGGACGCAGAAGCAACATCGAAGTTTTCGGTAGTCGCACCAGATTACTATGAGATGGGAAAATATATTGGCGGACAGATAAATTCAAGAAAACAGACCATAGGAATTGTTGTGGGAAGGAAAGATACGGAAGCGGCAGCCAGTGCAGTCCGCGGGCTTACGGATGCACTGGAAGGTTCCGACTGTCAGATCCTATGGCATTATTATCAGGAAAAAGACCAGGATGTCTGCGAGAAAGTGAAAGAACAGCCAAAAGTAGATACGCTGGTAGTGTTAGATCCCGGTGCATTAGATCAACTGGGAGACCAGTTTGAAGAAACGCAGGAAGAAACGCAGGAGGAAGCACAGGAAGAAACACAAGAACAGGGAGCAGGAACGAAGATTTATGGGATCGGAAGCAGTATGAAAGCAATTGCACTTCAGGATTACGGAAAGACACAAGGGCTTGTCGTACTGGATGGATATGAGATAGGATATAAAAGTGTAGAAGAAATTGCAAAGAAAATAAAAAACAGACTTTACAAAATGGAAAGCCACGAAACGGAAGTAAAGATTATGGATCAGGATACTAAGCTTTTAGATGACGAAATAGAAAGGTTTTTATATTCCTATGAGTAAAAAATGTAGAAAAAAAAGTGTCTGTGCAGTTGTTGTAATGGTAGCGATGCTGTGTATTTCCGGCTGTGGATCAGGAAAAATAAAATCTGATAAAGTGTTGCGTGTAGGTGTTGTAACATATACACAGGATGATCCTTTTATCAATGCATTGGCAGATAAGCTAAAAGAAAATCTGAAATCTATGGAAACAGAAGATATGAAGATTACCGTATCTGTAAAAAATGGAAATGATGATCAGCAGGATCAGAATGATATAGTGGAAGAGATGATTGATGCCGGTTGTGATGTTTTGTGCGTCAATCTGGTAGACAGAACTGCTCCGTCCCGGATCATCAGGCTGGCAAAACAGAATGACATCCCGATTATTTTCTTTAACAGGGAACCGGTCTGGGAGGATTTGATGCAGTGGGAAGACCTGTATTATGTAGGTTGTGACGCAGAACAATCTGGAGTGATGCAGGGAGAGATAGCGGCAGATTATATTAAAAATCATCCGGAAGTAGACAAGAATCAGGATGGTGAAATACAATATGTATTGTTGGAAGGAGAAGCTGGGCATCAGGATGCAATCAGCAGAACGGATTTCTCTGTAAAAACATTGATCGAGAAAGAGGTAAATCTGGAAAAATTAAGTTATCAGTTCGCAGATTGGAACCGGGGACAGGCCGAAAACCGGATGAACCGCCTGATCAGTCAGTATAAAGATGGAATTGAACTTGTCATTTCTAACAATGATGAAATGGCACTTGGAGCTGTGGAGGCATATCGAAAAGCCGGATATGAACAGGCAGAGTGGCCGGTCATTTTCGGTATTGATGGATTAGATGATGCATTGGAAGCAATAAAAGCTGGTGAAATGCAGGGGACAGTGTATAATGATAAAGAAGATCAGGCGTTGCAGATAGCGAAGCTAGCTGTAGAGATTTTCCGAGGAGAAGATGTGAACCGAAACAAGTTAAAAGAAGGCAGGTATTATGTTTCTGAGTATCAGCCGGTATACAGCAGTAATGTGGAAGATTTTATAAAACGACAGACGAGGTAAGAAGTGAATGGAAGCAGCATGGATCGAGACATTTTATCAGGAGACAGATGCACCAAAAAGGCTGGAATTACTAAAACAGAATACAGAAAATGAATTAACGCAGGCGGATGTGTTCCGAAAAAAATTATGGGTCGCCAGATATGGAAAGAGAAAACCGACAAAAGATGCATTCGTAGGAAGCCTGATGGAACTGAAATGTCTGGCAGAAGGCACATCGTTAGATTTTGGCGGACAAAGAAGAAAACAGGCAGCAAAGATTATTAGTACATTATGTCTGGCAGATGCAGATTCTATGGACGAAGAATTAAGAGAAAATCTTCTGCTGGAATTAAAAAATGTCTTTTTGAAATTTATGGAAGTCAGCAGGGACGGAAGAGGATTTACTTCACTTGTGTTTGGAATGGGACAGCTATCGGATGAAGGAGTTGTGAAAAAAATCGCGGAACAGATCAGCGCCATTGCATTTCAGGCACCCCATGCATTGCACATGGATAAAGAATTTGCCCTTCTACAGGAGGCGGCACTTCAGGCATTTCGTCAGGAATACCCGAACCGGGAACATTTTCTGAAAAAATAAGCATGTTAAATATATTAACATATAAATGATGCCAGGGTTGTGGGAGTGCAACGCACGTAACAATCCGTAGGCATCATAGTTGGGGCTTTTGACCCCAACATCATATAAAATCATATAGGAAAGGCAGGAACTATATTTTGAAAAAGTGGAATGAAGTATATCAGATGGTAAAAAATGGAGATTTGGACGCGTCACTTCTGAAGACCGGGTGTGAGAATCTGAAAGCAGCAAGAGAAAGAGCTGCATATGTGATGGAAGGATTTAAGGAGAGCTTTGGAGCAACAGAAGATACGATGGTCGCACTTTGTTCTGCGCCTGGGCGTACAGAAATCTGTGGGAATCATACCGATCATCAGCATGGACGAGTGCTGGCGGCAGCAGTGAATCTGGATTTTCTGGCATGTGTCGCATTAAACGGAACGAGTGTTGTGCATTTTCAGTCAGAAGGCTGGCCAATGACAAGTGTTGATCTTGCTGATCTGGAAGTGAAGGAAGAAGAAAAAGAAACAACTGCTTCTCTGATAAGAGGCGTGCTGGCCAAGCTTCATAAAGCAGGATATCCGGTAGCAGGCTTTGATATGTATGTGACATCAACGGTATTGCCTGGATCTGGACTGTCTTCCTCCGCAGCGTGTGAGGTGCTGATTGGAACAACGGGAAATCATCTGTTTTGTCAGGACAAGTTTGATGCAGTAGAAATCGCAAAAATCGGTCAGGCAGCAGAAAATGAATATTTTGGTAAGCCGTGTGGATTGATGGATCAGACTGCTTCTTCCGTGGGAGATGCAGTAGCCATTGATTTTAAAGATCCGGCAAACCCGATAGTAAGATCCATCAATGCGGATCTTACAGGACTGGGACTTGCACTTTGTATCATCGACTGTGGTGCGGATCATGCAGCACTTACCAATGAATATGCGTCTATTCCGGAAGAAATGAGCAAAGTGGCAGCGCATTTTGGTAAAAAAGTACTTCGCGAAGTCCAAGAAGAAGATCTGCTGGCAGATCTGGCACAGGTCAGAAAAGAAGCAGGAGACAGGGCAGTTCTCAGGGCTTTACATTTCTATGCAGATGACAGAAGAGCAGCAGAGGAAGCAGATGCATTGGATCGGAAAGATAAAGAGGCATTTTTAAATCTTGTAAAAGAGTCCGGACGTTCTTCATGGGAACTTCTTCAGAATATTACACCGGCAGCAGCCATCACACATCAGGATATGGCAGTGGCTCTTGCAGTGGCAGAAAAAGCATTGAATGGAAAGGGCGCATGCCGCGTACATGGAGGTGGATTTGCCGGAACAATCCAGGCATTTGTTCCAGTGGAAGATGTGTGTGAATTTAAGAAAACGATGGAAACTATGTTAAGTGAAGGATGCTGTCATGTATTGAGTATCCGTCCGGCGGGTGGACTTATCCTTTAAAGAGTGAGGGGGAAATGAGATGAATCGAAATGAAGCAATTACTGCGTTAGTGAATTATGCATTGGAGAAAGAGCTGATCGAGCAGGAAGAAAAAGTATGGGCAGTAAACCGGATCTTGGAGGTTATGCAGGCAGATTCTTTCTCATGGGAAGAGTCAGCAAAGGGAAAAGAAGCTGGTCTGACAGAGATACTGGACACATTGATCGATGATGCATATGAGCGTGGCGTACTGGAAGAAAATTCAGTCGTATACCGCGATCTTTTTGATACAAAACTCATGGGCAGCCTGACACCGCGACCGGTACAGGTGATGAAGAAGTTTCAACAACTTCAGGAAGAATCTTCCCAGAGGGCAACGGACTGGTATTATCAGTTCAGTCAGGACACGAATTATATCCGAAAGGACAGAGTTGCGAAAGATATCCGTTGGAAGACCGAGACAGAATATGGTGAGATTGACATTTCCATCAACCAGTCAAAACCGGAAAAAGATCCAAAAGCAATCGCAGCAGCAAGAAACCAACCAGCTTCCGATTATCCACGCTGCATGCTTTGCGAGGAGAATGTGGGATATGCCGGACGACTCAATTATCCGGCAAGACAGAATCACCGTATTGTACCAGTGATAATTAACAATACTGACTGGTATTTGCAGTATTCTCCATATGTATATTACAATGAACACTGCATCTGTTTTAATAAAGTGCATACACCGATGAAAATTGATAAAGCTTGCTTTGCGAAGTTATTAGATTTTGTAAGACAGTTCCCGCATTATTTTGTTGGTTCCAATGCAGATCTTCCGATTGTTGGAGGGTCCATTCTGGCGCACGATCATTTCCAGGGCGGACATTATACATTTGCAATGGAACGCGCACCGATGGAGACGGAGATTTCTTTTGAAGGATACGAAGATGTAAAAGCAGGAATTGTAAAATGGCCAATGTCTGTTATTCGTTTAAATGCAAAAGAACCGGAAAGATTAATTGATCTTGCGGATAAAATTCTTGGAAGCTGGCGTGGGTATACAGATGAAGCAGCTATGATTCTTGCAGAGACAGATGGAGAACCTCACAATACAATCACCCCAATTGCCCGTCGCAGAGGAGAAGATTTTGAATTAGATCTGGTGCTTCGAAACAATCTGACAACGCCGGATCATCCACTTGGAATTTATCATCCACATGAAGAGTTCCATCATATTAAGAAGGAAAATATCGGCCTGATTGAAGTTATGGGATTGGCAATTCTTCCGGGACGTCTGAAAAAAGAGCTGGAGGCAGTGGAAGAAAAACTCCTTTCCGGTGAGGATATGACAGAAGATCCGCTGACCAAGTCTCATGCAAAGTGGGCGGCAGATATTGCAGCGAACTACGAAATTACAGCAGAAAATGTAAAAGAAATCGTTCAGAAAGAGACTGGAATTGTCTTTTCAAAAGTTCTGGAACAGGCCGGAGTTTACAAACGGACACCAGAAGGAAAAGAAGCATTTTTGAGATTTATAAATCAAGTATAAAGTGACAAGAGATCCAAACTTAAAGCATACGGTTTAATTCTAAAATTTTAGAAAATTATTTGCCAAAAGCGTGTACATAATACTGCCTTTGTGTTATACTGCTTTACGTTTCTATAAGAAGTAGTATTAGAAACTATGTATTAGAATAATTCATTCTGTAAGCCTGATATTTTCGGGGTATGCAAAGGAAATCAGAATAATATAGAATCGTAATTTCATGAGATGAGAGGTAGTAGTTATGCAAAAGAAAGTTCAGATCGTCAGTGACGGATCACTGGATCTTCCACAGGAAATCACAGAGGCACATGATATAGAAGTCGTACCATTTTATGTATCATTTAACGGTGAGACTTATCAGAAAGAAATAGAAGAGATTGGAATTCGGGAATTTTATCAGGAAATGGTAGACCACCCGGATGTATTTCCAAAATCATCTATGCCGTCAGTGGATGATTTTTATCAGGTATTTGTAAAAAGTGCAAAGGAAAATATACCGGTGATCTGCATCTGTATTACGACAAAATTCAGTGGTTCTCTGCAATCTGCAACGGTTGCAAAAGAGATGGTAAAGGACGAATATCCAGAGTTCAGGATCACAGTTATTGATTCCACGGTCAATACCGTTCTTCAGGGACTTTATGTACTGGAGGCATGCAGAATGCGTGACATGGGATTGGATTATGAGGAAATCGTTGAAAGAATCCTTCCTATCCGTGAGACCGGCCGGATCTTCTTTACAATCGGAAGCATTGATTATTTAAGACATGGCGGACGAATCGGAAAACTTGCGGGGATAGCAGCAGGCGCACTGGGGATAAAACCGATGATTACATTGAAAGAAGGGGAAATCTTCAGTTCCGGACTTGCAAGAAACCGCATCAAATCCATGAAAAAGGTTGTGGAGATGACAAAAGATTATCTGGATGAAATCAACGCAAAACCAGGCGAGTACAGCTTCTGCATCGGATATGGATACGATTATGAGGAGGCAGTCAAATTCCGGGAGATGTTAAAAGATCTCGTAAAAGAACGTCTCGGAATCGAAGAGATTGAAATCCACCAGATCGGTGCGACGATCGGAGTACACACAGGACCATATCCAATAGGGGTTGGAATTATAAAAAAAGCAGAGTAGGCAGGGAAAATTTCATAATTCGTTATCACAAGATAGCTGTCCTGAAAATATTTACGATACAGGGCAGCTATTTTTTTCATATTTTTCGGGATATTTTTTATCTATATGCGTCTAATCTATGTAAGAAAAAATAAATCGGCCGATATAAAGGTGGTGTTAAAGTGACAAAAGAGCAATTGGGAGTACTGATTCTCGACTGCGAGAGGCAGTTATATTCTACAGCCAAGACAATCTTATACAGTGATCAGGACTGTGCTGATGCCATTCAAGATACGATTGTAAAGGCATTTTCCAAGATTCAAACATTGAAAAATGACAAATATGCAAAAACATGGCTGATTCGGATCCTGATCAATGAATGTTATACCATTTTGCGAAAATCCAGTAAACTGACTTCGTTGGATATGATGGATGAGCAGACGAAGGCAGAAAAAATAATGATGACAAAGGAAAAGGCTGATTACAGTGAATTGTACCAGGCAATCAATGCATTAAAAGAAGAATTGCGACTTCCGGTAATTTTGTATTATATTGAGGATTTTAATATCCGGGAAATCGCACAGATTCTGGATATTACAGAAGGTGCAGTACAGAAACGACTTGCCAGGGCAAGAGGAAAACTTAGATGCAATCTGCGAGAAAGTGAGGCGGCGATATGAGGTTTGAAGATATGAAAAACAATATTCCGGAGACTCCGGATTTTATCCATGAAATGATACAAAATGAAGTAGACAGACAGCTTCAGGGAACTACAATTATACAGATTCCGAAGAAAAGGAAGAAATGGAACGGTGCAAGAGTGGCAGCGGCAGCAATGGTCTGCGTGCTGGCAACTTCCACAGCAGCTTATGCGGGTGTGAAAATGTACCGCATGTATGTGGAAAAACAGGGCGATTACAGTGTGAAGACGGGGATAACATCAGAAAATAAATTAGCAGATCTTCCGGTGCAGATTCACGATATTGATTTCAAGACCGGATATATTCCGGATGGCATGAAATGGGTAGACGAGTCACATCTGGAATATCCGCAAAGCAAACGTATGGGTGGATTTAGTTTTGCGTCCGTACTTTTGGACAATGATGATCTGAATCAGGCACTGGAAAATAAAAATGTTGTCGAGTCCGAGGAGAGAACATTTGGCAAATACGAAGGTGTATATCTGAAATATAACAATTTAAAGACTGAAAAAGGTGCATTTGATCAAAGAATCTATCTCTTATGCCCGGATAAATACCGTGTGATCACAATCTATATCGGAGATGATGTATCGAAAGATGATGCTGTGAAAGTAGCAGAAAATCTTGAGATTACAGAAAATGACAAGATGATGGAAACAGCGAAGATGTATACCTGGAGCGATGAGGTTAACCCGAACGTTGAGACCGGAGATGAAATGGTAACGTCTGTGTCTGAGGATAAATTAAAGGTGTACAAGATTGGCGAAGATTTTACATTATCTGTATCAGGAGAAGATAAAGACGGAAACAATATCGTAAATGATAAAATTTCTGCCCACGTAGATTCAGTTCAGATAGCGGATGATCTGAAGTTGCTTAACGGTGCAGACTTACCGGAAGAATGGGAAAATGTAATCGATTCCAACGGAAAACTTGTAAAGAATAAAGTTTCTTATATCAAATCCGGTGATGGTGTCAATACAGTAGATCAGGTCGTAAAGACAGAAAATGTAAATCAGAAACTTGTTTATGCAACAGTCACGTATACAAATAATTCAGATCAGGAAATCAAACACATGTTGTATATCGGAAATCTGGCATTGATTCGTCATGAAAACGGTGAATATCATATTTATAATGCAATGGAACAGTCCGGTAACGGATATGACCGTGTGAGTTGGGACGGCGTGGCGCATACTGCAGAAATGACCTACAGTAGTGTGCGAGAAGATTATGGGAATGGTGGTAATTATATTTCGTCTCTGAAACCGGGCGAGAGCATTCAAGTCAATATGGCATGGATCGTCAATGAAGATAATCTGGCGGATATGTACCTGAATCTGGATGGCGAAGGCGGTGCCTATGATTTTAACGAAGGTATGCTGGAAGCAGGAGTTGTGGATATCAGAAAGTAGAAAAAAGCCGACACTTTGCGAAGAATGCAAAGTGTCGGCTTTTTTCTACTTTCTGAAGATTCATAACTTATATAAGTCAGTATGCATATAATAGAATCAGGCAATGTTGATAAAAAATATCTATGATGCCGGCAAAGCGTGTCTTACTTTAAATTGCTATAGCCAACATCTATAACTGGATATTGATTATAGGTTTGAGTAAAAACCAACATTTCATATAAAACCTATTGACTAGCTAGGAAAAGAGTGATAACATTGCTTTCATGAAATCGAAAGGAGCAAGAGATTAAAAATCGTGAGAGAGGGGTAAGGCAATGAACTGGGATTTTATTATCAAATATTTGCCAATGTATGAACGAGCCGCCTTGCTGACTGTAAAACTTGGATTAGCCGGAGTTATCTGTGCGATTATTGTCGGACTGATCTGTGCGATCATCCAGTATGAAAAAGTACCGGTCGCAAGACAAATTGTAGCGGTCTATATCGAACTCAGTCGAAATACACCACTGCTTGTACAATTATTTTTTATATATTATGGACTTCCAAAGATTGGAATCCAGACAGATCCGCAAACATGTGGAATCGCAGGACTGACATTTCTTGGAGGAAGCTACATGGCAGAAGCGTTTCGAAGCGGACTGGAGACAGTCGCAGAAATTCAGACAGAAAGCGCATTGAGTCTCGGCATGAACCGTCTGCAGGTTATGAGGTACGTGGTACTGCCACAGGCATTTTCAATAAGTGTACCGGCCTTTATGGCAAATGTAATCTTTCTTTTGAAAGAAACGAGTGTCTTTAGCGCAGTCAGTCTTATGGACCTTATGTTTACCGCAAAAGATTTGATAGGACTTTATTACAAGACAACAGAAAGCCTGTTTTTACTGGTAGTCTTTTATCTGTTGATCTTACTTCCAATTTCGATATTGGGAAGTCTCTTGGAAAGGAGGCTGCGTTATGCCGGATTTGGGGATTAGTGTTTTATTAAAAGGACAGAACTTCATGCGAATGCTGGCAGGACTTGGAGTGGCACTGAAGATCAGCCTGATTTCCGTAGTCATAAGCATTCCACTTGGAATCGTACTGGGAGTTTTGATGACCTGGAAAAATCCAATTACCAAAGCGATTCTTCGCATTTACCTGGAAATTGTACGAATCATGCCACAAATGGTACTGTTGTTCCTTGTATTTTTCGGGACGACGCGAGCATTTGGCTGGGATTTATCAGGAGAAAATGCATCAATTATAGTATTTACATTCTGGGGAGCAGCTGAAATGAGTGACCTGGTAAGAGGAGCGCTTATCAGTATCCCGAAACATCAATATGAAAGCAGCGAGGCATTAGGATTGAGCAAAGTACAGACTTATTGGTACATTATCATTCCGCAGACACTTCGCAGACTCATTCCACTATCCATCAATCTGATCACACGAATGATCAAAACTACAAGCCTGATCTTGATGATTGGTGTGGTGGAAGTATTGAAAGTCTCACAGCAGATCATCGAAGCAAATCGAATGAGCAGTCCAAATGCAGCATTTGGCATTTATCTTGTAGTATTTTTATTATACTTTTTCGCATGCTGGCCAATCAGTATGCTTGCAAAATATCTGGAAAAAAGATGGAGGTGATAGATTGTGGCAGAGACATTACTTACAGTAGAACATCTGATAAAAAAATATGGAGACCAAGTCATCTTAGATGATGTAAGTCTTGATGTAAAGAAAGGCGAAGTCATTGTGGTGGTTGGACCAAGCGGTTGTGGAAAGAGTACGTTACTTCGATGTATCAATGCCCTGGAGCCAATCCAGGGCGGCTTGGTCAAACTGGGAAGTGAGGTCATCGACCCGAAAAGCAAATCTCTGACCCGCCTCAGACAGAAGATTGGAATGGTGTTTCAAAGCTATGATCTGTTTCCCCATCTGACTGTATTAGATAATATTTTACTGGCACCTACGAAAGTCCAAAAACGCTCAAAAGATGAAGTGAAAGAAGAAGCCATGAAGCTTCTTAGAAGAGTTGGACTGGAAGAAAAAGCCGGAAGTTATCCAAGAGAGCTTTCCGGAGGACAGAAGCAGCGAGTTGCAATTGTCCGTGCATTGTGCATGCACCCGGAAATCTTACTTTTCGATGAAGTAACAGCAGCACTTGACCCGGAAATGGTCCGTGAAGTACTGGACGTAATCTTAGACCTGGCAGCGCAAGGCAGAACGATGATCATTGTTACCCATGAAATGCAGTTCGCCAGAGCTGTCGCAGACCGGATCATATTTCTGGAAGGCGGAAAAATACAAGAAGATGAAACACCAGATGAGTTTTTCCAACACCCGAAGACAGATCGGGCGAAGAAATTCTTGAATACATTTACATTTGAGTCTGTAAAGAGAGATATTTGAATCAATCTGTAACAGGAAATTTTTAGAAAAAGCAAGACTTATAAGAGTTTTGATATAAGAAATGAGACAAGGAGAGTTTATTATGAAAAATGGAAAACTGAAAAAATTAATTACACTGGCAACCGTAGTCGCAAGTACATTTGCACTTGTAGCATGCGGAAGCTCAAGCTCCGATGATTCTAAAGGAAGCGATTCCTCAGCAAAAAAAGATTCCGGAACTGTTTATCGTACATTAGATGAAATCAAAAAAGACGGAACAATCAATATCGGAGTATTTTCCGATAAGAATCCATTTGGATATGTTGATGAAAACGGTGAATATCAGGGATATGATGTATACTTCGCGAACAGAATCGGTGAAGATCTCGGCGTAAAAGTCAATTTCGTATCCACAGAAGCTGCAAACCGTATCGAGTATCTGCAGACAGGAAAAGTTGATCTGATTCTTGCAAACTTTACAGTCACAGATGAGCGTGCAGAAGAAGTAGACTTCGCACTTCCATACATGAACGTAGCACTTGGAGTTGTATCTCCAGACAGCAACGTTATCAAGAGCCTGGACAACTGGAACAGTAAAGACCAGATGATCGTCATCTCCGGAACAACAGCAGAGACTTACCTGACAGAGAATTATCCGGATATTCCACTTCAGAAATATGATTCCTACGCAACAGCAAAGAACGCTCTGGAAAATGGAAATGGTGTAGCATGGGCAAACGACAACACAGAGGTTATCGCATTTGCACTTCAGAACAAAGGTTACACAGTTGGAATCTCTGAACTTGGAAATAAAGACACCATTGCACCAGCAGTATCCAAAGGAAACGATACATTGCTTGATTGGGTAAATGAGGAAATCAAATCACTTGGTGATGAACAGTTCTTCCACAAAGATTACGAAGAGACACTTGTAGACACTTACGGAAAAGACTACGAAGAGGATCTGGTTGTAGAAGGTGGAGCAGTGAAATAGATTCAAGGTAGTCTCACTGGATTAAAAGAGAATAATAAAAGTAAGAAGAAATGAGCTGGCCGAAAGGTCAGCTTGTTTTTATGTATGGGGGAAATAAAAAAGAAATGAGCCCCCTTTTCCAGTCATAAGACCTTACTCAGTAACAAAACCCATTTCTAATGACAATACTAATATAAATATAAAAATATGTCAAGATATATTTACGATATGGTAAAATAAAAAAAGAAACGAGCACCACGTTTGAGCTAGAGATGTGCGGTAACAAACCCATTTCTTATATTTATACTAATAGAAAAAGAAGAATAAGTCAAGATATAAATTGTAAGGAATAGAAGACTAGCAAAATTGGTTTAAAAATCCGAAACTTAAAAAATGAAAATAAAGTGGAGCTATGAATTTTATACCCCACCTGTTTTGGTAGAATATTGTAAATGATAGGTAAAAGAGAGAAGTTGAGTAAAATACCATATGTTGTAAGATTCAGAAGGGAGAATGTTATATGAATTATCTGGTTATTGATTTAGAAATGTGCAAGGTGCCGAGAGATTATCGTAGTAAAAGATACAAATATGCGAATGAAACGATACAAATTGGTGCGGTTCTTCTGGACGAGGAGTTCAAGAGAATTGGAACACTCAGTCAGTTCGTACACCCAGAACATGGTGTGATAGATTATTTTATTGAAAATCTGACAGGTATCAAGAACGTCCAGGTGAAGCATGCGCCGAGACTTCAGGAAGCGTTATTACATATGCTCAACTGGATTGGTGACAGAGAGTATAAAGTCTATGCCTGGAGTGGAAGTGACCGTGCCCAGATTCTTCATGAGATAAAAGCAAAAAATATTGTAGATGAAAAGATTGCGTCCTTTATGGAAGAATCCAGATGGGTAGACTATCAGGATATATTTATGAAGAGATATGAGATGTCCAGAAAAATGAGTCTGGAAGAAGCAATGGGACGGGCTGACATAGATCCGGAGGGAAGATTCCACGATGGGCTAAACGATGCGGTCAATACAGGTCTGCTGATTGAAAAGTTAGAATTAAATCCAGATTATCAACTGGTAAGTTATGAGATGCCAGAGAAACCTTCCGAGCACCTTAGCAGTTCACTTGGAGAACTATTTGCCGGTATGGAGCTTAAGTTGGCGTAAGGATTAAATCGACAAAATACATAGCTGTACCATATTCTCCCCACCTGTGATACAATGAAACTATCATCAGGTGAGGAGGAGTACTGCGATGCCAAAAGGAAAGAATCAGAAGTTCAAATTATATCGACTTGCACAGATTATGTTAGAAAATACAGATGAAGAGCACTATATCACAATGCCGGAAATTAAAGAAAAGCTGGAAGAATACGAAGTCACTGCGGACCGGAAAAGTATTTATAATGATTTGAAAGATCTGGAAAAGCTGGGAATAGAAGTTGAAGGCGAGCCTGTAGGAAACCGCTATCATTATCATGTGGTAGAGCGTCCGTTTGAACTTCCGGAATTAAAGCTTCTGGTAGATGCAATTCAGTCTTCGAAATTCATCACCCAAAAGAAGACAAATACACTGATTAAAAAGCTGGAGAAGCTGGTCAGTAAATATGACGCACAGAAACTGCAGCGACAAGTCTATGTGTCCGGCAGAATCAAGGCCATGAACGAAAGCATTTATTATACAGTTGATGCAATTCATAATGCGATATCAGAGAACCGGAAAATCAAGTTCCAGTATTATCAGTGGAATGTGAAAAAAGAAATGGAACTACGACATGATGGTGCCTGGTATCATATCAGTCCATGGGGACTTTCCTGGGACGATGAAAATTATTATCTCGTCGGATATGACTCAGAAGCAGAACTAATCAAGCATTATCGCGTAGATAAGATGCTTCATATCCGCATGTCTACAGAAGCACGCGAAGGAAAAGAACATTTTAAGCAACTGGACATGGCAGATTATGCAAAGAAAAGTTTCGGAATGTTCGGTGGAAAAGAAAAGACCGTAAAGCTTTTGGTAGATAACCGCCTGGCCGGAGTTATCATTGATCGATTCGGAAAAGACATTATGCTCATACCAGCAGACGAAAATCATTTCACCGTAAATGTAGATGTACACGTTAGCAAGCAGTTCCTTGGATGGGTATTCTCACTGGGCGAACAGGTGAAAATACTTTCACCTGAGGAAGTTGTAGAACAGATGCAAGGAGAAGTGAAAAGACTGGTAGAGCAGTATGACTCAAGAGTCAAGGTTTGAAAACTTATCCATATATGAATATAAGCGAAGCATAGTACGAATATCAGCCTGTCTATTTTCGGGAAGACTACGATATGTATCTAGAAACCAATTCACGTCAGTTTCAGCAGAGTTGGCCGGACATTTATTTTGTTGCAATGCAGTGATATGAGACTGGCAGGCGTTTATTGTAAGATCGTTCGAATCAATATGATATAGTTCGCAAAGTGCGTGGAGTAAAGTATCATCAATACGACGCTGACCGTTTTCAATTCTTCCAAGCATAATGCCAGATACATGCGTTCCATTTTGTTCCAAATTATCAGCGACCTGAGTTAATGTTAATTCTTTCGCGTTACGTGCTTTTCGTAATTCGCTTCCTATTTCGTCAATGATTTCTGCTTTTTTAAAATTCTTATAGGCCATGAACATTTCTCCATTTCAAATGTTTCTTTGATAATATCATAAAAATCAAAATATGGCAATTGACAATACAAATAAGGATTATTATAATTATCGCAAATACAAATAAAGAATATAAAGCGAAACAAAAATCTATATGTGTAAGAATGCGAAAGGGAGAAAATGGAGAAGGAACTTAAATTACTAAAGGATATTTGCATAGAATTTCCGCCAGATGTGAAAAAGATATCTTTGTTTATTCGAGAAAATATGGATGTAGAATTAATGAACTGGAAAAAGAAGGAAGAGATAGTATCGGAAATTATTCAACATGAAGTCTTAAAATCAGCAATTGAAGCAACTTGCAAAAGAAGAAATTCAGAGGCGATGTAAACAAAGGAGATTTCAATGACAAACCTTCCCCCATAAGGTATAATATTAATCAGAGTATTTTATTTTGCTCATTACGAAATGAGAGGGAGATTTTTCGATGGATGCGAATGTGATCAATGAATTGCAAAATGGCTTAAGTGCCGCTTATATAAATGGTTCTGTGGCGGCAAATCTGGCGTACAAGCCAGCATTTGTGTCGAATAATCCGGAAGAGGGGAAGAAGGTTATTTCATCTGTGGAGGATGAATTGCTGCGCTGTGATCAGTTTCAGATCAGTGTTGCATTTATCACGATGGGTGGTGTGACACCGCTTCTTCAGACGTTAAAAGAGCTTGAGAAAAAGGGTGTTAAGGGACAGATTCTTACGACGAATTATCTGAATTTCAGTGAGCCGAGAGCACTTGAGAAACTTAATGGATTGAAAAATATTACGTTGAAAATGTATGACGTGGAAGCTGCTGGGAATGGCTTCCACACGAAGGGATATATTTTCAAGAAAGAAGAGATTTATAGGATTATCATTGGAAGCTCCAATATGACAAGTGCGGCACTTACGGTTAATAAAGAGTGGAATACGAAACTGATTTCTACGGAAAATGGAGACGTTGCAGAAGAAATCATAAAAGAGTTCAATAATCTTTGGAATAGCGAGTATGCACTACCTTATAATGATTTTTATGAAATTTACAAAGAGCGTTACAATATTATAAAGCATCAGCGCGAGATTGCGAAAAGTGAAGAAATTCCATCGCTGGAAAAATATCGATTAAAGCCGAATTCTATGCAGGAGAGATTTATAGTAAACCTGAGGAAGATTCTGGAGCAGGGAGAAGAGAGAGCATTGCTGATCTCCGCGACGGGTACTGGAAAGACGTATGCGTCGGCATTTGCCATGCGCGAAATGGGGTTTCAGAGAGTGTTATTTTTAGTGCATCGAAATCAAATAGCAAAACAGGCAATTAAGTCCTATCGCAAGGTGTTTGGTGGTTCGGTTTCAATGGGAATGGTGACTGGAAAATATCAGGAATATGACAAAGATTATGTATTTGCGACAATTCAGACACTGAGTAAAGATGAGACATTACAGAGATATAGTAGGCAGAGGTTTGATGCGATTGTGATTGATGAGGCACATCACAGTGCTGCCAATAGTTATAAAAAAGTATTGGATTATTTTCAGCCAAAGCTATGGCTTGGCATGACTGCAACACCAGATAAACGAGACGACAATTTGGAAGGAAGAAATATTTATGAGATTTTCAACCATCAGATTGCATACGAGATTCGTTTGCAAGATGCAATGGAAGAAGATTTGTTGTGCCCATTTCATTATTTTGGAATTACAGATTTGGATCTTATTGCAGATGGAGGAAAATCTTCAGAAGAAAAGATAGAGAATTTCCGACATCTGACCTCTGACGAACGTGTGGAAAATGTGATGAAGCAGGCAAGATATTTTGGCTATAGCGGAGAGCGTGTGAAAGGGTTGATATTCTGTAGTCGAATTGATGAAGCAAAAGAACTGTCTGCGAAATTTAATAAAAATGGCTGGAGAACATTGGTGCTTAGTGGAAATGATTCAGAAGAGGCGAGGGCAGCGGCTATTGAGAGACTAGCAGGAAAAGAATCGGAAAATGCATTGGATTATATTATTTCTGTAGACATATTCTCAGAAGGTGTTGATGCTCCGGAAATTAATCAGGTCATCATGCTTCGTCCAACACAATCTCCGATTGTATTTATTCAGCAGTTAGGGCGAGGACTACGAAAAGCGGAAGATAAAGAGTATGTAGTAGTTTTGGATTTTATCGGAAATTATCAAAACAACTTTATGATTCCGATTGCTCTGTCAGGAGATCGAAGTTACAATAAAGATAACATTCGCCGCTATGTGAGAGAAGGTGGAAGAATCATTCCAGGTGCCAGTACGATTCATTTTGATGAAATATCGAGAAAACGCATTTTCCAAGCAATTGATAATGCAAACTTTAGCGATATTAAGTTGATCCGGGAGAATTATACGAATCTAAAAAATAAATTGGGACACATTCCTGCATTAGCAGATTTTGATAAATATGGAGAAATGGATGTACTTAGAATTTTCGATAACAGCAGTCTGGGTTCTTATTACAAATTCCTTGTGAAATATGAAAAAGAGTACACGATTCGTCTGTCTGAAGATGAGGAAAAAGTAATTGAATTTATTTCTAAAAAACTTGCCAGTGGAAAACGTGTATATGAACTGGAATTACTAAAATATTTGATGGATTGTCCCAATAATCCTATAGGTTGGTTGCGCGAATTATCATCAAAAAAATATCACCATTTCATAGATGATAATTGTGCAGGAAATATTATAAATGTGATGACCAATGAATTTCCGACAAGCGCAGCTAAGAAAACTTACGCACAGTGCGTATTTTTAGAAAAAGAAGGGGACGATTATAGCGCATCAAAGTCATTTATGAAAATGTTAGATAATTCAGATTTCCGTTCTATTTTAGAAGAATTACTGGATTTTGGAATAACACGATATAAAGAAAATTATAGTGTTCATTATCAAGATACAGATTTGGTATTATATCAGAAATATACCTATGAAGACGCGTGTCGGTTACTGAATTGGGAAAGAAATGAAGTTCCATTGAACATTGGTGGTTACAAATACGATAAGAAAACGAAGACATTTCCAATCTTTATCAATTACGATAAACAGGACGATATCAGTGATACAACAAAATATGAAGATCACTTTGTATCAGCAAGTCGTCTGATTGCGATTTCAAAAAGTGGAAGAAGCGTGGATTCGGAAGATGTACAGAATTTCTTAAAGGCAAGAGAACGTGGCATTGATGTACATCTTTTTGTAAGAAAGAATAAAGACGATAAGATATCCAAAGAATTTTATTATCTTGGAAGAGTAATTGCGACGGGAAATAAAAAAGAATTTATTATGCCAAATACAGATAAGACAGCAGTAGAAATTGAATGGGCATTGGAGACACCAGTGCGTGAGGACATTTATGAATACATTGTAAATGGATAAGAAGAGAACGGAAACAGGAGATAGAGATTAAGATGAAGACAGTAAAAGTAGTGGCAGCAGTTATAAAAGCACTGAATCAAGAAGGAGAGCCAATTATATTTGCAACACAGCGCGGATATGGAGAATTCAAAGACGGCTGGGAATTTCCGGGAGGTAAGATCGAAGAAGGTGAAACACCACAAGAAGCATTAAAACGCGAGATTATGGAAGAACTGGATACGGAAATCACAGTAGGAAAACTGATTGATACAATCGAGTATGACTATCCGACATTCCATTTGTCCATGGATTGCTTCTGGTGCGAGGTCGTGAAAGGTGAACTGGTTCTGAAAGAAGCAGAAGACGCAAAGTGGTTGAAAAAAGATGAACTGGGAGAAGTAGCCTGGCTACCAGCAGACGTGGAATTGATAGAGAAGATTGGAACAGAATTGGGAGAATAAGAAAATGAGTAATAATTCAGAAGTGGATTACACAATTGATTTCAAAGTAAAATTATTTAAAATATTTTAGGAGAGAAACATGCGAGTATTCATTGATGCTGATGCCTGCCCGGTGGTCAGCATAGTTGAGAACATATCAAAAAAATACAACATTCCAGTGACTTTATTATATGACACAAATCATGTCCTGACATCTGAGTACAGTGAAGTGATTGTTGTGGGTGCCGGAGCAGATGCTGTTGATTATAAGTTGATTAGCATTTGTCATAGGGGAGATATTGTGGTTTCACAGGATTATGGAGTGGCAGCGATGGCGTTGGGAAAGGGTGCATTTGCTATTCATCAGTCTGGCAAATGGTACACCAATGACAATATTGATCAGATGCTTATGGAGCGACATTTGAATAAGAAGGCGAGAAGAAGTTCTCATAAAAATCATATAAAAGGGCCGAAGAAACGTACTGAGGAAGATGATGAGCGGTTTACGCAGTCATTTGAGAAAATGATAAAGATGGCACAGGAATCAGAAATGTGATGAAAATGAAGAAGATAAATGTGACAGAGACAATCGTAGCAGATATACAATTACATATCGTACAGAATGGTTCGGGAGGTCCGGTTATTTTCTGGGGCATGTATCCGCATCAGGAAGGAGAAGTAGAACATTTTTGGGAAGCTTTGATGGAGCTTGTGCCGGAACAGAAATTTCTTTTAGTAGCATTTCAGGTGGAAGACTGGAACCGGGATTTTTCACCCTGGGAAGCACCGGCGGCATTTGGAACGGAAGCATTTGATGGACAAGGCGCAAGGACGTTGAAGTGGTTACTTGAAGAAGGAGTCCCATATATTGACCGGACATATCATGTGAAAGAACAGGAACACTGGCTGGCAGGCTATTCCTTAGCAGGATTATTTGCCTTGTGGTCGGCGTATGAATGTGATATATTTTCTGGAATCGCGTGTTGTTCTGGTTCTCTGTGGTTCAAAAATTGGGACATTTACATGAGAGAACATACATTGAAGCGCAAATGCAGCGTATACTTGAGCCTTGGAGGGAAGGAAGAAAAGACGAAGAATGCGGTAATGGCAACTGTGGGAGACCGCACCAGGGAACAAGAAAAATTGTTGCTGGAAGATCCATTGGCAGAGCGGGTAGTATTAGAATGGAATCCCGGAGGACATTTTGCGGATTCTGGGAAGCGTCTGGCAAAAGGAATCAAGTGGCTGATGGAAAAAAGATACTAAATTAGACATGGAACGTTTAGGAATTGTCCCAAAAAGAAAACCAGCAAAGGTGATTGATTTCAAGGCATATGTACATAGAAAATAATTTTAGTATGAGGCTATGAAGTAACAGGAGAAAATGATGAGTGAATATATTACAACATACACAGGAAAACATTTTGAACCAACAAATCCGGATCCGGAGTTGATTCGGATTGAGGATATTGCACATGCACTTTCAATGATTTGCCGTGGAAATGGACATGTAAAGACATTTTGGTCGGTGGGACAGCATTGTATTTGTTGTGCCAGGGAGGCGGTAGCCCGTGGTCTGTCAAATCGAATGGTACTTGCATGCTTGCTTCATGATGCCAGTGAATGCTATATGTCCGATGTTCCAACACCATTTAAGAATGAACTACCGGAATATCAGGAGCAGGAAGAACATTTGCTTGGCATAATTTATGAAAAATTTCTTGGCTCAGATTTGACGGAGGAAGAACAGAAAGAACTCAAAGAAATAGATCATGCAATGCTATGGTATGACTTGGAACATTTACTTGGAGAAATACAATATGGAGAAATTCCAGAGTTACATATTGAGCTGGATTATACTGTTCATTCTTTTTCGGAAGTAGAAGAAGAGTACCTGGCCCTTTATGAAAAATATTCGGGCATGGCACCGCGGAAAATAGTATATCTGGAAGATATTGCAGAAGCATTTGACGATTGTATGGATGGCTGGGTTCAATTTTTAAATACACAGACAGCAGAAATTGTCAATCTATCAGAAGATCCATACATGTCGTGTGAGGAAGACAAAGAACTCTGGGAAGAAATAGAAGAATCAGATGATTATGTCAGGTTACCGGATCAGTATGAGTTACATGAAAAATGGATTATGGAACATTTTGCATATGAGATTGGAAATGAAAGAGTATCTGAAATGCTTTCGAATGCATTGAGAAAAAGACATCCTTACAGAGTCTTTAAAGATAAGATAAATGAATTGGGAATCAGTCAGCTTTATTATGATTACAGAAGCCAGGCGTATTTGGATAAGGCAGAAGAGTGGTGTAGGGAGAATTCAGTAGCATATAGAAGAAAATAGCATGGGAAAGGAATTGCAGACAAAATGCTAAACATATTAGAAATCAATGATTTTTCCGCACCGGAGCTTGATATTTATGCGAGACGTACCGAGGCGCAGCTTTTAAATAAGGACAATCCCAAGAAAGGTTTATTCATTGCGGAGAGTCCGAAGGTAATTGGCAGAGCGTTAGATGCGGGCTATATCCCGGTATCGGCTCTGGTCGAAAAGCATCAGATAAAAGAAAATGAAGAGACAAGGCAGATTCTGGAGAGGTTTGAAGATGCAGATGTCCCGATATTTACAGCGGAGTTTGAAGTGCTGACGAAAATGACCGGATTCAAATTGACAAGAGGAATGCTGTGCGCCCTAAAGCGTCAGCCGCTTATGGATTATCAGAATATGTGTGAGGGAAAAGACCGGATCGTCATTTTGGAAAATGTAATGAATCCGACGAATGTCGGTGCAATTTTCCGGTCGGCAGCAGCTTTGAACATGGATGCAGTTTTTCTGACTCCTGGATGCAGTGATCCACTTTACAGGAGAGCCTCAAGAGTCAGTATGGGAACGGTTTTTCAGATTCCGTGGACATTTATTCAGGACAATAATGAAATGCGTTGCCAGCGGGAGATACTTTGGCCCAGGCAGGCGATTACAGAACTTCGGAAAATGGGTTATAAGACGGCAGCGCTTGCGCTGACAGATGATTCGGTCGGAATCGACAATCCGGAACTTATGCAGGAAGAGAAGCTGGCAATTATTCTTGGAACCGAGGGCGAAGGTTTGATGGATAGGACAATTGAGATGTGTGATTACACAGTCAAGATTCCGATGTCACATGACGTTGATTCATTAAATGTAGCAGCGGCAAGTGCGGTGGCATTTTGGCAGCTGGGAAAGAAGCAAAAATAAGTAAAAACGATTATGGAGGGATTGAAAAGATGTTATTTTTATATTATCCAAAATGTTCTACTTGCCAGAAGGCAAAGAAATGGCTGGATGCCAATCACATTTCTTATGAGGAGCGTCACATTGTGGAGGAGAATCCAACTTACGAGGAGCTGAAGCAGTGGTATGAGAATGGGGATTTACCGCTAAAGAAGTTTTTTAATACAAGTGGTATGCTTTATAAAGAACAAAAATTAAAAGACAAGCTTCCTGGTATGAGCGAGGAAGAGCAGTTGAGGCTTCTGGCGACAAACGGAATGCTTGTGAAACGACCATTGATCGTGAAAGAAAATCTTGTGTTGACGGGATTTAAAGAGAAAGAATGGACGGAAAAGTTATTATAAGGTCTGGAAAAGGAGATTATAACATGGGAAAAATTATAAATATTTTACCAGTGGCAAATAGAGAAGGCAATCTGCAGGAAATCATGGAGGCGCTGCAGGAGGTAAAAGATGCGCTTGTGGAAGTGCTGGATCAGTATGAGGAGGAGGGAGCTGAGGAGAAAGCGGATACTTTGACGGAAGCATTGGATGCACTTGAAGATGCGTACGATGTAATCAATGACGTAGTAATGGATGAAATTTAGCGGTAAGGAGGACTCGGATATGTTGACGAATTGGAATCCGGCACGTATGCCGGAAAAGGATGAGATGAAGTTACGTTTATCTACAGCCAGAAAGCAGTTGTATGATTTACAGATGAAGATCAAGGAGCATAAAATTCCGGTAATTGTGCTTTTTGAAGGCTGGGGCACATCCGGAAAGGGAAGCACGATCGGTAAAGTGATCCGGAATATTGATCCGCGCTTTTTCAAGGTCGTGACAATGTCCGAGCCGACAGATGAGGAACTAAGATATCCATTTTTATATCGATTTTTTAAGGAGATTCCAGAAGCAGGGAAATTCACATTCCTGGATTCTGGCTGGTTGGAGCAGATCTGCAGAGAGCATTTAGAGGGAAAAACAGATGAAAAAGAATATGCTTCTCGTATAGAAAGTGTCCGCAATTTTGAAAGACAACTGACAGATAACGGTTATCTTGTCTTGAAGTTTTTTATGCAGATAGAGAAGAAAGAACAAAAAGAACGGGAGCAGAATCTTCTGGAAAGCAAGGATACAAAATGGCGCGTTTCCCTGTTCGATCAGTGGGAAAATGCACATTATAAAAAATGCAAAAAGGCATTTTCAAAGTACATGTCAGATACAAATGCATCTTCCGCACCATGGTATATCATTGATGCAGGTGACCAGAAGTGGGCAGAGCTGCAGGTGATGGAGACGCTGGTGAGCAACATTGAAGTGGCATTGCAGAATCAGGCGCATTCGGTGCCAATCTTGCAGAATGTATTTCCGCTGGAACCAATTCCACGTCTTGCAGATATTGATTTGCAGGACAAAATACTGAATGACGAAGAATACAAGAAAGAATTAAAACAGCTTCAGATAGAATTAGGAAAACTGCATAATAAACTTTATCGGAAAAGGATTCCGGTCATTATCACATATGAAGGCTGGGATGCAGCAGGAAAAGGCGGCAATATCAAACGAATTACCGAGGCGCTTGATCCAAGAGGTTATGAGGTACAACCGATTGCCAGCCCGGAACCGCATGAAAAAGCAAGACATTATCTGTGGCGTTTTTGGACGAAACTGCCAAAAAGCGGGCATATTGCGATATTTGACAGAACCTGGTACGGCAGAGTGATGGTAGAGCGCCTGGAAGGATTCTGCAGTGAAAATGACTGGCAGCGTGCCTATAATGAAATCAATGAATTCGAAAAAGAATTAAAAGACTGGGGCGCTGTGATTATTAAGTTCTGGGTACAGATCGATAAAGATACCCAGCTGGCGAGATTTCAAGAGCGGCAAAATAATCCGGAGAAACAGTGGAAGATTACCGATGAAGACTGGAGAAATCGGGAAAAATGGGATGAATATGAAGTTGCGGTGAATGAAATGCTTCAAAAGACGAACACAGAATACGCACCGTGGCATATTCTGGAATCCGTAGATAAGAAATATGCCCGGATCAAAGCTTTGAAAATTGTGATCGAAGAAATAAAGAAATACGTTTAATCTTCTAAACATACATCTCGCTTGCAACATGACCTCTGAGGGGGGTGTTTGAACAAGGGATGAAACCTATATAAACCGATACACAAATGATGGAGGAAATTATTATGAAGCTTGCAGTTATTTACCACTCAGAAACTGAAAATACAAAACAGGCAGCAGAATGGATTGCCGATGGAATGAATGAAGTCTCAGGAGTAGAAGCCAGAGCATTTTCTATTGAAAAAGTGGATGAAGATTTTGTAAAGGAAGCAAAAGGAATCGTAGTCGGCTCTCCGTCATATATGGCACAGATGACACCGCAGATTCATAATTGGCTGTTTGAAAAAGCAGGAGAGTTAGAGTTTCCGGGGAAAATGGGTGGCGCATTTGCAACAGAGCAGTACACACATGGTGGCGGAACTCAGGTCATTCAGTCTATTTTGACAATTGAGATGGTAAAGGGAATGCTCTGCTATTCAGGCGGTATGGCTTGTGGAAAGCCAGTGATTCATCTTGGACCGGTCGGAGTAAATAATAATATGGAAAAGTTCAATGGAATGGGAAATTATAAAGAGTATTTTAATATTTATGGGAAGCGCTTTGCACAAAAGGCAGTAGAGATATTTAATAAAATATAACAAGATTCCATATCAAAAAAATAGAATTGTAAAAACTGCACAAACAGTCCTTTGTATTATTGTTAATTATGTTAAAATAGTCTCTTGCGCTTTAACGCAAAAAAGTGTAAAACATAATATAGTTAAAGAAAAGAAATGCAGTGAAAGGGATACGTCACAAAAGAGAACGCGATTTCAGAGAGTCGTTGGGTGGTGCGAAGCGACAGAACGGATTTTGTGATATCACCCGGGAGCATCCCTCTGAAATACTTAACATATTTAACATCAGAGCTAAAGTAAGCAGGGACGTAATCTTCACGTTACAGAAGAAACTGTTTGAGAATGACAGTGATGAGAGACTGTAGTTAGTGATAAATGCAGTAATACAAAGTGGTACCACGGAAGATAAATCCGCCTTTGTTATCCGAAAGGATAGCGAAGGCGTTTTTTTATAGTATGGAAACATATACGCAAGATCAATAATAATTTCAGAAATGCTGATTGGTGTTCCTGAGATTAATATATAATCAAAATATAAAGAAAGAGGGATTATTATGAGTGGAATACTTATGATGATAATTGCCATCGTAGTGCTCGGAGGAGCCTATCTTCTGTATGGTCGTTATCTCCAAAACAAATGGGGCATTGACCCGAATGCGAAAACTCCGGCGTATGAATTAGAAGACGGAGTGGATTATGTACCGGCTGATACTAACGTAGTATTTGGCCATCAGTTTGCATCAATTGCAGGAGCAGGTCCGATCAACGGACCAATTCAGGCAGCAATCTTCGGATGGCTTCCGGTTCTCTTATGGATTTTAATTGGTGGTGTATTCTTCGGAGCAGTTCAGGATTTCGCATCTATGTATGCATCTGTAAAGAACAAAGGCCGTACAATTGGTTATATCATTGAAGAGTACATTGGAAAATTAGGTAAGAAATTATTCCTGTTATTCTGCTGGCTGTTCTGCATTCTGGTTGTCGCAGCATTTGCTGATGTCGTAGCCGGAACATTTAACGGATTCGCAACAAGTGAATCAGGAACAGTTACAAAAGTAGTAGCAAATGGAGCTGTTGCAACAACATCTATGTTATTTATCGTAGAAGCAGTGGCACTTGGATTTTTCTTGAAATATTCAAAATTTAATAAGTGGGTAAATACAGCAGTAGCAGTTATTTTACTGGTAGTTGCAATTGCACTTGGACTTAACTTTCCAATCTATGTAAGCCTTGGTACATGGCATCTTATTATTTTTGCTTACATTTTAGTTGCCAGTGTAACACCTGTATGGGCATTACTTCAGCCTCGTGATTATCTGAACAGTTATCTGTTGATTTTTATGATCCTTGGTGCTGTTATTGGCGTATTTGTTGCAAATCCGGCATGTAATCTTGAAGCATTTACAGCATTCTCGATACCGGATGCAAATGGAAATCCGCAGTATATGTTCCCGATCTTGTTTGTAACAATCGCTTGTGGTGCAGTTTCAGGATTCCATTCACTGGTATCATCAGGTACTGCTTCCAAGCAGATTAAAAATGAGAAAAACATGCTTCCGGTTTCATTCGGTGCCATGTTAATGGAAAGTATGCTTGCAGTTCTGGCATTGATTGCCGTTGCATCATTTGGAAAAGGTGAGGCAGCAGCACAGGGACTGACCACTCAGCCACAGATTTTTGCAGGAGCAATTGCGAATTTCCTGTCAGCCATCGGTCTGCCACATTCACTTGTATTTACACTGATCAACCTTGCAGTATCTGCATTTGCACTGACATCTCTGGATTCAGTAGCCAGAGTCGGACGTCTGTCATTCCAGGAGTTCTGGATTGATTCAGATGTGGAAGATGAGAATATGAGTCCTTTCTTAAAGGTAGTAACGAACAAGTATTTTGCAACAATCATTACACTGGTACTTGCTTATTTCCTGACAAAAGTCGGATATGCAGAGATCTGGCCACTGTTCGGTTCTGCAAACCAGCTGTTATCTGTACTGGCACTTGTAGCCTGCGCAGTATTCTTAAAGAAGACAAAACGTCAGGGATTCATGCTCTGGGGACCAATGGTATTTATGATGGCAGTTACATTTACGGCACTTGGAATGACAATTGTAAAACTTACAAAGGCATTCATGACAACAGGATTGGATTTTGGAAATACATTGCAGCTTATCTTTGCAGTACTTCTGTTAATCCTTGGAGTGCTTGTAGCAATTCAGGGAATTAAGAAACTCCTTGAGAAGTCGGAAGATAAAAAAGTGACAGCCTAGGAAAATAATTCATAAAATGATAAAAGAATAAAATGGGAGTATAATAAGCTCTCGGATTAATAAACGCCAGTTCCGGCAAATGTCGGTTCTGGCGTTTTTTTGAAGATTACGAAATAGAAACACAGTACCGGATACGGTGTCGTTATTTTAGACAAAAAATCAGACTTGTATTTATTCAAAAAACGATGAAAATTGACAAAAATGCTGAAAAGTTGTAAAAAAATGAAAGTATATTGACATAAATAACCGATATGTATAAAATAAATGCAACAAGAAATAATACAAGTTGTACTATCAAGATGTATCTGAAAGGAGCAAAGAAACATGGAATTAAGAGATAAAATTGCCGGAGCATTATATGGAATGGCACTTGGTGATGCGATGGGAATGCCGGCAGAATTGTGGGGCAGAGAAAGGGCAAGAAAATTCTTTGGTGGAAAAATCACAGAATTCATTGACGGACCAAAAGAGAATGATGTTGCATTTAACTACAACAAAGCTCAGTTTACAGATGATACGGGGCAGGCAATGGTTCTTTTGGATTCATTGAAGACGACAGATTATAGACCGGACGCATCAGACATTGCAAAGCGTATGCTGGAATGGGCTGAAAAAGAGAATGCATTTGAAAATAATATTTTAGGACCGACCTCTAAGGTTGCACTGGCGAATTTCCGAGATGGAGTAGATGCAAGTGCGATAACGAACAAAGCTTTATCCAATGGAAGTTCTATGAGAATTGCACCAATCGGCTGCCTCTTTACACCAGATCAGAGAAAAGAACTGATAGATTATGTGTACGGAGTTTCCAAGGCAACACATACAAGTGATGTTACAATCGCCGGAGCAGCTATGATTGCAGAAGGTGTTGCATCTGCAATTGTCAATGATGATTTCGAGCAGGTGTTAAGTGATATTCTTTCTGTAGAAGAAGCCGGATACGAAAAAGGTTGCGAGACCTTCAGCCCGAGACTTGCAGAGAGAGTAAAGATTGGTGTTCAGATTGCAAAAGAAGATGCAGACGATGAAGATGCATTTTCTAAGAAAATCTATGATGTAATTGGGGCAGGAGTTGGAATTATTGAATCTGTTCCGGCAGCGGTTTCCATTGCATATTACACACAGGATCCAAATAAATGTTGTCTGATGTGTGCAAATCTTGGCGGTGACACAGATACAATCGGAGCGATGGCAACAGCTATATGTGGGGCATTTGTTGGTTATTCAAAGATTAATCCAGAGTACACAGAACTTTTAAGAGTTCAAAACCCGGAGACAGATTTTGAGGAGTATATCAATATTCTTGAAAAAGGAAGGGAGCTGTTGGGATGCGGACGCTAGTAGTGGGAGCTGCGATTGTTGATCTGATGATGAAGGTTGAACGTCTCCCAAAGAGTGGGGAGGATATTCCCTGCAAGGAGACGAAAACGGTAGTTGGCGGCTGTGCGTACAATGTTGCCAACACATTGAGAAATCTGAAATGTGAACATGATGTGTGTGTGCCGGTGGGAAGCGGTTCATTTGCAGATATTATCCGTAGAGGCATGAAGGAAAAAGGATATGAGCCGATGATTGAAGAACCGGGAGAGGATAACGGTTATTGCCTGAGTCTTGTAGAGGCTGATGGAGAAAGAACATTTATCACAGTGCAGGGAGCGGAATGCCACTTCAAAAAGGAATGGTTTGAGCAAATTGACATGGACAACTATGAGAATATCTACATCGCAGGCTATCAGGTTTGTGGAAAAAGTGGTGAAATCATTTCACAATGGTTGAAAACAGTGGAAAATGTGGAAGAAAAGCATATCTTTTTCGCACCGGGACCGATGATTACGGCAATCGAATCTGAAACAATGGAAAACCTTTTTGCATTAAAGCCAATCTTACATATTAATGAAGCAGAAGCAAAGGGTTATACACAGCAGGAAAATGTAGAAGAAGCAGTGAGAGCCCTTTATGAGAAGAGTGGCAATCTTGTATTTGTTACGCTTGGGGCAGAAGGAACCTTGTTCTATGATGGAAAAGAAATGAGAAGGGTCGCATCTGTTAGCTTGCATTTGTACTGATTGTACAGACAGTAGCCTGGGCAATTCAGAAAGAAAGTCTGTTTATGCTGGTCATGACGCTGACAAGTAGTCTGAACCTGGTACTTGGAGCAAAAGGTAAAGTTGCCGGTCTGTATTTTGCAATTATCAACAGTGCATTATATGCGATTAACTGCATGGGTATTCCGCTTTACGGTGAGGTCATGTACAACTTGATCTACTCAATTCCGGTTAGTGCGATTGCAATCTTCACATGGAAGAAGAACATGACAAAGGGTGGAGAAGTAAAATTCCGTACGATGACACCAAAGATTATGCTCACAACAGCAGCAGTGACAATTATTGGAGTACTCGGATACATGCAGATTCTAAAATGGATGGGTGGAAATCTTCCATTTATGGATTCTCTGACAACGGTCGTATCGGTTGTGGCAAGTTTCCTGTATCTGCTTCGTTTCTCAGAGCAGTGGGCAATGTGGGCAATTGTAAATGCACTTTCAATTGCGATGTGGATCATGGTATTTATGCAGGGAGATTCCTCTGCACTGCTGATTATCATTATGAAGATAATCAACTTCATCAACTCCACATACGGTTTCCTGAACTGGAGAAAAATTGCAAAAGAAACTGCATAATAACGGACAAAAATAGAGGATTTTATGTTAAAATAATAAAAGATCAAGAAGGCCATGGATTTCATGTGAGTATGAGATCTGTGGCTTTTTGCGTTAACGATAAGCCAAAGTTATTTTTTATGGCGAACAGGTGGAAAGTAAGATGACCAAATACGAAATAATCAAGCAAGAGATAAAAGAACAGATCAAAGATAATATTTTAAAACCCAATCAGGTAATCAAATCCGAGAATGAAATGTGCCAGTGTTATAAAGTCAGTCGTGTGACGGTGAGAAAAGCAATTGATGAATTGTGTGCAGAAGGGATCTTGTACCGGATCAAAGGAAAGGGATGCTTTGTGAGAGAACTGGCAGATCAGAAAAGATCAAGAATCTATAGTTTTACAGAGGCTGTAAGGAACGAAGGAAAGTTGCCGGGCAAGAAGCAGTTGTCTTTAGAAAAAAAAGAAGCAGATGCGTATCTGGCAGATAAACTTCAGATAGAAGAAGGAGAAGAGATTTTTGAAATCCGCAGCCTTTATTATGCAGATGGTATTCCGTTTAGTTTAAATACAGCAGTATTACCGGCAAAAAGATTTGAAAAGTTAGATTTTTTTGACTTCAATAACCGGTCTTTATATGAAGTGCTTGGTTCATTCTATGGGACATATATGTACAGGGTGAGACAGACACTGGAAGCTACAACAGCAGATGTGTCGGTGAGCCGGTTGCTGGAGCGGGACGAAAGTCAGCCTTTATTGCGAATTAAAGCAACTTCCTATTGTCTGGAAGACAATCAGGAGATTCCGGTAGAATATTATGAGGCGTATATTTTAACGGATATACAGAATTATTATGTAGAAAAGTTTCATTGATAAAGCCTCTGGCAGGGGATTTTTATAACCACATATGTATTAAATCAATTTTTGGTATAAACAGAAAAAATATAAAAATCAATATAGTTTTTAAGGTTAAACCGTAAAAACCATTGAATATATGATAGAATTTAGGTAATATATAATATAGAAGATACTAGAATCTCAACATCTATAGAAGCGTTATAATGTGAAAAAGGAGGAGTTCTATGATTTACAGACCAGATTATATGGATGCATTAAAAGCGTTTAAAGATAAACCTCTTGTAAAAATACTGACAGGTGTGCGGCGTTGTGGAAAATCTACAATTTTTCAAATGTTTAAAGAAGAGCTTATAAGAGGGGGTGTCTCACAAGATCATATTATAGAGAAACGGTATACGGATATGGACATACCGGAGAATATAACTGCAAAACAGATGTATGAGGAATTGTTAGAAGCTATAGGTGTGAAGGAACACTGCTATCTTCTATTAGATGAAATACAAGAAGTATCAGGCTGGGAAAAGGCAATTAATAATTTATTAGAAGCCAGAAAGGCAGATATTTATATAACCGGTTCTAATTCCAAGTTAATGTCAAGCGAGATTTCAACCTATCTGACAGGACGTTATATACAAATTCCGGTTTTTACCTTATCTTATAAAGAGTATCTGGAATTTAAAAAAGAAAGCGATAAGTCAAAAACAGAGCTGCTGGAAGAGTATATTCGCTTTGGGGGATTTCCGATCATTGCTCTTGGAGAATATGAATCGCAGCAGGCGTATCAGATAATAAATGGAATTTATTACACGGTGGTTTCCCGCGATATTGTGAAACGCCATCGGATTAACAAACAGGATTTATTTGACAGAGTAGTAAAATATATTATTGAAAATGTAGGAAAAACATTTTCAGCAAACTCGATTTCCAATTTTTTGAAAAGTGAGCACCGGAAAATTTCTGTAGAAAGCATTTACAATTATTTACGATGGCTGGAACAGGCATTTATTATATATCCATGTGCCCGTTATGACTTACAAGGAAAAAATATCTTAAAAACCCAGGAAAAGTATTATCTTTCCGATGTTTCTTTGAAGTATTCGCTTCTTGGTTACAATCGGAAAATGTTAGATGGGGTAATGGAAAATATTGTTTTTCTTGAATTAAAACGACGCGGATATGAAGTATTTGTAGGAAAAAATGATACGAAAGAAATTGATTTTGTGGCGATCCGGAGAGAAGAAAAAATATATGTTCAAGTGTGTGTGCAGATTCCACAGAATTCAGACAGAGAAGTGGGAAACTTGAAGGCAATCCGAGATCATTATCCGAAATATGTGATAACTTTAAATGAGATGGATAAGGGAATTGAAAATGGAATTAAGATTGTACATCTTTCCGAGTTTTTAGTGTCTGATTCTTTCTAATAAAAGCAGAACACATTTTCAAGCCGTTAGAAGCCATGAGATGGTGAAATCTTGTTTGAAAAGATTACGGAATATGTGGTAAAATAATAAAAACAGATAAGAATTACGAGAGGTAAAAGGGGCGGAATTTTGGAATTTCGTCTTTTTATAAAAAACATGAACAAAAATTTTATCATTTATCTTTGTGTTATTAATATCATTACATTCCTGGCATTTGGCCAGGACAAATGGAAAGCGAAGAATGACGAGTGGCGAACTAGCGAGAAGACTCTTCTTGGGTTTGCATGCATTGGTGGTTCTGTGGGAGCATGGATCGGAATGCATGTATTCCACCATAAGACGAGGAAGAATGAATTCCGATACGGGATTCCGGCGATTTTTGCAGTGCAGGTGATTCTTACACTGATTCGATATTCGGGAATCTTGAGATGATGAAATATACCATTACAAATGGGAAAAGTTATGGTATATTTTTTCGAAAAGATTCGCTTGTTATCAGGCGCTTACAGTGGTATGATAAGTCTAATATGTAAATATCATAGTAAATTTTATAAAAAAGAAGGGAACAAAAAACGTGACCTACAAAGAAGCAAGGGTATATTTGGACGAGATGTCGAAATACGGAAGTGTACTTGGCTTAGATACGATTCGAGGTCTGTTGCATGAGCTTGGTGATCCACAGGACGATCTTAAGTTCATACATATTGCAGGAACGAATGGCAAGGGCTCTGTGCTTGCGTACACTTCGACTATATTAAGTGAGGCTGGCTACAGAACCGGGCGATATGTTTCTCCGACCGTTATGTCTTATCTGGAGAAAATCCAGGTGGACGGAACATGGATCTCGGAATTGGATTTTGCACAGAGTGTAGAGAAGATAAAGAAAGCGATTGCCAGTCTGAAAGCAAAGGGAGAACCTCTCCCGACGTTATTTGAAGCAGAGACGGCAATGGCTTTTTTGTATTTTCGGAAAATGCATTGCGACATGGTCGTACTTGAGACCGGACTTGGCGGTGAGACGGACGCGACGAATATTGTGAATAATACCATCTGTGCAGCATTTGCAACCATCAGCGTCGATCATCTTGGTGTGATTGGAGATACGCTGGAGGAGATCGCCCGGACGAAATCGGGTATTATCAAACCTGGTTGTGCGGTAGTATCCGCGAGACAGACAGACGTTGTGAGAAATGTCCTGAAGAAAAAAGCAGAAGAGAAGAACTGCTCTTATGTAGAGGCGGAGCCAGAGAAAATGAAAATTCTAACGGACAGTTACGATGGAATCACATTTTCTTATAAAGAGTTTGAAAAGATGCATTCGAATCTTGCGGGGCAGTGCCAGAGAGAGAATCTTGCCACAGCGCTTGAGATTGTAAAGCAGTTAAGAACGCTTGGATATGAGATCCCGGATGAAGCAGTACGGGACGGGCTTGCAAAAACCGTGTGGGAAGGCAGATTTACCTGCCTTAGAAAGAATCCGGTTTTTATCATAGACGGAGCACATAATGAGGATGCTGCAATCAAACTGAGAATGTCCATTGAGCGGTACTTTAAAGGGAAGGAAATCCAGCTTATTATGGGAGTATTTCAGGATAAGGAGTATGAAAAGATTACAAGTATCCTGTGCCCTCTGGCAAAGAAGGTTTACACAGTAGAACTTCCGAACAAAGCCAGAACCTTAAGTGCCGGGAAACTTGCGGACTGTGCCAGAAAATATTGCGAAGAAGCAGAAGCGAAAGACAGTATTCAGTCAGCGGTGGACTCAGCGACAGCATTGTGCGGTGCCGGAATGAATAATCAGGTAATCATCGCATGTGGTTCACTTTCTTATCTGGGAGAAGTGAAGCGGATTGTGGAAGAGAATAGAAAAATAGAAAAGAGCGAATAAAAATGATAGATCATGAAAAAGTAGAACAGGCAGTTCGGCTTTTATTAGAAGGAATAGGTGAAGATGTGAACCGGGAGGGGCTTATTGACACCCCGGACCGGATTGCAAGAATGTATGAAGAGATATACGGCGGCATGGAAGAAGATGCAGCAACACATTTGTCCAGGACATTTACAGTAGACAGCAGTGAGATGGTTGTGGAAAAAGATATTACATTTTACTCCACATGCGAACACCACCTGCTGCCATTTTACGGAAAAGTACATATCGGATATATCCCGGATGGAAAAGTCGTAGGACTGAGCAAGCTTGCAAGAACAGTAGAAGTATTTGCAAGAAGACTGCAGCTTCAGGAGCAGTTGACGGGACAGATTGCCGATGCGCTGATGGAGCATATGCAGGCAAAAGGCGCAATCGTGATGATCGAGGCGGAGCATATGTGCATGACTATGCGCGGAATCAAGAAGCCGGGAAGCCAGACAGTGACGCTGGCAAGACGTGGAGTCTTCGAGACAGCCCCGGCACTGGAAGAACGATTTTTCCGCATGTTGGAGAGATAGCGATGCTGATGGAAAAGTATATAGAGATGCCGCGCCTCAATGCAGTCTGGAATCATCCACTTTATCAGAAGTATTACCGGGAAAATGAAAAAATGGAGCATGACCGTGAATTTTGTTGTCACCAGATTACACACCTTTTGGATGTAGCGCGGATTGCGTATATTAAGAATCTGGAAGCAGGTCTTGGCATTGATAAGGAGTTAATTTACACAGCAGCAATTTTACATGACATTGGAAAAGCTTTGCAGTACACGGACAAGATTCCTCACGAAGTTGCAGGTGAGAAGATCGCAGGCGAGATTTTAGATACACTTTCGGAAAATGATGCATTTTCAGAGACGGAACGGGCATGGATATTAGAAGCTGTGCGCGGACACCGCAGAAAATGTAACGGCATGTCGGAGGTGGCAAGACTATTTTATGAGTGTGACAAGCGTTCCAGAAATTGTTTTGCGTGTCCGGTAAAAGAGCAGTGTAATTGGAGCGAAGAAGAGAAGAATATGGAGATAAAGATATGATTATTGGCGGAAAGAAATTTGACGTAGAGCATGAAACTTATGTTATGGGAATCTTGAATGTAACACCGGATTCCTTTTCTGATGGTGGAAAATATAATGGCATGGATCAGGCAATGGAGCATGCAAGACAGATGGTCGAGGACGGCGCAGACATCATTGATGTAGGAGGCGAGTCTACAAGACCGGGACATATAATGATCACGGATGAGGAAGAAATTGCAAGAGTGACTCCTATCATTGAGAAACTGAAAAAAGAGTTTGATGTGCCAATTTCCATTGATACTTATAAAAGTAAGGTGGCGGAAGCAGCAGTTCAGGCAGGAGCAGATCTTGTGAATGACATCTGGGGATTGAAATACGACAAGAAGATTGCAGGTGTCATTGCAAAATATAACGTTGCCTGCTGCCTGATGCACAACCGTGACAATACAGAATATAGCAATTTTCTGGATGATTTTATGGAGGATATGTGGGAGTGTATACGTCTGGCAAAGGCAGCAGGGATTGCAGATGATAAGATTATTCTGGATCCGGGAGTTGGATTCGGAAAGACTTACGAGATGAATCTGGAGATTATTGACAAATTAGAAATCATGCAGAAGCTCAATTACCCAATCCTTCTTGGAACTTCCAGAAAATCCGTCATTGGTCTGACACTGGATCTGCCAGTCGATCAGCGGGAAGAAGGAACACTCGTGACGACGGTATACGGTGTTCAAAAAGGCAGTGCATTTGTGCGTGTCCATGATGTAAAGAAGAATAAGAGAGCCATTCAGATGACAAAAGCGCTTATGCGTGATCATGAGGTATAGAGGATGGAATTAGATCAGATTAAAATTGAAGGTCTGGAAATATTCGCAAATCACGGCGTATTTCCAGAAGAAAATGTACTGGGACAGAAGTTCATCGTGTCCGCAACACTTTATACAGACACAAGAAAAGCCGGAAAGACCGATGAGCTGACGGCATCGATCCATTACGGAGAAGTCAGTGCATTTATTACAGAATTTGTAAAATCACATACATACAAATTACTGGAGCGCGTGGCCGAAGAACTGGTAGAAGATATGCTTCAGAAGTTTGACGGGCTTGAAAAAGTAACACTGGAGATTCAGAAACCATGGGCACCGGTAGGACTTCCGCTTAAAACGGTCAGCGTTAGAATCACAAGAAGCTGGCACACGGCTTACATTGCCCTCGGATCTAATATGGGAGACAGCAGACAAATCCTGGACGATGCAGTGTCAGCAATTGACGCGCTTCCTGCAAGCAAAGTGGAAAAAGTCTCCGGATTTATTACAACCCCACCGTACGGTGTGACAGACCAGCCGGATTTTCTGAATGGCTGTCTGAGAATGAAAACTCTTTATTATCCGAAGGAACTCCTTAGAGAACTGAACCAGATCGAAAAGGAAGCCGGAAGAGAGCGGATCATTCACTGGGGACCAAGAACGCTGGATTTGGATATCATTTTCTATGATGATCTGATCAGTCAGGAGGATGACTTATGCATTCCCCATGTTGAAATGCATAAACGTTCTTTTGTACTGGAGCCTTTGGAGGAAATCGCACCATACAAACGGCACCCGGGAAATGGAAAGACAGTACGACAGATGCTGGAAGAGCTTACCGATTCATAAAAGTAAGAGAGAATACGGTCCATGAGAAAAGAAAGACCACGTGCAGACAAAAGCAGATAACCAGATATGAAAAGAGGTGGCCTTATGAGTCTGACAGAGAACCATACAATAGCGGAATTATTGTATGAAAATGGAAAGTTAAGCGCAGAACTGGAAGCGGAACGATTTATGCTTGAGCTGATTACAAGTCTCAGCAGTACAGAACTGATCGACGATGGAATCAATACCGTGTTACGTGAAGTCGGTGAGTATACATGCGCAGACCGTGCCTATGTATTTGAAATTAATGAAGACTATACAACAACCAATACATATGAATGGTGCAAAGAAGGGGTAACACCACAGATTGATAATCTGAAAGGAATTCCTTTCGAGAGTATGCCAAACTGGATACATCTGTTCCTGCAGGGGGAAAATATCCTGATTGAGGAACTGGAAGATATTAAGGCAGAGATGCCCCAGGAATACGGACTTTTAAAGTTCCAGAATGTTCAGACACTGATTGCATTTCCAATTTCTGTCCATGAAAAATTAATGGGTTTTGTGGGCGTAGATAATCCGGATATGAAGAAATCCAGACTGATTCGAAGGCTGCTTTCCCTGTTGGGCTATTATATCGGAGTGGCAGTTGATGCTTACAAGAAAGAATGTACAAAGCTTGAGATGGCATCTATCAAGTCCAGGCAGAAGTACCGCAGGAATATAGAAGAAATCTTTTGTGGAGCACAGATTGGTATCTGGTCGATTATCAAGCAAGAGGGAAAAGAACCGGTGATGGAGGCCGATGCAAATATGCGTGAGCTTCTGGGGCTGACGAAAGGTACCACAAGTGAAGAATGTTACCGTATATGGAGAGACAATATTCCACCGGAATATACGAAAAAAGTGGATAACTGTGTGAAAGAAACTTTGGAAAAAGGATATGCTGACGTCATTTATCCGTGGAATCATCCAACTCGTGGAAAAATCTGGATCCGATGTGGAGGGGTGCGGCCGAAAGATTATGAGGGAATCGGAATCTGCATACGTGGTTATCATCAGGATATTACTAAGAACATCGAGCGGGAAATGCGATTTCGAAGTCTAAAAGCTGCAACAAGTGAGATTTATTATGCAATCTATAATATAAATCTGAACACAGATTATATGGAGCAGATTTCTGAACCAAATAAAATGTACAAAATTGCAAATGACAGAGGAATTGCATCTGAAAAGTTGAAGGAATTTTGTACATTTCAGATTCATGAAGATTATCAGGAAGAAATGCGAAAGTTCTTTGACTTGTCAACACTGGGGGAACGGTTAAAAGAGAAGAACTTTGTCAGCCGGGAATATCCGAATAAGCAGGGAATCTGGAGACGTGCGGTATTTATCGCGCAGGAGAAAGTTCCGACAGAATCCGTAACAGAAGTGTTGTATGTGACGCAGATTATTGATGATTATAAGCAGAAAGAGCTGGCTTATCAGCAAGAGCTGGTTAAGGCATTGAAAGAGGCAAGAATTGCTAATGATGCCAAGGCAGAATTTCTTCGGAAAATGTCCCATGATATCCGGACTCCGATCAATGGCATCATGGGTATGCTGGATATTGAAGAGAAAAACTGGGATGCTCCGGAAAGATTGAAAGAATGCCATGAAAAAATGAAAGTGACAGCAGGTAATCTTTTGCATCTTGTAAATGATGTGTTGGATATGAACAGATTGGAGACAAGTGGGCTGGAAGTAGAACATAAGCCATTTGATATCCGGGAAGTACTTAGAGGCTGTTGGACAGATCTGGAATCCCAGGCAGAGAAAATGGGATTGGAGCTGGAAAAGAGTGGAGTGTCAGAAATTGAATGTCCACATGTAGTGGGAAGTCCGATGTATTTCCGTCAGATATTTGCAAATATCCTTAGTAATGCAGTAAAATATAATAAAATCCATGGAAAGATCACGCTTCGTGTAGATATGGTATCACGGACAGAAGATGATGTAGTGTATCGATTCTCTGTCTCGGATACTGGAATTGGCATGAGTGAAGAATTTCAGAAACATATTTTTGAAACATTTACACAAGAGGATACAGGAGCGCGTACGGTTTATCGAGGAACCGGTCTTGGTATGGCAATTTCAAAGAAGCTAGTGGATACTTTGGGTGGCACGATTAAGATAAAGAGTAAAAAGAATGTAGGAAGTACATTTATATTAGTTCTTCCATTTGCAATTGACAAGGATTATGAAAATGCAAGTGTACAGTCAGAGCCGGAGACGCCCAATGTGGAAGGCATGCGCGTATTGCTTGTAGAAGACAATGAGCTGAATCTGGAAATTGCCCGGTATCTTCTGGAAGAAGCAGGAGTACAGGTGATAGCCGCAAAAAATGGACAGGAGGCACTGGATATCTTTGAACAATCAGGGGAACAGGAGATTGACCTGATTCTGATGGATATTATGATGCCGGTCATGGACGGTCTCGAAGCGACCAGAAGAATTCGTACATGCACTCACCCACGGGGGGCAACTGTACCGATTATTGCAATTTCAGCAAATGCATTTGCTGACGATATTCAGAAAGCAAAAAATGCCGGTATGAATGAGCATCTGGCGAAGCCATTTGAGATGGAGAAGGTGCTTCGTGCGATTTCAAGGTATCACAAGGTGTAGAGTAAAAAATATAATTGAAGGCTTTTGTACTCAACATCATCTTATGACATATAAAGAGGAGGAAAGAATGATGTATATCACATGTTTAGACGTAGAAGGAGTATTAGTACCGGAAATTTGGATTGCTTTTGCCAAGGCAAGTAATATTCCAGAACTTAAGAAGACAACAAGAGATGAGCCTGATTATGACAAACTTATGAAATGGCGTCTTGGTATTTTAAAGGAGCATGGTCTTGGACTGAAGGAAATTCAAGAGACAATCGCCAAGATCGATCCGCTTCCGGGAGCAAAAGAGTTCTTAGATGAGCTCCGTACATTTAGTCAGGTGATTCTTATCAGTGATACATTTACACAGTTTGCAACACCACTGATGGAGAAATTAGAATGGCCTACATTGTTCTGTAACACACTGGAGGTTGCGGAAGATGGAGAGATTACCGGATTCAAGATGCGTGTAGAACAGTCGAAACTCAGTACAGTCAAAGCACTGCAGTCTATCGGATTTGACACAATCGCAAGTGGAGATTCTTATAATGACCTTGGCATGATTCAGGCTAGTAAAGCTGGATTTTTATTTAGAAGTACCGATAAGATCAAAGCAGACTATCCACAGATTCCGGCATATGAAACATATGATGAACTGTTAAGTGCGATTAAAGAAGCAATGAAATAAATTTATATGATGCCTGGATTGCAGAGGTGCGCAGTAGAAGTATGTCATGCAATTGCATGACGCGCACCTCGCAGCAAGAATGCCGAGGCATTCTTGAATTATATAATAAAAAAGATGCCAGGTTAATCTGCGTGATAAAACACAGATTTCTGGCATCTTATAAAATCAATAAGTATAAATTAAATCCAGATTCTTAATGTATTGATTAATTTCTGTTTTTCCAGATCATTCATCTGAGCTACAAGATGCATAACTTCATTGTCCAGAGCGTTCTCTTTATAAGCAGGCTCCAGAGAACCAACAAGAGAATCCAGTGTTGTATTCATAAGCTTTGCATAGTAGATCAGGATACGAAGAGACATTGCTGTACGATTGTTCTCTACGTTGCTGATATATCCTGGTGTTACGTGCAGGGCATCTGCGACCTCTGCCTGTGTCAGATTCATCTCCTGGCGTAATTTCTTCACGCGGGAGCCAAGGTTTTCTTCAAAATTGCCGTCTTTTTGATTTTTATTCATAATGACCTCCATGATCAAATTTTTTCTTTTAAGTACAATAATAAGTATACTTAGAATTATACTATAAATAATCAAGAAGTGCAACGTTGGAGATTAGTTGTAATCTCATTTTTTGCGCATTAAACCGAATGCCGAGGCATTCTTGAACAGGAAAATAAAACAAATTTCCGGGAAAAGAGGGAGTAATCACTCTTCATGGGTGCTTGCAGCAATCACGACACCGACCATAATCAGAAATGCCCCAATTGCTCCTTGCAGAGATAATTTTTCATGGAGAAAAATATAGGCAAAAATCATAGAAAATACTGGTTCCAGTGCGAAAAGCATGCTGGTATGTTCCGGAGATGTGTATTCTTGAGCAACTGGCTGAACGATAAATCCAAAAGCACTGCAGATTATCGCCAGACCAAGAATTGCACCCCACTGCGCGCCACTGCCTGGAAGTGAGGGAGTCTCAAATAAAAATGTAAAGATCACACCATACAGACCGGTAAATCCAAGTTGCCAGATTCCAAGAAGAAAACTGTCAGTTTCTTTTGTAAAATGATCCATCAGAATAATCTGGATGGTGTAGGAAAATGCACTGAGGATACATAAAATATCTCCAAGATTAATTGTAAAGGTGGAGAGAAATGTAAGCAGGCAGATTCCAAGTAAAGCCAAAAGGACTCCAAGAGTTGTACGTTTGGCTGGTAGTTTGTGTTTTAAAAAGCTGTGTACTACCGGTACGAATACAGACACAATACCAACCAGGAATCCAGCATTGGAAGCGGTCGTGTATTTCATTCCCGGAACAAGAAAAGCAAACACACCAAACAGAAGCAGTCCGAGAATACTTCCATATCCAAGAGTGCGCAGGTTCATCAGCTTCATTTTCGGCAAGAAAACCAGTGCAACGGTAATAAATGCAATGCAAAAACGCAGTGCGATAATAGAGAATGGCGGCATTCCTGTCAGCCCGATTTTCATCAGAAGATATGAACAGCCCCAGGTCATGGCTACGATGGCAATCAGAATATCGGCTTGTCCCTGTGATAGCCCTTTTTTCGTTGTAGTATTAGCAGTTGCAGATTTTGTTATAGTGTTTTTACGTTCCCCAGACATAATAGAAACTCCTTTAACAGTTGTATATCAGCCGGGAGATGACTCCCACCTCTATAGGTGGTGAGAACAAGCTGATATAGCCTCCGGCATTCTTGAATTGGTAAATCTCTCAATGAATGATAATACCATTATTCTTATTGTACATGGTTTACGAAAATTTGAAAAGAGTAGATATGAAAGGAGTGTTCTAGACACAGCGAAGCCCCGCGGGTGCGTTCCCGGCGAGGCTTCGTGTGCTGTTATAGTTATATAAAGGAATGAGAGTAAGTGCTTTTCGCACTTCTATGAGGGGGTGATAGCTGATGTCTTTCTCAACTATCTGTCATTTAGTATAAGAGGAAAATGTGACGAAAGTATGTTGAAACTCTTAAACAAATCGAAAATTTATAAAAAACCACTTAAGAAATAATAAAGTTATGGTAGAATAGTACTTACGGAGGTGGAGTATGAAAAAAAGAGTATTGTTACTGGGACTTGTAGTGCTTATGGTACTTACAGGCTGTGGGACAACAGAAAAAGAAACGAAGACAAAGGAAAAAGATCCAGACAAACTGGTATTAAATATAGAAGATAAAAAAGAAGACAATATACAAGAGGAACAGACAGATATGCAGGAACAGGCTTCACAGCCAGACGGACAATTACAGGCAGAAGAGGCGAATGAACAACAGCCGCAGAAAAATGGACATTTGATTGCGATTGATGCAGGACATCAGGCAAAGGGGAATAGCGAGAAAGAACCGGTCGGTCCAGGTTCTTCTGAAATGAAAGCAAAGGTGGCTTCCGGGACAAGTGGCAAGACATCAGGGCTTCAGGAATATGAACTGACATTGGCTGTTTCTATGAAGCTGAAAGAAGAATTGATGAACCGTGGGTATGATGTTTTGATGATACGAGAGACGAACGATGTAAATGTATCGAATGCGGAGCGTGCGCAGATTGCAAACAATGCCAATGCCGATGCATTTATCCGTGTTCATGCCAATGGTTCAGATAGCAGCAGTGCCAATGGCATGATGACGATTTGTCAGACTGCTTCCAATCCATACAATGGAAATCTATATTCCCAAAGTCAGGCACTTTCTACAGATGTTTTAGATCAGATGGTAGCAGCGACCGGAGCAAAAAGAGAGCGTGTCTGGGAGACAGATACCATGAGTGGAATCAACTGGGCACAGGTTCCGACGACCATTGTGGAGATGGGATATATGAGTAATCCGACGGAAGATCAGAAGATGGCGACAGACGAATATCAGTGGCAGATCGTAACCGGGATTGCCAATGGCGTGGATCAGTATTTGGGAATTGCGAGATAAAAACTGAAATATATCACAGTAATCCAGCTTTTTATCTAGATATAGAGGAGAGACAGAATGAATAAAGCAGCATTATTTTTTGATGTAGATGGTACATTGATTGACGAACAGACGAAGATAGTGCCGGAAAGTACACTTCGTGCATTGAAGCAGGCGAGAGAAAACGGACATCTTGTGTTTATCAATACAGGTCGTACATCTTGTAATACATTGGATTCCATGAAGCATATTCCAGTAGATGGTTATGTGTGTGGGTGTGGAACGGAAATCATTTATCAGGGAAATGTGCTGATGCACAGTACACTGACCAAGGAGCAGTGCAGGCGTTACATACAGGTGATTCAGGAGTGTCATATGGAAGGAGTTCTGGAAGCCAGTGACGATCTATATTTTCCCCAAAATAGTTCCCGCTTTCCGGAAATCGAAGATATCAGACAGCGCATGGGAAAAGCCTGGGGATTAGGCTGTAAGAAATATATAGAGGATGGCGGATTCATTTATGATAAAATGTTCTTACTCTCTGATCAGACAAGTGATGTAGTAAAATTCATAGAGGAAGTCCGTGACGATCTGGCAGTCATCGATCGGAGACATGGAAGTTATGAGTGTATTCAAAAGCAATATACAAAAGCGACCGGGATTGAGTATATGAGGAAATATCTTGGCTATGACATGGATCAGATATATGTATTTGGAGATAGCAGCAATGATCTGGCGATGTTCGAATACGCCACACATACAGTAGCGATGAAAGAGCATGATTCTGTATTGGATCCATATACAGAATATGTGACGGACAGTGTGATGAATGACGGGATTGAAAAAGCAATGAAACATTATCAATTAATATAGAAGGGACTGTATCATATGGGAGAACAACTGACAGAAAGTGATGTAAAGAAAATAAAGGAAGAAATTGAGTACCGAAAGATTGTTGTCCGTAAAAAAGAGCTGGAAGCAGTAAAAGAGGCAAGAGCACAGGGAGACTTGAGCGAGAACTTTGAGTATAAAGCAGCGAAGCAGGATAAGAACCGCAACGAAAGCCGTATCCGTTATCTAGAGAGAATGTTAAAAACTGCCAACATTGTGTCTGATGATTCAAAAGAAGACGAGATAGGAATTAATAATACCGTGGATCTTTATTTTGAAGATGATGAAGAAGTGGAGACATACCGGATTGTGACAAGTGTCCGAGGAAATTCCCTGGCAGGACTGATCAGCATCGAGTCACCGCTTGGAAAAGCAGTACTTGGACATAAAGTTGGTGACCGCGTGAAAATACCGGCAGGAGATGACGGATATTATGTAGTAGTAAAGAGGATTGATAAAACTACTGATGACAGTCATGATACGTTAAGAAAATATTAGTAAAAGTGAAAAAATATTTTTGAGAATATTGCAAAGGGAATTTACATATGCTATAATGCCAGTAGGCAGAAAAGAAATAAGAAGGTCATTTATTGTGACAAACCCCCGGAAGTCTCGTACACTTTCGGGGGTTTTTAATTCAATTCCGGCATGGGAGAATCAAGACCATAGGTATCAGAGGCGGTAACGTAATAATTATAATATATTATAAGAGTAAAGTATATTATAATTAATAAACTTGTAAAATTTTGTCTATTATGTATAATATATATGAAATGAATAACGAACAACAGGGGGCTTGCGTATCAAGCAGGCTGAGATTGGGATGAATGCCCTGACCTGCAACCTGATTTGGATAATGCCAACGTAGGGAAAGAGATGCGTAAATGTTAGCAGGTATATCTTTTATTAGGTATATCTGCTATTTATGTTAGCAATATAAAGATCAGCGAATGTTCACAACACAAAAAGGAGAGAGAATTATGCTAGGTACATGTTTACAGAACGTTAGAGAAAAAGGACCGCTTGTCCATAATATTACGAATTATGTTACGGTCAATGATGTAGCAAATGTGATTCTTGCGTGTGGTGCAAGCCCAATCATGTCAGATGAGCCGCAGGACGTGCAGGATATCACTGCAATTTGCGGAGGTCTGAACATCAATATTGGAACGCTGAATGTAAGAACGATTGAAGGAATGTTGGCGGCAGGTCATAAGGCAAATGAATTAAATCACATGGTTCTGCTTGATCCGGTTGGTGCAGGAGCAAGTTCTCTTAGAACGAATACAGCTGTCAACTTGATGCAGGAAATAAAGTTTGATGTAATCCGTGGAAATATTTCCGAAATCAAGACATTAGCTGCAGGAAGCGGTACTACAAAGGGTGTTGACGCTGATGTAGCTGACGCAGTGACAGAAGAAAATCTGGACGAAGCAGTTGCATTTGCAAAAGCATTTTCTGAAAAATCTGGAAGTATAGTTGCAATTACAGGAGCAATTGATCTTGTCAGCGACGGCAGAAAATGTTACGTGATTCGTAATGGACGTCCGGAAATGGGAAGAATTACAGGAACAGGCTGCCAGTTATCTGGACTGATGACAGCATATCTTGTTGCAAATCCTGAGCAGAAGCTTGAGGCGGCAGCAGCGGCAGTTTGTACGATGGGACTTGCCGGTGAGATTGGCTGGAGTTACATGCAGAAAGGTGACGGTAATTCTACCTATAGAAATAGAATTATTGATGCTATTTATAACATGACAAAAGAGCAGTTAGACGAAGGAGCAAAATATGAAGTGCGATAAAAAAGATTTGCTGCTTTATGCAGTGACAGACAGAAGTTGGCTGAACGCAGAGACACTTTACAGTCAGGTTGAGAAGGCACTGGAAGGTGGAGCTACATTTGTACAGCTTCGTGAGAAACATCTCGATCATGATGCTTTTCTTCAGGAGGCAAAGGAAATCAAAGAATTGTGTGCAAAGTACCAGGTACCGTTTGTGCTGGATGATGATGTGGAGCTTGCACTGGAAGTTGGCACGGACGGAGTTCATGTAGGACAAAGTGATATGGAAGCAGGAGATGTCCGGGCAAAGCTTGGTGAAGATAAGATTGTCGGAGTTTCAGCACAGACAGTGGAGCAGGCACTTCTAGCTCAGGAGCGCGGAGCAGACTATCTTGGAGTCGGAGCCGTATTTCCGACCAGTTCCAAAGATGACGCAGTAGAAGTTGACCATGAGATGGTAAAAGCAATTTGTGAGGCTGTAGATATTCCAGTTATCGCAATTGGCGGCATCACAAAAGATAATGTGCAGGAGTTGTCAGGCTGTGGACTTTGTGGAATCGCAGTTATCAGCGCTATTTTCGCAAAACCGGATATTAAGAAAGCAACAGAAGAGCTGAAAGCAGCCACTGAGAAGATGGTGAAAGCATGTTAGAAAATAAATCTGACGTGGAGAAAAATGCATCAGAGCAGAAATGTTGTGGAAAAGTTCCTGTACAGAATATGGGTGGTGTTATCTTAGACATAGACGGGACAGTTCTGGATTCTATGTCCATCTGGCAGGACGCGGGTGTGAGATACCTTGCGAGTCAGCGGATTGAAGCAGAGCCTGGACTTGCCGAGAAGATTTATTATATGTCTATCCCGGAGGCTGCATTATATATGCGGACACGCTATGGGCTTGAACAATCTGTAGAAGAAATCAGTCAGGGAATCAAAGATGTAGTGAGAGATTTCTATTATTACGAGGCGCCGTTAAAAGCCGGAGTAAAAGAATTTCTACAAAAAATGTCAGATAGAAAGATTCCGGTCGTGGTAGCGACAGCCAGTGATGAAGATCACCTGGAACATGCATTTATCCGTCTTGGAATACGTCAATATTTTGAATATATTTTTACATGCGCGCAGGCAGGAGCCGGAAAGCAGAGTCCGGCAGTCTATCATATGGCAGCTGGATTTTTAGGCAGGACTCCGGAAGAACTGTATGTTTTTGAAGATGCATTGTATGCGATCCAGACAGCAAAACTGGCAGGATATCATACGGTTGGCGTGTATGACGAAGAAAGTAAAGAAGATCAGGAAATGATCCGCGAAGAAGCAGATATTTATATGGAAAGCTTCAAAGAGGCAGATATATTTTTCAAATAGAGTAAAAAAGGAAAGGTAAAATAATGAAAACAGCAGTAACAATTGCCGGAAGTGATTCCAGCGGTGGAGCAGGAATTCAGGCAGACATTAAGACAATGATTGCAAATGGCGTTTATGCGATGAGTGCAATCACAGCGTTAACCGCACAGAATACGACAGGTGTGACGGGGATTATGGAAGTGACACCGGAATTTCTGGGTGAGGAATTAGATAACATTTTTACAGATATTTATCCGGACGCAGTGAAGATAGGAATGGTATCTTCCAGTGCGCTGATTGAGAAAATTGCAGATAAACTGAAGGAGTATCAAGCAGAAAATATCGTTGTTGACCCGGTTATGGTAGCAACAAGTGGAGCGAAGCTGATCAGTGATGAGGCAATCGGAACTTTAAAGAAACGTCTTCTTCCAATTGCCAGTGTTCTGACACCGAATATTCCGGAGGCAGAAGTTCTGGCGGAAATGGAGATCCACTCAGCAGATGATATGATCGAGGCTGCAAAGAAAATCAGTGATACATACCACTGCGCAGTTCTCTGCAAGGGCGGACATAAGTTGAATGATGCAAATGACCTGCTTTATCGTGACGGTGGTTATCGTTGGTTCAACGGAAAACGTATTGATAATCCGAATACACATGGAACCGGCTGCACACTTTCCAGTGCCATTGCATCGAACCTTGCAAAAGGATTTGATATGGACACATCCGTAGAGCGTGCAAAAGATTACATTTCCGGAGCGCTGGCTGCGATGCTGGATCTCGGAAAAGGAAGCGGACCTATGGATCACGGATTTGCAATTACGGGAGAATATAAGAAAGAAGCATAAAGAGGGACAGACATCATGGAAGAAAAAAGAACAGGTTTATTTGAAAATGGACTAATCTGGTTTGGAGCAGGCGTTTCTATTGCGGAGATTCTGACCGGAACTTATCTGGCACCACTTGGAATGGGAAAAGGACTTCTCGCAATTATCGTAGGACATATCATCGGCTGCCTTATGTTATTCCTGGCAGGTGTAATCGGTGGCAAAGTCAGAAAAAGTGCAATGGAAACTGTAAAAATGAGTTTTGGACAGAAGGGAAGTATTCTGTTTGCAGTGTTAAATGTGCTGCAGCTTGTGGGCTGGACGGCGATTATGATTTATGATGGAGCACTGGCAGCAGATGGTGTCATGAATACCGGACGCTGGATCTGGTGCCTGGTCATCGGAGCGCTGATCATTCTGTGGATTGTTATCGGAATTACGAATCTTGGGAAAATAAACACGGTTGCTATGGCAGCATTATTTATCCTGACACTGATTCTTTGTAAAGTTATCTTCACAGGAAGCGGAGCTGGCGTACCATCTGACGACAGCATGACATTTGGTGCAGCAGTTGAACTTGCCGTTGCCATGCCATTATCCTGGCTTCCACTGATCAGTGATTATACAAGAGAAGCAAAAGAGCCGGTAAAAGCAACAGCAGTCAGCGCAATTACTTATGGTATTGTAAGTTGCTGGATGTATGTGATTGGAATGGGAGCAGCAATTATTACCGGAGAGTATGATATTGCACAGATTATGCTAAAAGCAGGTCTTGGAATCGCCGGACTTCTGATCATCGTATTTTCAACAGTTACAACAACATTTCTGGATGCATATTCTGCAGGAATTTCCAGTGAGACCGTTGTGAACAAATGGAATGGAAAACATGTGGCAGTCGTGGTAACTGTGCTTGGAACGATAGCAGCAATTGTATACCCGATGGATAATATTACAGATTTCCTGTATCTCATCGGTTCCGTATTTGCGCCGATGATCGCAATCCAGATTGCAGACTTCTTCCTGCTGAAACTGGATAAGAGTAATCAGGCAGTGCATGTACCGAATATGATTATCTGGGTGATAGGATTTATCGCGTATCGAATTCTGATGAATATCGATATGCCGGTAGGAAATACACTGCCTGATATGGTGATCACGATTATTTTGTGCCTTATAGTAGGGAAACTATTTCCGGTAAGCAAAAAGCGGTAAGCCGTTTTCTTCCGGCAAGACTACTTTTCCTTGGATCAGTGGTCTTGCATACTGTATAAATGCTTCTGTGACATCACAGCCGTCTTCGGTGATCCAATCAGATGGTACGGCTTTTTCCATGTTACAGATTTCATTTACATCGGCAGTTTCGTAGGAGAGCTCGTAAGGAAGATCACAGTTTCGGATAAATGTGATCATCTTGCCTGTCTCTCCTTTTAATGTAGCCTGAACACCAACGATTCCGGCATTTTCAGATTCATTTAAATCTGTAGCTGACAGGTATTCGCTGGAGCAGCGCTGGCATACATTTAACTCAATGGAGCGGACTTTTACGCCGATTTGCTCTTTGACCAGATTTTCCAGATATTTTCCAGAGCCGGTCAACATCTTATGACCAAAGGTATCAGTTCCAATATCACCGGCCAGTTCGCAGACAAAGGTTCCATTTTTGTCATGAATTCCTTCAGAGATGCATACAACTAAGTTTGGGGTTGTTTCCAGCATTTCCTGTACTTTTTTAAGAAATGCTTCCTGGTCAAATGCAGTTTCCGGCAGATAAATAAGGCGTGGGTTATCACCATCATATTTGCGGGCAAGGGCACTGGCGGCAGTGAGCCAGCCGGCGTGACGCCCCATAATTTCTACAATAGTGACAGATTTTTTGTTGTCATAAACACTTGCATCAATAGCAACTTCGCGGACCATGGAAGCAACATATTTTGCAGCACTTCCAAATCCCGGAGTGTGATCTGTGTGGACCAGGTCATTATCTATGGTTTTCGGAACACCGATAAAGCGGATATCGCTGTTGATCTTTTTGGCATATCGAGATAATTTACTTACAGTATCCATGGAATCATTTCCCCCAATATAGAAGAAATAACCGATACCATGCGATGTAAACTTGTTGAATAACAATGGATAAACAGGATCATTTAAATCTTCGGGAAGCTTGTAACGACATGACCCGAGGTAAGAGCCGGGTGTTGTACGGAGCAAGGAGAGTTCGTTCGTTTCAATGAGCGAACGCATATCCATCATATGTCCGTTTAAAAATCCTTCAATTCCATTGATCATACCGTATATTTCATCAATTTCTTCCGTGTGTCTCATGGCTTCAGTGACTACGCCATACAGACTTCCGTTGATGACCGCAGTCGGGCCGCCGGATTGTCCGACAATCAGATTCTTTTTCATATGTGTACCTTCCTTTTGTTGAAAAATTATCAATTTTATCTCTACTATATCGAATCATAGCATTTTTTACAAGGAGATTGCAAAAAAGACACAAAAATTTTGGTTGGAAAAAGTGCACAGATGCTATATACTAAAAAAGATTCCTAAGGCTCTGCTTTGGGTAAGTAGTGACATAATAAGAAAGAAACTATAAATTCAAAAAGATGTGATATAAGGAGAAAGATGCATGAAATATATATCTTTTGCAATACCAAGTTACAATTCACAGGAATATATGTCTCACGCCATTGAGAGTATTCTTGTGGGAGGGGAAGATGTAGAAATTATAATTGTAAATGACGGATCTTCCGATGATACTTCTAAGATTGCACATGAGTATGAGGAAAAATATCCGACAATCATCAAGGCGGTAGATAAGGAGAATGGAGGTCACGGCGATGCTGTGAATTCAGGACTTACACATGCCACCGGAAAGTATTTTAAAGTTGTGGACAGTGATGACTGGGTAGATGCCGAGGCTCTTCGGAAGATTCTGGAATTTCTTAAGAAGCTGGAATCTGAAGATGAAGAGGTGGACATGCTCATTTCCAATTATGTTTATGAGAAAGTAGGAGCAACTCATAAGAAATGTATTCATTACCGTAATGTTCTTCCTCAGGATAAGATTTTCAAATGGGAAGAAATCGGACGGTTCCATCTGGATCAGTACATTTTGATGCATTCTGTTATTTATCGGACAGCGATGCTTAAGCTTAGCCAGTTAGAACTTCCAAAACATACATTTTATGTAGATAATATTTATGTGTATTATCCGTTGCCATTTGTGCGAAAAGTGTATTACCTGGATGTGGATTTTTATCGTTATTATATTGGAAGAGAAGATCAGTCCGTCAATGAGAAAGTTATGATATCCAGACTGGATCAGCAGATTTTTGTTACAAAGACAATGATTGATATGTACCAATTAAAAAATGTAAAATGCAAGAAACTGAGAAATTATATGCTTAATTATCTCGCAATCATGATGACTGTTTCTTCCATTTTGTGTATCCGGTCTAAGAAAGCAGAGAACCTGGAGAAGAAAAAAGAACTGTGGATATATTTGAAACAGAAGGATTTCAAGACATTTATGAAGATTCGCTACGGAATACTTGGACAGACCATGAACATTCCGGGAAGATCCGGACGAAAGATATCCTCTCTTGCGTACAGTGTGGCAAGAAGAATTATAGGATTTAATTAGGAAAAAGTATGAGAATGACACAAAAACAAAACATATTAACGAAAACAGGTATTGTAGCACTTCTTGCGTGTGTATGCTGTATTTTGTGGGGGAGTGCGATTCCGGTAATCAAGACAGGCTATCGTTTCCTGCATGTAGATTCTTCTGATATTGCAAGTCAGATTGTCTTTGCAGGAGTGCGATTCACGCTGGCAGGGATTTTGGTATTGATTTTTGCATCTATTAGAGAAAAGAAAGTGATGATTCCTGACAAAGAGATTTTAAAATATGCAGTTCCGGTATGCCTAGCTCAGACGGTAGGACAGTATTTCTTCTTTTACATAGGTGTTGCCAATACATCAGGAGTAAAAGGAGGAATCATTACCGGACTTGGAAACTTTATTGCAATTTTGTTGTCTTGCCTTGTTTTTCGAAATGAACGGATGACAAGAAGAAAAATTGCAGGATGTGTTCTGGGATTTGCCGGAGTTGTGGTAATTAATTTGCTGGGGAACTCTCTGGATATGGGATTTAAGCTGATCGGAGAGGGGTTTGTTCTGATCGCGCAGCTATCCTATGGAATTTCTACAGTGTTGATCAACCTTTTTTCCAGAAAAGTATCTCCGGTTGTATTGAGTGGGACGCAGTTTGCGATGGGTGGAATTGTTCTGACTCTAATTGGACTAGGAATGGGCGGACATCTGGAAAATGTTACTACAGGGGGTGTAGTAATTATATTTTATCTGGCAATGGTTTCAGCAGTGGCATATACACTCTGGTCCGTACTGCTTGCCTGGAACGATGTTTCCAAAGTTGCTATCTTTGGATTTGTGAACCCGCTTTGTGGCGTGATTTTATCAGCACTGATACTTGGAGAGGTGAAACAGGCATTTAATGTTGGGAGTCTGGCAGCATTGATTTTGGTGTGTGCCGGAATTTATATAGTGAACTGTAAAGAGAATAAGAGGGAATAATTGTACAGCCATGGAGCATACTACTTATAGAAGTAAGAAAGGAGTATGTACCATGGCTGTTGATTTTAGTAAAAGTAAGACAAGAGAAAATTTGATGCGGGCATTTGCAGGAGAGAGTCAGGCAAGGAATCGTTATACAATTGCGGCAAAGCAGGCGAGTCGAGATAATCTGTATTCCATTAGCCAGATTTTTTTATTTACTGCAGATCAGGAGCGGGCACACGCGGAAGTGTTTTATGAGTTATTGAGAGGTCAGACAGAGCAGACGATTGAAATTTGTGGCGGGTATCCAGTAAATCTTGCAGAAAATGTGACAGATCTTCTGAAAAGTGCAGTGCATAATGAAATGCAGGAGTTTGAAGACGTTTATCCGGAATTTGCTAAAATTGCAAAAGAAGAAGGTTTTGACCAGGCAGCAGGAGCATTTGACATGATCGCAAAGGTAGAAGCTGTGCATGGACGTCGCTTTGCGTTGCTTGCAGAACTGCTTGGGAAAAATCAGTATTTTGAAAATCCAGATGGAGGAGAATGGATGTGTATGAATTGTGGACATATTCAAAAAGGGAAAATGGCACCGCCTGTATGTCCAAGTTGTCATTATGATCGAGGTTATTTTATTCCGGTAGAACTGGCACCATATTTGATGCCTGAGCTCATATAGGGAGTAGAAATGCAGAGTCAGAAATTAGAAAATCTCTTGAATCAGGCATTGAATGCCACGGAAAGTGAACGTGAACGATCTCAGGAATTGAATGTAGGATATAATCCTGTGGACCAGATGTGGGAGTTGATTATCAAATATTCCGGTAATTTGGAGACAGTCCGACAGATTTCTGAGAGAGTCACAGAGCTGTTAAATGAATATGCTATTATTCATATACGTCAGTCACAGATACCGAATCTGGTGCAGATTGTAGAAGTAGAATATGTAGAAAAACCAAAACGATTATTTTTCCAGGTACGAAATGGGAAACGGGTGTCTTGTATCAATGAGGTACAGGACGCCCGTTTTTCGCTTACGGGACAGGGAGTACTTGTGGCAGTCATAGATTCCGGGGTCGATTATACACTACCTGATTTTCGGAATGAAGACGGGACAACAAGAATCCGTTATCTGTGGGATCAGTCATTAAAGGCGGTGGAGGGGGAGCATGTGCCGAAAGAATATGGAATGGGAGTGGAGTATACAAAGGAAGAGATAGATGCTGCTTTTCCAGATTTTTATCATGTAATAACACCGAAAAATATAGTGACACAGGGAGCGATAACTATCCGTACGCGTGATATTTCAGGACACGGAACGGCGGTAGCCGCTATTGCGGCTGGAAATGGAAGAGGAAGCGGCAGTGTTTATGCAGGAGTTGCCCCTCAAAGCGAATTCATTGTAGTAAAACTTGGAAATCCTATGTCTGGGGGATTCCCAAGGACGACGGAGCTTATGCAGGGAATTGATTATGTTATACGTAAAGCACAAGAGCTGCGAATGCCGGTGGCTGTGAATATCAGCTTTGGCAATACATACGGAGCCAGAGACGGAACGTCATTATTAGAGCGATTTATTGATGACATTTCTAATATTTGGAAGAGCTGCATTTGTATCGGAACAGGAAATGAAGGGGCAACCGCAGGGCATACATCTGGGAGAGTATCAGAAAATGTCAGATCAAATAGAGAACAGGAGATTGAGCTGGCAGTGCAGGAAAAACAGCCATCGTTAAATGTTCAGATTTGGAAAAGATATGTAGATCAGATAGATATTTCAATTGTATCGCCTACAGGTACACGTATCGGACCAGTCAAGGAGCAGCTTGGAACACAGCGATTTACTGTCGATGCAACAGAAATACTTTTGTATTACGGGGAGCCAAGTCCATTTAGCACAAACCAGGAGATCTATCTGGATTTCCTCCCACGCGGGAGCTATATAAACAGCGGAGTGTGGAAAATGGTTCTGACACCGAAAAAAATTGTGGACGGACATTATGAAATGTGGATTCCAGGCGAAGGAACATTGAATCCGGGAACCGGATTTCTCAGACCAGTAAGCAGCACGACACTTACAAATCCGGCAACCGCAATCCGGGCAATCACAGTGGGAGCATATGACAGCCTGACATTTTCCTATGCAGATTTTTCCGGGCGTGGACCACTGACCGGAGAAAGTGCAAGTGCAGTCAAACCAGATCTTGTGGCGCCGGGAGTAAATGTGAGCACGATATCTGTCGGTGGAGGAGTTGCAGAATTCAGTGGAACATCCTTTGCCACACCGTTTGTTACGGGGAGTGCGGCACTTTTAATGGAGTGGGGAATTGTAAGAGGAAATGACAGCTATCTGTATGGGGAGAAGGTCAAGGCTTATCTGAGAAGAGGGGCGGAACCATTTCCGGGGATTGAAAAATATCCAAATGAAAAGGTGGGATATGGGCGGCTCTGTCTTGCGGAGAGTATACCGAAATGAAGATGATAGATGTTGTAATAAATGAAAAAATATGCTACGATACATACACAATGTGTAAAAAAGAGGGGGAGGAAAATGGAAATAAAAGAATTACGAGAAAGTACCGGAATGAACAGAAAGGAATTTTGTGAATATTTTGAAATCCCATACAGAACAGTAACAGAGTGGGAACGAGGAACCAGAAAGATGCCAGATTATGTGTTACGCTTATTAGCATATAAAGCAAAGATGGAAAAACTCATCATAAAGGAAGATGTGAATGAAGAATAAAATAATTGAGGTGCAAAATGTGCAGATTTCTATTTCGAAACAGGAGTTAGATGATTATATTTGTATTACAGATATTGCTAAGGCTAAATCAGATTCTGTCAGGGCAGCAGATGTGGTAAGAAATTGGTTAAGAAATCGTGGTACTTTGGAATATTTGTCTGTATGGGAACAGATATATAATCCCAATTTTAAAGTGTTCGAATCCGAACACTTTAAAAAGCAAGCAGGGTTATTGACTTTTACACCTAGTGTTTCGGAATGGGTAAATGAAACAAATGCCATTGGATTATATGTAAAACGTGGAAAATATGGTGGCACATATGCACACAAAGATATTGCATTTGAATTTGCATCTGCAATCAGTCCGGTATTTAAACTATATCTGATAAAAGAATTTCAACGGTTAAAGGAAGAAGAAAACAATTCTGAACAAAAGGAATGGGATGCAAAACGTTTTTTAAGTAAAAATAATTATCTGATCCAGACGGATGCTGTAAAAAGATACTTGCTTCCTCAAATGAATTACAGAGAAAACCTTCAATGGCTGGCATATGCGGAAGAAGCAGACATATTAAATGTAGCATTATTTGGATTTACGGCGAAAGCATGGAGAGAGGCAAATCCTGAACTTGCGAAGAAAAACAATGTCAGAGATTTTGCAACTATCAATGAATTAACAGTTCTATCCAATCTGGAATCACATAATGCACAGATGCTGCGGGAAGGAAAAGGAGAAGAAGAAAGATTTAAAATATTGCAAGAGATTGCTGAATATCAGCTGAATGTCTTGAATGCAGCTGAAGAGATTAAAATGATAGAGAGTGATGGAGGAATGCCAGAGGTATGAATTTGAGGAGAATTTTGTAAAGTATTTTTCCTATATCATAATATTTGATGTAGGATATAACAGCCAAGGAAGAGGAAAAATATGGATTACGTTTATAACTATAATGATATGCAATTTTTTGCCGAAACAAAAAATGATATAGAAGAAAGAATGCAGAGAAGGCTTACTTATTACAGAATGTACTTATATGCGTATATGGTTGGGAAAATCAGCAAAGAAAAGACGGAAGGCTGTGTAAAGAAAAGCAAGATGTCTTCGTTCTGGGACAAAGAAAGTTGTTTAGAGCAGAAAATATATAGGATGATGACAAAATGGAAGGTAAGACATCCTATAATGGGGATTGTTCTTTGCACGATATTAGGAAGTGTGCTTCTTAGTTTGGTGACGGAAATTATTATAGATGCAATTATTATGATGCTATAAAAAGCCGCATATTTTTGCGGCGATTTGATCTTATTTTATGTATCGATATTACACAGGAAAAGGGGCGGCAGCATGGATATAATTAAGTTAAAAGAAACGATACTCCAGGATAAGGTATTTCTAATTCAGATATTCAAAAAATATTCGGTTTGGGAGAAAAAGAGAAGGCCAAGGCATCGAGACTTCTTACCAGTGCTGTTGAAGGTGGATATATTAAAGTAATGGACCCGGATACAACACCAAGATATAAAAAGTATATTCCATATTGGGCATAATTTAAGTTTCGCTAAGCTTGATTTGATAGGCTGGCTATAGTGGTAATAATATGACATTTGTTGCTGGATAAATGTGACAATGACGTTACATCCTCCCCACTGATTTTGTGACAATTATATAACGTCCTCTATAAAGAAATATGCGGTTTTAAGCCATTTTCGTGGCAAAAAAGCCGCATATTTTTTGTAGCAATGACTTGACATCCTCGGGGCGGCTCTGTCTTGCGGAGAGTATTCCGGACTAATTGCTTTGGGGTGATAATATAATAACAAAAGAAAAAATATGCCTTTATGTGAAAAATAAATCGAAAAAACGGTCTTTCACGAGTATAATAACATTACAAGATAAAACAAAAAATCTATTTCATCTTTAAAAGAAGTATAGATGGTAAGTTTTGAACAGAAGGGAAGCGACAGCATTTGTTAGAAAAATTACGAGAACTTGGAATCAGAGATGATTTGATTGATGAGATAAAAAAATTTCGTGAAAGTTATCCGGCAGAAAAATCTTATGAGGCAAGAATTCCAAAGCTGGAGCAGTTTTATTATGGAAAAGATGTGTGGGAGCAGGCAATTACAGCTATTCTATGCGGGCAGAATCTTCTGCTTGTCGGACATAAGGCGACAGGAAAGAATCTGTTCGCTGAGAATCTGGCCGGAGTTTTTATGAGGCCGCGATGGGATGTGTCTTTTCATGTGAATATGGATGCTGCTTCCCTCATAGGGATGGATACATTTCGCGGCGGTGAAGTGACTTTCCGGCCTGGTCCGGTATATACAGCGGCAAAAACAGGTGGTTTTACGGTATTGGATGAAATTAACATGGCAAAAAGTGAAGCTATGGCAGTGTTGCATGCAACATTGGATTTTCGTAGGACCATTGACATTCCGGGGTATGAAAGAATAGAACTTCATCCTGCAACGCGGTTTATTGCAACCATGAATTATGGATATTCCGGCACAAAAGAACTGAATGAAGCATTGGTGTCACGTTTTGCCGTTATTCAGATGCCAATGATTGCTAAAGAAAGCCTGATAAAACTGATAAGAAAGAACTCTCCGGCAATCCGGGAAGATGCGGCAGAAGAGTTAGCAGCATTATTTTTAGATTTACAGAAAAAATGTGAAAATGCTGAGATTTCTTCTAAGGCACTGGATCTTCGAGGCCTTTTGGGAGCAATCGAACTGATGGAAAAAGGACTTGATATTCATACAGCGCTAGATATGGGAATTGCGAACAAATCGTTTGATCCATATGAGCAGACATTGATCCGGGATACGATTCAGGCAAGGATTTCAAGGAAGATCCAAAGAAAGGATGTTTTTCGCAAAAAATAATAAAATATGTAAATATTTACAAGGTGACAGGAATGGAAGAGCAGGAATTAATAGAAGCGAAAAGAGCACGTAATTTTATATGGACTGCAGCAGAAAAGTATGAATTTGAACCGATGTTTCTTGCCTTTTCCCCGGATGGAACAGCAGATATGTATTTGAACCTGATTATCGGACTGGCATATAAATGGTACGATCAGGAAAAAATAGACGCATTTTTTAATCAGTTAGGAGGAAAGAACCAGGAGTTATATGAAGGGCTTCTCTGGATTGGCCTGGAAAATGCATTGTATCCAAAAGAAGAGAAGATAAGATCGGCACTTAGGGATATAAGGAAGGAGTATGCAAGGGAAAGCCTGAGGCGTTATCGGAAATATAAAGAGTATTCCAGAATTGATCAGATACGAAACGGACATTGCAGAGAAATTTTGGGACAGTCATCAGGGTTAAAAGAGGAAGATGAGCAGATTTTACATGCGTTTTCTTTTTCAGAAGATATGTCAACGGATCAAATTCTGGAACAGACAAGAGAAAATCTGTGGAAATATTTTGCGTATCGTCCGACTGAAAAGAAGAAAGGAAATTATTTTCTGCAGAAGGTATCCGGAGCATTTCAGTCTTTTGGAAAAGTAAGTGCTACTTATGTACGTGCCAGAAATTATGATGACCAAAATACATTTTTTGATGGGAAATCGGGAATAATGGAGCGAGGCAGACACTATATATTCCAGTTGTCGCTACAGAGAAATCCGGAAGAAACAAAAAGATATGTAGAGGCATGTTTTGGGAAGAGTATCTATTCGCAAGAATACCAGGAAAAAATAGAACAAAAATTGTGTGTGGGAAATCATAAAAATTGCCATCTTTTATTTACAAAAGGGAATTCAAGAGCAGGGGAGGATGGCCTGAAAGAGTCGGAGACAGAAAAAAACAGAAATAAGATCTATACCGGTGAAAATGAATTATCCAAGATAAAAGGAAAAAGAGAAAAAAAGGAAATTAGAGAATTTCAGGCAGAGTCTGCCAGACAATATGAGAAGAATAAAAAACATTATGAACAGAATTATGTGATTTATCAGAATGCCATTCGAAGACTTACAGAAAAGCTAAAGATTTGTCTTGAGGAACAAGAAGAGAGATTTCCAGAGAAAGCAGCTCATGGAAAACTAAATCCACGGGAAGTGTGGAAAGCAGTCTATCTGGACGATCCAAGAGTATTTGAGAGAAAAGAAGAGGTAGAAATTCCTGGATTTTCTGTTGATATTCTCATAGATGCCTCTTCTTCGAGAAAGCAGATGCAGGAGCAGATTGCGGCTCAGGCGTATATTTTATCCAAAAGTCTGAAACAATGTAAGATTCCGGTACAGATTTATTCTTATTGCAGTATCCGCGGCTATACGATATTGCACATTTTCCCTAATTGCAAAGAAGAGAGAGAGGATGAACTGTTCCGGTATGTTGCGGCGGGAAATAATCGCGATGGACTTGCACTTCGGGCGGCAGGACACTTGATGGAGAACGGCGAAAAAAGAAAAAGAATTTTACTCGTACTGACAGATGCAAGCCCACAGGATGATCAGGATAGTGGAGAAGGTGCTTTTTATAAAAATAAAGAATACACAGATCTGCTTGCGATTCAAGATACTGCAAAAGAAGTGCAGAATCTGAAACAAAAAGGAATTCAGGTAATCGGAATTTTTATGGGAAGTGCGCGCTCTGGAGAAGTAGCAGGAAAGATTTTTGGGCAAAATCTGATAAAGATTCGAAATATCAGTGATTTTTCACAGGCGGTCGGAAGAGTATTGCAGGAAATTGTTTTTTCATGAAAAGTATTTGCACAATATATTGAGATATAGTATGATAGTGCAGAGCGTTAAAGTGACAAAGAGCTCAGAAAGGACATTTCTGAAATGGTTGTATCGTTAATTGAAAGAATTTATGCATTATTGTGGGGAGATTTGATACATGTTCCATTGCCGGGTGGAGATAGTGTGGGAATCTCATTGCTGATTATATTATTGATTCCGACAGGGATTTATTTTACAGTGCGGACAAAAGTATTACCTTTGCGTTTGTTCCCGGATATGATTCGGGCACTGATGTCAAAGAAGGAGAATCAAGACAGTCTGTCCACGTTTCAGACGTTGATCGTATCAACAGCGACGAGAGTCGGCATGGGAAATCTTGTCGGGGTTGTAGCTGCAATTTCCGCAGGAGGTGCAGGAGCAGTCTTTTGGATGTGGGTGACAGCCCTGATTGGCTCTTCAACAGCATTTGTAGAGGCAACGCTGGCACAGATTCACAAAGAAAAAGATCCACTTTACGGAGGATACCGTGGAGGTCCGGCTTACTATATTCATCACTATATGGAAGAAAAGACAGGAAAGAAGAAAAATCATACCTTGATTGCTGTTCTGTTTGCAATTTCCGGTCTAATCTGCTGGTGTGGAATCAGCCAGGTAATCAGTAATTCAGTTGCATCTTCTTTTGAAAATGCATTTCATATTCCAACGCTTTATACAACGATTGTCCTTGTTGCAGTTGCGGCAGTGATCGTCCTTCGTAAAAACGCGACGGTAAAAGTTCTGGACCTGATTGTGCCGATTATGGCTGTATGTTATTTCTTCATTACGATTTTTATTATTCTCATAAATATGAAAAGTATTCCAAGCGTATTTGGTCGGATCTTTGAGGAGGCATTTGGAATCAGACAGGTTGTATCTGGAGGTTTCGGAGCAGTTCTGATGAATGGCGTGAAGAGGGGATTGTTTTCTAACGAAGCAGGATCAGGGTCAGCACCATGTGCAGCTGCGGCAGCAGAATGTGATTTTCCGGTAAAAGCAGGACTTACACAGGCGCTGGGAGTATTTATTGACACCATTGTGATCTGTAGCTGTACTGCAATGATCATGCTGTTGGCACCGGAAAATGTAGTTGCCGGAAAGTCTGGAATGGATTTACTACAGTCAGCAATGAAATATCATCTTGGAGAATTTGGTGTAATCTTTATAGCACTTACATTATTTTTATTCAGTTTCTCGACATTTTTAGGAATACTCTTTTACGCAAGAAGTAATGTATCCTATCTCTTTGGTGATAAATGGTTCTGGCAGACTGCTTATAAAGTACTTGCACTTGTAATGCTGTTCATTGGTGGAATTGCAGCTTATACATTTGTTTGGGATCTGGGGGATGTAGGAATTGGTCTTATGACCATATTTAACACTGGAATTCTGTATCTCATGGGTGGCCAGGCATTAAAAGCATTGAAAGAATATGAAAGTAACAAAGAGAAAAAATAGAAATATTGAACGAAAAAAAGACAACACATGCGTCGTGTATGTGTTGCCTTTTTTTGTATGCGTTTAGTGGAAATCTTTGAATTAATGTCGGCGAATATATTCTAGAAATTGTCGCTCAAGATTGGATTCTTGTTCGGCAGTATTCTCGTCAAGTTCATATTCTTTTTGTATATTATCAGAATCTTGTGCCGCATCGGAATCTTGTGCCGCATCGGAATCTTGTGCCGCATCAGATTCTTGCGCTGGAACGTCTTCTTTTTCAAAAGTTTGATTTGGCTGAGGTGTTTGTTCTTGAGGTTCTACGCTTGCGCGCTGAAGTTCTAATCGTTCTTCAAGCTTTCGGCGATGTTTCTGTAATTTATCGAAGACTTCCGGATGTTCACGTAGAACACGGTCTCTTAAAATACGTCTTCGTTTTTCGATTAACTGAAGAACTAATGGTTGGTTTTCTGCCAGTGCCTGTGACAACTCATCGAGATGAAGCTCGATACGGCGAAGTAATTCGTCCTCATCAAAGGCACCAAGAGAATGCCAATTTTCAAGGTGGTCTACAAGACCGTTTTCAAGAATCTCTTCAATATCCTTTAATCCGTGAATATGATTTAAGATGTGGTGAACTTCATGTTCCATTTCCTCGACTACCTGATCACCATAAGCCCATGCAAATTCCTCCAGTGTATCCTCATCTTCTGCAGGAAGAAATGTCAGGTTTAGTTTTACGCTTTCTTTTTCAGAATCTGGGATATCCAGTTCATATGGAGCGCAAATATCTGCGTCGTGAAGAGCAGCCAGTATTGTCCGGCGGACATGTCCCTCGCGGATCAGATGTTCAACACCTAACTGCCGCATTTGCTGGTTCAATTTTTCAGTATGTTCAGTGATATAAAAATGTATTCCAAGGTCTGTCAGACGCGAAGATAATTCCGCAAGGCGGTCTGCAGCAGTAATGTCGATGTTGTTGATTGCTCTTGCGTCAATGATTACGACTTGCGTATCTGGACTGACTGCATCTTCAAGATCTTCCTGAAGAATCTTTACATTTGCGAAAAACAGGTTTTCATTAAACTGGTACATGACAACACCTTTGATAGGATACGCATGTACATTTCTTATAAGGTCATAATATCCATCTTTTCCGGGAATCACACCAAGAAAAGAACGAGTTGGATTCGCGGATTTTGTGATAACAGCAAAGAATGAAAGCAATACACCGATGAGCACACCGTAAATTGTTCCTAAAAATAATACACTGATACAGGCAGCCATGAAAATGTAAAAATCCTGTTTGCTTAGTCGGAAGAGGCGGATACATAAATGAACCTCTACAACGTCCATAAGTGCGGATATCACAATTGCGGTCAGAACCGGAATCGGCAGGTATCCAATGAAGCCTGTGAAAAATAACAGTAGAATTGCCATAGTAATGCCTGCAGTAATGGAAACAACTTGAGAGTGCCCGCCATATTGTTCGTTCATAGATGTCCGGGAAATGCTTCCATTCACCGGGCAGGAACCTACAAATGCAGAGGCAACATTACCGGCAGCACAGGCTAAGATTTCCTGGCGGTCATTCAGATTGTAACCATTGCGGAAAGCAAAATTGTTTTCTGCAAGCAAAGTTTCAGCCATTACGACCAGTGAAATCATCAGTCCACGCCCAACAGCCTGAGTCAGATCTACCTGACTAAAGTCAGGAATGAAAAATGGCGGAAGTCCGGTTCCAACAGAATCAAGCAGTGCCACACCCTTTGCGTCAACATGGAAATACACAGTAGATACTACGCCTGCAGCCATGATAAGAATTGCAATTGGAAATTTTGGAATCCATTTTTTGCATATTCTTATAATAAGTAATGTACCAAGTCCTAATCCGAGAGAAAGCCCGTGGAAATCCTGACCGGCGGCATAAATGTGTTCTGCAAGTTCGATTATTTCACCAGATCCTGCAGAGCTTCCCATAAGTTTCGGAATCTGCATGAAGATAATAGTTAAAGAGATTCCACTGATGAATCCGCCCATAACAGGGGTTGATATAAAGTTTACAATCCGATCGGCTTTTATAATGTAAAAGAAAAGAAGCCACAGACCAGTAAAAAGTGCCAGAATCGGTATATAATTCAACGCAGCTTCAGACCCGGGAACAATCCCAAGAGAAAGCAGCGCGCTGCCTGCAAGAGCAGCGGGAGCAGCATCTACACCAAAAATAAATTGTTTTGATGTAGAAAAAATTGCGAATAATAATATAGGAAGAATAGAACCATACAAGCCATAAGCCGGAGGAAGCCCGGCAATCTGTGCATATCCCATGGAAATGGGAATAGATACAGCGGCTATAATGATACCAGAGAAAATGTCCTGTTTTAAATAATCCTTTTTATATTTTTTTAATGTTGATAAAAGCTGTATTTTCATAAGTAAAAGAACCTCCGTCTAGCAATTATAACAGTAAGTAGACAAAAGAACAATATTGGAGACGTAGTGTTTTGTTAAAATGTAAGATCGGAAATTGTGGATCGAAGTGCATTTTTGAAACTGTAGTTATGATAGAAAGTAAAAAACTGAATTGTGTGAATTGCGCGAATAAAATAAAAAATAAAAATAATATTGACAATTAGAAAAGGACATGGTATATTAACTAAGCTGTTTCGAACGACAGAGATGATCGAAGC